>Ga0185299_10003031_pt1 | contig 23633 bp, 21 predicted proteins | sample PaiPotPPA55metaG_FD_128002 | JGI IMG/M metagenome (GOLD analysis project Ga0185299, IMG submission 128002) | Iron sulfur acid spring bacterial and archeal communities from Banff, Canada, to study Microbial Dark Matter (Phase II) - Paint Pots PPA... ... | reverse complement strand
TCCAAAACTATTTCAAGGAGAAATCATCATGGCAGGAAAAAATACGGCAGTGTTCGGCATTTATCCATCGTACGAAAGCGTTGAAAACGGCGTGGATGCCCTACGTTCCGCGGGCTTCAGGAACGAGGACATTTCCGCGCTGTTCCCTGAGGGCGCAGGAACAAAGGAGTTCGCTCACGAAAAGAATACGAAGGCCCCTGAGGGTGCCACAACCGGCGCCGGCACCGGGGTGGTGCTCGGCGGCGCCATGGGATGGCTGCTCGGAATTGGCGCCATCGCCATTCCTGGCCTGGGTCCCTTTATTGCCGCGGGTCCTATCATGGCCGCATTGGCTGGAGCGGGAGTCGGCGGCGCTGTAGGCGGGATCACCGGAGCCCTCATCGGCATGGGCATTCCCGAGTACGAGGCCAAACGCTATGAAGGCCGCGTAAAAGACGGCGGCATCCTGCTTTCCGTTCACTCGGACAACTCAGAATGGACCAAGCGCGCGAAGGAAATCCTCAAGCGCACGGGAGCTCAGGATATTTCTTCGACCGGTGAAGCCGGCTCCGATGATAAGTCGGACGATAAGTCGGGCAACGTACGGCTGCCTCGTGCAGTCTAGGACGCCAGCAAATTGTTTCAAACTCGGGGTTGCCGGTAGCAGTTCCTCAGCGACTGTTGCCCGGCGCCCCGATTGCGTGTTGGAGGCCGATGCTGGGGAAGGAAGATGATCGAAAGGACGAATCGATGAAAGCTGAAAGCAACCTGAGCAAAGACAAGAATTCATTCCTGACCGATATTAGTGAGATCCGCCGGCGCGCCCGCCAGCATATTGAGAACGGCGCAGTCACCGACGGCTACAAAGGCGACCGCAAAGTCGTACTGCGCGTACTCAATGAGGCCCTGGCGACGGAGATCGTTTGCGTCCTGCGCTACAAACGTCACCACTACATGGCTAAGGGAATCCATTCGCAAGCCGTCGCCGAGGAGTTCCTCGAACACGCCGCCGAGGAACAGGAGCATGCGGACTTGATCGCCGAAAGAATTACGCAACTGGACGGTGAGCCGAACTTCAATCCAGAGGGACTACTGACCCGCAGCCACTCAGAGTACGTGGAAGGCGAGAGCCTCATCGACATGATCAAAGAAGATCTGGTTGCCGAACGCATCGCCGTGGAGTCCTATTCTGAGATTATTCGATATCTCTCGGACAACGATCCCACGAGCGGCCGGTTGATGGAAAGTATTCTCGCGAAAGAAGAAGAGCACGCCGAAGAAATGAAAACTTTGCTCGAAACGATTGCCAAAGAGGAAAAACGAGAGGACAGAAACAAAGCCAGTTAATCAGCAGTTAAGCGGTCGGAATTGAACTGATTGTACCGGAGGTCCGGCATTGGTCCGCTCCTCGAACTCAACCACTTCCTCCAAATCGTCGATCCTCATTGCGCTCGCCCTCGCGGTCGCTTCGCTATATTTTGGCCGCCAGATATTCGTTCCTTTGGCCTTAGCCCTGGTTCTCAGCTTCTTACTCACACCGTTGGTGGGCCTTCTGGAAAGAGCTCGATTCGGCCGCGTTCCGGCCGTCGTCGTGGTATTGATTTTTTGTTTCGCATTGACCGCGGGCACGGCATGGGAGGTCGCGGGCCAGCTGCTGGATATCACAGGCCACATTCGCGACTACAAAATTAATCTTGAACAAACCCTACGTTCACTCCGCCCCCCGGCCAGCGGCGCGCTGGGCCAGGCAACTGCCACCGTGCGAGAGCTAAACAAAGAACTAGCCGCGGTTCCAGGGCAGGCCGCCGCGCATGCGGCGAACGATGCGAACGGCACTCCGCGTCCTACTCACCCCGTTCCCGTTCAGGTTACCGCACCTCCCTCGAATCTTGTTCAGGATCTCCGCGCTCTCCTCGGCCCTCTCGCGGGCCCGGCGGAAACCGCCGCCATCGTCGTTATCTTTACCGCGTTCATCCTGATTAAAAGAGAGGACCTGCGCAATCGCCTCATTCGCCTGGGAGGACAGGGTCAGATGAGAGTCATGACCCAGGCCCTCGACGACGCCAGCCAACGCCTCAGCCGATACCTTCTGCTGCAGTTCCTGGTGAATGCCGGTTACGGAGTTCTGTTTGGTCTTGGTCTATCCATAATGCGACTGCCCCACGCGTTGCTGTGGGGACTTCTGGCAGCCTTGCTCCGTCTGGTGCCATACATTGGGACTCTAATCGCGACGGCTTTCCCTGTCGCTATGGCTCTCGCAGTCTTTCCCGGATGGACGCATGCGCTGCTCATTGTCGCTCTTTATTTGGTTCTCGATCTGATCATCGCGAATGTCGTTGAGCCCTGGCTCTATGGCACGCACACCGGAATGTCATCGCTCGCCATTCTGCTTGCCGCTGTGTTCTGGGCCATGCTGTGGGGGCCTGTCGGCCTGATCCTCTCGACTCCGCTGACCGTCTGCTTGATGCTTGCCGGGCGCTATGTTCCGCAGTTGAGTTTCCTTGAAATCCTACTGGGCGACGAACCAGTCCTCACTCCACAGGAGCACTTCTATCAGCGTTTGTTGGCCATGGATCAGGATGAAGCCAGAAACATCGCCGAGACTCAACTGCAAGAGAAATCACTGGAAAGCTTGTATGAAACGGTTCTGATCCCGGCACTGCGCTTGGCGGAAGAAGATCGCCATACCGGCGCCATTGAGGAACGAACCAGCGCATTTATATCCCAAAGCACAAGAGAGATCATCGACGATTTAGAAGATCGCACCTTGCGACAGGACACGATTACTCGCCGGGGCACGGACATCATTTGCGTGCCCGCACGGGATGAAGCCGACGAACTGATCGGCATGATGTTATCTCAGATACTCCGGCAAGCTGGCTACGGCGCGACTTATCTGGCCATCGGAACCGTGGACGACATGCTAGGTCAAGTAGAAAGAGGTGGTTTCCGAATCGCGTTCTTGTCTGCTCTTCCGCCTTTTGCGGTGGGGCAAGCGCGCTCGCTGTGCAAGGGGCTGCGCGCCAGGTTCCCGAAGCTGGTGATCGTGATGGGGCTGTGGGAGTTTGAGGGAGGAGTTCTGAAGGCCCAAGAACGACTTGCATCAAGTTGCGTCAATGCGGTCGCTACCACCCTGGCAGAGGGCCTGTTGCACGTGCGGCGACTCTCTGCCCCCGGCCCCGCCGAGTTGTCGGGCAAATCGTCGGGCAAATCGAAGACGGTTGCAGAAAATGACGATACCGATCAGGATGAGAACGATCAGACCGGATCTTTGCAGGGCAAGGCTGCGAGTTGAGGCTTACGCAGCCAATCAGTCGCCATTCTTCCTAAAAACGTAGAAATTCTTCTGGTCCGCCAGTGTCTCAATCTCTAGCCCCTTTGCGGCGGCGCCGCGATGAACAGCCGATCGAACGTTCGCCAATCCAATATCAACCCCTTCCAGGGGAATTTCCAGGGCTGAACCAACCGGCACTGCATCCAGTTCTTCCAAGATCCCTTCCACCAGATCATGGTGCTTGCCGCGCCGCCCTTTCCTCAGACTAGAGAGTTGCACCTGCCGATATTTGGCAGCAGCGGGGGGGGGCAATTTTCCCGTTTTGGCCATCTTCATTAACCTCCTTGACTAGAACATATCAACGGCAATAATATTTGTCAATCAATTATATGACTGTAATACGGATATGATAATTCTGCAGTGTTAGTAGATATGGGGTTTGGTGCGTATGCATTTTGGTTCGTTAAACGAACTGATTATTCCTGCCAGTTCTCGATAAAAAGCTTATGCTTGACGCTAACCGGAATGACTAGCTGGACCCAATAAGACTGGAATGGAGATGAACCCAATTTCAGCGGCCGGCAGTGCCCACCAATATAATGTCCGCCGGTATGGCGTGGCCATCCTGGCCGCCCTCGCTGCTCTCCTCATTCGCCAACTCCTGGCTCCAGCTCTCGGATCGGAAAACCCTTTTCACACCGCATGGGCTGCGGTAGTTCTGTCGGCGTGGTATTGCGGCATTGGCCCCGCCATCGTTGCAATTCTTCTGGACCTAATCGGGGTTTGGTACTGGTTTCTGCCCCCGGCGGGGTCTTTTCAACTTGCAAACCCGAAAGCGGGAATTTCGGGAATTCTCGGCTTCGCGGTCTTCTCCGGTTTTATTGTTGCGCTCGGGGAAGCGCACCGCCGCTCGCTCGCCAGAAGCCGGTGGGCCGAAGAACAATTACGACGCACGCAAGCAGAACTGGCACACAGGGTGCAGGAACGAACCTCCGAACTGACCGCGGCGAATGAGAGTCTGAGGGAACTTTCCGGCCAATTGCAACAACTCCGTGACGAAGAACGCAAGCAGATTGCCCGCGAACTACACGATAGTGTCGGCCAGTTGCTGGCGGCCTTGAGCATGAATGTTGCTACCCTGCAATCGCAGTCCCACAAACTGGATCGAGCCGCCGCCAACGCGCTGTCCGAAAATGCCACCATCCTCCAACAAATCGGCAAAGAGATTCGCACTATCTCTCATTTGCTGCACCCGCCTCTGCTGGACGCCGCCGGCCTGGCATCGGCGCTTCGCTGGTATGTGGACGGCTTCTCGGAACGGAGCAAAATCAAAGTCGAAATGGACATTCCGCCGGAATTCCGGCGGCTTTCCGATCAGATGGAAATCACTATTTTTCGGCTCGTTCAGGAATGTCTGACCAATATTCATCGTCACTCTGGGAGCGAGACGGCAACGATAACCATTCGTCAGGACGACCACAACGTGGTGGTGGCGATCAAAGACGCGGGCAAAGGCATCCCTCTGGAGAAACAATTGGAGTTAAGCTCGGGCCGGACAGGCGTTGGTTTTCGCGGCATGCGCGAGCGGCTAAGGCAGTTCGGCGGTGACTTGAATATTCAGTCGGATGACAGCGGAACCTTCGTGTCCGTAAGGATTCCTCTTTCGTCAGCGGCGGCCGTCTCGACGATGGAGCCAGAAAAAGCCTCTTGATATTGACGGTCGCGAGGCATTTTCCCTTCAGCGAGCGAATTTCTATCGCGTGCCTCTAGATATCATTGCGGGGATCCCCTTCATAGAAGGATCCCCGCAGCCGAGGATTAGCTTGGGCCCGCGCCGTTCAGACCGTTCTTCGTCCCATGACAAAATGCAAAATCAAAGAGATCACCGCAAATATCAGTAACAGATGGATCAGTCCGCCAGCCACGTGAAATACGCTAAACCCGGTGATCCACGCAATCAGCAAAATGACAAACAAGATTGTCCAAATGCTCATTTTTCATTCTCCTCTCGAAAGCAATATCGATTCGACCGCACCAGTCGACTATTAGCGTAGCTTCCAGTGTCAGACCTGTCGTTACCGCCCATCTTGTAATGGCCCAGAAATATATCTGTAGCCGTGGCCTACATGAGGAATGCGGAAGTCCTTCCCGGCCATCCTTTTAGGCCAACCTTGGACTGTGATCAGCAACTAAGATTAGCAGCTAAGAAAGCTGGACAGAGTCCTGCCCTCGCAGGTATACAACGAGTGGCATCGAGCATAAGCGGCAGACGACCATGTCCAGCGAATGGACAAGGCCGACGGAGCTGAATGACACGACTTCTTGACCTTTGTCGCGCGATCGTTGCCCTTGGGCTGCTACTCGTCTTAACCCAAGTCTGCGGCGCCTATTCAGTTTTGACCCACGAAGAGGTTGTCGATCTCCTGTGGAAGGATGACATCCAGCCGCTGCTCAGCAAGCGATTTCCCGGTGCAACCGCGGACGATCTGAAAAAAGCCCACGCCTTCGCCTACGGCGGCTCCCTGATACAGGACATGGGCTACTATCCCTTCGGCAGCAAGTATTTCAGCGACCTCACTCATTACGTGCGCAGCGGTGACTTCATCGTCAATTTGATTGACGAAGCTTCCGACCTGAACGAATTTGCTTTCGCTCTGGGCGCGCTGGCGCACTATTCGGCCGACAACCAGGGACATCCCACCATCAATCAGGCCGTCGGGCTGGAGTTTCCGAACCTGCGGAAGAAGTACGGAAACGAAGTGACTTATGCCGATAATCCGAAGGCTCACATTCGCACGGAATTCGGATTCGATGTCACCCAGGTCGCCAAGAATCGCTACACCTCGGACCGGTACCACGACTTCATCGGATTTGAAGTCTCGAAACCCGTGCTGGAGCGCGCTTTCCAGGATACCTACGGCGTTGCGCTCACCGATGTGATTCCAAAAGAAGATCTGGCCGTCGGCACATTCCGGCGCGCCATCAGCACCATCATTCCGGAAATGACGCGGGTTGCCCTGTTGGCACGGGAAAAAGAGCTGGTGGCCGAGACCCCGAACTTTAATTCCAGAAAATTTCGCTACTATCTGTCGCGAGCTAACTACCAGAAGGAGTGGGGCAAAGGATACCGGCGTCCGGGATTCGGCACCAGGCTTCTGGCTTTTTTTTTAAAATTCGTTCCGAAGGTGGGTCCCTTCAAGGCTCTCGACTTCAAGATTCCTACGCGCAAAACAGAAGATCTCTACATCGCCAGCGTCAACCACACGCTCGACAACTACAAAGTTCTTCTCGCTGAAGTTGGCACTGACAAACTTCAGCTTGCCAATACCGACTTCGATACCGGAAAAATGACGCACGCCGGCGAGTACGTTCTCACCGACAACGCCTACGCGCATCTGCTGGATCAGTTGGCGCAGCGCAACTTCGACCATGTCACCCCCGAACTGAGACAAAACATCCTGACCTTCTACAGTGATCCGAACGCGCCCAACGCGACCAAGAAAAAATCTGCGACATGGCAGAAGACGCAGGATGAGATAGCCAAGTTAAAGGCTTTCGTTCCAACGGAAACGCCTTCGATCGAGCAGACGACGACTCCGTGATTGAAAGGTTTTTTGCCTGTTTCCTGGGCCAACGTTTGTTTTTTCCCATTGTTTTAACCCCCAACCTCTGGATATGTCACAGCAACTAAATGAAAGCAGTGGATTTAACTCATGCGCCGAGACGCGCATATAAAGGGAGGACTATATTCATGGCAGACGATATGGAGAAAAACAAACAGCAGGGTGGTCAGAGTGGACAGTCTGGACAACAGAGTGGACAGTCTGGTCAATACGGCCAAAAGGGCGGCCAAACCGGTCAGAGCCAGCAGGGCGGCCAACAGTCCGGTCAGCAGAACCAGCAGAAAAAGGGCGGCGGACAGGGCCAGAACGAAGAGGACGACAACATCGGACAGCGCCGCGCTTCCTAGCTGATTTAACAGAAAGTTTAAAAGTCCCGGCGGGGTTGCCGGGACTTTTTTCTTTGAACGCAGAATTATTCCGTAGTGTAGTTAATTTCCATCCGCCGCACCTGAATGCCCGATACATAAAGAGCCGCCAACGCGACCGCTAGAACGCCGAGCACAGCGACTGGAGCTGCGACGGGATCGGAGTTGGAAATCAGCAGCGCCATCAAAGGCGGCGTCCCCGGCGGGGTGGGAAAATCCACAGGGCATAGCGATTTCAAATAGTAGATGACGCTGAACTGCTTGAGCACTGCGGGCAGGAATGGGTTAATACCTTCCCAGATCAATATTGCCGCCGCCGGTATGATCGGATTCCGGAAAAGCATCCCCGCCACCAGAAAAAACGCTCCGTAGCCAACGCAGGCAAGCGCGGTGACTCCCAAATAAACGAAGGCATGTTCCAAACCGTGATTGTGATATAGGTAAAGATCCCGCGCGCCGGGAGAGAAGTGCCAAAGAAATGCGACGGTCTGCAGAATTTCGCTGGTGACAAATATTGTGCACGTTGCCAGCAGGCCCGCTAGAAATTTGCCCGCCATCAGCACCTCGCGCCGGATCGGCGCCAGGAAATAAAAATGCAGGCTGCGGTCCAGGATTTCGCCGCGAAACAGATTCATGAAGATTCCCAGGCATCCAAAAAAAATGGCCAGCCGCAGAAAAAAGAACTGGAACACGCCGGCAAACATCACCGAATCCTGGCCCATGTTGTTGCCCTGATGAATATTGATGCTCTCGACTTTGCCGCCCGCGAAGTCTAGAAACAGATCGTTCTGCCCGTCAGAATAGTGATAGTTCTCGTGCAGAACCTCAATGCTTGGGGCCTTCTCCGTTTCCGGCGGCCGATCTTCCGTCCATTGGAAAGTGATTGGAGGCTTCCCCAGAATTGCAACGACCTCTTGATTTGTCATGCCGGGCTTTACAGCTAGCAGATCCTGGTAAGCGAGAGGATTCTCGCTCTGGTGAGCAATGCTTGCCCTTCGGTCTTGCTGTTGGAAAGTCGCAATGGCGAATGCAATGAAAAGGACAACCGGCATAGCGGCCACCGCATAAATCCAAAGCCCGCGCTTCGCGAAAAACGTTTTCCTCATTTCCAGGCGAACAACCGCTTTGATCTGTTCCCACCAGATTCGCTTGATGATTGGCCTCACCGGACCACCTCTTCATTTCCGATCAAATATTCATAAACCGAAAGCACATCGTCATCCGCGGGCGCGATCGATTCGATCTCCATCCCATTCACCGCCAGATCGTTCAGCGCCAAATAGAAGCGGTCGGCATCCCGCGTCTTCAGTAGCAGGCCGCGCTCGTCCTTGTGGATGGAGACTTCAATCGTGTGCCCGTACTCAAACATTTTCGCCGCCAGCTCACGCGGCCGGCTGCAGCGAATCAAAATCTGCGTGGGATGTTCCTGAATCTCGCTGCGGACGTTCTGAATCTGCCCCTCCGCCACCACGTAACCGTTGCTCAACAAGATAACCTGATCGGAAATCACATCCACCTCATGCAGGATGTGGCTGGAAATAATCACGTAACAACCTTCGGACGCCGTCGAACGAAACAGCGCAATCATTTCCGACCGTGCCAGCGGGTCGAGGCCATTCAGCGGTTCATCCAACACCAGCACTTTCGGATCATGGGATAGTGCTTGCGCCAGCCGGATTCGCTGCCGCATCCCTTTGCTATAACCCGCAACCTTGCGTTTGGCCGCTTCCACCAGGTTCACGCGCTCGATGGCTCGCCACGCCAACTGCTCGGCAGTTCGAGAATCCCGGCCCGAGAGCCGCAGATAGGAATACATAAACTGAAATCCGGTGAGCCCTTTCGGAAACGCGTCGAATTGTGTCGAATAGCCCAGAACCCTGAAAAGATTTTCTGGATCGTCGATCTTGCAGTCGAGCACCTGAATCCGTCCGCGCGTGGGCTTCACCAAGCCCGTCATCAGATTCATCAGCGTGGTCTTGCCGGAACCATTCGGCCCCACCAGGCTCGTAATCCCCGGCGGAATCGAAAGATTCACGCGATTCACTCCAAGGATTTCGCCGTAGAACTTGGAAACATCTTCGAAGACGATGCGGTCGTTGACCATGTGATCGCTAACAATATGATCGGTCACTGGACCACCTCATAGGCGCGCACCTTGCGCATCAGCAACCCGAGGCAGATGGCACAGTAGACAAGAAGAGCGATCCACGCCTGGACGACCGGAATCGGATGCACCGTATCCACTCGGAACAGAGCATTCCAAACTGTCGTCATCAGATACGCGACGTTAAAGAAATGGCCTGATTCAGTCTGCAGCACGGCGTTGACGGCTTGCGCAAAGCCGGCCCCGAAAAACATTACGGCCAGCAGCAGGGCGCCGGCGACAATCCGCCACTTCACCCAAGCTGACAATGCCATCGCCAGCAGCGACAGAATTGCAATCCAGATCACGGAAGAAAGCACCAGGCTGCCCGCGATCCAAAGGTGACTCCAAGTCCAGGCCGGCCCGGCCAGACTGGCTTGCATCCCGAAGAGAATCAATCCCGGAATCCACGTGATTTGCGACAGAAGGATGGCCAGGACGGAAGACTTTCCCAGGATATACTCCGCCCGTGAAAACGGACGGCAGAAATACAGCGGCAGCGCGCCATTGGCGAGATCGGGTGAGATCAACCCGGGTCCGACAAACGCCGTCAACAGAAACGCAAGCACTCCCTGCACACCCATGAAGCGGAAGAAAAACTCGTTATCGATGGAAAGAATCTGGTTGCGTACACCGATCTGCTCCAGAAACGTTGCAGTATGAACGAGATAGATCAGCAACAGGCACACCAGCGGATAAAAAAAACAGACCACAAACGCTCCCGTAAGAAACTTTGAGCGAAAAAGGTTCCGCCGGGAGTAACGGAAAAGAACAAAACAACGCGACCATGCCTGAGTCAGCGTCCCCGAATAAGGCTTGTAATTACGCCTGTAAATCGCCATTCGCTCTCCTCAGCTGTGCCGTCGAGCTCGGTGTCAGCTTTCCATCGCCTTCAGGAAAATATCTTCCAGCGAGTCGCGCCGAAAGTTCATTCGCCGGATGCGTACTTGGCGCTCCGCCGCGAGACGAAAAATGTCGCGCGTCTCTACCCCATCCGCCAAAATCATCTTCATCCGGTTCGCTGTCACCGCACACTCACAGCCGAGCTTCTCGATGGCTGCGGTGAAATCCCCGTTGGCGCCATTGACGCCATAGGTTTCCAGTTCGAGAAACCTCTTGTTCGCGCGCCGCTCTTCGTCCAGATTCGAGTAATGAGCAATTCGCCCCTGTTTCAGAATCAGCACCTCGTCGCAAGTGTCTTCAACATCGCGCAAGAGGTGAGAGCACAGCACAATCCGCATTTCCTTGCCGTCCCGAATCTCGCGAACCATTCGAATCATGCGCTGCCGCGCCGAGGGATCCAGGCCATTGGTCGGCTCGTCGAGGATTAAGAGTTTTGGTCCGTGAACGATGGCCTGGGCCAGCTTCGCCAGTTGTTTCATGCCCAGCGAATAAGTCCCCAACGGGCGATAACGTGCCTCCGCCAATCCCACATAAAACAGCGCTTCGTGCGCCCGCTCCAGCGCCATGTCTGCAGGCAATCCCGAAAGTTCCCCCATCATCTGGACGAACGACACCGCATTCATCTTGGAGATGAATGCGTCATTCTCGGGCATGTAGCCGACCAGCCCGCGGATTTTTCTCACGTCGGTTGCTATGTCGTATCCAAAAACCTTTGCCGAACCGGAAGTAGATTTGTAAAAACCGAGGAGAGTATTGATCAGCGTGGATTTCCCGGCCCCGTTCGGACCCAGCAAGCCAATCGACCGACCGCGCAATGATGCCGTCAGATCGCGCAGGATATCCCGCTTACCAAACCGAACCGAAAGGCCCTGCAGTTCGACCAGCGGCGGCAACGGAACAGCAGGCGGCGTCTGCTCTTTCTCGCCGCTTGCCACTCCGGGTTGTAGCGTCGTGCTCACTGAGTTGGAGGTACCGAATGTGTCACAGCCCCGCCCAGAAACATCTGCGGCAGAAAGGGGCCATTATTCCCCATCGTCAACAGAGTGCCTAGGTCAAATCCCATGAACCCGGAATTCGTCGCCACCACGATGCGGTCAGATTCGCCATAAGCATAGATCAGACCGGGCGCGGAATTTGCCGTGAGCGCATCGATCGACTGTTTCTGCCTGGCGGTCAGAGCGCCGCTGGCTTTCGCTTGCGCGGCCAGCGGACCGACTACCGGACCGAGATTGTGATAGAAGATTGCCGAAAAATTAGTGTATCCATCGTTCGGCAACAACGCCTGAAAGCCCGACGAATGTCCCAGCGTGTATCCCGCCTCGCGAGATTGAATGGCCTGCGACAATGTGCCGATGTCCGGCGCGGCGATGAGATAGTTGTCCACGAAAGTGTAGTCGATCTCGGAATTTACCTTTCCCGCACTGCTGATCGCGTAATAGGTTCGCGAACCAACTTGTTTGTTTGACAACTGCAGTGAGTGGCCTTGCGTATTTCCCTCTCGATTGAAACTGTCGACCAGTTTCGCCATCGTCGATTGCAGCGTCGCCGGGTCATACACTTCAACGATCAGCTTCCACCGCGGAGTTGGGACCATCGGTCCGTCGAACGCCATTGTAACTTCGCCGCCCAGGGGAGCTGCCATGTCGTTCAACACATTCACGCCGGTCTTCGCCTCGAACTCCGCCAGGTGCTCGGTGAAGTTCGCGTCACCGCTCCCGATCATCTTGAAAATTTCTTCCATGATGCTTCTCGGATTCTTGATCACCGCCGACGTCACCATGCCGGCGTCCGGCGAAACAAATTCCAGCGATCCCATCGACGCCGGCGCCGCCAGCCACGACGCCACTCCTTGCCGCTCCGAAGCAAACATCAAGTCGGCATGGCTTTCCGTCTTGCCGCCAACTTCCCGGTGTTCCATCGTGAGGTATCGCACGTCCCCTATCCCTGCCGGCAATTCGTGACCGTTACTACCCACTTGTACGTTCTGCGCGACAATTTGTTCCATGTCCGCCGAAAAAAGCCACTCTGCCCCTTGTTGGTAAGAGCGAGCAATCTGCTGATAGAACGGCGTTGCGGCAAATTGACTGTTGCCGCCCTGCTGCGCATGCGTCGCGGCCCGCTGCAACTCCGCCAAATCCGGGCTGGCGATCAACAGATCGTTGTTCACATAAACCAGCAAAGGCCGGTTTGCCGCCGGGGTAACCGCCCATGGATTGCGAACCACCTGCAAGGCCGTTTGCGACGAATTCGCGCCCAGCTTGCGATTCGCGGATTGTAGAAACGTGTCCAACCCGCCCTGGCGCACTTTCGCAAGTACGACGGGCGCTGTATAAGTTTGCCCGTTCTTGCCCACCGCAAAAACAATCTCGTCGCCAAGATAGCTGCTGAACGTCTTCACGTGCTCCAGCACGTCTTCCAGCTTCGGCCCGTTTCCTTTTTGCTGTTGTTTCCACCAGGTCCGCAGCTCCGGACTTTGCTGCAGCCGGTCACGGAAGATCCGGCTCGCTTCGCCCAAAGTGTTCGCCAGATTAGGAATCGCCGCATAGATCACGGTTTGATCGGGAACATAAGGCAGAAGCTCGGAGCTGTAGCGCAATCCCGGCCCCGGAATCGCAGCAAACTGTTTCTGCAGTACTGCGAAGTCTCCCAGCAAGGCAAGATATTTCGCCGAGTTCTTGCTCCATGCGATCTCATCGGGGATGGGAACTTTCGAAACGCTGACGCTGGAGGTCGCCTCTTGCCCCGCAGTCAGGTCAGTGGTGTTCTCCCCGAAACTGGTCCGGACCACGCCTTCAATCACCGCCACCCGCGATCCCTTGGTTCCGTGATTCACGGAAAAGATCGTGCCTTTTACCGAGACCAGCCCATCGTCCGTCGCGACATACAACCGCCCCGAGCGTTGTTTAGCTGCTTGCACGATGACCTGACCGCCATCCAGATGAATCGTCGTGCCCTTCCATGCCTGCGACACCGAAAGATCGGAGCGTTCCCCCATTTCAACTAAAGAACCGTCAAGCAGCCGCACCACCGCCCTCGAGCCCTTCGCGGTGCGAATCTGGTCTCCGTTTCTGATCTCATAGCCCGCCGGAATCAGCCGCATTCCCGCGCCGGATCCTGTGTAGAGCGAACCCTCCACCGTCTGAACTGCGGCGCGGACCGCATGCTGGCCGGGAAGCAGGCCATTGTTAAACGCAATGGTGAACACGAACCCGGCAACCGCCACGGCGAATACCGCGGCTGCGCCCAGCGCCCAGCGCCATGCGGACGAAGCAGGCCGCTTGGTTTCCAGCCGCCATACCTTCTGCTGCTCGCCATCCCGAGCGCGCTCCAGAGCGTGACGGCAAGCCACGCAAGCGTGAACATGATCTTCCAACAGCAAGGCCCGCGCCGTCGGCAAAAGTTTCTCCACATATGCCGGCATCAGCGCCTGGAAATCATCACAGGTTCGCAGCGTCTGCGTTCTGAAGTCGGCGGTCGAAGGCGTACCGGCAATCGATTTCCAGACGCGCTCACCGGCCTGGGCAACCACCTGGTCGTCCACCTGTTCCTTTCGAATTTCTGACATCAAACGGTCGAACTTCTCATTTGTCATAGCCAATCTCCTGACTCACGCCGATAATTACGCCGATAATTACGTGGATCGATATGCTCCCAGCTGCTTGCGGAGCTGTTGCCGAGTGCGGTGGACAATGACCGCCACCAACACTCGTGAAATGCCGAGCATCCGCGCAATCTGCGGATTGCTGAAACCTTCCAGGAAGCGCAATGCAAAAATTTCGGCTGACTGCGGTTTGAGGTGCGCCAGCGCTAGTCCCAGTGCTTGTCGCAGCTCGCGAGGATCGTCATGTGCCGGCTCAGCCGCCAAGTCCGGGAGTTCCACCGTGCGATCGCTTTGTCGCGATCGAATCACATCCAGGGCCGCATTGATCGCCGCTCGGCGCAGATAACTCTCTTCATTTTCCAGCACATCGGCCTGCGCCGTCCGGCGAAACAGACGAAAAAACACCGTCTGCGACACGTCTTCGGCATCCGCGGCGTTGCCCGTGATGCGGTACGCCGTGCGGAACACCAGGCCGTGGTACGCCCGAAAAATCCGATCGAATTCGCCCGGAATTGCGATTACCCGTTCCTCAGCCAATGCGCTTTGCAGGGTACGCCTCCAGTTGCTGCTTTTCACAACTAAAGACGGCAGGGGGGCTGAATTATTACAATCGAACCTGTTTTATTTTTGAACGCGGATCCCCGTGCAGCATCGGCCACGCCCTGTATCATATTCAACTCCGATGGTTTAGCCGAGAAACGATGGCAAAACTGAACATCAAATCCAAGCGCGAATGTCTGTGGGATGTAGTCAGTCTGGGCGAAGTCATGTTACGTCTCGATCCTGGCGACGAGCGCATTTCCACCACACGCCACTTCCGGGCCTGGGAAGGTGGTGGCGAATACAACGTTGCGCGCGGACTCAAACGCTGCTTTGGCATGGACGCCGCGATCGTCACAGCCCTCGCCGACAATCCCATCGGACGCTTAGTCGAGGACCTCATGCTGCAAGGCGGCGTCAGCCAGAAATACGTCCGATGGGTGCCCTATGACGGCGTCGGCCGCACCGTGCGCAATGGATTGAATTTCACCGAGCGTGGCTTCGGCGTGCGGCCCGCACTCGGATGCTCGGATCGCGGGCACACGGCGATTTCACAGCTCACACCAGGTGAGATCGACTGGGAGCAAGTTTTTTCCAAGGACGGAGCCCGCTGGTTCCACACCGGCGGAATCTTCTGCGCGCTTTCGGAAACCACTCCGCTTGTTGCTCAAGAAGCAATGGAAGCGGCCAAGCGAGCGGGAACTCTGATTTCATACGACTTGAATTACCGCGCGTCGCTGTGGAAGTCGATTGGCGGAAAAACTAAGGCGCAAGCAGCGAACCGCCGCATCGCACCGCTGGTCGACGTGATGCTGGGGAACGAGGAGGATTTCACCGCCGCGCTGGGCTTTCCCGTCTCTGGCCTGGATGAAGAGCACGCTAAACTGGAAACGGCCGGTTTCAAAAAAATGATCGAAACCGTGGTGAAAGCGTATCCAACGCTTTCCGTGATTGCCACGACGCTTCGCCACGCAAAGACGGCCACCGTGAACGACTGGGGCGCGCTGTGTTATTGCGACGGGAACTTCTATGAGGCGCCGGTGCGGGAAAACCTGGAAATCTATGACCGCGTCGGCGGCGGCGATTCCTTCGCTTCCGGATTGATCTACGGATTCCTCTCCGGCAAAGACCCGCAATGGTCGGTCGAATGCGGCGCAGCGCACGGCGCGCTGGCAATGACCACACCCGGCGACACGACGATGGCGACTCTTGCAGAAGTTCAGCAGGCGATGAAATCGAGAACCGCTCGCATCGAGCGATAACAGGCAGGAGGCATGCGGGCAGGTAAAGCTATGACCATCGATGACGTTATTCGCCGAATCGAAGAAATTGGAATTGTTCCCGTCGTCCGCGCAGCCTCAGTCGATGAGGCGACTCGGGCGGTAGAAGCGATCTGCGCTGGCGGCATTCCCGTCGTCGAAATCACCATGACCGTTCCCAACGCGGTGTCGGTCATCCGGGAGGTCGCGAAGCAATACGGCAACAAGGTCCTGATCGGGGCTGGTACGGTTACCACCGCCGAACAGGCTGAGTCGTGCCTTCGCGCAGGCGCCGAGTTCCTCGTGAGTCCCGGCCTGTCGGCCTCAGTGCTCGCGGTCGCGAAGGTCTCCGAGAAATTGGCGATCCCTGGAGCGTTGACGCCCACCGAATTGATGAATGCTCACGAACTCGGTGCGCGGCTGGTCAAGATCTTTCCCTGCGGCAATGTAGGCGGAGCGAAATATTTGCGATCGCTCAAGGCTCCGTTCCCCAAAGCCTCACTGATTCCAACCGGGGGCGTCAACGCAGCGAACGCGGCGGAGTTTATTGCCGCCGGCGCTTTTGCACTCGGGGTTGGAGCAGATCTCGTGGATCCTGCAGCCTTGCGGACGGGCAATCTCGATAAAATCACCGCGGCGGCCAGAGAATTGGTAAATGCCGTCGCTTCCGCGCGCACATAAGAAGGCGGGCTGATCTCTGCTAAAGAATTTCTGCCGCAGCGATCTCTGACTGTAAGTTGTTGAGCCTTCGTGGAAGTGGTTGATAATCCTAGCAAGTGATTGATAATCCGTGAAACTGCACAGGAAGGTCTGAGACGAGCGATTTCGCGACAGGTGAAGTTTTCCTCATCCCCGGCGGGGATTGTCGATGCCAGTGCCGTTTCCGCTTCAGGAAATGGCATTCCAGGTGAATCTCGAATTGCTGGAAACGAACCCGGAACTGCTCATACAATGCGAAGCACATACATGTACGTACATATTTGTACTTCATGGAGACTATTGATTCACGGCGCTCGCGAGCACGCCGCCGTCCACTGGCAGAATCGTCCCGGTGACAAAGCTAGCTGCGTCTGAGGCCAGGAAAACCGCCGCTCCTACCAGTTCTTCGAGTTCACCAAAACGTTTCATGGGAGTGCGCATCAGTATCTCGTTCCCACGGCCCGTCCCCACCAGAAGTTTCTCAGTGAGCGGTGTGCGGAAATATCCCGGCGCGAGCGCGTTGACGCAAATTCCATATCCCGCCCATTCGATCGCCAGGGATTTAGTCAGCGACGCCAATCCCGACTTGCTCGCTGAGTACGCCGCCACTTCAAACAGTCCCAGAAACGATCCCATGGACGCGATGTTGATGATCCTCCCATACTTGCGCTCGATCATGTGGCGCCCGAATACCTGGCACGTCCGCAGCGTACCGGTCAGATTGGTATCCATGATGCGATTCCAGTCGGCCTCGGAAAAATCCAGCGTCGGAGCGCGTTTGGTAATGCCCGCCGCGCTCACCACAATATCGACCTTGCCGAACGTTTGCACAGAAGCTTTCAGCAACTGCTCCAGCGACTCGCGCTTCGCCACATCGCAGGTCACGCGTAACGAGCGGCGGCCGAGAGATTCGATTTCCCCCGCCAACGCATTCACCAGTTCGATGCGCCGCGCGCTCGCAATCACATCCGCGCCCGCCTGCGCCAGACCGAGCGCGATCGTCTTCCCAATTCCAGAACTGCCCCCGACGACCACCGCGACCTTCCCGTCGAGATCTAACTTCTTGTAGCCCATATTTCCTCGAGTCTTCCTGCGAAATAGCCGGACCTGGCGCCTACCAATTGAACATCGTGCCATCGAGTTTCCGATTCACCGGCAGGTATGCCCGCTCGTAGGGAAACTTCTGCGCCAACTTTTCGTCGTAGTCGACGCCCAATCCCGGCGCGTCGCCCGGATGCAGGTAGCCGTTGTTAAACGAATACGAATGCGGAAATACTTCATCGGTCTCGCGCGTGTGGCGCATGTATTCCTGGATGCCGAAATTGTTCACCGAAATATCGAAATGCAAAGCCGCGGCCATCGCCACCGGAGACAGATCCGTTGCTCCGTGGCAGCCGGTCCGCACATGATAAAGCTCAGCCAACGCAGCAATCTTTTTGAGATGGGTCAAGCCCCCGCCGTGCACCACCGTCATGCGAAGGTAGTCGATCAGCTGTTCCTGAATCAGAATGTGCGCGTCCCAAACAGAATTGAAAACCTCGCCGACTGCGAGCGGCGTAACGGTGTGCCGGCGAATGATGCGGAAGCCCTCCTGCAACTCCGCCGCGACTGCATCCTCCAGCCAGAAAAGATGATACGGCTCCAGACGCTTCCCCAGCCGCGCCGCTTCGATTGGAGTCAGCCGGTGGTGAACGTCGTGGAGCAGATGCAGATCGTCCCCAAACTTCAGGCGCAAAACCTCGAACAACTTCGGTACATGCAGCAGATATTTTTCCGTCGACCAGACGTTTTCCGGCGGCAAGCCTTTTTCCGCCGGCTCGTAGAACAGCTTGTCGCGGGCAACTCCGTAAGTGGAAGGCAGACCTGGTACGCCGGACTGCGCGCGCACCGCAAGATAACCCATCTCTTTATATTTCGCGACTTCGTCTGAGGTCTCGGCAATGTCGCGGCCGTTAGCGTGCCCGTACACCAGCACCCTTGTCCTGCTTTGCCCCCCGAGCAGGTTATAAACAGGCGTCTTCAAAGCTTTGCCCTTGATATCCCACAGAGCCATATCCACCGCGGCGATCGCCGTCATGGTCACGGGGCCGCGACGCCAATAAGCGCCGCGATAGAGGTATTGCCAAACGTCCTCGGTCTGGAACGGGTCGCGTCCGATGAGGCATGGAACGAGGTGGTCGGTTAAGTAAGACGCGACGGCCAACTCGCGGCCGTTGAGAGTTGCATCCCCGAGCCCGTAAACGCCTTCGTCAGTCGAGATTTTCAACGTAACAAAGTTTCGTCCGGTACAGGTGACGAATACCTTCGCATCCGTAATCTTCACAGAGATCTCCTCAACGATTCCCTAGAGACGTTGCTTGCAACGTCTCGGGCAGCGGCAAAGCAGACGTAGCAAGCTACGTCTCTACGGCCAACTTCATCGAGTGTACCCAAAGCATCAGATTCGGCGCACCAATCCCTGATTCGTAGCCTCGGTATTCCGCACCAGCAACAACACCAGAACCATTCCAACCAGGGGAACCAGCCCCGCCAGAATCACGATGGGATCGAACGAATGTGTGCCGGTAGCCTGGCGAGCGTCGGAAAAATAACCAATCAGTTTAAACGCAACGATCGTCCCAATTCCCGCGCCCGTCCCACTAAGCCCACTCACCGAAGCCACCGACTCGCTGCCGAAGAGGTCCGACGGCAGCACGTTCGCCATGGTCGTGAATCCGGCGTAGGTAAACGTGACGACCGCGAACAGAAGAGCGATCACGTACAGGTTGGTCGTAAAAATAGTCGGGATCAGAAGGGTCATGCCAATTCCGCCGTAAATAATTGGCGCTTTGCGCGCTGCGCCCAGCGACCATCCGCGTTTGATCAGATAACCCGAGACGCCTCCCGCGAAAAAACTTCCCAGATCGGCCGCGATGAATGGGATCCACACCGCAATCAATCCGCTTCTGAGCTCAATCCCTTTCGCGACCAGGTAGATGGGAAACCACTCGGTGATAAAGAAAAAGACGGGATCGGTGAATGTCTTGGCGATGATGGTGCCCCAAGTCTGCGGAAGCCGCAACAGATCCCGCCACCGCGGCCGGGGCTTGTCTTCTTGCGACAGTTCTAGCGGCACTTCTCGCGCCACTTCTGGCAGCCCCTGTTGCGGCGCATTCGCCTCACGCTTGTCCGCGAGAATCATTTCAAGTTCGGCTTGACTGATTCGGCTGTGCTGCTCCGGCGGGTAGTACAGCCATCGCCAGGCAATCAGCCAGAGAAAGCCTAGCGCGCCGGGGACCATGAATGCCGGGCGCCGTCCCCAGCGAAAATAAATCCATAAGACAATAAACGGCGCAACCGCGCCTCCAATCGAGGAACCGCTATCGAAAAGTGCGGTCGCCAGGGCGCGCTCGCGTTTTGGAAACCATTCCGAGACTGCTTTGGCAGCGGCCGGCCAGTTGGCCGACTCGCCCGCACCCAGGAGAAAGCGGAACGTGGCAAAGCTGTAGAAGCCGGAGGCCAGCGACGTAAGCATCGAGATCACCGAATACCAGATCACGGTGAGCGTCAGCCCGCGCCGCGTGCCAACGCGATCCATAAGCCTGCCGAAACCCGTCTGCCCAATCGAATATGCGACGCGGAATGCGATGGCGATATTGGCGTAATCGGAGTTGGTCCAGTGATATTCGAGTTTGAGATATGGAGCAAGAAGCGAAAGCGTCTGGCGATCGATGTAGTTGATGACCGTAGAAGCGAACAGGAGACCGCCGATCCACCAGCGCAACGACGGAATCGTGCGTACAGTCGCCATTCGGGCGGATGTGGGTAGAGGTTTAAGAACTCACGACCTGCGATTCTGCTCTCAGCGTGTCCTGCAAGTCCGAACTCAGCAGTGAGGCCGAGTTCGTGTCGAGATAAATAGTCGCCTTGGAATGCGTGCGCAGAATCGATGCCGGCACCATCGGAGTGATCGCTCCCTCCAAGGATGCCTTCACCGCCTGCGCCTTGCGCTGATCGGGAACAATCACGAGTATCTCCTTGGCCTTGAGAATCTGGCGTGGCGACATCGAGATAGCGCGCTGCGGCACCTGCGAAATGTCGGCAAACCAGGCTTCACCTACTTGCTGCCGGCGAGAGGCTTCATCAAGGTTCACGATGAGATAAGGATCTTCAGCGGTAAAGTCGGCGGGCGGATCGTTGAAGGCGATGTGCCCGTTTTCCCCGATGCCGAGAAATGCAATGTCGATGGGCGCGGACGCCAGATGCTTTCCGACTTCGCGAGCCACCGCCGAAGGGTCAGCGGCGTCACCCGTGAGCAAGTGATAGTGGACGATTCCAGTTTTCATCACTAACTGTTCCATCAGCATCTTGCGAAAACTTCCGGGATGAGTCGACGGCAGGCCAATGTACTCGTCGAGGTGAAAGGCCTCAACCTTTATCCACTCGATGCCCGGCGCCTTGGTCAGGGCATCGAGGAACTCAAGTTGCGAAGCCGCAGTCGCTGCAACGATCCTTGCCTGGCCATGCTCCGCAATCGCGCGGCGAATCGCAGTCGCGGCCTGCTGGGCAGCGGCGTTTCCCAACGAGACTTTATCTTTGAATACTTTGAGCAGCATACGATCTCTTTTGGCCGGACGCGGGATCCTCTCGCGCGCGGCGCACGTGCATCACTACACATGGCCCTGGGCGTGTCCGTCAAGGGTTTCCTGATATGATTTTTTTTCGGGCTCGGATCGGTAGATTGCGCTTCGCGGACGACCCGCACGAGCATCTGCCGATCACAAGGACGATGACAACGACAATGGCCGGCCGCCTCACCGAAGACTTCCTGCTGTCGAACGATGCGGCACGACGTCTCTATCTTGAGTTTGCGGCACCACAGCCGATCCTCGATTACCACTGTCATCTTTCTCCCCAAGACATTGCTGAGAATCGCCAGTTTGCAAATCTCTTTGAAATCTGGCTGGAGGGAGATCACTACAAATGGAGGGCCATGCGGGCGAATGGGATCCCGAAAAAATATATTACAGGTGACGCTCCTCCCTACGAGAAATTCCTGGCATGGGCGCGAACTGTTCCGTACACCCTGCGCAATCCTCTCTACCACTGGACGCACCTCGAGTTGCAACGCTATTTTGGTATCACTGAATTGCTAGACGAGAAATCCGCGCCGAATATTTGGGAGCGCGCGAATGCTGTGCTGAATACCGGACTGACCGCGCAAGCCATTCTGCAGAAGTTTCACGTCGAGGTTGTCTGCACCACGGACGATCCCACCGATGATCTCCGTCATCATCAGGCGGTAGCGAAATCCGATCTGCCGACGCGAGTCTTTCCGGCGTTCCGCCCGGATAAAGCTCTCGGCATCGGTGACGCCGAGTTCCAGCCTTGGATGGAAAAGCTTTCGAAGGTTGCAAATGTTGAAGTACGAAATCTGAAAACTTTTCTGCAGGCGTTACAGAGCCGCCATGATTCCTTTCACGCTTTAGGTTGCCGCCTTTCCGACCATGGGCTGGAGCATTGCTATGCGACACCGTGTTCCGAGCGAACCGCTGCGGCGATCTTCGCGAAAGGGCGCGAAGGGCAGTCCATCCCCGCGGAGGAGCGCACGCAGTTTGCTTCCTTCATGATGCTTTTCTTCGGCCGCCTCGATGCAGAGAAAGGCTGGACCAAGCAACTGCACCTGGGCGCGCAGCGCAACGTGAACACTCTCGCCCGCAGCTCGGTTGGAGCCGATGCGGGCTATGACACAATCGGCGATTTTCCCCAGGGCGCTGATCTCGCCGCTTATCTCGACCTGCTCTCCCAGGAGAATGCCCTGCCGCGGATGATCGTGTACAACGTCAACCCGAGGGACACGTTTCAGTTGGCCACGCTAATCGGATCCTTTCAGGACGGAGAAATTCCAGGGAAGATTCAATACGGCAGCGCCTGGTGGTTCCTGGACCAGAAGCAGGGGATCACGGCGCAGATCGACGCTCTGTCGAACACTGGACTGCTTTCGCGCTTCATCGGCATGGTCACGGACTCCCGGTCGTTCATGTCCTATCCACGTCACGAGTATTTCCGGCGCGTCCTTTGCGACATCCTCGGACAAGACGTAACGCGCGGCGAATTGCCCGATGACGACGCGCTCCTAGGAAGGCTCGTTCAAGACATCTGCTACCGAAATGCAAAGCAGTATCTGCAGCTGCCGACGGATCGTCCAGCTGTCGTGTAACAGGTACCGTCGTTGCACTGGCACACAGAACATCTGGTGCAGATCTCGCGCGGCTCCTGCTTGCACGCGACATAACTGCGGATTGCCTTCACTGCTGTTGCTGGGCCTCAGCCAACTGAGATTGTTGGGTTTCGTCGAGGAATTGGGACCACTCTTCGTCGGCCGCAAACTCCTCGTCGGGGGGAAGCACGGCTTGCGACGGCGTCACTCGAACTCGAACCTGCAGCTGAGTATCCGCTTTGCCCTTCATCATGCCCATCGTCGGGGGGACGTCGGCATAATCGCGTCCGATTGCGGTGCGAATGTGCTTCTCACTTGCAAGTCGATCGATGGTGGGGTCGAAACCGACCCAGCCAATGTTCGGGAGCAGAGCTTCCACCCATGCGTGGGTCGCGCCGTCCGACGCAGGATGCGCAGTTTCACTGCTGTGATAAAGGTAGCCGCTGACATAGCGACAAGGAATTCTGGCGTTTCTCACGAGGGCAATCATGATGTGAGCAAAATCCTGACATACGCCCTGCCTGGAGCGAAGCGCATCCTCGATCGGTGAATTGACTGCAGTGCTTTTCTTTACGTAGCTGAAACTGCGATTCACTCCAGAAGCTATGTCCTGGAGGAATGCCAGGGGACTTCGTCCCTTCCTTTCGGTCGCTCCGATCTCCACTGCCAGGTGTTCCAGCTCTGGCGAGGAACGCGCAAAATGGCTGGGCATCAACATGTCCCAGTAGTCTTTTTTTTCGATGAGTTCCTCAAGTTCTTGCCACCCGTCATAGTTTTGGACTTCTGGAATCGATGGCTGGGCGTCGATATTTACCAGGGCGTCGGAGATGATGGTGAGCTGACCGTGACGGGAAGGCAGGTCGAAGTGGTGGACAAGATTGCCGTAGGAATCCGTATAGCCAAAAATCCGGGCCCGCGGATTGACTGACAGTTGAAAAACAAAACACCGTTGGTTGCCCTCGCTCCTGGGATGCATGCGCACCTCCATCATGCTCTGCCAGACGGAGCGGCTGTAGCGGTAGCGCGTAAAATGGCGAATGGCGTAGAA
>Ga0185299_10003030_pt1 | contig 23639 bp, 17 predicted proteins | sample PaiPotPPA55metaG_FD_128002 | JGI IMG/M metagenome (GOLD analysis project Ga0185299, IMG submission 128002) | Iron sulfur acid spring bacterial and archeal communities from Banff, Canada, to study Microbial Dark Matter (Phase II) - Paint Pots PPA... ... | reverse complement strand
GAGAAGACCAAGATCAAGCACGTTAAAGAGGGATTTGATTTTCTGGGGCATACGTTCCGCCTAGCCCAGTCACGGGTTACCGGGAAAACGAAGTGCTTCTACTATCCCTCCCGCAAGGCTGTGGCGTCGGTGAGCCGAAACGTGAAGGAGTTCATCCGTCACCAACAGCACCGGAACCTGCCGGATTTGGTGGCGGATCTCAATCCCGTACTGAGGGGTTGGGGGAACTACTTCCGGACTGGGAATGCGAAGGAGATCTTTCGACAGGTGGATGCTTACGTCACCTACAGTCTCTGTATCATGTTGCGGAAGAAGTACAAGAAGCGATCTAAGGGATGGCGGGACCATCCTCCGAGCTGGTTCTACGAAAATCACAAGCTTTACTGCTTGCGAACTGCAACGACCGGCAACCAGAGCGACGTTGTTCGTTATGGGCGGTAAGGTCGCCTTTGCTCTTCACCGTAATGCTGGCGGCAGAACGCAGCGGGAAAGCCGTGTGAGGGAAAACTTCAAGCACGGTTTGACGAGGGGTCGCTGAGGCGATGGCTTCAAATCAGCGACCTACTCTACAGATTCGAGGGGCCCCGCCACATCCATTGGTCTCCAACCCGCGCACCCGGCGATAGGTTCCTTGCATTCTTGTGCGATCATGACTGCAGTCGCTGCTTTCCCGCGTGTAATGCCTTCCATTCACGTGAGGAGCTTTTATGGTGCCTGGGTCCAATTCGTGGTCGCCTGAACGCATCAGAGAAGAAATAGCGGACCGGAGAGAAACGGTTCGCGAGTTGAGCGAGGCTTTGAAGAAAGTCTATGAGGAAGGTCCTTAAACGGATCCTGTCACCGCGGCACAGTTAATTGGGTACCCAAGTCCAGACGCCATTCCCATTGACCGAATGCGCAAGGAGATTGATTACCTGAAGTCTCTACTATGAGATATGGAATCCCGCTACACGCGATGGTAGCTGAAGAGCGGGCCGAGCCTGCCGACACACAGTCTACCCGAGGCTGTCACACGGGGCCCCACGCGCCGGCGGGAATCCGTTCTAATTCGCCAGTTGCGCAATCGAGCCGCGTTATTGCGTTTGTGAATAATCCGGGAGCTCCCCGATTCGGACCCGGAGTTCCTTGAGCCATTCGACCTTGTTCTTTCCATGAACGACGCGACCAAGGAAACCGAGCGACTCGGCAACACCGTCGCGGTTGAGCCGAATGTCCTGACGGGTCGTCTTAGCATACTGCCACACCCACTGCTTGACATCGTCTGGCTTTGTGAAGACGTAGGTCGCATGACCGGCCTGCGGCACCTCGACGACTACGGATTTCTCGAGATCGAAAATGTATTCGTCACGGAACACGTACATCGCTCGCGTGCGCTTGGTTAGCTGCTCGTGATAGTAGGAATCGTAATCCGGACGCCAGGTGATCTGTGCGACATCAAAGTCGCCGGGCAGACCGAGATTCCAGCAGAGCCGGCTCAATTCGCCTCGCTCCGTGGGAATCTCTTGCACGTGGACGCGGAGACGGTCGATCTGTTGCCAGTACTGACCGAAGCGCGTGTGAGTGCTCCGCGCCTTTAGGATGTCTTCTTCGAGGCCTTCGGGCACTTCCAGCTCGGTTCGGCTGGGGAGTGCGGTTTCCCATTCGATTAGTTTCCACTCGCCACCGCGTTTGCGATAGCGGCCCGTGTGAATGAAGTCGGCAGATATTTCGACGGTGGCAGTAATGAGATGGCGCCACTGGCTCCAGGTTGGATCCCATCGGATCGGCAACAACTGGTGGTCGATGAGAACCTCGAGTTTGCGATGGCGGTCCCTTAGGATCGCATAATCTTCGAAGTAATCGAGTTTGCGGAGAGGCACCGGGACGGTACGGCGCCGGCGTTCCGGCATGAAGGCCAGAATTCGGTTCGCAAAGAAAGCACCACTCTCCGCAGATCGTTCTCCCTGTACCAACAGAGATCCGAAACCGGAGTAGGGGAATGGAACAGGAATCGCAGAATCTTTTATCAGCGCGTCATATACGCCGCGGATCTCGGGATCGGCCAACATGTTGTAGGCGCGCTCAATCGTAGCCAACTCGGCTTTCGACGCGTTCTGCTTGTCCAACTCCAGACGCCGGAGCCGATAGGCGAGGCGTAGTTCCTTGTAAGTCACGTCGTGTGGCAAACGAAGCACGTAGTAAAAAGTCGGCTGGCTTGGCCAAGAGGCTCTCCGATTGGCGGCAAAGAAGTAGTCGCGAATCACCGGGCAAGGAATGTTGATGGCGTTGATGCCAAGTTGGCCTTCGGCGACCTGAACACGCACGAAAGGTTCTTCTCGCTTGTCCAGCTTCGGCAATGCAGCATAACCAGCCTTGACTTGGTAGACATCGGCTCGCCGCAGCGAGGACTTCCGGATGTAGACTTCAGTGTCCGCGGTCGCAGTCCCGGTGGGCGCAGGCACGAGGACCTCGTCACCGATCCGCACGTTCGAACCGACGAGGCGGGAGAGCGCGAACTCGCGACCGTCGGCACCTACGCAGACCAGTTTCGATCCTTCCTGTCTGATTTCGAGGACGCGAGAAGGCAATTGCGCTTCGGTGCTGGCAGAGTCTGCAACGGTCGTTTCCACCACTGAGTTCATGGCTGCCTGAGCATAACCCGGAATCAAGAACCGCGCAAACGGACGCCGCCAGATGGTGTAAGCACATGACAGAGAAAGGTTTAGCGGATTCTGGGCGCCGATCGGCTGAATTACGGTACGAGTGGCAGTCATTCCTTGGCTTGCTTCCGGTGCTGGATCTGCGGCCGACGGATCTAGTTCTGTACCGGCGTTGTCAGGCTGCCGTTTGGCGGTCACGAAAGAGCGCTATCAGTCGAACGGACTTGCAGCAAGCTGCTGGCCTGGGCTTCCAGGCGGAAACGCTGGGCTTTGACTTGCTGATAGCGCAGCTCGTCCGCGATGGGATTCTCGAGCCGATCGTATCGAGTCCGTTCCACTTCCAAATCCGACGCTGGAACTGGACCAATCCGGAGTCGGTCTATGCGGCCGATGACCGCCTGCCCCTGATCGCGATCAGCAGAGAAGAACAGACTGCGCGCTTCCGGATGGTCGGAGTGCTCAGTGCGCGTATCAGCACCCCCCGCTTGCCGGAGAAGCGCGTTCAACAGATCCGCAAAGAACGGGACGCGTTGGAGCGGATCTACGAGGCGACCTGGCTGGAACTCGAAAACGCGATCGGCAGCAAAGCGGCCGAAGCGATCCGAAAGAGCGTTGAAGAAACGACGGAGGCGGGTGCGGTCCAGCTCGAGCTGCCGCTGGAGAAGAAGAGACATTTCGATCTGGAAGGAGAAGCAAGATGCAACCAGTAAACGGGGTTGACCAAGCCCATGATGCGGCGACAATCTCATCTCCGCCCACGGAGCACTCCGAGGATTTGCCGCAGCTCCCGGAGGACCTGAAAATTAAGCTGAAGGAGCCACTTCCGCGCGAGGCAGTGTCGCCCAACCCGCAGAAGCCGGGACTCTCGGGAATCAAAGTCATCTACGTTGTCGAACGGCTGAACGATGTGTTCGGACTGAACGGCTGGCATATAGTCAATGAAATCGTCGAAACCGGCCGGATGGTCGTTGTGAGAGCGACCTTGACGATCCCGAAATATTCCATTGCGATCGAGCAGTTTGGAGGGAACGACAATCCCGATCGTGGTGACGCTTACAAAGGCGCCTGCACCGATGCGCTCTCCAAGTGCGCGAGCTACTTGGGAATCGGCATGGACGTATACAAGGGGCTGCACGATGAGCGCACCCGAGACGGCAGCGGCGCTCACCAGAACGGATCGAGGCCCACGGCGCCACAGCCAGCCCCGAGGCCAGCATCGATGCTAAACAGCACGGAAGCCCGGAATGCCGCGCCCACTGGCCTCACTAGTCGGAACATGGCTGCACGCTTCACCAGCATGCGGAGCGTCTTGGGAGTGCCTGAATACGGTGACATTCTCGGCCGGCACGGCTATCGCGAAGTGACCAACATCCCAAGTCTGGAAAAGGCGCGCGATGTCTACCGGATGTTGCTTGACGCGTTCCGAGTGCACTTCGGAGAGACAAAGCGAACTCTTGGGAACGCCGAGTACGTGAAGATCCTAAGCGAGTTGCGGCTCAATCCCAAGGCGAGGCTCAATCCCGACCAGGCGGTACGGGTCTTCAACCGCATGGAGGAGACTCTCAATGCCAGAACATGACAATGGCTGCGGAGCGGCAGTCGCGGACATCACGGCCTCAACAGAACTTGCAAAGGACTTCACGCTATTTCAAATCGAAGAGAGTCTGGTGCTTCTGGCAGAATCGGCCGAAGAGGAAGGGCTTACGCCGGAGATTGAGCAGGCGCTGACCGTTTACCTGGAGGGAGCGGCGGAAAAACGCGACCGCGTGGCCGACTTCATCCACTTCTGCGAAGGGATGGCCGAGTTGGCCAAGGCCGAAGGGAAGAGGCTGCAAGCCCGACAGAAACACTTCGAAGCGACAGCCGAACGCGTGAGCGCCATGGTGCTGCGCGTCTTGGACTACCTCGGGGTGAAGAAGTTGGAGGGCCGAACGAACACTCTCAAGAAGAGGAAGTGCCCGCCCTCGGTTAAAATCGTCGACGAAGCCAAGGTCCCCGCCGAATTCAAACACATCACCCTAACCCTACCGCTGCCTCAATGGCAAGAACTTCTCGAAGGCAGCGGAGAGGAGCTTCGGAAGGCTATTCTATCCGGCATCCGCAAACAGGAGACAACGGTGGAGTTGGAGGCAATCAAGCAGGCGCTGAATCTCGAAAGGACCGTAGAAGGAGCGGACCTCGTTATAAACCGGTTCAAGCTGCAGGTGGTCTGAGCGATTGCGGAATCATCGTAGCAGTAGGCGATGAGCCCGTTCAGCACACGGCCACAGGTACATCCGAGAAAATCTTGAAAAGCGGGCACGGCGTACCGCCCTCGTCGCCGGGCATCTCGGTGTAGTGAACATTTGACACGGCGGTCCTCCCGCCACAACGTGTGTAGGGTAGAAAAACCTGAATCGTTAGAAGAGGAGAATCGAGCATCAGGAAAATGGCTGTGGTGTCAGCCAGGACGTCCCGCTCGTCGGGCTCGAACGGTCCCATTTGAACATCCAGCATAATCATTGCCGCCTGTGGGTTCTTGATCCTCACCAAGGTTCGCAAGTAGTCGAAGCTCCGTGCAGTCCTGACGTCAAAGTGTTCCAGGACGGAGGGATCTTGAAACTCAACCTGCTCGATGTGGTCGTCGAAGTACAGCGCGACTAAAGGCTCTATGGCTCCCGTCCCGAGCAGTTGAGTCTTCAGGATTTCGGTCGCCTGGCGAGCCCTCGCTCGCATCGTGTTGGGGTCTGCGTGGTTCATATCTGCCTGGATTATATCCAGAGCAATGAAGCATGGCGTTTGGAATTGCTGATGGCTCGAGTTGGTTTCGGGGACCGATCCCCACATTCAAAGATGAAAGGAGAGTTAACACAGTGTTTACAGAATTGATGCCGCTGCTCAGACAGCGCGCTGTCATGATCACCATTTCGGATGTCGGCCAGGGGCTGCTAAGGGTGAATATCATCCCGCGCAAGCTCGTCGTGGAAGGCAGTTCAGATGAGAACACGGCGCTCACCACGCCGCTCTCGATCACGGGCAAGGCCGAGGAACTGGACAGGGAATTGCCCGGCCAGCTCGCGACCTTTACCGAATCGATCGCCAGGACGGGGTCGAATTTGGATGAACTGAAAACGCAGCACGCTACCGCAGTTAAGGCATTGGAAGCCGAGAACAAGAAGAAGCTGGACGACAAGAAGAAGGTGAACGGTTCAAAGACGGCGAGCACCCCGCCTAATCCGAATCCTCAGACCGAGTTCAAGGACGGCAAACCCGTGTTCGGTAGCAAAGCGACGCCTCCTACGGGCGAAAACAGGAGCTTGTTCGATACGGCAACGGATCAGAACGAAACCGGCGCCGTCGAGCAACCGGTCGAGGACGATGCGACCGTGCCGTCAGCCTGATAAGGTGAACGCCATTTTCGCAGGTGAACAACAAGTAGACGTATACTCGGGGTAACTCATTCACACCGTAATAGCGTGAGCGCCCTGTATTAGGCGCTGGCGTTGGCGGTTTGGGTGGTCGGCTTTAACAAGAGTTGTTGGCCTGAGGCGATGAGTGAGCTATCAAGATGATCTCAAGAGGCACCTCTCCGATTACAAACGGCAGCGCCTCGGTATTAGCGAGCCCGGAGTATTTCGGTACCGTGGACGCGATGTGCTGCGGGATCACATCCTCCCACTCGCGAACGCTTCCAGGAACCTCCTTGAAGAGGCCGAACCGGCAGCGAGTGCTTTCCTCGCGGCCCATCCTGGCAAGCGTCACCGGTACTTTCATCATTTGAACTCGTCGCAAGCATTCGCCTTCAATCTGTTCTTTCCTTATTTCTCTGGCCAAGCGGAGTCGGCCTCTGCGCTACTCCGGGCCCTAGGCCAGGAAGGAATCCTCGCCGGATGGGAGCCAGAAGCGGTGCCCGCACCCGACGAAGAGACCAACATAGATGTGTTTTGGACTACCACTGATGGCGCACGGACCTTCTGCGAAGTAAAACTCTCTGAGGCAGATTTCGGCAAGGCCGCCGATGACGCTCGGCACCGGGCCAAGCTTATTGATATCTACAGCCAGTTACTTGCCACGCATCTGGAGCCCGGGCGGCTTGAGGGGCTGGCTTTTTTCGACGCTTACCAGTTCAATCGCAATGTCTGGCACATGGTGCGCGCAGACCGCAGTCGGTTGATATTTCTATTGCCCCGCTCGAACGCTGCTCTGTGGACGCTCCTACAGGAGTTGCTGTCGGGGGTTCTGCCTCGCACGCGAGAACGCATTTCAGCAGTAGCCATCGAAGACGTCATCGCCAGCCTCTCCGCTGACGACCGATGCCCAAAGACCCTGCGCGAATACGCGGAAAAGCTGAAGCAGAAATACTTGATTCAAAGCCTATCTAACGAAGCCGTGGATCCCGGCCCGGTCGGTGGTGGCGAAACCAGCCGTCCGCCGCAGAGGGGCTAAAGCGGAGCCGTGCGTTGCGAAAGGCCAACCCGCTCCGCCGCCGTTCCGCCGACACCCAACTCTCAGAGAAACAGGGAACGCAGGTATTCCGCGTTCTCCTTGACTTGGGCCTGGAAGTACTTCTGCTCCCCAGGACGGTCAGCGCTAGCCCCGACGGGGCAGAAGAACAACGGCAATGATCGCCCACCAAAGGTCACGTCGTAGACCTTGCTGGACGCTAACGGACTCGCCGCTCTGCCCGGAAAAACCAGCCGGCGCCGGAATACGAACCCATGCGACGGCCCTACTGCCCTTAGGAACGCGTCGAGGTACTTCTTTTTAGTGATGGTCCCGGCGGCAAAGAGTCCCCGGACCTGCGGCCACACAATCCCGAGAATCTCGAACAAGTAAGTCGCGTCAGCACGCGCCATCGCCAAGAAATCGTTGATAACGGCATCACCGAGCTTGTTGATCGCCCGCAGAGACTTCGTGGCACGCGGCGACACATCAAGATGCGAAATACCACCACCCACATACGACACCCCATGCCTCAGCGGATCCAGCGCCGCCTCCCAGTTCGGAAAAAAGTCGTGCGGTGCCACACGATCAAAGTACGAGAAGCACTGCGACGCAAGGTCACCTGCACCCCAGCGTCCCGCGCGAAAATCATCGGCCGAAGGATTCGCGCCAATCGTGAAGTACGACGCAATCGGTGCGCGACCAAAACAAAACAGCGGCCGAGTGACCACATCGTCGTCATACAAATGCCGAACCCCGGCATCATTCGTGAGCACCGCAGCCTCCCCGCGCGCAATCGCGGAACGCAACCGCGCCTCCACGACACTATCAACAGGCAGGATCATAACGAAATGCCATTTTAGCGCTTGGACTGACGTCACAGTGTTGAGGACAGAACCGCTTCTTGGTACCTGAAGCTAGTGATCCAAGTTGAACATCTGCGACCACAATCGTGAACTTCTGTGTCAGGTTCTCTGACACTAATGTCATCAATTTTAAAATCCTACAGGAAGAGAGAAGAAGGATGTAGGGAGTCAGAGTAGTTGACAACTCGGCCGTTGATTCTAAAGGTTCATCTACGATTGTTCGCCGGAATTGCTGACAATTCTTGTCACAATTCCTGGCATGATCCTACGCTTTTGTCATTGTTCTTGGCATAATCCTACCTAAGCTTCGCTGCGCCGCCGGGATCAGCCAGAGTGGCGGATGGCGGACCAGTGCGGCAACCGAAAACGACAACAAGTGCTGAAAGCGTCTTATTCATATTCGCCTCCAAAGATTGTGTCAGTAATTCTCAATTCGCGGCGGTCAACAAAATAGTGCCGGATAATCCAGGCGCGAGGCGGATCGTCGTCCGGCCCGGGTTGGCGTTAGCGTTGAGGATCGATTGCCTCGCGGACCCGGGGCCCTGTCGGCGAGGTTGCCATCGTGATCACGTCTGGTGTTTCCTGCACCAGCGGCCATTGCCATACAAGAGCTAATGACAGACAGACCGCTACGCTTTCCTGCCTCTTTGTGGCTACCTTCCAACAATCCCAAACCGCTGCCGAAGCAGCCTACGCGCACTGTCGGGAACAGCCCTGGGGCTGGTCACTCTTCGTTCCGTAGGCGAAAAGCTCTCGCGGTCGGCTTCGCTGTTTACTGGCACCGCCAAAAAGGCGTGAGTGTCACCGGTGTTATCCACAGCCAGGCCTACGATTTCTCCTACATCGTTAATCCCCAAGGCGAAGGCGAGGTACAGCGGAGAGTTCATCGGGATGAGTGCGTTGAGATCCACCATCACGTTGTTCTGCCAAATGTAAGCGCGGCAGGGCCCACTGATAAAGTCAGGCGTCATACATGACGCGCCGACCACTTGTCTTCGGTTATTGATCCCTGACATACCGGCTGGCAAGCTCGAAACATCCATACCTACGGTGCCGAGGTCCTGCATGCCTGTTTCCCTGGTCCATAGGAAAGTGTGAAGCGCTGTGTCACCGGGGAGGTCCGACGCCCCAACTACTTCCCCTCGATTATTGATAGCGGCAGCCACGTTGTTCAGCTTGCCTCCCAGACTGCCAAGGTTCTTGGGAGAGCCGTTTTCCCACAACACGGAATGTGGCCCAAGTTGCAACGGAACAAGTGGGGTATTCGCACAAGGACCCGACGAACCCACGACTTGGCCCTTGTCGTTGATACCAAGAGCGAATCCCACTGTGTCACCCGGAAGCGGTGGAAGCGGGTGAATCTCGCCCGCATTTGGTCCCCAGATCACGGCTTCGTAGTCTAGAACCTGAGGCGAGGCACAGCTTGCGTCCCGCATCCGATTCTCCGCGTATCCGACTACCTGCCCTCGATTGTTGAGCGCAAGAGCTGCACCGTTGTTGCCGCCCAGAGTGGGAAGGGGCGTCAGCGCCCCCTCTCTCCGGATGGCGCCAAGACATATGAGGTGAGTACCGAAACCACAAAAGTCCTCGTGTAAGGGATCGGACGTGGAAGTCTCGGCAACGATCGCCAGTTCGTCCCTTCCGTTAGGCCCGCTGGCGGTTCCATTTGGACCTCCCAGTGTGTGGAGGTCGATCATGTGGCCGTCATGCCAAAGAAACGGGTGCTGATTCCCGGTGGGCAGAGTCGCTCCGCCACCCACCCGGCCTGCGTTGTTAATGCCGAAAGCCACGCTGTTGGGACCGCCGAGTCCGGGTGTGCCGAGGTCGATGACGGTGTAGCGTGGTGACTGACCATGGGCGGCCAGTGCGACTACCAAGCCAACCGCGGTGGCGTAAATCGAAATCGTGGATCTCATGTTCCCTCCTATGTTTTTTCGTCCCAGAAAAGTCTTTTGCATCGCGATATACCTACCGGTTGCTCTGGTCGTGCGGAACCGTTACCGTCGTCGTGCAAGTGGCCGTGTTACCGGCCTGATCCGAGCCGCGATAAGTAAGCGTATAAATGCGGCCGTTGCCCTGGCCCAAGCGAGTGGCCCGCAGTTCTCCACTGATGCCGGGTGTCCCGATCGCCCATCCCTGGATATCGCCTGAGCCGCTGTCAGGCTCGTTGCTGGCTACCGAAAGCAGAGTGAAGCCCGCCGGTCCGGAGAGCGAGTCCGCCACGTTAACCGAGACGTTGATCGGCGTCAACTTATTGTCCGGAGGCCAGAGTCGATTGGGGCTCGCGTTGCAAGAAAGAGCCGGCGGAGTCTTGTCGAGTCTGATGGCGACGCTCTTCGGCGCCTCAACATTCCCCGCGTTATCCGTTCCGAAGAACGTGATGGTGGTCACGCCTTCAGCACTAATCGAGAAGGAGGTTGAAGCGCCAGTCGCAACCGTGCTGGCGATGGTCTGTCCGCCGGTGGCGCTATAAGCGATCTGCTTAACGCCCGAGCCGCCGGGATTATCCACAGAGGTCAACGTGACCGTTACATTGCTGTTGTTCCAGCCAGCCGCATTTGGAAGAGGCGACAGAGCGGCGCTGATGGTTGGCGGAATGATATCCACCTGCCGGAACAGCGCAAAGGGCGACAGCGAAGTGACGGAGCCGCAGACGATCATGTTTGTCGTGTCCACCGAAACCGTGCGGTCCACCCAGCTCCCATTCTCGAAGTGGAACAGCCGCGGCCCCGGCGGAGTCACGAATGAAATCCCGGTGTAGTTGATGCAAACCAGGATCGTCCCGGTGAAAGTGGCCGTCGTGGTCAAGTTGTAATATTCGGCCGGATTGCCCAGTTGGAAGCCCGTGGGCGGCGGAGGGCCGTTGGTGCTGGTAGTCAAGCTGGTGAGGCCCGGCTGTGTCACGGTAGTGAAGGTCAGGGTCACGGGTGAAGACCCGGATGTGGTGTCGACTGGTTTGATCGCGACATTGTTTCCGCTCGACGTATTGCTGACGGCGGGCGAATCCGTGACCTTAATAGATTCGTTCACCAGGATCACCACGTTCACCGACAGGGTCGCGGACGAAGTGGTCGCGACGCCGCACGGGCCGGTGAATACCGCCTGGTAGCGATTGCCATTCTGCGTGAGATCCGCAGTGAACGTCAGCGTTGGGGAATTAGCTAGCAGGATGTTGGTGAATGGCCCGTTGTTCACGCTCACTTGCCATTGCACCGTGGGCGCGCCGCTGGCAGCAGCCGTGAAGGTGACGCTTTGGCCGCTGTTCACCGCTTGACTGGCCGGGTTCAGAGTGACCAGCGGTGGCGTGTTGATGGTAAGCGTAACAGGGTTTGTGGTTGCATTACCCGCCACGTTTGTAAAGACCGCCCGGTACCGGTTCCCATTTTGGACGCTATTCGCGCTGAAAGTCAGCGTAGTCGAATTGGCGAGCGGGATATTCGTGAACGCCCCGTTATTTACGCTCACCTGCCATTGCACTGTGGGCGCTGGGACGCCGGTGGCCGCAGCCGTGAAGGTGAAGCTCTGCCCAGCGCACAGCGCTTGCGCCGAGGGCTGCAGGGTCACTATGGGCGGAGTAGTCGCCACAGTGGTTGGCGTATCGGTGACCTTGATCGATTCGTTGATCAGGATGCTCAAATTGACCGTCAGAGTCGCAGGTGTGGTGGTAGTGACGCCGCACGGGTTCGTAAATACGGCCTGGTAGCGATTGCCATTCTGGGAGGGATCCGCCGTGAACGTCAACGTTGGGGAATTTGCTAGCAGAATATTCGTGAACGCACCGTTGTTCACACTAACTTGCCACTGCACGGCGGACGCGCCGCTGGCCGCGGCCATGAAGGTCACGCTCTGCCCGCCGGTCACCGTCTGACTGGCCGGGCTCAGCGTTACAAGCGGTGGGGTGTTGATGGTGAGCGTGGCAGGGTTGGTGGTTGCCATACCCGCCACGTTCGTAAAGACAGCCCGGTATTGGTTCCCATTTTGGGCGGTATTCGCGGTGAAACTTAGGGCGTTCGAATTGGCAAGCGGAATATTGGCGAATGGACCGTTGTTGACGCTCACCTGCCATTGCACAGTGGGCGCGGGGACGCCGCTGGCCGTAGCCGTGAAGGTGACGTTCTGCCCAGTGCACACAGCCTGTGCCGCCGGCTGCGCGGTCACCACTGGCGGGGTAGTCGCCACAGTGGTTAGCGTATCGGTGACCTTGATGGATTCGTTGATCAGGATGCTCACGTTGACCGTCAGAGTCGCTGGTGTAGTGGCCGTGACGCCGCACGGGTTCGCAAATACCGCCTGGTACTGATTTCCGTTCTGCGAGCTATCCGTCGTGAATGTCAGCGTTGGGGAATTAGCCTGCGGAATATTCGTGAACGGACCGTTGTTCACACTCACTTGCCATTGCACGGCGGTTACAGGCTTTCCGATTGCGGCTGCGGTGAAGGTCACACTCTGCCCGCTGATGATCGTTTGACTGGCTGGATTGACAATCACCGACGTTGGCGTATTCACCGAGAGCGTGGCTGGGACGGTGGTGGCCACGCCGGACGCGTTGGTGAATACCGCCTGGAATTGATTGCCGTCCTGTAAGGCGCTTGCGACGAAGGTAAGGGTTGGTGAGTTGGCTTGAGAAATATTCGTGAACGGCCCGTTGCTCACGCTGACTTGCCATTGCACGGTGGGCGTTGGAGAGCCGCTGGCTGCAGCCGTAAAGTTGACTACTTGCCCGGCGCACACCACTTGACCCGTCGGTTGCGTCGTTACCGATGGCGCCGTCGCAGACGTGATCACCTGTTCGCTGAGCACAGACGACGTGCTGGCTTTGAAGTTCGTATCGCCGACGTACGCGGCGGTGATCGAATGGTTACCCAAGCTTAGCGTCGAGGTGTTGAAAGGAGCCGAGCCCGAGATTAGCGCGCCCGGCCCAAGTGGCGTCGTCCCGTCGCTGAAGTTCACAGTGCCGCTGGGAGTGCCCGCGCCTGGCGGTACCGCGGTCACCGTTGCTGTAACGGTCACGTTCTGCCCCGTTGTGGCGGGGTTCGGCGCCGACGTCAGTGTCGTGGTTGTAGCAGCTTGGTTGACAGTCTGAGTCAGCATCGCCGATGTGCTGCTCGTGAAATTGGCGTCGCCGCTGTACGATGCCATAATGCTGTGGCCGCCCACGCTAAGCGCCAGCGGGGGTAAGGTCGCCACACCACTCACCAGCGGCTGGGCGCCAAGGATAGCGGCGCCATCCCGGAAGGTCACCGTACCGGAGGGCGAGGTACCGCACGAGCTGCCGCTCGAGCTCACGGTTGCAGTGAAGCTGACGGCTTGACCGAAAACCGAAGGGTTTGCCGACGATGTAACGCTTGTACTTGTGCTGCTGGTTCCGCCCGATCCGGCTCCGCCCGATAGCTTCACAACGAAGGCATCGAAGCCTCCCACTAAAGCCGATTGAACGGGATTCATACAGGCGGGAATTGGCATCGCCGGAGGAAGGTTCTGTGAACCTGCAATGCCGGTCAGGTAGATCGCTCCGAACGGATCCAGGGCGATGGAAAAAGCTTCGTCGCTGTCAGTAGCGCTGCCGCCCAGAAATGTGGAGAACAGGATGGAGCCGGCCGGACTGAACTCGGTGACGAACATGGATTCGTTGAACCCTGCGCAGCCGGGGCATTGATAAATTGGATTGACCGTGGGGAAATCGGACGAGGCTGTGTATCCGGTTACATATCCATTCCCGGCGCTGTCCACGGCGATGCCTTGCGCGGCGTCATCGCCGCTGCTGCCGCCGAGATAGGTGGCGAACACTCGCGATGTCCCACCCGCCGCCTGCGTGTTGAATTTCGCCACGAACCCTGTGCAAGCGCCGCTGCTCTGCGGCAGGCATGTGGATTTGAACGAAGGCGAGGTCACCGGAAGATCGGACGATCCGGTGTTTCCCACAATGTAGGCATTCCCGAGGGCGTCGGCCGCAACGCCGTTAGCCTCGTCGTCACCGCTGCCTCCAAAGAAGGTCGCATAAAGAAGGTCGGCCGCGCCAGCTCCTCCCGGATGCAGCTTCGCCACAAAGGCGTCCTGCCGGCCGGCTACGCTGGCTTGAAATCCATTCTTAGCCAAGAAATCGGTGGGAGAATTCACGCCGCCTAAAACGTAAAGGTTGCCCCCTGGGTCGACCGCGATGCCCGAGCCGCCGGAGTTACTGGCCAGGCAGGAGGCGTAGAGCAGTGCGTTCGCCGCAGAAAATTTCAAGATGTACGTATCGCTGCCGGCGCAGGTTGTCCGATACGCGCCGCTTGTGGTCTTGGCCGACAGTGTGGCGTCGGTCGATCCGGTCAAATAGACATTGCCTCCGCCATCCACGGCGACAGAGCCGGGCCGTCCGGCGGCGACAAAGGTCGAGTACGCCAGCCCGCCAGTCGCATTGAATTTCGTCAGGAACGCGGTGAGGCCTGTGTTGGGCCTGGTCGTTAGGAACGCGCCGGGCGTGGTCGGAAAGTCGTTCGATTCGGTCCAACCGGTAACGGATGCGTTGCCGGATGCGTCCGCGGCAACGGCCAGGCCCTGATTGCAATGCGTGCCGCCCAAGTAAGTGATGTAGACCGGCGTGCCAGTGGGACTCAATTTCGCCACAAAGACATTCCCGGCGTCGAGGGCCGGACAGAGCGTGTAATTCGGAGTGGGCGCTGTCGATTGGTTCGCACTGACAACCGGGAAACCTTGGACCGCATTCGTGGTCCCAGTGACGTATGTATTGCCGCTCGGGTCGACGGCGATTCCAAAGCCATTGGTTTCGGCCGGATGGCCTCCAAAATCCGAGGCGCCGCCGAGGTAGGTCGCATACGTGACGACAGGGTCGATGACCAGCGTCTTGCTTCGATCATAAGCGGCGAGTTCAAATCCGACGCGGTTACTGCGAAGCGCATAGCGGCCGCTCACCGGCGTCCGATCCGGATCTTGCAGATAGACGAGGGGCTTGTGGAAGCGCACTTCGCCATCCGGGACTTTGAGCACGAGGTCGCCTTGCCGGTCGATCCGAGTGGGGTCCGCGCCCTGAATGTCGAGCGCGATGTTTCGTGGATCGGCTCCGGGCGCCACGATGAAGTCGTATTCCAGTTGCCGCTGATTGCCGTAGTAGATGAGGTCCACGCCGGGATAGACGTCCCTATACCGAACCTTGGCGAAGCTGCGCACGTTGCTGCGCCACTTCTGTGGATCGTTTCCGATGAAATAGTTGACCGTGCCGGGCAGCTCGTCCACTCCGATTACGGGAGCTGCCGGATTTGCTTCAGCAACTCTCATGCGCACGGAGGCATGCTTCAAGGCTAGGATAGCCTCCGCGGAGGTGAGGAACAGCGAGTACTTACCGGCATGTGCTGTGAACTTCGCCTGCCCGTCAGCCTGCCCATCACTCGCTTCGAAACGGAGCGGCAGCTTGCTGTAGGTCTCCAACAAGCGTGACGGCTGACCGGAGCTGCTAAGCGCCAGAACGCCTAACGCAGCTAAGAGAGTACTGGGCCGTCGCTTATGCATAGTGGTCTCCTCGGAGCCTATGAGAAGCTGAAAACTACAGTGACCTGAACATTTTGGCCAACCGACACGGGAATGGAAGGGGAGACGGTCGTGCTCGTAAAATCGGTTGAGCCAAGACTGTTGTAGCCGTTGAAGGGGTCGTTCGTGCAACTGGCGGACGCCACTGTGGGAGCGCACGCGCCGACCCTAGTGAAGACATGGTCGATTTGAGCGGCATTCTGAACCGTGAAGGTCCCATTGAGTATCAACTTGAGGTAATTGGGGTCCGAAGAATTAAAGGGTGCGCTAAGCGTCAGATTGTGGAAGAAATTCGACCCGGAAAACGTATCCACGCTCTCGGCGAGTGCGCAGCTGGCGGGCAAGTTATTCGGAATGAGACAAGGTCCGCCGGGGACATTAAGCTGTTCCGCGAACACCCACCACAACCCCACCGTGCTCGCGCGCCCAAGCGCCGTGGCGAGAGTAAGCGCACCTGGTGATAATCCACCAGGAACCAGCGAGTTCTCAAACTCGCGATGCGTCACCAGCTTGCCATCGGGGTTGCGCACCTCGATGGTCCAGTGACCGTGAACCTTGATGCCTTCGTGCGGTCCGTCCGCGTCCTTGGCATTGCTTGCCTCTTGCGCGTTCGCACTTATTCCCAGCGTCAACAGAACACTGAGCGTCAGTCTAAAGAAAAGTTTGGTCATATCCTTACTCCTCGTCTCCTTGAAATTATTCGGAACACTTCGCAATACTCATCGCGATCCTGGGGGCGGGTACACATTCGCGCCGGTGGTCGATGCGCGATTTCCGGCGATGGTCGTGCTGGGGCTGACCGTCAAGTTCCCAAGGCTGTAAATACCTCCGCCGATGCCCTGTCCTCCGATGGCAACACTGTTAGTGACTCCGCCGCCCTCGAGGTTGACCGTCGCCGCGGTATTCACGAACAATCCGCCTCCCAGTCCGTTGCCGACAGTGACACTATCGTTGCCGGAGCTGCCGCCAAGCGCCTGGTTTCCCGAAACCAGACTGTTTTGAACGAACGAGCTGGTGGCGAGCGTCATAGGCTGAAGGAATATGCCTCCGCGTGAGCCAGTCCCGCCGCTACCTCCTAGCGCGCGATTGCCGGCGATCACACTGTTCGTCATCGTGAGCGGGCCGGAGCTGAGGATCGCCCCGCCAAGGCCATTCCCTCCATTGCCTCCCACGGCCTGGTTCGCAATCAGAGCACTATCGGTGACCTTAACCGTGCCCATTGCGCTGCCAATGCCGCCGCCGCCCGACCCGCCAATGGCGCGATTGTCCAACAAGACGACTCGCGATAGGGTCAAGGAGCTGTTGAGGAGCAGGATTCCGCCACCCATGCCGGCGAGTCCTGGCGTAATCGTCAGCCCCGCAATCGTCACACCGTAACCACCCTCGATCGCGAAAATCCGGCCGGCATGATTGCATCTCACCGCGAGCCACCCGGCTCCCGGTCCGTTGATCGCGAGACTATCGGTAATCGTTAAGGCGCCGCCGGTGAGTAAGATGGTCCCGCGTAGTCCCGTGGCGAAGCCGATCGCATCGGGACCGGGACGCGCGTTGGCGTCCAGGATCGCCTGCCGCAGCGATCCTGGTCCTCTATCGGCGAGACTGGTTACCGTGAAAGCAGGCCCGCCCGCCTGCGCCCAAGCCGAGGCGCTCGCGGCAAACGCAACCACCACCCGGGTAGCGATCGATTTCAAGATCATTTTATGCCCACCTTTTATGTCTGAAGCTGTTGAGGTTCATGCCTGACCGCCCCCTCACTGGGTGGGCCCCGGCGCGATCCAAGTCCACGTCCGCCCGCTGAACCCGTCGTAGACCTCCGCTGTGGCCGCGCAGGTGGATGCCGCCGCGCCAGGTAGCATCGAGACCACAGGGCGCAACTCGGCGCGCTGCCCGAACGCCGGCGTCAGGCTGCTTCCCGCAACGTCCAGGTGGTCGGTCTGTCCGGGGCTCAGATATACGATCTTGGGCGACGGGCCAGCCGGGTTGCCCTGCTTGTCCACAAAGCTCAACTGAGCGATGCAGGGATTAGGCGGCGAGGCGAGAACATTCAGGCGCAGCACCTGGCCCCACCCCGCTCCCTGCAAGCCAAAGATCGGATCGGGCGGGAATGCGACTGCGCCCGGCGCGAGCACCAGGCTGAAGGCGCTGTAGCTATCCACGATCTCCGCTATCGCCCGGCAGGCCGAGGTTCCTCCCATCGCCGATGGCTGAAGCGTCACCACCGGGCGCACCTCCGCCCGTTGCGCGCTTGGCAGCGCCAGCGTGACGCCGTTCAGATCCAGGAAATCGCCTTGACCGGGATTCAGGCTGACTATCTTGCTGGGCCCGATCGCCCCGCCGCTGTTGTTCACGAAATCGAGCTGCGCGACGCAGATGGGAGCGGGAGGGAAAATGGGATCGGGCGGGAAGGCCACAATGCTCAACCGCAGCGTCTGGCTGGCAGCCAGTCCGATCATGCCGAACTGCACGGCGCTGGGCGGAATGTCGACTCTTTGCGAATAGAGCGGCAGCGCACCGATCGCGGCCGCGGTCCAAGCCGCCCACCTTGAAATCCTCAGAAGTTCGATCGATTTCATGTGTCCCTCCAAAACAAATAGGCGCAGGATGCGCCGCTAAAGGATCATGCAAAAGCCGCCGTAGTTTGACCGGACAGCGCTGCGGTATAATTCAGCCCATAGGGAATGCAGCGGGCAGCACAACGCGGGGACACGGCAGTGGAGGACATAAGCTCGCTCCTACGCGCCTGGAGCGACGGAGACCAGGGCGCGCTGGATAAGCTGACCCCCATCGTCTATGACGAGCTTCACCGCCTGGCGCGCCGCTACATGAAGCGTGAGCGCACCGGCCACAGCCTTCAAACTACGGCCCTCGTGAACGAAGCCTACGTGCGCCTAGTGGATTATAAGCGCATGCAGTGGCAGAACCGCGCCCATTTCTTCGCCGTTTCCGCCCAGTTGATGAGGCGCATTCTGGTGGAACATGCCCGGCGCCACAACCTGAAACGCGGAGGGGGCGTGCCGCACGTCTCCCTGGACGAGCTATCCATCGTGGGCGGCGATCAGGACGCGGACCTGGTCGCCCTCGACGACGCCATGAACGCCCTAGTGCGGATCGATCCACGCAAAGTGCAGGTTGTTGAAATGCGCTTCTTTGGCGGACTCAGCGTCGAAGAGACTGCCGAGGTGCTCAAAATATCGCCAGTCACCGTGAAGCGCGACTGGAGGGGGGCCAAGGCCTGGCTCTATCGCGAACTGACTGGCGGAACCGCCGATGGACTCCGAACGATGGAAACAAATTGATGATGTACTGCAGTCGGTGCTGGACCGTCTGCCCGAGGAGCGCGACGCATTCCTGCGACAGGCGTGCGCGGGCGACCAGACACTGGAGCGGGAAGTCCGTTCCCTGCTCAGGTCAGAGGAACAGGCCGGACGGTTCCTGGAGAATCCGGCTTTAGAAGTGGCCGCGAGGGCTCTCGGTCGCCGGCCGAGCAAAAACGAGCAAGAAAGTAGCGCTTTCTCGATCGGCCAGACCGTCTCCCATCTCGGGCCTTACAAAATCCTGGCGCCAATCGGCGCTGGCGGTATGGGCGAAGTGTATAAGGCGCGCGATGAGCGACTGGGCCGGATTGTGGCCATCAAGGTCCTGCCCGAACATCTGTCCATCAAGCAATCGCGTGAGCGTTTCCGACGGGAGGCACGCGCGATTTCAAGCCTGACCCATCCGCACATTTGTGCGCTCTTTGATGTCGGTCATCAGGATGGCATCGATTACTTGGTGATGGAGTATATGGAAGGCGAAACTTTGGCCCAAAAACTAAAAAAAGGGCCACTGCCTCTGGAGCAGGCATTTCGCCACGCGATCGAGATCGCGGATGCGCTCGATCATGCTCATCGGCGCGGAGTGATACACCGTGATCTGAAGCCGGGCAACATCATGCTGACCAAATCCGGAGCGAGAGTGCTCGATTTCGGGCTGGCGAAGGTGCGAACGGGCACGACGGAACCGACGGAACTGTTGTCGGAGCACGGAACCATCTTTGGCACGTTGCAATACATGGCGCCGGAGCAGTTGGAGGCGAAAGAAGCCGACGCCCGTACCGACATCTTTGCCTTCGGCGCGGTGCTTTACGAAATGGCCACTGGCAAGAAAGCGTTCGAGGGAAAGAGTCGCGCCAGCCTGATAGCGGCGATCCTGGAGCACGAACCCATTCAGATTTCTAGGCTCACGCCAATGAGCCCACGGGCACTCGATCGGGTAGTGAAGAGATGCCTCGCAAAAGACCCTGAGGACCGCGTGCAGACTGCGCGCGATCTGAAAAGCGAGCTACAGTGGGTGGCCGAAGAGGAGCTCGCATCAACTAATCGAAGCGCGACACCCACGACACAAAAGCGAAGGTGGCAAATATGGGCTGCCCTGGGGGTGTCGGTGGTCGTGGCTGCTGTTCTGATTACCTACTGGCTGCGCGGTTCTTATGCCTCGCCGCTTCCTTGGAAGCTGACCCGGCTCACCAACGATGCCGGACTCTCGGACTTTGCAGCGCTATCGCCCGATGGCAAGCTCGTGGGGTACGCCTCCGATCGCAGCCTGGATGGTGAGCCGGATCTCTACATTAAGCAGGTTGCCGGAGGTCCGCCGATCCGTTTGACATCGGATGGCGCGGGCAACACGACACCGGATTTTTCGCCAGACGGCAGCAAGATCGTGTTTCGGTCGAATCGGAATGGCGGCGGGGTTTACGAGATTCCGGCATTTGGCGGGCAGATCCGGTTAGTAGCGCGCGACGGTTTGAATCCGAAGTTTTCGCCGGACGGGTCGCAGGTGGCATATTGGGTTGGCGACGAGGGGGTGGCCGCCGCCGTGCCTGGGAGCGGCGCCGTCTGGGTGGTTCCCGTTGCCGGGGGCCCGCCGCAGCGAGTTGGAACGAATTTTACTGCTGCTCGCAATCCAATCTGGTCTCCCGATGGGAAGCACCTGCTGTTGATCGGGTACACATCAGGGAAGGCATTCGAAGAGTCCAGCATCGACTGGTGGCTCGTCCCCACGAATGGGGGCGGCGCTGTAAAGACCGGCGCCCACGAAGCGTTAGTCCGCTTCGGGCTGCCACCACGCCCCAACGTCTTTCCTGTTCCAGGGTGTTGGTCGGCGACCGCCAATACCGTGGTTTTCTCGGCAAGCAGCGGCGACGCGCCCAACCTATGGGAAATCGGCATATCGCCACGAACCGGCAGGGTGAGTGGCTCGCTCACGAGATTGACAACAGGTGGCGGACGCGACAAGAACGCATCGTGCGCGGCGGGGGACGCCTTGACATTCACGAGTGGGGAAACCAGGACAGACGTCTGGACGCTGCCTATTGATTCGAGCCCCCGAAAGAGAGCGTTGGAGCGGATGACACAGGGTCCAGCCTACCGGGCTTATCCATCACTTTCGAAGAACGGGCGATATGTTGCGTTTGCTTCCAATCAGTCGGGTGGTCCACCGAACATCTGGCTCCGGGACCTGGTCACCGGGAACGAGTCGAGGGTGTCCAACTCGTCGTTTATGCAAACGTATCCCGTGGTCAACGCATCCGGCACCAGAGTCGCATATTCGGTGTACGAAAGAGATAAGAGGTTCGTTTACGTATCCGCTCCCGGCGGCGCGCCGGAGAAGCTATGTGAAGATTGTCTGCGAGCTACTGACTGGTCGCGCGACGAGAAGACGGTACTGGTGTTCGGCGGGAATCCATATCAAATCAATGTTCTGGACCTTGCTTCCCATCGGCAGACTCCACTACTGAAGCACCCCAATTACAATTTGCTCTACGGCCGGTTCTCCCCCGACAATCACTGGACCAGTTTTACGGTTCGGACTGAGCCAAATCGCGGATACATCGCAATCGCCCCCGTCGATGGACCGAAGCCCGTTTCCGAAAACGCCTGGATTACGATCACCCAGTCGGAGGCTGAAGATTGGGCTAACTGGTCGCCTGATGGCAACACTTTATACTTCACCTCGAGTAGAGATGGGCATAGCTGTCTGTGGGGCCAGCGGCTCGAAGCCAGTTCCCATCGGCCGGTGGGTGATGCCTTCGCAGTGCAACATCTTCACGGTCGCGCCTATCGAACGGGAGGTTGGTCGGCAGGCGGCGGCCGAATCGGATTGGTACTCGTGGAAGATACGGGCAGCGTTTGGTTGATGTCACGCTCTAGTGTTCGCTGAATTCCTCGGTTTTCAGACCCGACAGTGCGCACGGACGCGTCGGATGGGTTTGCCCAAGGCCGTTTCTTTGGCTTGCCTGTACTCTGCCCAACGCTGCTTCCGATCGGCGACGATGTGGTTTTGTGCGTGCTGTCTCAGCATCTTGCGGCTGGGAATCTTTACCTGGGCTGCAACGTCTCTGCGGAGGAAGAATGTGTGACGCGTCCTTTTGTCCGGCAATGGGATCGACAGAAGCGGCGTGCCCGATTCCTTCAGATAGCGGACAAGGGACACCGGGTTGAGATGGGCTCGCTTGGCGAGCACCGATATTGCCACGTAGCTCTCCCCAAAGCATTGCACGTCCGCGGCTGACAGCAGCTTCGAAAGACCGAACCGATACTCCGCAGCATCACGGATAATGCCGCGTGTCACCAGGCCGCGAATGTCACGCACTTTTACGGCCAGAACGGCTGCCGCTTCACTGTAATTGACGAAGCCCTCTGGGGGCCCTTTCACGCCTGGCACGGGGCGGTACTGCCGCAGATCTTGCGCCACGAACAAATACCCCGTAATCCCACGAAACCGGTTGGTGTATCCGACCGGAACAAGACTGCCGTCGACAACGGCCTTGATAACCGCGGCAAGCCCTGAATTGCGGCCAAGGTAATTCTTCATGGCATGGCGCAGTGCTATGATCTCGCCAGCCTTCGAGTATGCCCTCACCGGAACAGAATATTTTTCAAACGCGTCCTTGATCTTCATGACGTCTTCGCGAAGGAAGAAGAAACACCTTGCCGGGAAATTTTGCTCAGGTCCCTTCACGTAGCGGATGGCTCCGGCGGCGGCGACTGTGGCGAGGGTGAAGTTCTTCAGACCGAGCGCACTCTCCGCCTCGGGTCGCGACATGTAGCGCGCGAGTTCCGCGTCGCGAGCGACAATCCATTGGTTCAGCGATGCCCGTCGAATCCAGCATTCGGTGCGACTCCCTCCTCGGCGCACGTTCAGAAATATGGCGTCGATTTGACCCTGATGGGCGAGATCCCAGATCGGCCCGCTGGCCGTGTGTGCTATCACCTCCGCCGCGTTTGCAGTCACCCATTGGGAACTCCTCCGCACTGCAGCCGAAAAGTATCGGTGCTGGCCGCGGATCAGGCCCGGCCAGTCCTCGATTACAAATCTCTCGAAGACATCGTGCAGGAATCCGAATTCGCTGCGGGGTAGAACACGAAACAGGTGCCGATAGAAATTTCCAAAGATATCGCTGAAGTTGAGCGTGGCAGGATTCGCCGCTTGCGGCAGCATCTGCCGCAGTACTTCGCGCAGGGGTTGGGGCTAATCTCGCAGCAACGTGACTGCACCGCGGCAGATCTCGGTCGCAGCGGCGAGATTTGTAGCACCAAAGTGCCGCTGCTTCCGGCGCAGAGTGTTCCCTTCGTTCATAGAGCCGACGAAGACGATCAACCTTAACAAAGCTCCGAGTTTCAACCGAAGCAGTTCCGGCGGGAGGGCGCAATCAGCAACATCGACATCAGCCGTTTTCCCGGCTGTGAACCCGGCCGCACGATACATTGCCGCAGTGATCGCCACCAGATCATGGTCGGCAGGTTCGGGAGTGACATGGCGAAAGTCGATGCCACAGCGGCATTCGTGTACGGCTGCACGCTGCCAGGCGACTCTCCGTTTACAGCCTGGGCACTGATTGAGCAGGAGGCAACGGTGTATGGGACATGCGACCACCAGCCCGAGATCCCAGACCGCCCACCAGATCGGACGCTCCCGAACGCAGGCAGGACACAGACGTGGGCTTCCGTAATTTAGATCATCGGCGCTGACGGTCTCACCACAAAATGATCGTCGCTTGAATCGATTCCGTCCCTCAATGTGGTGGTAACACATCGATCGCCATTCTTCGGGCTCAAGGCGCAACGCGTATGATAGCTGCTTGATCGCTGGGGCATGGTCCAAACCAGTTACCTTGCCAGTGCCGGATACCCACAGCCCGGCGATT
>Ga0185299_10003029_pt1 | contig 23642 bp, 23 predicted proteins | sample PaiPotPPA55metaG_FD_128002 | JGI IMG/M metagenome (GOLD analysis project Ga0185299, IMG submission 128002) | Iron sulfur acid spring bacterial and archeal communities from Banff, Canada, to study Microbial Dark Matter (Phase II) - Paint Pots PPA... ... | reverse complement strand
GTCCGGTCCTGTTACGCGTTTGTTGATCTCAACACTACCGTACTGATACCGCGTTCGCTTAGCCAATGTAATCTCCTTGGGGTTGGCGACGCGGGTGGCTGCCTGAGATTACCTGAGAACGAAGCCAATGGTCTAGCTCCGAGAGATAGAAATGCCAGCGCTTCCGACCTGTCCCAACGGGATGCGCGGGAAGCGAGCCCTCACGAGCCTTGCGGAGCACAGTCTTCGGGTGGAGGTTGAGAAAACGGGCAGCGTATTCTTGGCTGACGGGTGCTTCCCGAACCGAGCGTAGTCGCTCGCGTGTTGGAATTCGATTGGGCTGGGTTGACATAGAGTCTCGTTTCGCCGCTGCGGTTCCTCGGTCGATTGGACTCTGCGCAGAACCGACGATGTCAGCCAATTTGCTTCGTTTCCGCGGCCGTGTCCAACAACTTCTCGTCCGCGTGATATTCCTGCCGGGAATATCAGACAGGAATAACCCGATTTCTAACGTCACACTTCGTTGAGCAAATCACGTCGCAGATGCGGAGCGGCTGTTTGAGAAGAACTGAATCAAGCAGAAAATGACAGCCTTATCTGCTTCATCGGCAGGGACTTGGACGCAGATTTGCGAGCAAAGTGATTACGCGCCCACCACCACAAATGGTATCTCGGGGCCACATACTGAGACACCTTCCTCGTCCCGGTGCTCGGGTCGTATTTGCCGACCAATCGCTTTCTCAGGAAGATTCCTTACCGACGCTATCGGACCGGAAGGCGCAATTTACTTGGTCGCGACACCATATTCGTCTGTTATTCCTCCCAGGAATAACAGAGTGACGAGAAGTTGTTGGACATCGTCATTGAGTCTGGTTAAGTTTGCGCCACAGCAGCCGATTTGAGGTGCTGCGGGAGGTGCAAATGACACGTTGGTTCCGAATCCATTCCATCCGCCAAATCGAGCGCATTCCGCAGTCGAAGTGCGTGCGTCGAAACACACTTGTTCTTGCACTGTTCTTCCTCATACCCGTGGCGGCCCTCGCACAGGGTTCACCGTTCGACACGGGCTTTACGGCCATCCAAAGCCTCTTTACCGGCACCATTGCGAAAGTCGCAAGTCTGGTTGCGATAGTGATCGGCGGCTACGGCTTCGCCCACGGCGAACCTGGTGCGAAAAAGGCACTCGCCGGTGTTGCTGCCGGAACGGGCATTGCCGTCCTCGCCGTGAATGTCCTGAGTTGGCTCTGGGGCGTGTAGCGCATTTCCCAAGTACTTGCGGCCCATCTTTAAAAAGGAACTTATGCCCGACAAGCCACAGCAGAAGCACCGCACAAATCGAGTCTTCAAGAGCCTGCATAAGCCGCTCACCTACTTGGGTGTCGAACGCACGCTGTTCTACTTCGTTTGTGTTGGCGCAGTGGGGACCTTCAATCTCTTCAATTCCATCCTCGCAGGTATCGCCGTCTTCATTGGCGGCTTTGCCTTCGGCCATTGGGTAACGAACAGCGATCCGGCGTTCCTCCGCATCCTCGCGAAGTCCGAACGGTACAAGCTGCGCTATGACGCCGCGAAGCAGCAAGTTCCCCGCGTGGAGGTAGTGTGATGCTGCGTCTCGACAAGGTCATCAAGCCGTGGAAAGAGAGTGCCGCGCTGAACGACCACATCAACCTTTACGGCTTCTGGAATGAAACGGCTTTCCTTACCAAGAGCGGTGATGTCGGCATGATTCTCAGCGTTCCCGGTGTGGACTACGAAAGTCTTGACCGCTCGGAGCAGGAGTATGCGGTGAAGCGGTTGGAGGCGGCGCTGAAAGCCTTTGGCCCAGGCTTCCATGTTTACCAATACCTTTTCAAATCGAACCGCCCCCACATACCGTTCGCGACGTATGACGACCCGATTGTGGAAGCCGCGATCGATCAGCGGAGGAAGTTCTTTGAAGCCAAGCGTGACCATCTTTATCAGGTTGAAATCTTCTATTGCATCCTGCTCGAAGGCGCCCGGTCGAAGACTGGCGTCGGCACGGCGTTGGCTCGGCTCTTGCGTGATCCAGAAGGTGCCATCGCCGAGCTGAAATCGCAGTTCACCAACGACAACATCAAAACGCTCTTGCGTGCGCATATCGAGCGCGATCTTCAACGGCTCGACCAGCACGTACAGGCATTCGCTCGGCAGCTTGCGGACTTCATGCAAGTCGAGATCTTGAATCGGCAGGGGCAATTCACGCTTTTCCGCCGCTTACTGAACTATGACGATTTTCGTGTTGCCGGGAGGCCGCAGTCCACGCAGTTTCTCGACTATCAGGTGGTGAACTCCGATATCGAAGCCGACCGCGATCATCTGCGGGTAGGCGATCACATTGTCCGCGTCCTGACGATGAAAGAGGCTATCACCGAGACGCGGCCCCTAGTGCTGGACGCCCTGCTGAAGATCCCGGCCAACTTCTATGTCGTCACGGAGTGGACGCCGCTCCCCGCGGACAAAGCCCGCAAAGAGTTGAACAAGCGCCGCCGCCACTTCAATATGTCGAAGACGGGATTCGTGTCCCAGATGGGCAACGATGCCACGAAGACGAACCCACGTGACGTGCTCGTGGACGAGTCCAAACAGGCCGACATCGAAAATCTTGGCGATTGCTTGCGCGCTCTCGGTGACGGTCAATCTCTGGGAGATTTCTCGCTCACGATTGTGCTGTATGGCCGGTCACTAACGGAACTCGATCAGCTCGTAGCCGAGTTTACTGGCGTCTTCACCAACGCGGACGGCAATCTGTTCGTCGAAACCTACAACCAACTGAACGCCTATTTCGCCGCTGTACCGGGCAACTATGCGCTCAACCTCCGGAAGCTGTATCTGCTGAACACGAACTATGCCGACCTGTCTTTTCTGTTTACGATCCTTCCCGGCGAGAAGACGAACGCGTATCTCGGCACGGAGTACCTGGCTGCGCTCGAAACCGACAACAGCACGCCATACTATCTCAACCTGCATAACGGCGAGGTTGCCCATACGCTGATTCTCGGGATGACGGGGAGCGGAAAATCATTTCTCCGGAAATGTGCACCGCGGCGTCCACCGCCGATGCAACTGAGTCTACCGCTGCCTGCTTAGCTTCAATACACAACACCGACCAAAGCTAGGTGCCTACGTGGGCGGCATGTTGCAACATTTTCTGAAACTTTTTCTGCGTGGAATGCTTGCCGTAGAGAGATACCGCCCGTGAGAGCTTTTTCGGGTCCATCTCTTTGGCTTTTTCGCGAATGCGAGAAAGGACGGCGTCCCGATCCTCCGCGAGGCCGCCTAGTTCATTCACAAGATCAACTAGCAGAAACTCCGCAGAGAGTTGTCTTGGAACATTCGTCCGGCGCTCGAAAGTGAACAGCCGATTGCCGAGCGAAAATGTTCCATGCCGTTTCTGATTGTAGACAACCCGTTTGTTGTAGAGCTGGGTTGTCCCGAGTCCCAACTGGTTGTAAGCATTCGGGGAGGCGACGACAAAACGGTGGGTCTTCAAGAATGCTTTCACCAGTTCGTGCTCGTCTGCGGGCGCCTCTCCGAATTCAAATTTGCGAGGACTGTAGTACAAGCCGGTCCGGAGCTTCTGGAGAGTTCCGTCAGCAATGAGTGCTTTTAGGTTTCGATCTACACTAGCGGACCAGGGCAGCAGGTCTTCTCTGCGGTACACGCGTCCGGGGCGGAGATGGTGCCTCAACTTCTCAAGTGTGTTTGCCCGCATCATTGTTCCTCCGGAGTTAGATCCAGAAAACTTACATGCGGTTGACAATCTGCTCCCAGAAGAAGAATACGTCACCAAAATCCGCGTCCGCATTGTCACTTTGGTAGGGGCAAAGTATCGCCTCGATCCGTCCACTCACGTTCGCCAAGTTGGGGAGGCTTTCAAGGCTGCTCTGGATGCCTCCAGCTCGCGCTTTATAGACAACCGAACTGGGATCGAAGGACTTGTTGAAACGGATCGTGTATTCATCCTCCCGACAAGCAGCCGAGAGATGCACCGACTGTCGGCGATACTTCCGCTCCGCAGGTTGTGATTGGAGCTTTCTCAAGCTCGGGAACAGAACTGTTTGAGTGGTGGTCGCCGCCAGACTCCTTTCCTCGTCCCTTGTTAACCGGTATTGCAACATTCCAGCTACCGCAAGACCAGGATGAGCCGTCGCGAGTCGATAGACAGTGGCTTCGAAAGATGTACCGAAGTAGGAAGCTAATTTCTCTACTCCTGCCAAGCTAAATCTCCCACTGGCCTGCCGTTGAAATTCCTTCAATGGCATCACTAGCTCCGACGCCCCCAAGTGACACAGAAGTTCAAGTTCGTTCGCTTCTCGTGAACCGGGATTCGTGATTGTTCTGAACCTGGCACCGTTGGTGCTGTTGGGGAAGAAGGTGTGGATGATCTCGTGTCCAATCGTGAAGATGATTCGTGACTTGGGACGATTTGGGTTGTAAAGAACAGTCCAACCGCCATTGGCAGTCGGATAAAGCGCCGCATCTCTTTTTTCGCTGCGTACTTGATCCATGTCCATCGGCAGGATCTTCATCCGGCTCAACGACGCAACGATTTTCAATCGCTCCAACGGATCGGACGGCAATCCAGAAAAGCCGTTGGCTTTTTCGGTCAAAGCGCGAGCCATGTTCACAATCGTCGAACGTGGGTCGATTAGTTCCCCGCTCTGCCTGCAAAGCGAAATGATGTCGGGGTCAGAGTATCGCCGACCACCGATTCGTAGAGTTTCCATCCCTTACTTTTGGCCGCTTCTTTCACCTGCCATTTTTATGGCCTGAAGCACAAAACGCCATCCTTCCTTGTCTCTTGGCCTATTCCCCCGGAAGTTCACCTGCGCAAGGTTCTCTATATCATCCTCTGAAAGCGCGTTACCTGAAAGAGCAAGCTCATCTTGAAGTTCCGCCAGGCCGGGAGGCAAGTCCGCCGATGACCTCCGTCTAGTTCGCTGCTCCTTGGCGGTGGAATCCTTGAGCAAATCATCCAACGTGACATCAAGTGCCACCGCAATGTTGTAAACGTATTGGATATTCGGCTTGCCCGCTACTCCGTTCTCTAAATCAGAAATGTAGGCCTTTGACACCCCTGATCTCTCGGCCAAATCCGCCAATGCCCAGCTCTTCCCCTGTCGCAAAAAGCGGATCGTGGCACCCAACTTCTTGAGATCAATCAGCCTATCGTCCATTAAATTTCCAACCCGTTGTAAAAAAGTGTTGACGACGTGTCGCTAGCCGTCGCATAATTGCGACGGGTTGTATTTTGGAGAATACCTCAATTCCGAGGCTCCAAGCAACCGTAAAGGAGCAACCAGCATGGCAAACAAGAAACATAAGGTCCAGTTTGATGCTCATCGAACGGTCCGCGAAGAAGTACCGGTCAAGTTTCGTACTCGGGACGGAGAGCGAGTCTCCTTCGAGGCCAAGAAGAAAGTAAAAGAGCCGGTGCGGGTGAAGTTCATGGCGAAGAGCTAGCAGTCCACATCGGTGATTCGAGCATCGGCTGCTGAATATCATCGCCACAAAACGAAAGGATAAACATGGCTAAACGTGTATTCATTGCGTTCGCGATCGAAGACAGAAAATATCGGGATTTTCTTGTTGGCCACACGAAACATCCCAAAACGCCATTCGATTTTGTCGACATGTCTGCCCAGGAACCGTGGGATGAGAAATGGAAGACCAACTGTCGGGCGAGGGTAAAGGGCTGCGACGGGGTCATCGCACTGATTTCGAAGAACACCGCGCACGCAGACGGGGAACTCTGGGAGATAAAGTGTGCCGATGAGGAAGGAATACCAACGATGCTGATGTGGATCAATGATGAACGACCAAGACTCCCGGCATCACTGAGTAGCAGGCGCATAAACGTTTGGAGTTGGGACAACCTGGAGGCCTTCGTCGGTAAGTTGTGAATACTATGAGAAAAGCCCTTGTAGTCGGCATCAATGACTATCCGAGTGCCCCGCTGCGCGGATGTGTGAACGACGCGATTACGATTGGCAACGTTTTCGGAACCCATGGCGATGGCTCGCCCAATTTTGCAATAAAGCTGAAAACATCTCCGAGCGAAACCATCACACGAGCTACGCTTAGAGGCGAAATCGAGAGTCTGTTCTCTGGAGAGCCTGACGTTGCTCTCTTGTATTTCTCTGGACACGGTTTCATAAATAGTCTCGGTGGCTACATCGTGACGCCAGATTTCAAAAAGTACGACGAAGGCGTTTCGATGGATGACATCTTGAAATTCGCCAACCTTTCCAAAGCAAAGGACAGGATAGTCATTCTGGACTGCTGTCATTCTGGTGCATTTGCGTCGCCGACGATTACAGGAAGCAATCTCGCCCAACTGTCAGAGGGGCTGTCTGTGCTCACAGCGAGTCGTGATTCGGAGTCCGCGCTGGAGATAAATGGTAGTGGTGTTTTCACTGCCCTGGTGGTCAGTGCCCTACAAGGTGGTGCGGCGGATTTACGCGGCCACATTACACCCGGCAGCATATACGCCTTCGTTGACCAAGCGTTAGGGCCGTGGGATCAAAGGCCAATATTCAAAACGAACGTGACTCGGTTCACATCGCTCAGAACCATTACGCCACCTGTTTCACACGCGACGCTTCGGAAATTGATCGACTATTTTCCCACGCCACAGGACGAGCATGGCCTTGATCCGTCCTACGAATTCACCGAACCTACCGCTGACCCGAAGAAGGTGGCGATAATGAAAGACCTTCAAAAATTTGTAAGTGTGGGGTTGGTTGCGCCGGTGGGTGAGGAACATATGTATTTCGCGGCAATGAATTCCAAATCCTGCAAGTTGACCGCTGTGGGTTTTCAATACTGGCGACTGGTAAAAGAGAAGCACCTGTGAACGGAGGAAATATGTCAGATTATCGAATTGAGTCGGATGGAACTGTTGTGGTTTTTCTCAGCGAGCGAGCAACGCATCGAGCATCTGGGCCAAATCCCAAGATCGGAGCACGGCTAGCGTTCAAAACGAGATTCGAAACCGCACAGTTCGTGCGCGCTGGCGAAGCAGAAGGCTTCACGTTTGAGGGGAAGGAGTTTCTGGCTCAGGCGTCATAAGCCCGAGCACAATAAACCTCATGGAGACGTCAATCCGCAAGTACGAAACCGCTCTCAGCAACCCTGATGTCACGTGCGAAATCGTCAAGAAAGACGACGGCTACCTCCACGTAGTTTGTACGAAGTGCAAAGCGGCCTGCACGTTATTCCCGCGAAAGCAATCCCGAAGTCTTTCAGGTGGTGAGGCCCGAGATTTTTACGCAATCACCTGTCCGAATTGTGGTCCCTCAGCGGAGGTGCTGTCCGTATTGCACTAATCGCACTCATCGGCGAGGCCGGCGTTTCCTCGGAGCCTCGTCCTCTCGGGGGATCAATCCTGAGAGAAAAACTTGGTGCGGGCGGAGGGACTTGAACCCTCATGGGCCGTTTAAGCCCTGCGGATTTTCATACCGTCTACGGCTTTCGCCGCCCGGATGTGAAGCCTTAGAGGATTCACGCCAGGTTCGCGGTCTGGACTATCCCTTCACCCTCCTCCGGAAGCTCCGGAGCTTAGGTGCTGCCCGTCTAGTCTCTACACCTTCCCGGCTGGTGTCTCTCCGGGCTTGGCTCGGGATTGCCATGTAAGGTTTTCCCGAATTTGAGCAGTTCTGCATCGCCGGTTTCCCAGACGAGCACTCAAGTTTTCCTTAAGTCCGCTGCGTATGCCATTCCGCCACGCGCGCGCGCGGCTGCCTGATTGCATTTCTATCATAGGGCAGATTCGACGGGATTTACACGTCCGTGAGGAAGCGCGCGAAATGTTCACATGACACGGCATTGCGTGACATCGACCCACTTGTTGAACGCGGTATCCTCGTGCGAAGTCCGGAAGGTGGGCGCAGAACCAGCAATTCGGCTTCGTCTGGCAGCGTTTGCTCGAACCCGGCGACCAAGCGCAAGGAAAGACTTTAGGTCACTCCACGCGAATTACAGATTTTCGAGTGAACCTCATTTTCCCCAAATGGCAGAGCGAGCTCTTCAAGACCATCACTGAGGAGGAGAATCTTCGGTCCGACAGAGACGGCCGACCACGTACGGCGTACAGCCTACGGCACACGTACATCAGCATGCGGCTGATGGAGGGAGCCAACATCTATCAAATCGCTAAGAACTGTCGGACGAGCGTCGGAATGATCGAGAAATATTATGGAGTGCATATCAAGAACTCGCTCAACGCCGCTGCTATCAATGTGGTCCGCTCGGGTAAAGACGTGATGGCGGAAGAAGAAGCCCCGTAGCGTATGCGGTCGTGGTACCGCCCCTGCGCAATAAGTGAGCCACTCCGTTGCTGACTAGAATTAGAGATTAAAAAAGATAAACTACTACGCGATGGTCTGCTCGGTCATTCCGCGTGGCTTTGCCCGGAGACTGAAAGTGTGCCTCATCAACGACTTCATTTTGGACAAGGATCGAATCTGCAAAGTCTTGAAGGACAAAATCGAGGGCGAGCTTCACTTTGATTTTGCGGCTCGTCAGGCGATGGATGGTGTCTTGTCGCAGGCTGACGCGGAAACGGCGATCACGAAATGGGGAGATAAGTACGGCGTCTTACGAATCAAGAAGAACGTTCGCTCTAACCTCGTAAAGGCTCTCATCAATGGTGCCCCCCAAATAAGAAGCGCTTTGGTCGCCACCACGGCAGAAGCGAAACATGCCGAGATTATCAAGAAGCACACTGATATAGGGACGCTCTGCAATACGGTTCAGGGTGCAAGGAAGAAGAACGGCAGCGCACGAGACTTCACGTCTCTGGCTTCTAAATTGTTGTGGTTGCTGTTCCCCAATCGAGTGCCGATATTTGACGCTCGAGCATGGCGTGCTTTAAACCTCGTCGCACGCCTCACTGAGAAGGCAGCGACGCCCGATCCTGACCAGTCCGACTTCACTCTCAACGAGTTTTGCGCCTTCCTGAAGTTGCACGTGCTGTGTTTTTCCAGCATTTACGACCGGATTGACGAAATCACCTTGGATGAATTCGATTCGATTTTCGACGGCTCGACCCGACAAGTAAGAGCGATTACGAAGGAAGACGCAGCGCGTCAGTATGCCAATCACATTACCGTGATTGACCAAGTTCTATGGCACCTTGCCGGTGCTGTTCCGGTTGAAGAATGTCTCATCGTAAATACTAGGAAGACGAGTGCGAAGGCACGCACTGCACTCCTGAGTATCTAATGCATTTCTGGTCCGTGCCTTTGAAGCCAAAAAACGCCGGCTGGACCCTCGACTCTGGTCTAGAGATCGAGCATGATCCATGTTGGGGCATGGTCGCTCGCGTTTTCCTGCCCACGCGCCCATCGGTCAACACCGCCGTCCACAAGCCGGACCGACAAATTCGGTGAAAGCAGAAAGTGATCGAGTCGCATGCCTTTGTCCTTCTGCCACCGTTCAAATTTGTAATCCCAGAATGTCCAGAGCGGCCCGTCCGGATGTAGCTTCCGCAGGGCGTCAGTCCAGCCTTGGGCCAGCAAACGCGCAAAGGCCTGTCGGCTCTCGGGTTGGATTAAGGCGTTGTTATCCAACGATCGAGTCGGGTAGATGTCTTGCGGTGTCGGCACGACGTTGTAGTCACCGGCCAATACCACGGGTGCGCCGCTCGCCATGAGTTCGGCGGCGTGGGCAATGAGGCGCTCAAACCAGGCCAACTTGTAATTGAATTTCGGTCCAGGCTGCGGATTTCCATTGGGGAGGTAGATGGAAGTGATCAGAACTCCCTGAACAGCCGCTTCAATGTAGCGAGCTTGATGATCTTCAGGATTTCCCGGCAAGCTTGTGCAAGTCAGCACGGGAACGTGGTTTCGCGCGAGAATGGCCACGCCGTTCCAGGAGCGCTCCCCTTGCCAGACCGCTTCGTAACCGAGAGTCCGAAGGGCATTCACGGGAAAGGCTTCCTGCTCTGCCTTGAGCTCTTGGAGGCTAACCACGTCCGGCTCCGCTTTGGACAACCAAGCCAGGAGGTTGTCGAGCCGCTTATTGATGTTGTTAATGTTGAAGGTGGCGACTTTCACCAAGCCCCTTTCTCAGACTCTATTTCATCAGCCGAGGTAGCGTTCAATCAGCGATGCAGCGGTTAGGCTAACCCGCGTAGCTTGAGGTAGTGCAGCAGAACTTGCGGAGCGACGACTTTGCCAATTTCCCACGCCTTGCTCGGAATCTGTTTTAGGTAGCCAAACATCTTGCTTTCGTCTTTTTCGACAGCAGCTTTTTCCGCGCTCGCCAAGAGGCCCACGTATTCATCCGTCTCCACCGATTCCTGTTGCGTCTTGAAAAATGCTCGCATCTCAGCGAGGGCTGGCCGCAAGTTCTCGAAGTCTCCGACCGTGAGTTGTTGGGCTGATACGTTTCCAGTCTGAGAAGCGTTCATCACGCCGCCATGCTGGGTGATGTTTTGCATGTAGGTATCGCCAGTTTTCTTCTGTTCATTCACCATTGCGGTCCTCTTTTTCAAGTCTTCCACGCGCGCTTTTTCGACCATCACTCTGATCTGAGGCATCACCTTTCGCGCACGCATCTGGCCCTCCGATCTAACGGAGAGAGGAACTTTAACATCAGAGCCTCCTTGTGCTTGTGCTCTGAGCGAGTGCTGATACTGAATATCCAGCAGATGCTCAACCGCTTTTACCAAGCAATCGCAGAGTGATTGCGTCACTGGTATTTCATATAACGAACAGGTGTCAAACGCATCCTGAACGTAACCCGTAGCGAGATTGTTCGACATCTCTTCCTTGTACTTCCACTCTTCAAGCTCCTGCCAGCCTGAGCGTCCTTGGTTCCGAGCAGCGATTTGACTTCGCAGTTCGACCAACCGTTTCCTGTAGGCTCCCGACTCCGCTTCGAGACGAATGTTCCGCAAATTGATGAAGTGCTTCCGTGCCTCTTGTGGCAAGCAATCCTTGATCTCAGTCATGGCATAAATTCCTGGAAAGTGGCTTATTTCTTTGTCCGATGGCGACGTACTGGGTAGTCCTCGGTCGTGAAACTGATTGCGTTCACGTGGTGGACCTTCACGTTCTCCACATCTAGTTTGAGCGTTGCGTCTCTGTAGTCGTGCGCATCAAAGTCTATGGAGTCGAGAGATTCAGAAGAAAATAGAAAGTCTTCAGGTTTAGGAGGAGCGGGAGTCACCTCGGGCGGGACTTCTTCCCAGACCCAGTAGTCTGTTTCTGGACCGTCTTCAGTTTCGTTATAGAGTGACGCTGCAATTCTCGTTCCTTTCGGAATGTCCATGCGTTGTATTCGTGCGGCTTTGTGAAACAAAACTACGTTGCACTGACCCTTCTTGCCTTGGACCGAGGGATAGATGATTCCATCAAGAGGAGGCTTTGCATCCGTTGCAAGGAAATCTGCAATTGCCTGCGTAGCCAGATAATCAAAAGGTTGATCGTCGGGCATCACAGGTCTCACGATGCGCTGACTAAGCCATTTGAGAAATTTACCCCGCGCCAGCCGGTGAATGAACTCTCGATCAAAAATGCTGCCCGATACGTATACGGATCGCAACGCCTCGACATCAAGCAAACGAACAGGTCTGACCAGTTCAAAACGACCAACTACGACCGTGCTTCCGACAGGAGGCCGAATTTCTGCGAGGGCAACCATTGGGTCAGTCGCGCCATAGAACACTGATATGCCGTGGGCGTTCATTCGTCCGCTCGTCGCATACGCCGAGGGAGGAGGACCAATTTCTATATCGGGTCTCTTCAGCGCTGCTTCAAGTTTTGCGAAGGATTGAAAGACTCTTGCACGATAGAGCGCCGCTAGACTCAGCCCAGGCCCAGCGTCAACAATTATTGGGCGTCCATCTTCGGTCTTGTGCTCTGCGAGCCCATCGAAAGTTGACCTCAGTGTCTCTTCGCCCGTCCGGCTGAAGTATCTAGCTTCGGTCTTCAAACTCGTCTCAAAGTGTGTCCAACCTGCATGAGATTCTCTGTCATCTACACCACTTTCTGCATACTGCGCATCCTTACCAAAGGGATTTTCTTCACCCATTTTCGCTGCTTCAAAATCAAAAGTTCGGTCTTCCAAAATGCTCTGTATATCCTCGGCGGCTTTGGAACTTATTTCGACGTAGTTTTCGAGTACATCGACAACACGATCACCCTCGCGCTCCCAGTCATAGTCACTCTCTTTGCTCATCGCATATTCGAGACCCGATGGTTCAGACGCCGTGCGGTAGAAGTGCTCTTCAAAGGTGATTTGAATTTCATTTGCCATTTCGTCCAACGAGAAGACTTTCCCCGTGGTCGCACAATAAGAACAAGCACCATCCTTGCCCTCTTTCTCGATCTTTGCGCTAAGGAAGGCTTCACCAACGCACTCGGAGCAAATTTGTTTTTCATCAAGGGACATGGGTTGGCATTCTCACGTATCGCGTCAGAGCGTCACTCAGTTTATCGCTAGGCCCGTCTGCGCAGCATTTCTTGGAAAACACGGGGACAGACGGGACGTACCCCGTTGCGCAAAGCCTACGAATAGATCCCAGGCGCCTCATGTCCAAGCTTCTGCACGTACTCAACGTACGACCCAGGATAAACAGCGGGATGGCGGTCCGTGCCGCTCTCACCGCCCAGTTCGAGCACACGTGAGCCGAGACCGCGAAGGAACATGCGATCATGCGATACGAAGATCATGGTGCCTTCAAAATCCTTCAGGGCCTCCACCAGCATTTCCTTGGTCGCAAGATCCAGGTGATTCGTCGGTTCGTCGAGCACCAGGAAGTTCGGCGGGTTGTAGAGCATGCGCGCTATGGCCAGCCGCGATTTCTCGCCGCCAGAGAGTGCGCGGATCTTCTTATCTACGTCATCGCCGGAGAACTGGAATGCTCCCGCCAGGTTCCGCAGCGCCCCGAGACCGTCTTGGGGAAAATCCTGTTGCAACTGTTCGATGACAGTGAGATCGGAATTGAGCACGTCCAACGATTGTTGCGCGAAGTAGCCCATATACAGGCTGGCGCCGAGCCGCACGCTTCCCTCATCTGGAGTACTGGCCCCGGCAATCATCTTGAGCAACGTGGTCTTGCCCGCGCCGTTCCTTCCCATGACGGCCCAGCGTTCTCCGCGGCGGATGGTGAGGTTGAACCCATCGTAAATGACACGCGGGCCGTAACTCTTGTGCAGATTCTCAAAGACGGCCACCTGTTCGCCGGATCGTGGGGGGACACGAAACTCAAACTTCACCACTTGGCGTTTCTTCGGTAGTTCGATCTTCTCGATCTTGTCCAAGGCCTTGATCCGGCTCTGCACCTGGGCCGCTTTGGCGGCGTGCGTCCTGAAACGATCGATGAAGCGCTGCTCTTTGGCAAGCATGGACTGCTGCCGGGCAAATGCTGCCTGCTGATTGCTCTCTCGGATCGCCCGCTCGCGCTCGTAGAAGTCGTAGTTGCCGGAGTAGGTGATGATTTCGCCGCCATCAATCTCTGCAATCTTTGAGACCAGACGATTCATGAACTCGCGGTCGTGCGAAGTCATGAGCAAGGCACCAGGAAACGACTTGAGGAACTGTTCGAGCCAGATGATGGATTCGATGTCGAGGTGGTTCGTCGGTTCGTCCATCAGCAATACGTCCGGCATTCCGAGCAGGACCCGTGCCAGCGCAACCCGCATTTTCCATCCGCCCGAGAGAGCGCCCACGTCGCCGTCAATCTGATCATCTTTGAATCCCAGACCGTGGAGCACTTCACGGGCTTGCGACTCGAGCGCGTAACCGCCTAAATGCTCGTACTCCTCCTGAACGTGACCGAAGCGATCAAGAATGCGGTCCATGTCATCAGCTTTGTCGGGGTCGGACATTTCCCGCTGCAAGGCTTCGAGTTCGTGGTGCAGATCGCCGACGCGTCCGCTGCCTGCGATCGCTTCATCCAGGACCGAACGGCCCTGCATTTCCTCGACGTCCTGGCGAAAGTAGCCGATCGTCATCTTTTTGGGAACTGAGACCGAGCCATCGTCGGGAGTTTCCTCGCCGACCACCATACGGAATAGCGTTGTCTTGCCCGCCCCATTGGGACCGACCAGCCCAACTTTTTCGCCGGGATTCAACTGGAACGAAGCATCCACGAAGAGCAACTGCTTGCCATACTGCTTATTGATGTTTGAGAAAGAGATCATTTTGGAGGAGCAACTCGCGGCACCGCCTCTTCCAGTGTAGCTCGGCCAGAAAATTGCCGGCCAACGCTTGGCACATTGGGGATCACTGAACAGAAATCAGGCATCGCAAAATTCACACTTGACATTGATAGATAATCCACTACCATATGGTTGTGGATAAATTAGGTACAACGTTTGCGGCTTTGTCTGATCCAACCCGGCGGGCAATGATCGAACGACTCTCCCATGGGCCTGCCTCTGTGCATGGATTGACGGAACCGTTTGCACTCTCGCAGCAGATGATTTCAAAACATATTGCTTACCTGGTGAGGGCGCGGATGGTGATCAAGACGAAGCGTGGACGAGAGAGTGTATGCACGCTTAGGCCAGAGGCGATTAAGACAGTCAGCGATTGGGCGATTAGCTATCGCCGATTCTGGGAAGAGAGTTTCGACAAGCTGGATGTAGTTGTAAATCAAATGAAGAAAGAGGAGGTCAGAGATGACAGAAAACACGGTTAGCGAGATTGAGCGGATGGTTGTCACAAGAGTTTTTGATGCCCCACGCGAACTGGTTTGGAAGGCGTGGACAGACCCGAAGTACGTGATGCAGTGGTGGGGACCGAAGGGCTTTACTGCGCCCGTTTGCCAGATGGATTTTCGCGTTGGGGGAAAATTTCTCTGCTGCATGAAGACGCCGGATGGGCAGGAGTTCTGGAATGCTGGTGAATACCACGAGATTGTTCTGCACGAGAAGATCGTTTCCTCCATGTACTTTTCGGACTCGAAGGGAAACAAGATCGAGCCTGCGCAATTAGGAATAGAACATGAGGCTATAGACGGTGCGTACGACGTGACCATCTTTGAGGATCTCGGAAACGGCCAGACGAAACTCACCTTCATTGGAAATGAACCCATGGAGAGCGCGAAAAATAGCGGTCAAATGGAGGGCTGGAACCAGATACTCGATAAAGTTGCTGCGGTTATTGCGGGGCTAGTGCAGGCGAAATAAGAAGTTGACGTTTTGATGATTGTCATGCGCGAGATCTGAACATAAAGCAACGCGGGTCCGTTCCGGAAACCTAAAGGTGGGCGGGGCGGGTGGCCCGGCTTTCAAACTGCAGAAGCCACCACAGCTGCGGGTGCCCCGTCCTTCGCGTAGGCGAAAAGGGCGGGTACGACGACGGCATACACAACGGGTAGTGTAGAACGCACAAGAGTTGCGCCGGCAGCATCGCCGCCCGCCCTTGCAAAAAACGCAAGGATGGGGCACCCTCCGTGGGAATGGTGCAATGCAAAGATGGGCCACCCGCCAGTAACAATTAGTTGGCGTTAAATCCTGATTTTGCCAGTCATCATTGAAGGGGAGGTTTTGGATGAAGCGCGGCAGTGGCTGGGAATCTATAACCCAAAGCGCTGAGTGCGGTGAAGTGTTGGCGAAGGTAGCGGCCCGGCGAACGAAGGGTGAGCGCGTGTACCCGGCCCACGAGGATGTATTCCGTGCTTTCGATGACTGCCCTTTCAACAAAGTTCGCGTCGTCATTCTCGGCCAAGACCCGTATATCAATGAGGGTCAGGCTATAGGTCGAGCCTTTGCCGTCCCGGCATCGACCGAAATGCCACCTTCGCTCAAGAATATCTTTAAAGAGGTGGAGTGCAACTACCCGCGCCTATCGACGCCGAAACCGACCTTGGAGTCGTGGGCTAAGCAGGGAGTGTTCTTGCTGAACACCACTCTCACGGTGGCGCATGGCGACCCCGATAGCCATGCCCCCATTGGCTGGAAAAAAGCAGTGACCATTCCGGCCTTGAAAAAGTTGTCCGACGAGCGCGAGCATCTTGTATTCATGCTGTGGGGAAATCGCGCCAAGCAATTCGAGCGTTTCCTTGACCAGCGACAGCACTTGGTGCTTGAAGCGTCTCATCCGTCGCCCCGGTCGGTGAAACGCTTTCGAGCGTGTGGTCATTTCCGCAAAGCCAACGATTACCTCAGCGAGCACGGCATCGAGCCAATCATCTGGACAAATGTGCCATGATCACACCGTCCTCGACACGCGATGCGAAGTAGCGCAAGAATGCTTGCATGAAGGATGGTAGTTGGCGAAAAATCTTAGTTCCCTATCGACAAGTGCGCCGGCGCCGTGTAGCCGCGTGGACCCGACTGTGTCCCGCCGGGGCACTTGCGATAGGGGGATTTGGACGAAGTCGCTGGCGTTTGCGGCGGACGCGGGCCGGTCACATCATTATTAGTGGGTATTCAATGGCCGTTTCGCCGTTTGATCGCCTCAGGAGTGGCTGAACCCGGATTGACAAGCAACTCATGGGCAGCACGGCGAGCACTATTATCACGCAAAAACCGAACTGTTGCTTCGGAGAAAATAGCTGCGCGAAGAACACGCGATAGCGTCCGTCGCGCCAGCGACTTCGTCCAAATCCCCATTTCACTCATTGACCCCTGGCCGGACCGTTAATGAATGAAATTGCCTCTCAACAACTATTGCCTTCCGGCTGCCCGTGATCCAGGAGTTTCTGGAATCGATTCACACAAGCCGGCTTATCAGTACTGACCTCCCAAGCATGCCTTCGCCGACACTGGTTCAAGATGATGGCTCGGATAGCTAGGGGCTGCTAGATGTGAAAAAATCAGCTAGGGCGCAGATGAACTCCCATAAACGCGGATAACCTACGGTATTTTTTTGTCGGCATTCATCCGCGTTCATTGGTGCACCCACTGGATTCGCCCCGGAAAGACTACGAGATGCGAAAAGGGTTTACGAGACAACCACAAAGGGACGAGCCCGCGACGCCAGTCAAGAACTACATAACGTGGAGCGGGCTGCAGCGCCTCAAAGATGAGCACCGGTTTCTGCTCACCAGGGAACGCCCGGCCGTGGTGGAGGTGGTGGCGTGGGCTGCCAGCAACGGCGATCGCAGTGAAAACGCCGACTATCAGTACGGCAAGCGGCGGCTGCGGCAGATCGATGGGCGGATTCGCTTTCTCACGAAGCGAATCGAAGCTGCGGAAGTGGTGGACCCGGAAGCTCCGAGAGCGGGGCAGGCGGCGACGAGGGCATTCTTCGGAGCGACCGTGCGCTATGCCAATGCCGCGGGAGTATCGCGAGTGGTGAGCATCGTTGGCACAGACGAGGTCGACCTTAACCGCAACCACATCAGTTGGGTGTCCCCTCTGGGGCGCGCGTTGATGAAGTCGGCAGCGGGTGACAGCGTTGTCCTTCAAGTGCCGGGCGGTACAGAATACCTGACCGTGCTGGAAGTGTGTTACGAGCGCATTTCTGTGGAACCGTTCCGAGAACCACCTGGATCCGAGGCCTCGGCAAAGAGACTCCCTCACCGACGCTAATCCACCTGACGAAAAAGAGACGAAACGGCACAGGTGGTGAAAGAGCGACGACCGTAATAGCGCGCTATCGGCTTTTGGCAAGCGATAGGAGATGAGTTGAGTCCTCATAAACGCGCTTATCGTCATTAACTTTCAGAACCGTCGGCAATCCGGAAGTAATCCGCGAACAGGCTCCCGGAAATCGCTCCGATGGTTTCCGCTCATGCCTGACACGTTTCTAGCGTGTTTGAAAGCACTGAGACCTACCTATTGGCGGCTGGCTCTGAGACGGGCTGGCTCTTCTAGCGGGCGGGCGGCCTCAAAAGTTCGGTGAAAGTATAATGGGATTCAATCTTGCCGCAGAAGATGTCAGGTCGAGATCGAGTTCAGCTAAATCTCGACACCGAGGGCAGTCAACGCAGAAGAACCAATAGCTCCTGCCGTGGCACAGATCAAGACAGCACGTTTGCCAAACTTCTTTGCCGCTGTGGCTCCCGACATGGCCCCGCTCACATCGGACACGACAATTTTGACGATCTGCGGATGCTCCTTCACTTTCTCCCTAGCGTATTGGATACTGCTCCGCGCAATGCGAATGATAGCCGCCGCAAGTTCGCCGATGGTTTTTGAAACAGACTTTTCAAGTTCTTCTATGCGTTTCATCATCTCATCGGCGGTGGGAGTCCCGAGAACGATGTCGATCAATTTGCGCAAGACATCTTGATCTGCCTTGCCGATAAGTTCGAAGTCTGGTCCAGCCAGAAGCGCCACCAGATTGTAGAGACCATCTTTCTCGGTTATAGACTTTCCGCCTACAGCCTTTGAAATGTCTCGCAACATGTCTCCGTGAATAGCACCGGCATCTCCGGGAGAGCCCAGCACCTCTTGTGCACCGGCCCTGGGAATAAGTGCCCCAAGACCCAATCCTGCGATACTTCCCATAATCTGGCGTCGATTGACTGGTATGAGCGTCATGGAAGTTTCCCTCTTGATTGTGGCCCGGTAAGCACGACCATTCTAAGGCATGCGTCAAGTCTGGCATCCTACAAACCGATGAGGTAAGGCTGGGTACGACCAACTCGCAGAATCCAATGCCCTGCACCATCTCGGACGTGCCGGAATTATGTTTTCCTGGAGTGCTAGCATGGGCTCGACGGCAGGTCTCGACACAATAAGATAAAACTGGTACAACGTAATAGGATAATAACCGTACAGCGCAATAGTATAAATACACCGCAACACAATCGGATAATGGAAACACGAAGCCTGAAAGAACCCGGCCATGGTACCCCCTAAAAAACTCGCGCAGTCCCTCGAAATCCTGCGGAACCTCCAGACCGCGGAAGGGGCGGGGGCGATCCGGGCGCGCGACCTGTCGCGCACGCACCGGGAGCGTCTCCTGCGCAACGGCTTCCTGCGGGAAGTCATCAAGGGCTGGTATATCCCAAGCCGCCCGGACGAAGTGAAAGGCGATAGCACGGCCTGGTACGCATCCTTCTGGCGTTTCTGCGCCGCGTATCTGGAAGCGCGTTTCGGCGCGCGCTGGTGCCTGTCGCCGGAACAATCGCTTTCGCTTCATGCCGGCAACTGGACCGTGCCCGGCCAGCTCGCCGCGCGGTCGCCGCGCGCGGGCAACAAGGTCACCAAACTCCCGCATGGCACGTCCCTGCTAGAGCTTCGCATCGCGCTGCCGGGTGTGGCGGACCAGAAGGAAGAGGCCGGCCTGCGGCTGTTCTCGGTGGAATCCGCCCTGATTGCGTGCTCCCCCAACTATTTTTCGAACAACGCGACGGATGTCCGCGCGGTGTTGCCGATGATACGGGACGCCTCTGGTCTTCTTACCCGGCTCCTTGAGGGCGGTCACACGGTGATCGCCGGGCGCTTGGCGGGGGCATTCCGCAACGTCGGTCGCGACCGCATCGCGGACGATATCGTGAAAACGATGTTAGCGGCCGGCTACGCCGTGCGGGAGAATGATCCCTTCACGGACAAGCCCTCCCTAGTCATCGGGGCCCGCGAAATCTCTCCTTACGTAAACAGGCTGCGGCTGCTCTGGCAGAAGATGCGCGAACCTGTCATCGAGCGCTTCCCGAAAGCGCCGGGAGCGCCGCGCAATATCGAGGCATACCTGAAGCGCGTCAACGACGCCTATGTCACTGACGCCTATCATTCGCTGTCGATCGAAGGCTACCGGGTCACGCCCGCTCTCATCGAACGCGTCCGAAGCGGCACCTGGAATCCGGAAGCCGACGAGGGCGACCGCGAACAGCGAAACGCCATGGCGGCGCGCGGCTACTGGCAGGCCTTTCAGTCCGTGCAGAAAAGCCTCGGCAAAATTCTAAAGGGGGAAAATCCGGGAGAGGTCGCGGACGCGGACCACCGCACGTGGTATCGAGAGCTGTTCGCCCCGAGCGTCACCGTCGGCCTGCTGAAGCCCGCCGATCTCGCGGGCTATCGCAACGGCCAGGTCTATATCCGCAAGTCGATGCATGTGCCGCTGAATCGGGACGCGGTAAGAGACGCCATGCCGGCGTTCTTCGACCTACTACGCGAAGAGCCACATCCGGCCGTCCGCGTGGTGCTCGGGCACTTTATCTTCGTCTACATCCATCCTTATATGGATGGCAACGGCCGCGTCGGGCGCTTCCTGATGAACACGATGATGGCGTCGGGCGGATACCCATGGACGGTCATTCCGGTAACCGACCGCAACGCCTACGTGAACGCTCTCGAAAAAGCGAGTGTCGGCGAGGATATCGCGCCCTTCGCGGACTTCCTCGCCGGGCTGGTGAAAAAACGACTGGCGGGCGAGCCCTTGCCGGCGGTGCCGAAAGCTTCGCCCGTAGACGAACGCTAAAACAATTCTCGATCTGCAGGCATCGGCGAGGAAAGATCTGCTGACCGGGCGCACTGTGTGAAATTGCGAATTGACAAGAATGCGTTAAGGGGACGGGAAAACGCAGCTCTTGGCGCCGCTCGGAGCAGTCAGATAAAAGACGCCGGAAAAGAGCGCGTCCTCGCGAGGTTCCGATCCTGTTCGCGTAACCAGCAAACACGATACTCTTTCGCTGTCCTTTAGCTGTCCAATAACCATTCCCAAACGTTCCTTACAAGGCTTTTAGGTAGCCACCCGCGTCTTGTAAGTTGTTGTAATTCCAATTCCCTGTGGGCTCATAACCTCACGCTCCTTAGGATTCCTTGGAGTTTCCTGGGCATCCTTAATTATGGAGCTTTTGCAATTGGGCGTCCGGTGCAGCAATGCACCGGAAGATCACTCGTCAAAGTCGGTGGAACCTACGTCGCGCGAGCGATAGGGCAATACCGAACCAAGCCCCCGGAATGGTGGGGGAAGGCGTAGAGACTGGATGGCGAGCATCCCTCGGGGATGAAGGTACAGTCCGACTCTCATCGAAAGGTGAGTCAGATCGCATAACCCAAAGGTCGGCGGTTCAAATCCGCCCCCCGCAACCATGAACGCCACTGCCGAAAGGTAGTGGCGTTCGCCTGTTTACAGAACCTTCTCTTTCCTGAATGCCGTTCTCCAGTCTTCACCACTCAGACTTCCCACAAGTCCGTTTCTGGACCGCGTCAGGTCTGTCTTTGTTGCAAGCGACCCTCAAAAGCACGTGTCCACAGAATCTGTACGGCAGCGGCTTTAGAGCGTTAGAAGACCTGTCCAGCATTGCTACCGTGGGAACCTCGTGAAGATGGCCTTCTTGATTTCGACAAATGGCGTTAGGAATGAGTAGTTTTCTAACCCCAGTCGCAATTCCCAATTTGTCCACGCTTCATGATCAAATCGTAGAGGTTCTTGCGGTGAAGCTGGCAGACCTCGCCGGGATCCATCGTGGACGTGATGGAAACATAGCCGGCGCGCAGCATCCGGCTCGAGCAGAAGGACATTGGCTCTCTGATCGTCGACGATCAGGACTTTGCTGTGAAGAATGTCAGATGAACTTATCATGCTAATCACAGCACCTTATTTGCTCTTATCAAAGTGTTTTCCTGCAAATTCCAGCGCTAAATCGAGCGTATCCATGAACTCGTTGACTTTGATCGGCTTAGTAAGATAGTGGAAGAATCCTGCCTCCAGGCCTTTCTTAATGTCGGACGGCATTGCGTTTGCACTAAGCACAACTACAGGAATGTGTGCCGTGGCCGGGTCTTCGCGCAAGATTGTCAGAGCTTCGAAACCGCTGATTCCAGGCAGATTGATGTCCATCAGAATCACCTCCGGCCGAGAGGCTCGCGCAAGCTCGATGCCGAGAGTCCCGTTCACTGCCGTCAACAGGCGTATGTCGGATCGCCGCGCAATCAATTGCTCGACCAGCGTCAGGTTAGCCGGGTTGTCCTCGACATAGAGCAAGGTGCGCAGCGGTGCGCCGGTCGGCACTCGCGCGTGGGCGACGATTGTGGATTCGGCGCTTGCAGCTGTAGGTTTTGGTGCCGGAGTCATAAGCAGTTCGAACCAGAACACGCTTCCCACCCCGACAGTGCTTTCCACGCCGATCACGCCTTTCATCAGTTCGACCACCCGCTTGCTCATCACGAGGCCGATGCCTGTGCCTTCACCGGCGCTGCTCTCTTGTCCGAGACGGTTGAACGGCTGAAAGAGCTGCGTGATCTTTTCCGGAGGCAATCCCGCGCCGGTATCTTTGACGCTGATGCGAATGCGTTCCGGACTGGTTACAGCGCACTTCACCTCGACCGTTCCCTGGTCCCGGTTGTATTTGATCGCGTTGGAAAGCAGGTTGATGAGAACCTGTTTCACCCGGGTCCGATCGGCATTGACATAGTATGGGATGTCCAACTGGGGAAAGGTCATGCTGATGCCACGCTGTTGCGCCTGCGGCTCCATCATGGCTTGGCATTCGGATATGACCTCGGCCAATGACACCGGTTCCGGCGAAATCGACAACTTCCCGGATTCGACCACCGCGAGATCGAGGACTTCGTTGATCAACTTGAGCAGATGCCAACCCGCTTGTAGAATCTGGGCAATGTTTTCCATCTGGGAGGCCGTCGGCAACGGGGAGGATGACTCCAGCAGTTGGGCGAAACCGAGGATCGCATTGAGCGGGCTGCGAAGCTCATGGCTCATGCTGGAAAGGAAATCTGATTTCGCGAGGTTGGCTTTCTCCGCCGCGGACTTGGCGCTCTCTAGTTCGACGTTCGTTTCCTGGAGCGCCAGCTCGAAGCGTTTTCGCTCGGTGACGTCGCGCGCGGCGGCGAACACGCCTTGCAGCCTCCGATCTCGGTCGTAGAAGGTGGTCGCATTGTAGGACACGACTGTTTTCTTGCCGTCCCTGGCGCTCGCGGTAAGCTCGTAGTTGGTGACATTCTTTTCGCTCAGCACCAGCTTGATGGCAGCCTCGGCCCGCTCCGGATCGGTGAAGTAAGTCTTGAACGGCGCGCCGATCAACTCGTCACGTGTGCAACCGGTGAGTGCCTCCATCTGCTTGTTGACGTCTGTAATGATGCCGGACGGATCGGTCGTCATCAGCGCGTCGATGTTGGATTCAATGAGAGAGCGCGTGTAGAACTGCTGGTCGCGCAGGCGCTGATCGAGTTTCTTCTGCTCTGCTTCGACCTGCTTGCGCGCGGTGTTGTCCGTGCCGATCAGCAGGTAGCCGATTATTGCGTTTTGAGCGTCGCGCAGGGCCGTGACCGACACGACCGCCGGAAAGCGGCTGCCATCCTTTCGGATGTAGGTCAGCTCGTAGATGTCCTCGATGCCGCGTGAGGCCTTGAACACCAATGCCTCGAAGCCCGGCGTAATCGGCGTCGAGAGCTCGACGCTCAACGCCTTGGCCCGCGCGATCACTTCCTGCGGGTCGGAAATATCGGCCGGCGTGATCTTGTTCATCACGTCGGCGGCCGCGTAGCCCAGCATGCGTTCCGCGCCGACATTGAAGATCTGAATGACGCCCTTCGCGTCAGTGGCGATACTCGAGAAATTGGCGCTATTGAAAATCGCGCTCTGCAGGGCCCCCGCCTTGAGCAGCGCCTCTTCGGCCTGCTTGCGCGCGGTGTTGTCCGTGCCTATCAGCAGGTAGCCGATTATTGCGTTTTGAGCGTCGCGCAGGGCCGTGACCGACACGACCGCCGGAAAGCGGCTGCCATCCTTTCGGATGTAGGTCAGCTCGTAGATGTCCTCGATGCCGCGTGAGG
>Ga0185299_10003028_pt1 | contig 23647 bp, 21 predicted proteins | sample PaiPotPPA55metaG_FD_128002 | JGI IMG/M metagenome (GOLD analysis project Ga0185299, IMG submission 128002) | Iron sulfur acid spring bacterial and archeal communities from Banff, Canada, to study Microbial Dark Matter (Phase II) - Paint Pots PPA... ... | reverse complement strand
CTTGGGCATCCGCTTGGGCGCGACCCCTCGCGGACTACATCAACCTAACATGGCCTCTCTGGCCCGCCTGTCAAAACAGGACATTTCTACTTTGCTGGGAATAGGACATTTCTATTTTGCCTTGACAGTGGGTCTTTGGGGATAATAAGCCTTGCGGGAAATAACCCTTTCGGTAACCGAGTTCAAAGCGAAGAGCCTACGACTTCTGGCGGACGGAAACTAAAGGCGACCGCCTCGTCATCACGAAACGCGGCCGGCCCTTCGCGCGAGTCGAGCCAAGCTACAGCACGAAACCCCGATTGAAAGGCACCTGGAAGGGGCTAGCGAGGATAAACGGGGACATCGTTTATTTTTCTGACAACCCCTGGGAGGTTGAGTCGGATTGATCTCATATCTTCTCGACACACATATCCTGGTGGCGAATGGACTTCTCGCGGCTCGGCAGGGCTCAAGCCCAGATCCTGGACGAATTGGAAGAACGAGCCCAGCCAGCCGGCTTGAGCGCTATCTCTCTTCGCGAGTTGGCTCAGATGATTCATCGCGGGCGGGCCGTCGTCGAAATGCAGCTGGACGCCTGGTTGGACAGCATCGACTCACATCCCTTGCTCACGATCCTTCCTCTGACCGCAAAGATCGCTGCTGAAAGCGTCCGCCTGGGCGATGACTTCCCGAACGACCTCGTTGACCAGATCATCGTCGCAACCACACGCTGCCACAACGTCACTCTCATCACCGCCGACGAGCGAATCCGCAAATGGGGCAACGTCCGAGTCGTTTAGCACCGCCTCGCTTCGCGCCTCCTATACTGAAAGCAGGAGCACCACAATGTATCCGCTGAAAAAAGGCAAGACCACCAGTCAAGCCCACGTCGGCATCCCGGAAGGGACCTATGAAGAAGAGCATGGCCGCCGCGGATTCTACGGCAAGTCCGCGCATCTTTATCATGCGCATCCGCCCACCGGCTGGATCCGCTTCGAGGGGAAACTGCGGCCGCACTGCTTCGATCTGAACCAGCTCAAACCCACCGACCTGGGCGATCCCGAAGGCCTGCCGGTGGCGTTCTTGGGCAACCACGACGTGCGCCTCTACGTCTCACGCCGCTCCGAGGCGATGCCCTTCTATTTCCGCAATGCCGATGGCGACGAGCTGTATTTCGTCCATCGCGGGCGCGGAAAGATTGAAACCGATTTCGGTCCGCTCGATTTCGAGCCGGGCGACTACATCAATATCCCGCGCGCCGTCACGTATCGCGTCGTCCCTCAGACGCGCGACAACTTCTTCCTGATCATTCAGTCCAAGCACGAGTTCGAGCAGCCAGACAAGGGCCTCCTCGGCCAGCACGCACTCTATGATCCGGCCGTCATTGTCACACCCGAGCCCGCCCCGCTGCTCGACGATCGCAACGAGTGGGAGATCCGCATCCAGGTGGACGACGAGATTTCGAAAGTGGTCTACCCCTTCAATCCCATCGACGTGGTGGGCTGGAAAGGGGACCTCACAGTCTGGAAGATCAACATGCGCGATATCCGTCCGGTGATGAGTCACCGTGCGCATCTGCCTCCCAGCGCCCATACCACGTTCGTCACCGAAGGGGCGGTGGTCTGCAGTTTCCTGCCACGTCCGCTCGAACAGGATGAAGACGCCCTGCGCGTACCCTTCTTCCATCGCAACACTGACTACGACGAGTTCGTCTTCTATCACGATGGCGACTTTTTCAGCAAAGACAACATCAAAGCCGGAATGGCCACGCTGCATCCGCGCGGCATCCACCATGGGCCACATCCCAAGGCGCTCGCCAATCAAAAGAAAAAGACGCATACCAACGAGTACGCCGTTATGCTCGACGGCCTGAATCCAATTCACGTATTGCCGGCCGGCGAGGGAGTCGAGTGGAAAGACTATTGGATGAGTTGGATGGAAAAAAAGCCGGTGGAGACGCGCTGATTGATTGTCGACCCGAAGGAGGCGGGCTGGCTGGATACGTATAAGCTGCTGATCGGCGCGATCGTACCGCGCCCTATTGCGTTTGTCTCCACGCTGAGCCCGGAGGGGATTGCGAATCTTGCGCCCTTCAGTTTCTTCACCGGCGTGAGCGCCAATCCGCCTGTAATTTGCTTTTGCCCCATGCGGCGCCGTGGTCCAGTCCCGCACAAGGACACGCTGCACAATATCGCCGTCACTCGCGAATTTGTGGTTAACATCGTTTCCGAGGAGTTCGCCGATAAGATGAATATCACCTCCGCCGAGTTTCCGCCGGAAGTAGACGAATTTGAAGCCGCGGGTCTCACGCCCATCCCCAGCGACCTGGTGAAGCCGCCGCGCGTCAAAGAGTCGCATGTGCACATGGAGTGTAAGCTCTACCTGCTCGTTGAAGTCGGAGGGATGGACGGCAGCGGCAACCTGGTGCTAGGCGAGGTCCTGCGTTTCCACATCGACGATCAGTACTTCCACAACTTCAAGATCGACCCAGACCGATTACGCCCCATCGGTCGCATGGGCGGTGCCACTTACACCCGTACCACTGACCGTTTCGACTTGGCCAGGCCAAAATAGGCAGCACCGGTATCGGCGAGTGTACTGTCCATAATTTTCCTGCGATATTGGATGGTAGTGTCCAACCAATTACCCCGCCTGCGGCTGAGCTTGGACTTCATGCCTTCCCCGGATCCCGAGAATCCCGGACTGCTCATCCGGGACCCGTTTCGATTCTCGGACTCCATGCTCCTGATTCCTACGCAACTGGTGGCGTGCCTGGCATGTTTTGACGGTCAGCAGACGACGCTGGATCTGCGGGCCAGCCTGGTGCAAATCACTGGCGAGATTCAGGTAGGCGAGATCGAGAAGCACCTTTATGACACGCTGAGCACCGCTGGCTTTCTGGAAGATGAAAAATTCGAACACCTCCGCGTGGCTCGAATAAACGAGTTCGCGGCCGCCCCGAAGCGAGAGCCTTCGCATGCCGGTTCGGCTTATCCGCTGGATGCCGAGGAAGCACGCAAGACCCTCTCGGAATTCATGCAAGGTTCATCGCCGGAGACCACGCAGGATTCCCAGATCGGCATCGCCGCGCCGCACGTCAGTCCCTTCGGTGGATGGGAATCTTACCGCGACGCCTATGCCTCGCTGCTGCCGGCTTATAAGGACCGCACCTTCGTCGTGCTGGGGACTTCGCATTATGGCGAAGCGGACCGGTTCGGACTCACCCGCAAGCCGTATCTGACGCCCTTCGGCGAAGCGATCACCGAAACAGCGCTCGTCGAAGAACTCGCCCGCGCCGCGCCGAGCTCGACTCGGATGGAAGATTACTGTCACGCCGTCGAACACTCCATCGAATTCCAGGTTCTGTTTCTCCAATACGTCTACGGCCCGAATATCCGCATTCTGCCGATTCTGTGCGGCTCATTTGCGCATAGCATTTATCACGGCGGCAAACCGGAGGCGAATGAGGACGTGAAGCGGTTCTTTGACGCTTTAGGCAACATATCCGCACGGGAAGGCGATCACCTGTTCTGGGTGCTAGGTGTGGACATGGCGCACATGGGACGCCGTTATGGCGACTCGATGATCGCTCGCGCGGACGAAGCCGAGATGGCCGCCGTGGCCGAGCGCGATCGCATGCGGATCGAACGCCTGAGTGCATCCGATGCCGATGGCTTCTGGGGATTGGTGCAGGAAAATCGCGATGACTTGAAATGGTGCGGCTCGGCGCCCATCTACACCTTCTTGAAGGTTGTGCCGCAAGCGCGTGGCACTCTCCGCCGTTATCAACAGTGGAACATTGATGAGGAGAGCGTCGTTAGCTTCGCGGCGATCGGGTTTGAGCGGTACTAAAACTCAACGGTACTAAGTGTCCATACTTAGAAAAAGCCCTAAGGGATACCCTTGGACGTGGTTCAAACAAACACTCCGTACGTCCTGGTTTGGGGCGGATAGCTATTCGGCTCGGGTAGCGACCCAATAGCCCGGACGGGTGCGCACTTCCAGTTGGGGCCGGGTGACTACCACGCGTATCTCGTGGAATCCGCCTTCAATTTGATTGTTGGGCGTGTAACTCAGCAGGTATTGACTGTGGAGCTCCTGGCTGATACCTTCCACCGCTTTCTCGAGACTTTTTTCGCTCACGAATGCGTATTCCTTGCCACCCGTAAAGCGGGTGAAGACGTCCAGCGTGTCGTCCACGAAGATACTCTTCACAGCTTTGAAAATATCGACGAAGACGGGAATGTAGTTGCCGTTATAGTAGTTCTGATCGATCGTGGTGGGCGTCAATGCGCCTCCGGCGGGAATGTGCTGCGCGGTGGTCGGGATGGCCGGCGGAGGCGGAGGATCGCCTCTGGTGGTGAGCGTGGCGACGGTGCTTGAAATGTCGAGCGAGTAAATCGCGACATTGGCGAATTGGGCTTCAGTCAGCGCTTCCCGCAGCCGCGCCTCGCTGCCGCGATCCCGCTTCTCGGCGATGATGAGCAGCACTCGCCGGCGATCGCGTGGCCGGTTTCGCAGCATGCGGATGCATTGCATCTCGGCGTCGATGACGGCGTGGTTCGCGCTGCCCGGTACCAGCCTTTTCAACGCCTCTGAAACTTTTTCGGTTTCGTTCGTGAAATCTTGAGCCACCTGAATGCGATGATCGAAGGCAACCACGGCCACTTCGCCGTCCTGTCCGGCAACCAGGTCGTTCAGCATCGAGCCGATTCTCTGGATCTTCGGCAGGACGTCGTTCAGGTTGGAGCTTTTTTGCACAGCGATGACCAGCGAGAGCGGCTCGTCCCGCACATCGGCGGTGATTCTTTGCAGCTTGTTGTTATCGTAAAGCTGGAAATCCTGTAGCTGAAGCCCGTCGATGAACTCGCCCTTCCGATCGCGCACCGTGGTGGGGGCAATGACGACGTTCACAATTGTACTGATGTCGGCTTTTGAAGGATCGGTTGCGGGCGGCGATTGGGCTAAGGCGGCGCCGCAGATGAGGAGTATCGTAGCCTTCCGCATACTTTTAGTGTGGCACATCCACATGACCTGTCCTCCCCTCCAATAGATCAACGATGTGGGGCACAAGTTTCACGATTGCATCCAGCGATTCGACGGCGCCCTTCGGCGATCCGGGCAGATTGATAATGACGGATTGGCCGCGAACTCCGGCAATCGCGCGGGATAGCGCTGCCAGGGGCGTGAATTTCGAACCCTCGGCCCGCATCACCTCGGCCACGCCGGGAATCTCGCGCTCGATGACCGCGCGGGTGGCTTCGGGGGTGACGTCGCGCAGAGCCACGCCAGTTCCGCCGGTGGTGAGAATCACGGAAACACTCCCGGAATCGGCCAGGCGCCTGAGGAGTGCTGCGATTTGGCCGGTTTCATCGGGCACCAGCTCTTGCGCGGCGACGGACCAGCCCAATGCTTCCGCGCGTTCGCGAAGTTTGGGCCCGGAGCGGTCTTCGCGTGTGCCGGCGACGGCCGAATCGCTTACGGTTACAATGGCGACCTGAATCATGTGCGCTTGTAGTCTCCGCTTTTGCCGCCTGTCTTTTCAAGCAGGTAGAGGTCGCGGATCTCGATACTTTTGTCGAGAGCCTTGGTCATGTCGTAGACGGTGAGGGCCGCGACCGATGCTGCGGTGAGCGCTTCCATTTCGACGCCTGTGGGTCCGGTGGTTGAGACACTGGAGATGATGCGCACGCCGTCGGGTTCGATGTCTACCTCCACATCCACGTGCGAGAGCATCAAGGGATGGCACAGCGGGATCAGCTCGGCCGTCTTCTTGGCGGCGGAGATGCCGGCTACACGGGCGATTTCGAGCGGGTTGCCTTTGGGATTCTCGGGGAGCTTCGCCAGGACCTCGGGCCGGATGCTGACGAAGGCGTGCGCGCGAGCGGTGCGCTTGGTGGACGCTTTGGCGGAGACGTCGACCATCCGGGCGGCGCCGGCGTCGGTGTAGTGGCTGAGCTTCTTCTTCACGTTATTTCAACAGGACGCGGATCATCTCGCCGGCGGACCAGCTTTCGCGCCCGGGCTCGGTGACCAGGAATGCATTGGCGCGCGCCAGCGCCGGAACGTCGCCTGATCCCTGCCAGCGGATCGGCGTGACTTCCGATCCATCCCGGCTCAGCGTTGCGGGTAAGAAGCGCGTGAGTCCGGTTTTCTGTCGAAATTCGCACGTCAGCTTGCTCCAGGGAAGCGGCAACATTGGATCGCTCTGGCCGCCCAGCAGCTCCACAGCCGCGCGCGCAAAAATTTCGAAAGTTACCATCGTCGACGACGGATTCCCCGGTAGGCCGAAAAAGAATTTGCCCTGCGCCTTTCCGAACACCAGCGGCTGGCCCGGCTGAATGAGCACGCGATCGAAAAAGAACTCCGCGCCAAGATCTGCAAGCACCCGCTCCACCAGATCGTATTTGCCTGCCGAAACGCCACCGGAAAGCAGCAGTAGATCGGATCGCAGCCCTTGTTCTACCAACTCGCGGGTTCCCGCATACAGATCAGGAGCAACCGGAAGAATCCGCGGGCAACCGCCGGCCCGCATCACCTGCACCGCGAGCGCCTGGGCGTTGGAGTTGCGGATCTGATACTCGCGCGGCGTCTGGTCCACTTCGACGATCTCGTCGCCGGTAGCGAGAATCGCGACCTCAGGCCGGCGGAACACCCGGACTCGCGGACGGCCGACCGTAGCCAGCAGCGCGACCTCGGCGAATCCCAGGCGACGCCCGGGCTCCAGCAGCACGTCATCGCGCCGCGCCTCACATCCTTGCGCGCTGATGTTCTCGCGAAGCTCGAGCGTTCGCGGCACGCCGACCCGATCGCCGGTTACCTGCACGTGCTCGATCATCACCACGGCATCCGCGCCTCGAGGAACCGGAGCGCCGGTCATGATTTCGACTGCTTCACCGGCCTGCATCTCCCCGGCGAAGGACTCGCCTGCCCGAACTTCGCCGATCACGCGCAGCTCGCCCGGCAAATCGGCGGACCTTACCGCGAATCCATCGCGAACAGATCGCGCGACCGGAGGATAATCGCGATCTGCCGCCACGTTCTCGGCCAGCACACGGCCGGCGGCCTCGAGAAGCGCGACCTCTTCAGGCGTAGGCGCCGGGTGCGTCGCCGTCACCTGGGCGATTACGCTCTCGCGAGCCTGGTCGAAAGTAACGGTGGCCACGTATGCAATTGTACCTATGCCCAGCCTGGTCGGCGGTGGTGTACACTGGCATCAAGTAGTTGGTTAGGGTCTAATTTATGAAAAAAGCAACGCTGTTGTTATCATTTTTGTTCCTGGTGTGCGCGAGCGCTGCTCTCGCCCAGGACATCACCGGAACCATCGTCGGAACCGTTACTGATCCCTCGGGAGCGGCGGTGCCGGGCGCACAGGTAACCATCATCAACGTAAGGCAGAACCATACTGAGAGAGTGCTTACCACGGACGCTGCGGGGAACTATACCGCTCCTTACTTGCCGGTCAGCACCTATCGGGTTTCGGTCGAGGCCAAGGGCTTTAAGAAGGCAGTTCGCGAGGACATCGTCTTAAACGTCAATGATAAGCTGACTGTCAGCTTTTTTCTGGAAGTCGGCGACGTGACGCAAACCGTCACTGTGGCTGAAACTCCGGTTCATGTGGATTTACAATCGGCCACGCAGAGTACCGTGGTGAATGGCACGCAGATCCGCGAACAAGCTCTGATCACCCGCAATTACGAGCAATTGGTGGCCCTGATGCCGGGTGTGAGTTCGGCCTCGGTAGATCAACTCTACGTGGGAGTCACAGTTCCCTCGGGATCCACGGCCACTATTCCTTTTTCAATCAACGGAGCGCGGAACTCCAGTAACGCCTGGCTGGTGGATGGGGCGGACAACGTCGACCGCGGCTCGAACCTGACCCTGTTGAACACCCCCAGCATTGATGCGATCGAGGAGTTCAAGGTGCTCCGCAGCGGCTATTCGGCCGAATCGGGCCGGGCCGGCGGAGCGCAGATCAGCGTGGTCACGAAGTCGGGCACGTCTACGTTCCATGGCGACCTGTACGAATTCGTTCGCAACAGCGACTTCGCCGCGAACAATTTCTACAACAACGCTACCGCGCTCAACGTGGGTCCGGACGGCAAGGCCCAGGTGGCGCCGCTGCACTATAACAATTTCGGTTGGACGTTGGGCGGTCCAATCTACATTCCAGGCGTCTATAACAAGGACAAGAACAAGACCTTCTTTTTCGTTTCCGAGGAATTCCGGCGCGTCATCACCTATGCCAGCGGCACGGCGACGTTACCGACCGCCGGGGAGATCAATGGGACCTTCCCAACTCCGGTTTGCGTCTCCTACACCGGTAACACCTGCAACCAGACTGCCACGCAGATCAGCAACATCGATCCGGTAGCTCGCGAGTACATCAAAGATATCTTCTCAAAGCTGCCATTGACCGCCAGTACGACAGTTCCGTCGCTGTTCCGAAACGTGTTCAATTTCGAGCAGGAGCTTTACAAGATCGACCACAACTTCAGCCCCAAGCTGCAGGTGTCCGTCCGGTATTTGCGCGACAGCATACCGACCACGGAACCGCAGGGGTTGTTCACGGGTAGTCCGGTTCCCGGCGTGCCAACAACCAACACCAACGCCCCCGGCCACAACTGGACCGCTCGCGCGGTTTCGGCCTTTACTCCGACCTGGCTCAATGAAGGCGGTTACAGCTACTCTTATGGCGCCATCATCAGCAACCCGGTGGGTTTGATCAATTCGACCATCTCCCCCGACATCAAGACCACCCTGCCTTTCCCGGTAACGCTCTCCCGCGTGCCTGGGCTGATTTTCACGGGCGGCACTTCACTCACAGGCTACGGGCCGTATCGCGACTATAACCGGAACCATAACGTCTTCGACAACATGACCAAGCTGCTGGGCGAGCACACGCTGCGGTTTGGCGTCACCTACAACCACTACGAGAAGAACGAGAATAATGCCGGCGCGAATGCCGGATCGTTCACCTTCACGCCGGCCACCACTCCAGCTGGCACAACCACGTTCAATCAGGCTTTTGCGAACTTTCTGCTAGGCAACGTAGCGTCGTTCAGCCAGGCATCCGAGGACGTAACGCCGGACATTCTCGCCCAGCAGTGGGAGCTTTATGTGCAAGACGATTGGCGTGTGAGGCCCAACCTCACGCTCAACATCGGTGTGCGCTACTCGAATTTCCGGCAACCCATCGACGCCAACCATCAACTGACGAACTTCGATCCGGCGGCGTACAACCCGGCCCAGGCGGCGCAACTCACTTCCGGCGGCCTGCTGGCGCCAGGAACTCCCAATCCTTATTTGAACGGCATCATCATCGCCGGTCAGAATTCGCCGTTTGGCAGCAAGGTCTCCTCACAAGACAACGGCGATTTCGCCCCGCGCTTCGGATTCGCGTGGGATCCGTTCAAGACCGGCAAGACGGCGATTCGCGGGGGTTACGGCATCTTCTTCGACTCGACGCTGTACGGGATCTACGAGCAGAATATCTTTGCCAATCCTCCATTCGTAAACTCGGCGACGATCCTGAATACGACGCTCGACAATCCGGCGGGCGGAACGGCCACGGTCAGCAACTCGCCCAAGAACCTGGTGTCCACGCCGATCAAGTTCCAAACTCCATACAACCAGCAGTGGAATCTCGAGGTCCAGCGACAGATCAGGAACACTTTCCAATTGAACGTGGCATATGTCGGCAGCAAGGGGACACACCTGTTCGGCAATCTGGATCTCAATGAAGTCTATCCCGGGCTGGCGTACACGTCCGGCTTGATTCCGGCGAATACCGCCATCACTTCGGCTAACACTCCACTGTTGAATGTGCTTCGTCCCTACAAAGGCTTCGCCGCCTTCGGCCAAGGGATCGAGCCCTGGTTTAACTCCAACTACAATGCATTGCAGGTTTATGGCGAGAAGCGCTTTTCGGGCGACTCGCTAATCTCGTTCTCCTATACCTGGTCGAAGAACCTCACGGACAATCAAACCGACCGGTCCACCGCGGCGCAGAACACGTATAACTTCAACAGCGGCGAATATGGTCCGGCAACGTTCGATCGCCGGCATATTTTTAGCCTTAACTTCGTCTATACGCTGCCATTTTTCCGCCAGCAAAAGGGCTTGGTTGGAAAAGCTCTGGGCGGTTGGGAAGCCGCGGGAATCGCCAACTACTATACCGGCCTGCCCTACACTGCGACGACCTCTGGAACGGACCCCGCGGGATTGGGCATCATCGGCGCCAGTGCTGCTAGCTTGCGTCCCGACCTGACTTGCGATCCGAATAATGGCCCGCAGACTCGCTACGAGTGGTTCAACACCGCCTGCCTGCCCTCGCCTTCGGTGAGCGCGCATCTGCCTGGCAACGAGGGCCGCGGCGTCATCCGGGGACCGGGCTACGAAGGATGGAGCCTGGCGCTGTCGAAGAACCTGGTGTTCCGCGAGCGGTACCGATTCCAGTTGCGCGGCGAGGCGTCGAACGTCTTCAACCATCCAAATCCCAGTCTGTTCGGATCGCTGTCCAACATCAGCACGCTGTTCGGCACGGTAACCACCTATCGCGATCCACGCATTATTCAACTGGGGGCAAAGTTCTACTTCTGACGAGAATCTTCGCGGTCATGTTGCTGGGGCTGCTCGCCGCCTACGCCGAAGCCCCGGCGTTGCGCGATCCGAAGAATGCGCTTTGGAACGAGCGGGCGCCGGACGTTTATAGCGTCCGGATCAACACCAGCAAAGGGTCCGTTGTGCTCGAAGTCACGCGCGCCCTGGCCCCGCGCGGTGCGGACCGCTTCTATCACCTGGTTGAAAACGGCTTCTATGACGACTCCCGATTCTTCCGCGTGATCGCCGGGCGGTTCGCGCAGTTCGGAATTGCGGGGAATCCGGCGGTCGCCAGCATTTGGAGAAACCAGTCGTTTCCCGACGATCCCGTGCGCGCTAGCAATACGCGCGGCACCTTCGCCTATGCCATGACTGGGCCGGACGCCCGCACTACGCAGATATACATCAACACTAGCGATCAAGTACAGCAGGATGCCCAAGGATTCGCTCCGTTCGGCAAGGTATCAGAGGGCATGGACGTCGTCGACAAACTCTATAGCGGCTACGGCGAGCGATCGGGCAGCGGGATGCGCGCGGGCAAGCAAGGCCGGCTGTTCGAGGAAGGCAATGCCTATCTGGACCGCGAGTTTCCGCTGCTCGACAAATTAATTCGCGCGCGGATCATCCACCAGTAAGAGCCTTCTGAATCGCGGCCTGCGCCTGTTGCATCTCGGCATCATCCTTGTACGGCTGACGCGGCCAGAAAAAGCCTCGTAAGCCGTCCTTCTTGCGGCGGGGGACGATGTGTACATGTAAGTGCGGCACGCTCTGGCTCACCCGGTTGTTGATGGCGACAAAAGAGCCTTCCGCATTCATGCCGCTTTCAACGGCGCGCGCCAGCAGTTGGACATTCTTAAAGAACGTGCCGATAAGGTCCGCTGATAGATCCTGCAGCGTTTCATAGTGGTGCTTCGGGATGAGCAATGTGTGGCCGGGGAACAACGGCCGATTGTCCAGAAACGCGAGCGACAGCGAATCTTCGAAGACGATTCCGCTGGCCAGCGCGCGCGAGGCGATCTGGCAGAACTTGCAGTTCGATTCAGAATCCATTGTTTTGAGAAAGTACCCACTTTGAGAACACACCCAGAAGAATCAGCTCTGGATCGGGCCCTCGCCTTGGCCCAGCACGGTCATGATCTGCTCTTTTCGCTCCTCAGCGGTCTTCACCGCCGATGCCATCGAGTAGGAATACACCACACCTCCCAGCATGAGACCGGCCAGCAAAACGCCAAAGAATGCCCACTCTGAATTGAAGGCGTAGCGGGCCAGGTACGCCAGGAACACCGGCGTCAGTGCCAGCGGGAAGGTGAGCATGAGAGCAGCCTGGGTCTTCCCGCTCGCAGCCGATCGAAAGGATTTGGCCGGGTTGATGGAGCGCGGATTATAAAGCGAACTGAGGTTCCCGATGGCCAGCAGAAATATGGTGACTACACAAGTGACAGCGAGAGCTTCCAGGACCTGCAGGGGCGTGACCGACATTCGCAATAGTGTGCAGACCACGGTGATGGAGGCGATCTCCAGAAACACGATAAAGGCCGCGGCCAGGTTCTTGCCCATCAGAACAGTGGACATTTTGAGTGGCACCAGAAAGTAGATCTGCGCGGCGCTGCGATCGAATCCGAAGCAGTTCCAAAACAGCGCGTCGGTCAGTAACAACAGGGCATACACGCTCACGAAGGTCAGATAGTTTTCGGCCACCAGCGAGTGTTGGGAACTGGCCTGTCCGAAAGCAATCGGAGCCCAGATCAGCAGGCCGAACGAAAAGCCCATCAGGAAGACCAGCCGGAACCGGGGTGCGCGGCTCAAGAATCGTAGCTCCTTTTCGATTAGAGCCGCCAGAGGATCCGGCACCAGTGCGCTCGGCACCCGGTAGAGCCACTCGATCCGGCTGGCTTTGCGCCCCGCGGATGCTGCGCGTTCAGGCATGTCGACGGCCAGGCTGCGCTCGAACTGCCAGCGCCCGAATAAGTAAGCAGCGGCCGTCCAGATCAGCAAGACCCCGATGTTTTCAAAAGATGCTTCCCCTTGAGCAAGGCGTGCCGTTGCAGTCCAGGGCCAGAATGGGGACGGCTGGCCGGTGAACAGCCTCCTGATCCGGTTTTGGAAACCTGCGAATACGAGTAATTGCGGCAGAGCCGCGAGCAGGACAACCAGCAGCGCCACGACTTCCCGCACACGCTTGCGGGCCAGCAATCGAACCAGCAGATCGCGAACTCCCGCGGAGCAGAAGAGATTGAGGATCACAAAGACCAGCAGCGCAGACGGACCCCAGAATGGAATCTTGGGATTCAGCACAAGGCCGATCCCAGCCCCCGTCAGCAGCAGGAGCATCTCGACGCCGGTGGAGATCCGCAACACGACTTCGAGAGTGAATAACTGGCCGGTCGGGATGGGATAAACCAGCAGCTTCTTGATGTCGAGAGAAGACCCCATGGAGGCCATGAGAACGGGAATGAGCTGCCAATAGAGGAAACAAACCAGCAGCGCAGTGGGCAGGACATCGTGGATGAAGCTGAGTTCGTCAGGGTTCGAAAACAGGATCGCAGCCAAGCCCGCCAGGAATGCGAAGCCACCGTACCAGACCAGAGTCAGCACTGCATTGACCGCGAGCGCCGCTTTGTTGGAGCGTGGAAAGTGGTTGCGAGTGGTGCGCCACTGGGCCCAGACGATGGCTCTGGCCTGATTTCCCATTGGCTATAACCAGTCCAGGCTTTCGGCCGGCCGCTCGGCGCCGACCACTCGGACAAACACGTCTTCTAGCGTCTCCGATCCGCTGCGCAGCTCCGCCATCGTGCCGCCAAGTACGAGCCTTCCGTCGTGGATGATCGCGACGCGATCGCACAAGCGCTCCACTACCTCGAGCACGTGGGATGTGAGAAACACGGTGGCGCCGTGACGAACCTGTTCGAGCAGAATCTCCTTCATGAGTCTGGCGCCGACGGCATCGACGCCTTCAAAGGGCTCGTCCAGGAGGAACAACTCCGGGCGGTGAATCAAGGCCGCTGCCATGGCGACCCGCTTGCGCATGCCTTTCGAATAGTCGCCGATGAGTTTTCTAGGTTCTCCATCCAACTCGAAAAGGGCTAGGAGCTCGCCCGCTCGCTCGCGTGCCCGCGCCCGCTCCAGGCCATACATCCGCCCCACGAATTCGGTGAATTCGAGCCCGGTCAAGTGATCGAAGAGCAGCGACTCATCGGGGACTAGTCCGATCCGGCCTTTCACTTCCAAGGCCTGTTCCGGCATCGGGCGGCCCAATAATTCGATAGTCCCGGAGGTGGGCGGCGCCAGGCCCATCAGCATGCGGATGGTAGTGGTTTTGCCGGCGCCATTGGGACCGAGGAAGCCGAAGAAACAGCCTCGGGGAACTTCGAGATTGAGACCGTCCACCGCGGCTTTTGCTCCGTAAACCTTGCGCAGGTCATGGGTCGCGATGGCACACGTCGAATCCATGGGATCAGTCCCATGGTACAAGAAAGCCCTTCCGAGCCGTGACCGTCAGAAAGCGGTCTTTATTTCTGAGCCGTGACCGTGAGGAAGCGGTCTTTATTCTAAGGTAAAGGCGCTGCGGTTAGGATTTTCCCCATATTCAAGCTTTTTCTTTAGTTGTCCGATAAGTCAAGTGTGACGGTGTCAGAAACTCCTTCGACAGTACGAGAGCGGGCGTTACGAGCCCTGGGCCAGCTTCCGCCTTTTTCGCCGATACTCAATCGCCTGATTGCCAGTTTGGCCCAGGAAGACGTGTCGTTCGCCAAGATCGCCGACCTGATCGAGAAAGACACGGTGCTGGCCGGCAATGTACTGCGGCTGGTAAACTCAGCGCTCTACGGACTGCGCGGCACAGTGAACTCGATTCGCCACGCGGTTTCGCTGCTGGGAATCGTGAAGCTCCGGAATGCAACGCTGGGCATGTCGGTGGCGCGAATGTGGGCTCAGGTAAAGACTCCGGCGGGCTGGTCGATGGCGCGGTTCAACCATCACTCGGTGGGAGTCGCGCTCCTGGCGGATCTGGTGGCGCAGCGGCAGGCGGTGAGCTACGCCGAGGGGGCGTTCGCCGCCGGTCTCTTTCACGATCTCGGCTTGCTTCTAGTTGCTATGGGCCTGCCTGAGGAATACAAAGAAATCTCGTTGCTGTGTCAACAAGGAGACAGGCATCCGATCGAGTGCGAATTGCAGGTCCTCGGCCTTCCCCACGCAGAGTTGTCCTCTCTGGCACTGGCGGCATGGAATTTGCCTCGCCCCATCCAGATGGCAGTCCGTTATCAGGATCAGCCCGATCTCGATCCGAGCGAGGTGGAAGCCAATGAAATCGGCCTGAGCACCATCCTGAACGCGGCGAACGCCCATTTGAACAAAACTGGGACCTCGATCAACCTCTTCGACGGCAGGCCTAGCGACGGGCAGATTTCGATCGAATCGCTCGGGCTCGGAGACCGGCTACCCACTATCTTGGCCGAGTTCGAGGCTGAGTTTACCGCGATGAAGCGCTTCTTCTAACCACCATTTACATAGAATTCGCCGGCGCCCACGATCTCCGCCGGCCCGGTCAGATAAACCGATTTATCCCATCGCAAGTCGAGTGCCTCGCCCCCTGACGCCAGTACGCGCACCGGACTAGCCGCCACCTCATGAAGAATCGCCGCCACGGCCGCGCCGGTCGATCCGGTACCCGAACTCAGCGTCACGCCGGCGCCTCGTTCGTAGAAACGGGCTTCGATGGTGTGTTGGTCCACTGGCCGAACGAATGACACGTTAGTTCGCTTGGGAAAATGCGGATGCCCCTCGATCTCCGCGCCCACTGCTTGCCAATCCGGCGGAAAGCGATCCACGAATACCACGCACTGTGGGTTTCCCACATCCAGAATCGTCACCTCTTGAGCGCCGTGGCGGAGTGGCAGCAGGAAACGAACCTGGTGCTGGTGAAAGACCGGCTGGCCCATATCCATCTCGAATAGGAAACGGCGGCCTCTCCGGTCTATCAACCGCAAATGCTTGGGTCCTGCGCCGGTGATGATCGTGACATCGCCTTTCGCCCGGCCTGAGTCGATAAGTAGCGCCGCGGCGCAACGGGTCCCATTGCCCGAGATTTCGGCCTCGCTTCCATCCGCGTTGAAGAGGCGGATGCTCGTATCTTTGACCAGCATCCACCCATCGGCCCCGATGCCGGTGTGCCGGTTGCAAATCGCCCGTGCGAGCGACGCCAGATCGCCGGCGGGAACCAGGTCCGACCAGCTAAGCAGGAAGTCGTTTCCGGCGCCGTGCGCCTTGGTGAAGGGAATGGTCATGGCGGTCATGGCTTAATCCCGCTTGTAAATCTCGATCACGGGTGCGCCTTTGATTATGATGGTTCGTTCGAGATGATAGCGTGGACCGGTCTTGAAAGTCGCTCTCTGGACCGCCGTCGCTACGGCGTCGCCCGAGAACGCAATCGCCCATTCTTCATGCAGGAACGGGTTGGGGCGTGTGGCCGCAGCCATCCAGGCCGGCTCATTTCCATCGTGCAACGCGTCGCGCAAGGGAATGCCGGCCTCGCGCAGGATGCCGGTCAGGTCGCCGAAGCTGGTGAAGATGCCTGCGCCACGCTGATATTGGCTAACGAGAACGTGGGCGGCCTCGCGCGTCCAGGCACGCCGGCTTTCGGAATTGACCTGCGATTCCTTCCAGCAAATCCAATTGTCCGGCCTCCGATCGATGAGCCACGGCGTTATTCCAATGGCGGTCGCGGCCAGCGCGACTAGCGCACGCCATCGCCCGCCCGCTAGCAGCGTCGTACACGCTCCCGCGACCGCGAGCAAGGGGAGTGCGGACAGGCCATAGCGAGTGTTGTAGTAGCTGTTGAACCAAAGTTGCGGAACATAGATCGCGGCGCCGCCGGCGTACATACTCCAAAGATAGAAGACAACCGGCAGCATCGTCAGAAGCACCGGCCAGAACACGCGCTTGAAAAATACTCCAAACAACCCGGCGGCCGCGACGATCAAGACGCCCCAGCCGGCACACATTTGCGTGACTGTTCGAAAGAACAACCAGGCCTTTTTCCAATCCTGTTGGCCGGGATAAACGCCCGACCTCTGATTAATGGCTTTGGCGGAGTAGGGGCCGCTGTAAAACTCCAGCGGATTGCTGTACAGCCACCAGTTGTGAGCAAGCCAATAAAGCGGCGCCAATGAAGCAACTGTTCCAAAGACCAAGACTGCCAGCAGCCGCCGCCGTTTGGCCGCAAACAAGAAATAGATCGTGACGAATGGGATCAGAAACCAACCTTCGTAGCGCGACAGCGACGCTGCCAGGCTTGCGATGGCGGCGCCTGTCACAGCCCAAAGCGATTGCGTATCGCGGAACCGCACGCTGAAGTAGAGGACGGCCATGAGTCCGGCAAGAAAGACTGGCTCGGTCATTGGCGTGGCTTCCAGATACAGCAGATTCGGGTTCAGCGCGAACAGTCCCAGAGCTGCGAAAGCTGCCGCTGAAGATCGCGTGGCGCGCCGCATGGCCGCGAACAGAAACGCTCCGGCCACTGCGAAGCAGACCGACGACGGAATAGCACCGGCGAGACCACTGCGCCACAAACGATCGTCGGTGACCAGGGCCATCGTAAGCAAGTGCGGCAGCGGCAGCCAGGATGTTCCGATCTGGTCATAGCCGGGAGTCCGGGAATCCAAAATTCGCCGGGCGATGTTCAGATGCGCCTCAGCGTCACCGTAATATAATGTCCAGCCGAAATGGTATACGAGGAGAGTCGCGGCCGCGCTCAGAGCCGCCAGGCACACCAGTACCAGGCACAGTTCCAGACGTGCGTATTTCAAAACTCGGTAAACGCCCGGAATTCGTTGAAACGGGCGTCGATTTCCGGGCGTGCCAATCTGCGAAACCGGTCCACGCCGAACTTTTCGCAACAGAAACTGCCCATTACCGACCCGTAGATGACGGCGCGGCTGAGTTCCTTGGCGTCGATGTGTCCTTTTTTCAGATCGAAGCCCTTCTCGGCCAGATACCCAATAAAGCCGCCGGCGAAACAGTCGCCCGCGCCGGTTGGGTCGAAGACCTCTTCGAGTAGATAACCGGGTACGATGAAATGCCCGTCGGGGCGGAAAAGGATGGCGCCATACTCGCCGCGCTTGATCACCAGAGTTTGCGGGCCCATCTCAAAGATCTTGGCGGCCGCGCGCTTCAGGTTGTATTCGCCCGAAAGCATGCGCGCTTCCGCGTCGTTGATCAGCAGAAAGTCCCATTGCCGGATTGTGTCGAGCAGTTCGGCGCGATAGTCTTTGATCCAGTAGTTCATGGTGTCGCCGCCGGCCAGCCGCAAGCCGTTCATCTGCTCGCGCACGCTGCGCTGTAGCGATGGCTGGATGTTGCCGAGGATCAGATACGGCGTCTCGCGGTAGCTGGCGGGCAGCTTCGGTTTAAAGTCGGCGAAGACATTGAGGTCCGTTCGCAAGGTGGTGCGGTCGTTCATGTCGTCCGAATACACGCCGGCCCAGAAAAAAGTCTTGCCGGGAACGCGCTCCAGTCCCTCCAGGTCGATGGCATGATCGGCCAGCAGCTTTTCGTCTTCTTTGGCGAAATCATCGCCCACGACGGCGACGATTTTGGTTTTCGCGAAATAACTTGAGGCCAGCGCGATGTAGGTGCAGGCGCCGCCCAGCATGCGGTCCACACGGCCATGCGGCGTCTCGACACCGTCGTAAGCCACGGATCCAACTACCACAACTGACATGCTTCTGATTGTAAACTGAGCCGCTGCCGCCAGTCTTCGCTAGAATGAAATCACCGCAAATCGGGCGGTTAGCTCAGCTGGTTAGAGCGCCTGCCTTACAAGCAGGAGGTCCGCGGTTCGAGCCCGCGACCGCCCACCAACGCTCTTCGCGCTTCATCTGTAGTTTGTACTTCTTGAACACCTTCGCATCGCCCTGCCTCAGCAACTGCGTGACCCACTCGTCCGCTACCGCACGTGAAATTGAGGTTCTGAGGTTGAAGCGCGGAATCATCGACCTTTAGCCCCTCGAAAGAGGCGTTCACGCAATCCGCTTTTTAGGGTTTCGATTTGTTCTGAACAAAGATAGCCTAAATACGGGACCTGTTGTGCAACGGCTTTTCTCGACATTTCCGGACGGTTGGCCTGGCATCGGGCTCGCATTCTTACGAGCAGTAGCAGCTATCCCTTCTGTTCAACATTCCATTGCAGGACTGATGATGGCGTCTCCACCGGCACTGATCAATCTGCAACTAGTGGCGGCCGGCGCAGCACTGTTTTTGCTGGTTGGTTTGTGGACACCGGTCGCGGGTGTCCTGATAGCGGTCGCGGAGCTCGGTATCACCTTCTCGCATCCTATCGATCCGTCGAGGCACATTCTGCTCGGGGCTTTGGGCGCCGCGTTGGCGATGCTCGGCCCCGGCGCGTGGTCCGTGGATGCCCATCTATTTGGACGTAAGCGCATTCACATTCCGCAGCGCTAGATCTCCCAGCCAAAAAATCTCTTGAAGAGCGGTAACCCGGACACAGGTGTCGCCCTCAAGCACCCCGAAAGTGGCGCCGCCTGGCGTCACGATCTAGTCAGCGAGAGGGACTTCCATCGAGGGTTGTTGATAAGCGGCTTCCGCCCCAGAATGAGGGTGGAAGTAAAAGTTTTGACCGGCAACTCCGGTCGGCAGTTGGCCAGAAATTCCACTTGGAGGGTAGAACGATGCATGCGGTCATTCAGTTCAAGACGAGAACAACCGAATTCACGTCGTACATCGCACTTGATCGATACCTGGAGTCGCAGCGTGATGCGCGCGAGGGCCAGAACGGTTTTGAAGGCATTGTAGGGTCGAGCACGGTACTCCGTGAAGTTTTGGATCAGATTAGCAGAGTCGCCGCAACCGACTCCACCGTTCTGATCGAGGGCGAAACAGGCACAGGCAAAGAGCTCATTGCGCAGGCCATCCACACCAACAGCCGGCGCCGCGATCGGCCGTTCGTAAAGTTGAACTGCGCCGCTATTCCTCTGGGACTCCTCGAGAGTGAGCTCTTCGGTCATGAAAAGGGCGCCTTCACGGGCGCGGTGGCGCAGAAGTTGGGCCGTTTCGAGGCGGCGGACGGCGGCACCCTGTTCCTAGACGAAATCGGCGATATTCCGCTGGAATTGCAAGCCAAGCTACTGCGAGTTTTGCAGGAGCAGGAGTTTGAAAGGCTGGGTAGCACGCATACACGTCGTGTCAATGTGCGCGTGGTGACCGCCACCAATCAAGATCTCGCCGGACTGGTCGCAGAAAAGCTGTTCCGAATGGATCTCTATTACCGCCTGAACGTGTTTCCCATCGCGCTTCCACCACTCCGTCGTCGGCCCGAAGACATTCCAATGCTGGTGGCGTACTTTCTGAATCGGTACGCGACGGGTATGGCCAAGCGGATCGACAAGATTACGTCGGATGCGATGGAGGCGATGCTACGCCACCCCTGGCCCGGAAACATTCGGGAACTGCAGAATTTCATCGAGCGGGCGGTAATCTTAACCAACGGCGATGTGCTGCATTTCTCAGAGCTGCCATCTAGCCCGATAGTTCCCAGAGACCCCGTTACCCTCGCGGAAGCGGAGCGGGATCATATTCTGAACGCCCTGCGGGAGAGCAATTGGGTCGTGGGCGGTGCGAGAGGCGCTGCATCCCGCCTAGGCGTGAAGCGAACCACCTTAATCAGCAAGATGCGCAAGCGCGGCCTCTCGCGGGCCATGTTTCACGAGGCTGTTTAATATGCGGAAAAACTATTGCTTCTTGATTGATTCCGAAAGGGCCGGACATAAACTGTCTCTCAACGGACAAAAGATCGCGACATTCGCGACGCTTGACGCGGCCGAAGCGGAGGCCAACAAAATCGCCAACCGCGCTGTACCAGGCGCGCACCTGAGATTCGAGCTGGACTTTAAATGGACGCTCACGGACCTGGAGATGCGAGCGGCCACGTTGGAGTGGCGCGCATAAGGATTCTTTATGTGGATAGTAAGACTTGCTCTGGCCCGCCCTTACACATTCATCGTGTTTTCTTTGGTGCTGCTTCTGATCAGCCCAGTGGTTCTGCTCCGTACGCCGGTAGACATCTTCCCGAGCATCAATATTCCGGTCATCAGCGTCATCTGGACTTATACCGGCCTGGTGCCATCCGAGATGGAGACACGCATCGTCTCGATCTTCGAGCGATCTCTTACCACGCGCGTCAATAACATCGAGCATATCGAGTCGCAGTCCTTAAACGGAGTCGCGGTGGTCAAAGTGTTTCTGCAACCAACCGCCGATATCAACGGAGCGATTTCGGAAGTCATCGCCGAGGCTCAGGTCGGTCTAAAGCAATTCCCTCCTGGAATCACGCCTCCGTTGGTCCTCAGCTATGACGCGTCGTCTGTTCCGATCCTGCAACTCGGACTAAGCGGCAAGGGCATGTCCGAGCAGCAGTTGAATGATTTAGGCGTGAACTTCATCCGGCCTCAGTTGGCAACCATACAGGGCGCCTCCGTTCCCATTCCTTATGGAGGCAAGGTACGGCAGGTGATGGTGGACATCGACTCTCACCAACTCATGGCCAAGGGCCTCTCGCCCATGGACGTGGTGAACGCGGTGAATGCACAGAATGTGATCCTGCCCTCCGGCACTGCAAAGATCGGCCGTATAGAGTACAACGTCGGGCTGAATGGTACGCCGTCCGTGGTGGATGCTCTCAATCACATACCAGTCAAAGTCGTCAATGGCGGCACTCTCTATATTCAGGACGTCGCGCACGTGCGCGATGGGTATGCGGTCCAGCAGAATATCGTGCGGCAGAACGGGCAAAGAGGCGTTCTGCTCACGGTGCAGAAGTCCGGGAACACGTCCACGCTGTCGATCGTGTCGGACATCTATAAGGCTTTGCCGAAAATCAAGGCGACGCTTCCCCCACAACTGGTCATCACGCCGCAATTCGATCAATCGCTGTTTGTGAGGGCGTCTCTGCAAGGTGTAGGTCGCGAAGGGGCCATCGCCGCGGCCCTTACATCAATGATGATTCTCCTGTTCCTGGGTAGCTGGCGGGCGACGCTGATCATCGCGATTTCAATTCCGCTTTCCATCCTGACCTCACTGTTAATTCTGAGCGCCTTGGGCCAAACGATCAACATTATGACGCTCGGCGGGCTGGCTCTAGCCGTGGGAGTGCTCGTGGACGATGCAACCGTGGAGATTGAAAACTTCGAGCGGCAGTTAGCTATGGGCAAAGAGCTGCATCAGGCGATCCTCGATGGCGCTCAGCAGATCGCGGTTCCGGCATTCGTCTCGACGCTGTGCATCAGCATTGTTTTTGTTCCCATGTTTTTCCTAACCAGGGTTGCGCGGTATCTCTTTGTGCCGCTGGCCGAGGCGGTGGTATTTGCTCTGTTGGCCTCATACTTCTTCTCGCGCACTCTGGTCCCGACACTTGAAATGTACTTGTTGAAAAAAGAAGCAGCCAAATACCAGCATCCCGAACAGGAACACGGGCGAGGCGTTTTCGCTCGCGCCCATCAAGTTTTCGAAAACGGCTTTGATGCTTTACGCAGAGGCTACTCGAACCTTCTTCAACTCTGTCTGGACCACCGCGCACTCTTTGCCGGCGGCTTTCTCCTGTTTTGCCTGGCGAGTCTGACGCTCGTCGGCCGGCTAGGGCAGGACTTCTTTCCGACAGTCGACGCTGGCCAGCTCCGCCTCCATCTGCGCGCCAAGACGGGCACACGCATCGAGGAGACGGCGCGCGTTACGAGTGAGGCGGAAAACGTTATTCGAAAGCTGATACCGGCTTCGGAGCTCGGTGGCATTCTCGACAATATCGGTTTGCCGACCAGCGGAATTAATCTTTCCTACAGCAATAGCGAAACCGTGGGTAATTTCGATGCAGAGATCCTGGTCTCTCTTCAAGCCAAGCATCACCCGACGGCCGATTACATCCAGAAGTTGCGCGAGGAGCTGCCGAAGGACTTTCCCGCCACGGCGTTCTTCTTCGAGCCAGCCGACATCGTCACCCAGATCTTGAACTTTGGCCTGCCTGCCCCGATTGACATTCAGATCATCGGCGACGACATGGCGCACAACCGTTCGCTTGCGGCGGAAATGGCCGAACAGATCCGATCGGTTCCTGGGGCGGTCGATGTTCACCTGCATCAGTTACTCAACCAGCCCCGGCTTGACTTCGCGGTCGACCGCGTGAGAACGCAACAAGTAGGCCTGAGCGAAAGAGACGTGGCCAGTAACGTTCTTGTGTCGCTGAGCTCGAGCTTCCAAACAGCTCCAAACTTCTGGCTCTCACCGAACGGGGTCAGCTACCCCATCGCGATACAAACTCCACAATATAAGGTCGACTCGATTGATGCGCTGCGGACTATCCCGGTCAATTCTCCAGTCCCGCCGTCCCAAGGGGAGCAGCCACAGCTTCTGGAGAATCTGGCCTCCATGGACCGGCGGCAGGAACCAGCCGATGTCACTCACTACAACGTTCAGCGCGTCATTGACATTTACGCCGGAACCCAAGGGCGCGATCTGGGCGGTGTTGCCGCTGATATTGCGAAGATTACGGCCGCGGCACAAAAACAATTGCCGAAAGGAAGCAGCATGGTGACTCGCGGCCAGGTCGCCACCATGCACTCTTCGTTCGTGGGACTGGGCGCCGGTCTCGCATTCGCGATTCTGCTGGTCTACCTCCTGATCGTGATGAATTTCCAATCGTGGAGCGAGGCGTTCATTATCATCACCGCCTTGCCGGCAGCGCTGGCAGGCATCTGCTGGATGTTGTATTTGACGCAAACCACGCTAAGCGTGCCCGCGCTCATGGGGACCATTATGAGCATGGGAGTGGCCACGGCTAACAGCGTCCTGGTCATTAGCTTCGCGAATGAGCGTTTCACCGAAACTAAAGATGCCTTGCGCGCGGCGCTCGAGGCTGGTTCCACCCGATTGAGGCCGGTAATGATGACGGCGCTCGCAATGATTATCGGCATGGTCCCGATGGCAATCGGGATGGGCGAGGGAGGGGAACAGAACGCGCCGCTCGGCCGCGCGGTGATCGGGGGCCTGCTGTTCGCCACCATCG
>Ga0185299_10003023_pt1 | contig 23676 bp, 14 predicted proteins | sample PaiPotPPA55metaG_FD_128002 | JGI IMG/M metagenome (GOLD analysis project Ga0185299, IMG submission 128002) | Iron sulfur acid spring bacterial and archeal communities from Banff, Canada, to study Microbial Dark Matter (Phase II) - Paint Pots PPA... ... | reverse complement strand
CGACGCGGCCATCGTGCTTCAGGGGTCTATCTCTGGCGAAAAGGCCCGAGTCGCCGGAGCCATGGGCTTGCTGCGGAGCGGACGCGCCAGCCGTGCCTTACTCAGCGTTCCTAGAGAATCTTATTGGGGACAGTCCATCCCACCGGTGGCTCGGTCCTATCTCGAACGCACTTACGGCGGCGACCTGGCCGCCAAGACTGATTTTTGCGAAATTGGCGATGACGTGGATTCCACTGTGCAGGAGGCCCAGGCTCTCACCCCTTGCATTCAAGAGCACCATTGGCAGTCGATCGTGATCGTGACCTCGAACTATCACACCCGCCGCGCACGAAGAATTTGGAGAAAGCTGATTCACGGTGAGCCCAACATCCACATCTGGATCGATGGCGTGACCGACCCGGACTTTCAGCAGCCCTGGTGGCGCCACCGCGAGTCCGCGAAAATCTGGGTCATGGAGACGACGAAGCTGGTTTGGACTGTGCTCGGAGTACGCTAGGAAGAGCTGCAGTCCCACGGCTAGATGTGATCAGCCGCCTTCCGCCGCACCGCCAACAGATCGCCCACCCCTGTGATCCAGCTCTCGAACTCAAGTTGGGTACGATTCTGGTGGTCGATGAAGCGCGGCAGCAAGAGGTTCTCGCTCCGGCGCCCGGCGAGGCCCGCGTCACAGGTGGTTGCTGACACCACGTTCTCCTTCTGCAGCCACGGAATGAACGCCGGGCTGTAGACCCCGCTGGGGTAGCAGAAGTGAACCGGTTTCGTCGCTGTTGCCTTATGAATAGCCAAGCGGTTTTGCTGGATTTCTTTGCGGAATAGGGTTTCGTCCTCCGGCGTCCGGTGACGATGGGTGTGTAGCTGAATGTCGACTCCGTTGCGCGAGATTTCCTGCAATTCGCGCTCATTCATCAGGTGCAGAATCCGCTCCACCCGCAGCCGGTCATAGTCAATTTTCAAAACCTGGGCTAATTGCGCCCCGATCTCATCTTTTTCCAGCCCGGTTCTGTGCTCTCGATCCGACGTTTGAATCAGGTCGCGCAGCACTGCAGAGCGGCTCGATTGCGTCCGCAAGTCCAACGGCTTCTGCAAGCCCAAACTCTCGCCGTCGGCGATGACTTCGCCCCGCCGCTTCCAAAGCATATAGGAACAGATCAGGTTGAAGATTGGACGCTCGACCGTCGTGTAGTAGGTGGTCTGATAAACAGTTGCCGGAAAACCATAGTGCCTTAATAACGGATAGGCCTGACGAAAGAAATCGTAGGTGCCGTCGTCAAAGGTCAGGGCGACGCTGCGCGGAGGTAGGGTACCAGCCCTAAGCCGCTGCAAGGCTTCTCCCAGAGGCAACACTGAAAACTGTCCCTGCTTCAGTGACTCAAAGCGTTGCTCCAGCTTTTGCGGTTGAATGTAGAGCTGGGGCCGCCACAGGTGCTCATCTTCGAGTGATGTACCGTGGTAGCAGAGGATCAAAAGCCGCTCCTGCCGCCAGTGGCTGTTCTTTATCCAACTGAAAATCCCGCCCCCTCGAAGCGCGCTTAGAGTTGCCAGTTTGACCAGTCTCAACATTCAATTTCTTGAGGATTTTCGAAGGCTGAACGGCGTCCTCGCTCTACTAGACCTAATTTTATTACAGTTTCAGCACTCCGCGGCCTGGTGTTCTCGGAGAGCACAACGTCTTCATCGACATCCCTGCTTCCGATTCTGTATGATCAGGCTGCCCCGTATGCTTGCCGCGCTTCAGTATCACCTCTTGCGCCTGATTGCTCCCGGGGTTCCTTCCACAATGGGTGGCGAAGCTTACGAGGGCAAAAGCAAGCTTCGGATACTGTTGCCCGGCATCGAAACTGAAATCAAAGGCAAGATCGTTCTGGATTTCGGCAGCGGCCCTGGTGTGGAAGTCAAGGAGATGGCACTCCTCGGGGCCAAGCGCGTGATCGGTCTCGACATCGGAGAGAAATGGTTGCAGTTTGGGCGGGAGCAGGCAGAGAAAGCCGGAGTGGCCGCAAAGTGCGAGTTCGTCACCTCAGTTGCCAGTCCCGTAGAAGTCATCGTTTCTCTCGACTCTTTCGAGCACTTTGCGGAACCCCTCGCCGTCTTGCAGACCATGTATTCGCTGCTCGAACCTGGGGGACGCGTCTTCGTCAGCTTTGGTCCCACCTGGTACCACCCGCTGGGCGGCCACCTGTTCTCTATTTTTCCCTGGGCCCATATCCTCCTGAAGGAGAAGGCGCTCATTCGTTGGCGGGCTCAGTTCAAAGCCGACGGAGCGATGAAGTTTGGTGAGGTCGAGGGCGGGTTGAACCAGATGACCATTCGGCGGTTCGAAGAGATTCTCCAAGCCAGCCCATTTGTTGTCGAGGAATTGGAACTCGTCCCCATCCGGCGAATGAAGCTGCTGCACAACCGGATAACCCGCGAGTTCCTGACCGCAATTGTCCGCTGCAAACTAAGGAAGCCGGGGGCGCTGGCCGGGGCGGTCTGAACGGACCATTGCCGGTTTGCGAATGTCGATGCGGGGCCCGCGTTTCTACGACTCAAGTGCTTGCGAGCCCGCGCCGAACTACTTCAATTCGAGGACAAAGACGTCGCCGCGACAGTCGCTGCCGAGAGTGCAGGTTTCGGCTCCTGATTCGGACCCAAGGGTACCCATCCAGTCGGAAGAGAAGAGGAAGTACTTTCCATCTTGCGAAACCGTGCCAATCCCCCATTGGGTGCTGAAGTTGAGCGAGCGGGTAGTAATGAAGTTGTGAGCGAATCGCCAGGTCTTCCCGCTGCCGTCCGCCGCGATCCCAATGATCTCGTTGTACCATGGCGCCGGGAAGGGGAAAGTCTGGCCGTACGTGGTCGAGAGGAAGGGAACGCTGTCGCCAGGATCCACGTTATTCCACGACTGATGCTGGTCAATATTATCGCCGGCAGGAAAGATGGTGCTGAGAGTACTCACCACGGTCGAGTCCGCAAATGGGCGGGTCACTTGGCTCGTCAACGGGGAATTGTAGTTATTCACGAAATGCGTATAGCCTTCAGTAAAGTGGCCGCCGCAGTATCCACCTGCCCCGCAGGAACTCACATTCGTGGTTCCGATCTGCCAGAAGTAGGGATTCTGAGAGCAGCTGGATGCCGTGCAGACGTTGCTGGAGATAATCATCCAGTTCCCGTCCTTTGACATCTTCACGTTGTGGATCGTCCAGCGATCTGCAATGTTGATCGTGCCTCTGGATCCCCAATCGCCGCTCACCTGGCCGGTCTGCGTATTCAGAACGCTGCAGCCGCCTCCAACCTTATAGGCGACCACGTAGACGCCTGTTTCCTGGTACCCGGCATTGGAATAACCCATGGCAAGGACGCTGTCATCGCCGCTCACCCCGCCCACGGTGTACCACGTTGCTGTGAACCCCGCCGGAAGACAATTGGGACTGCTCGTGAAGTCATAGACCGCTTGCGGAGATGGAGGATTCGTTCGGTCCGTGAAGTCGTACTTGTTGATGACAGTTCCTGAGTAGGTATAAAGAAGGTTCGGGTTTACGCGGCTCCAGATGCCGCCGCCCGGCAGTTTCATTCCATTGGTAGCGGGAAAACTTGATGCATAAAGCCTGCCCGCCTGGAACGTGCTCGGATTGAAGGAGAAGGGAACACCGCCCGCGCCGGTATCCTGGACTATGAAAAGGGTCGAGTCAGTGTTCCAGAGATTGTCATCGGCGCTTCCGCTGGCCGTGGTCTCGTAAGTACGGTTCTTATAGCCCGCAGTGGAATCGGTATTCGCATCCGTAATCCGCACAATACGATTGCCAAAATCCGGATCGTTTACGATCGCGTTGGCACCCGAAAGGATGCCGACGCTGGGCGGAGTTGGCACCTGCACGATGCTGAGATCGGTTCTGGAACATTCATAGGCCGGCGGACCGCAATTCTTTCCAGAAGTCGAAACCAGCAGAGAGAGACTCTTCTGCGCGCTATGCGAGGCGGAGTCCGTACTGAGCACGGTGAAAGGGAACGTGCCGCTCTGGCTGGCCGATCCAGAAAGCGTTCCAGTGGTTGCGTTCAGTTGCACTCCAGCGGGGAGCGCTCCGGAGACAACCCTCCACTGATAAGGAGGTTGCCCGCCGCTTGCGGTCAGTAATGTTGAATAGGGTGTGGCCTCCACGGCAGCCGGGATTCCGGAAGTTGTAATAACAAACGGGGTGGTGGTGCGGGTGACAGTGACGGCAGTGCTGGCTTGTGCAGAGGCCGCAGCTAGGCTGCTGGCAGCGATTGTGATCGAAGCCGGACTGCCTGTGCTTGGAGCGGTGAATAAGCCAGCGGAAGAGATAGTTCCTGCGCTGGCCCTCCAGGAAACCGCTGTGTTACTGGTGTTGCTGACCGCAGCGCTAAACTGGATCTTGCCCCCTGCCGCCACCGACGGATCGAGTGGCGAAATCCGAACCGTGACAGGGTTGACGCTCGTAATGGTGACGGGCGTGCTGGCCTTGGCGGTGCTGGCGGACACACTGCTGGCGGTGATTGTGATCGAAGCCGGACTGCCGCTGGTCGGAGCGGTGAATAACCCGGCGGAAGAGATCGTCCCCGCACTGGCCGACCAGTTAACCGCCGTGTTACTGGTGTTGCTGACCGCAGCGCTAAACTGGATCTTGCCCCCTGCCGCCACCGACGGATCGAGTGGCGAAATCTGAACCGTGACAGGGTTGACGCTCGTGATTGTAACGGGCATGCTGGCCCGGGCGGTGCTGGCGGCCACACTGCTGGCAGTGATCGTGATCGACTTCGGGGCGCTTGTGGTCGGAGCGGTGAATAAACCGGTGGAAGAGATCGTCCCCGCACTGGCCGACCAGTTAACCGCCGTGTTACCGGTGTTGCTGACCGCAGCGCTAAACTGGATCTTGCCCCCTGCCGCCACCGACGGATCGAGTGGCGAAATCTGAACCGTGACAGGGCTGACGTCCGTTAAGACCGACAGGGCATAAGCGTGTACCACTGAGGCGCTGGAAGTTGCCCCGTTGCCCGAGCCGATCGCTCCGCCCGTAATCGTAATCTTGAAAGTGGACGTGCCTGCCCGGGTTGGAATTCCAGAAATGATTCCGGTCGTCGCGTCGAGCGACAATCCCGCAGGCAATTGGCCGTGGCTAACGTCGAAGGTGTAAGGGGGACGCGCGCCGGTGACCGACAACGTGTCCCGATAGCTGGTTCCCAAGCTCGCGCTCGGTAACACAGTTTGTGGGAACGGCAAAGATCCTTGGGAAAATCCAGCACAGCCCGTCCAGAACAAAGAACAGGCCATTAAGGCCAGCGCAAAGACGATCTTGGGGCTTTGTGAAAAACCACCACTCTCCCGCGTAAAGCCCGGATTCACACGCAACATGGGTTTCCCTCGGATTTAGAGATTGGGGGACCAAGGGTTCAAGTCCGTAAACAGAATGTAATGAGAGAAGGCAGACGAGCACAGATACCTGAAGGCCGTGACCTTACAGCACACAGAGGTACATGGTTACTTCCAGACAGAGCGAAGACCTGCGAAACCAAGGTAGCCCGAGACTAGCGCCGGCGTTCGCTCGAATTGAGCTGTCGGACAGGCGGCCAAGCCCTCACATTGGCGGCAAGACGACACACGACAGTCGCCGATCCGGCGTTAAAGATTTAGCTTGCGCAGAGATTGCGTCGCTTGCGCAGGATAGGTATCGAACTCTAGAGGCTTCCTTCAGTCGTCGAGGGCATTCGAGGAAGAATTGTGCTGCAAAAGCTTCTTGCGCAACGCGAAGTAGTAGCGACCTCCAACGCGCTTTAGAATCTTTTTTGTCGTCCAAAACAGGTATTGCCGAAGACGGGGCACTGAATCTCCTCGAGCAATTCGAGCTACCGTATCTGCGGAGGTGCCTTGCTGAACGGAATACCGTCCTACTATCAGGCATTCGTGCGTGAGCGCAAGGCGGCTCGTCGGTTCGGATGTAAAAAGAACCTCGATTTGCGCATTCCGTGCCGCTTGCGCCACGCGCTGCGAGTAAAAGCCTCCTGGCACCGAAGCTATGACCACTCTTCGGCCCAGGCAGTCACTTAGGATCTCCACACTTTGTCTCCATTCGTGATCAAGCTGCGCAGTGGAGCAGTGTGAGATGCGGGCAGGATGCGAGCAAGAGTGGCTGCCGATCACATGTCCTCGGCTGTGCAGTTCCAGAATTTGCGAGGAAGTCAGGAAGTTGGCGCGGCCGATGTAGTCCGTGGCGACGAAGAAGTGGCCACGCCAACCTTGAGCTTCCAGTACATCGGCAATCCACATTGAACTGGCGCCGCCATCATCGAACGTAAACAGCAACGCCTTGGAGGGTGGTTTCTGCTGCGCCGAGTTCAGCAAAATCACTTCGGTGGCTTTGGCTTCGATGGCAATCGCTTTGATGTGGTGTTCGAACTCGGAACGCGTCAATTTGTAGATGGCCGCGTCGGCCTGAGGAAATCCACTGCTGGAATAGTCGCCATTGGCAACCACATCGTGATAAAGCAAAGAGATGATCATGATCGGAAGGCTGCCCGCTTCCAAGCTAGATACTTCGTCAACCACGGTTGTCCCCACACCGCCGAGGCTCGACCACTCACGTCGACCGGTACTGCTCGGCCTTCCGCAATGGCTTCCAGTTGGTGTCGTAAATCGTCAAGATTGTCAAAAACCATTCGGTCCTGAATCACAACATGGGATTCATTTCGCTCGTCGTAAGAGCAGCGGTAATGGCCGAAAATTACTCCCGTGTCGATGCCTCGATCAATTCTGAGTAACGTCATGCCGACTCGCTCTAGATCGCGGTTTGCCAGAGCCCAAAAACAACCATGCGCATTGCGATACTCAGGACAAATTCCTGGATGCATAACGAAGGTTCCTAGTCGCGGTATCGCAAATATGTTTTCTTTCAGAATCACCTTACAGCGCGCAATCATCAGGTCGGGAGTCGCACGCTGAATGAAAGCGCGCGCCTCCGGACTGTTTGGGGAAGCGTTTATGAGAACAGGTGTGGTCGTGGGAAATTGGGGATAGCGCTCGGATAGTTCGGATAGTTTTTTCCGTCGCCACTCGCGATCTGCATTGCTCTGAAACAAATTGTAATAAAAGCGAAAGGCAACTACATCCAGGAATCGCAGCGGTCCTACCCGCTTCAACTCTCTCCGGACTCGCCGTTGCTTTTGCTTTCGAGTCTCCCGCAGCACAAGAACCCCGCTCAGATCCGAGAAGGAAGCTAGCCAGCGAGGCAGGATCTCCCGGTTCAATTCCTCCTCTTCATGACAGACAAGAAAAGTACGCATTTAATGCGGCCCCAAAGATGGCGGGATGTGAACTGCGTCCGTTGCGGATCCCGGCCGTACCACAGCTTGCAACACTCGGGTGAATGCGTCGGCGATTTTCGGCCAGCCATATTTAGCGCAAACCAGAGTGCGCGCGGCGAAACCAATTTGACTTCGCAAAGCCGAATTGCCTAACAGTTGGATACAAGCACTGGCAAAATCCTTCTCGCCGTCAGCGAGAATAATATTTTCTCGGTTCTGCACCGGCAGACCTTCCGCCCCCACCGTGGTCGAAATCACAGCTTTTTCCATTGCCATCGCTTCAAAAATCTTGAGACGGGTTCCACCTCCAATGCGCAAGGGAACAATGCACACCGCTCCGCGCGCTAGATGAGGCCGTACGTCTTTTACCCAACCGGTAATCGTGATGTGTGGCTGCCTTTGCGAGAGGTCCTGCAATCGCTTGGAAGGTTTGCGTCCCACCACGCAAAGCTTCACGTTGGGGATCTGCTGACGAATTCGTGGAAGAATTTGCTCTCCGAAATAGAAAACCCCGTCTTCATTCGGCAGCCAATCCATAGAACCCGTGAAAACCAGCGTATTGGGCAACTCTTCGCCAGGTCGTGGTTGAAAAAAGTCGGTGTCCACTCCGGTTGGAATGACGGTTATCCTTGAACTCTCCATAAATTCCGAAAAAACTCGCGCATCCGTTTCCGAGACCGCGAGGACATGGTCTGCCTTTCTTAGGTAGGTGCGTTCGGCGCGTTCCATGGTTTTCCACTCCCGCCATGCGAGTAACTTCCACAACGGATTCCGAGAAACTTCATAATGGCGCCTCCATATCATTGCTTCCACGTTATGCGCGAAAAGTATCTTTGGGCACGGCAGATCCCAGGGAATTACCGGTGCGGCAAACAGGAAATCGCACACGATCGCGTCGAATTCCTTCTCTGACAACAGCGCTCGAAGAGTCTGCTCCACCGGCGCACGACAAAACTTCATGGCACTGTATGAGTCAAACGAAAATGCATATCGCAGGTAGTACAGGAATTCTTTGGTGCTCTTTGCTGCAGGCATGCGCAGCGGAACACAGACAACTTGTTCGAAAATGTCGCTTAGGGAAGGGTGCTGATCATTCTCGTGGGCGGCATAAAATGAGAACAATGTAACCGAATGCTGTCGTGCCAGCTCTCGAAGAATGTTGTAGCTGCGAATTTTGCCGCCGGTATCGGGCGGGACCAGACCACCAGCTTTTACCCACAGAATCTTCATCGCAGAAGCACGTTGCGGAAGCGCGTTACCAGCAAATCCCTTCATAGCGACCGGATGTCGCGGGCCGCGAGCCTCGTTCGAGATTCACCAAATCGATGACAATATGGTCGGGCCGGAGGGCGGCGCGTAATGCCTTCGCGTCTATGCCGCGCGTGGCGACGACGACGACCTCGGCGTCTTTAAGAACTTCGGCCACGCTGGCAGCAAGTAAAGAGCCAATGTGAGGAATCACTTCCTCGATGTACTGGCGATTGGAGCCTATCAAATGTCCCAGCGACACATTGTCATCCCAGATACGGACCTTCCGGCCTTCGCCCAGAAGACGCTTCACCAGTTGCACCTGGGGACTCTCCCGCAGATCGTCGGTGGCCGCTTTGAAACTCAAACCCAGCATGCCAATGTTCTTCTTGCCTGTCTCCAGCACCATCTCTACCGCACGGTCGAGATGTTCTTCGTTACTTGGCAATATGGACTGGAACAGGGGCAAATCGAGATCGAGTTCTTTGGCCCGGTAATTGAGCGCCCGCACGTCCTTGGGCAGACACGATCCACCAAACGCGAAACCCGGTTTCAGATACGTGGGAGAAATATTGAGCTTGGTGTCGGCTGTGAAGATCTCGACCACCGATTCCGCATCCACGCCTAATTCCTTCGCCAAGGTTCCCACTTCATTGGCAAAAGAAACCTTTACCGCATGCCAGGCATTGCAAACGTACTTCACCATCTCAGCCGAACGAAACGAGGTTTCGAATATCCGCCCCGGAGCCCACTGGTAGATTGATCGCAATACGCCGCTGTGCTTTGAATCCCCCGCACCAATCACGGTCAAGGCCGGCTGCAGGAAGTCTGCAACCGCCGTGCCTTCCCGCATGAACTCCGGATTAACACAGACGCCGAAGCCCTGGCCCAATTTCTTGCCGCTGGCATTTTCCAGCGTGGGCACGACGATGGTCTCGGCAGTACCGGGCAAAACAGTGCTGCGCAACACCACCAGGTGAAATTCATTCTTCTTTTTCAGAACCTCGCCGATCTTCCGGCACACCGGTTCGATGTGGCCAAGGTCCAGCTTTCCATTTCGTAAACTCGGCGTTCCCACGCAAAGAAAAGAAATCTCGCTGTTCAGAATCGCATATTCGGAGTCCGACGTCGCGTGCAGGCGGCCCGCGGCGTGACTCTCGGCAACCAGTTCTGTCACGCGCGGCTCGACCACTGGACTCCGTCCCGCCTCCATTGCCTCGACCTTCGCCGGGCTAAGGTCGACGCCGATCACTTTATGGCCCTTGCTCGCGAGACAGGCCGCCGTGACCGTCCCCACATAGCCCAGACCGAATACGCTGATGGATGGAATCATCGGAATCGCTGTTTCTTCAGCTAGTATTTAAACACGCGGCTGCGATTTACAGGGCGAGCTGGACGCACGCAGGTAACTAAGGGCGAACTGGTCAACAGGATTATCCTGGTTGAGGTGACAGCGAGCCGCAAAACAGTCTGGGATACCCGCGAACGAAATGAGTTTCCCGTAGATCCTTGGTATGGCGAAGGAAGGCGCTGACGTATGGCCAATGCTTCCACATGGAATCGTCGTCTCGGACGCCTTGCCTCCATGGATCGCCGCGAACTATTGGATCGCCTCAGGCAATACGTTACCGCTCGCGCAAACCTGCTGCGGTATCGAGGCGCTAGTGCCCTCGAGGAGGCAACGATCGCAGAGCCAGAACCAACGGGACATTTTTTCTTCACGCCCGCGGATGTGGCATCGCTCTGCGCTCAGCTCAAACAATCTCTCCCTTCCCGGGCCGAGAACATCGTCCTGCAGGCAGAAAAGATCTGCCGCCATCGCTTCGACCTGCTCGGTTACCAGGATCTCGATTACGGGGCGGAGATCGACTGGCACTGTGATGTCGTGCATAGCAGGCGCGCGCCACCCAAACCCTGGTTCAAGATAAAGTATCTCGACTTCGAGGAAGTAGGAGACTCGAAAATTACCTGGGAGCTCAACCGCCATCAGCACTTCGTCACCCTAGCTAAGGCATACTGCCTCACTGGCGAAGAGAAGTTTGTGCGCGAAATCTTTGCGCAGTGGTCCCACTGGCACCAACAAAATCCCTATCCCATGGGAATCAATTGGGCGAGCAGCCTGGAGGTAAGCTTCCGCAGCTTATCCTGGATTTGGACTTTCTTTCTGCTGCAGCAGTGCCCGGTCTTTACGGCCGACCTGCGTAGGCAATGGCAGGCTGCGCTGAACCTCTGCGGACGCCACATCGAAACGTATCTATCCACATACTTCTCTCCCAACACCCACCTTCTGGGCGAGGCCCTGGCTCTGTTCTTCCTGGGGACTCTCTTTCCGGGCCTGCGATCGGCGTCGCGGCGGCAGCGCCGCGGCTGGGAAATCCTGGAACGTGAGGCCGCGAAGCAGGTCCGGCCCGACGGATTCTACTTTGAGCAATCCACGTATTACCATGTCTATGCCACGGATATTTTCCTGCACGCCAGGATTCTGGCCGGGCTCAACGGAATACCCATTTCCCCAAGATTTGACCAGATTGTGCAGAGCATGCTGAATGCCTTGTTGTTGTTGGGCCGCGCCGGAGTTCCGCCGAAAATCGGCGATGACGATGGTGGCCGGCTGTTCGATCCCCAACGCAATCGGGCTGAGCACTTGCTTGATCCTCTGGCAACCGGCGCGGTTCTTTACCAGCGTGGAGATTTCAAATTTGCCGCCGGCGGAATGCGGGAAGAATCGCTGTGGCTCTTGGGCGCGAAGGGATTCGCGGAATTTGATTTACTTCCTGCCGTTGAACCCTCCCCCGCTTCGACCACTCTGTCCAATAGCGGAATCTATTTGATGGCTGACGAAGCCTGCGGACAACAACTACTGATCGAAGCCGGTCCATTGGGCTCAGGCAATGGAGGACACGCGCATGCCGGCGCATTGAGTATTAGTCTGGTTCGTAAAGGCGAAACTGTGCTGCTCGACCCCGGAACATTCGAATATGTGGGGGACAGCGGCGAACGAGCTCGCCTGCGCGGCACCGGGGCTCATAACACCCTGCAGGTCGATGGACGGGATCAGGCCGATCCAGCAGGTCCGTTCTCGTGGAACTCTTCCCCTCGGGTCAAGGTTGAGCATTGGATCGCGGGCCGTCAGTTTAATTTATTTGAAGGCAGTCACGACGGATACTCCCGGCTATCTCCTCCTGTGATTCACCGCAGGTGGGTATTTCACAGGAAGGAAAAGTTTTGGCTGGTGCGCGACTTGGCCGCAGGCCAGGGATCGCATCAGCTTGATATCGCCTGGCACCTTGGTCCGACAATGTCCCCCGCTTCATCCCAGGAATATCTCTTCACGGGGAGTGAAGGCAGTCTGGCATTGCTGGCCGCCGAGGCGAATGGCTGGTCGCAGAGCGTGACTCGCGAGAAATGGTCGCCAGCGTACGGTTGCGCCGAACGTGCCTCCGTCGTCACCTTTGGTGCAAGTGTCGAGCTGCCGGCGGATTTTGCCACTCTCCTGCTCGCCGGCGGGACGCTTCATGAAGATCTGGGGCATCTAGTCCGCTGGAATGGCGTCCCCGCGAGTGGCCCTTGCATAGGGGTTTGCGCCTATCGTTATTCCGAGCCACACCAAGAGCATGCCTTTTTCTTTGCGGAAAAGCCCGGCCCGTGGTCCCTCGGCAAGTGGGCCAGCGACGCAGATTTTCTCTACTTGTCCTTCGACCGCGAAAAGGAAGAATACACTCTGATTCTCTGCAACGGTTCTTACGCGAACGCCGCAGCTCTTCCGTTACTCACCTGTGGCAAGCGCGTGAGCTATGCTGAAGTGTCGAGTGCGGCTATGAACGTTGAAATCTTCTCCTCCGATCCAGAAAACATCGCGCTGCAGCAGCCGCTCGATCGAGTGTGGCCGGAAACCCAGTGGAACGTGCCCCGCGACGATCGCAAGGGGATGGGTGTGTAGGCATGTGTGGAATCTGCGGCATTTTCCATTCCGACCGGAACCAGAGCGTGAATCGCGATGCGCTGGTTTGGATGAATCAGCAGATCGTCCACCGCGGGCCCGACGATGACGGCTTTTTCGTCGAAAAAAATGTCGGGCTGGCAATGCGCCGCCTCAGCATCATCGACGTCAAAACCGGCCACCAGCCCATCAGCAACGAAGACGAAAGCGTCTGGATCGTTTTTAACGGCGAAATCTATAACCACCAGGATCTGCGGAGAGATCTCGAAAATCGGGGTCACCGCTATCGCACCAAGAGCGACACCGAGACGATTGTCCATTTATACGAGGAATACGGCAGAGATTGCGTGAATCACCTGCGGGGCATGTTTGCGTTTGCGATCTGGGATCGCTCCAAACGCAGCTTGTTCCTGGCGCGAGATCGGCTGGGAATCAAGCCTCTTTATTTCCGCAGCGATGGCACAACCTTGCTGTTCGGGTCGGAAATCAAGACCATCCTCGCTTATCCCGGCGTCGAACCGGAGTTCAACCGCGCCACCTTAGCCGAATATCTCGCATTCGGATATCTCGCCGGCCCGGAAAGCATGTATGCCGGAATTCGGAAATTGTTGCCCGGTCATACCCTCACCGTTGATGAAAACGGGCAATTAACCACGTCGCCGTATTGGGAACTGAACGTCGATACCGACGACGGCAGCCTGCCGCGTGAACACTACGTCCGCCGCTATCGAGAACAACTGGAAGATTGCGTTTCCAGCCACCTGATGAGCGATGTACCTTTGGGCGTTTTCTTGAGCGGAGGCTTGGATTCGAGCGCCATCGCCGCTCTAACCACAAAGATCCGGAAAGAGCCGATCGAGACTTTCTCGGTGGGCTACGGCGAAGAGGCTTATAGTGAACTTCCGTACGCCCGGATGATCGCCGAGCACCTGAAGTCAAGACACCACGAAGTTCATCTCAGCCGCGATGAGTTTTTCCAGTCGCTTCCAACTCTGATCTGGCATGAGGACGAACCGATTGTGTGGCCCTCCAGCGTGGCGCTCTACTTCGTTGCGCGCCTGGCAAAAGAACGCGTCACCGTCGTGCTCACCGGCGAAGGCAGCGACGAGACGCTTGCTGGCTACACTCGCTATCCCTGGACCCTGCTGAACTCCCGCCTGGACACGGTTTATCGTAAGCTGACGCCCGCTTTGTGCCGCGATATTCTGCGGGCAGGCTTGAACGCGGCTCCCATCCCTGCGGCTTCGAGAAGGAAGCTGGAACACACATTCCTCATGCGCGACGGCGCGTCCTGGCCAGCATTTTATTTTGACAACTTCTATTCCGCATTTTCCGCGGCGGAGCAGGATGAACTCCTCACTCCGGAAGCCAGGCAAATGGCAGGCGATGCCTATGCAGGTTCCATGAACTACTGGAACAAGTCTTCGGGCGGTCTGCTGCACCGCCTGCTGTACACCGATATCAAGACTTACTTGGTCGAGCTTTTGATGAAGCAAGACCAGATGAGCATGGCCGCTTCCGTCGAAAGCCGCGTACCTTTTCTCGATCATCGCCTGGTTGAGTTCACCGCGAGCATACCCACGAAATACGCAACTCAGGGGATGGCTGGCAAATTCATTCTGAAAGCGGCGGTGGAAGATCTGCTGCCGCACTCCATTGTGTACCGGCAAAAAATGGGATTCCCTACGCCCTGGGCCTATTGGCTTGCAGGGGAGTTTCACGAAAGCCTGCAGCGCCTGTTAACAGAGCCGAGAACGCTCGAACGGGGCCTGTTCCGCCAGGAAGCTCTGAAACGCTTGTTCGCGGAGCATGCCGCAGGTCATCGCGACCACGGCAATCGGATTTGGCGCCTGTTGAATCTCGAACTCTGGTTCAGGGTATGTGTAGAGCAGGAACCAATGGCCAATTTCGTTCAGTTAGGCCGGATGGTCACGAACGTTCTGTAACGCTGGGAACAATCCTCGGGTCGCTTGCGTCCTCTTGTGCTTCACCAAATGCCAGGGCTCGATACAGGGTTAACCACCGCTCTCGTACAACCGGCCAGCAATAGCGCTGCAAATCCTGCCGGGCATTCGCAACCAGGCGCTCCGCTAACTCGGAATCCTGCAGCACCCGGATAACATTCCCAGCGAGCGCTGATGCGTCTCCCACCGGTGAAAGCAGCCCGGTACGTCCGTGTTCAACCAAATAAGTTATCCCTTCCGGCTGCGTACTAACCACGGGTATTCCTGAAGCAAATGCCTCCAAGATTGAAACGGGCATGTTGTCGAGACGAGAAGCGTTTATAAAAATGTCGGCCTCATCGTAGCAACGCCCAATTTCATGGTGCGGTGCAACGCCTTTAAAATGGACTCCTCTCAGCTTCATCTTGCTTACTAGGTCGCAGATCTCTGCTTCCAGCGGTCCGCCGCCCACCAAGTCGAGTCTCGCGTCTGGGAAAGTGTGTTGCACTTCCGCAAACGCGCGCACCACTACATCAACGCAGTAGTAGGGGTGAAACCCTCGCGTGCACACCAGGTGAGGACGGAGTGGCCTTCGCGCTCGAAAAGAAAATTGAGCCAGGTCTACGATGTTGGGTATCGTCTCAGCCGGCAGGCCAAACTCCTCAAGAACATCGACCAGATAGCCGGAAGGTACTACCAACCGATCGGTCTTTTTCAGAATCCGGCGAGCTGTGGAGGAATGTTGCAGATGGTCGCGGCATTCTCCGCTGTGATAGTTGATGAGCGTTTTCTTGCCTCGTCGACGTGTAATTAGCCACGCGGGAACAGGCGCTAACAGAAAAGATGTGTAAGACGCGGAAAATATATGGGCAACATCCACGTCCTTCAACTTGTTCCAGAGGCTGAGCATATACAACGGTTCGCGAACAATCGTTCGCACCAAGGGCACCCTCTCGATCCATCGCAGGCCGTAGGGAAATGTCGGATCGACTGGGACGAAACGAACCTCCACGTCCGGATCGTCCTTCCAATGTCGCATCAGAAGATCGGCCTGCACCGACTGGCCGCCTACATAACGTAAACTCGGAGCAACAATCGCGACGCGAAGGCGGGAATGCTTGACGGATGCAACGCGAGACGACTGGTGTGAGGAGCCGCTGCGGCGAGAGAGAACATCAGAATAGAGCTCACAGTATTGCTCGCGGATTCGCGCCATGCTGAAGTTCTCCAGTGCGAATTGCTGCGCCCGGTGCGACATCCGCTCCCGGAGCTTCGCGTCCGCCAACATTCTTTCCAGTCCCACAGCCAGAGCTTCTTCATCGTTCGGGGAGACCAGGAGCGCCCGCCCATCACCGCCAAGTTCGACGTTTCCGCCCACAGCTGTCGCCACGACGGGCACGCCCGCGGCCATGGATTCCATCATCACATTCGAAAGGCTTTCCGAAACAGATGGCACGACAGACACATCAAGGCTGGCTAAAATTGCGGGTATATCGCGGCAATCTCCCAAAAAGCGAACTCGGCCCTGCAAGCCGAGGCTGGCTGCTTGCCCTTCTAAGTCCGGACGCAATGGACCGTCTCCTATCAGCAGGAACTCAACATTGGGAAATTTGTTGCCCAACCCCGCCGCTGCACGCAGAAAGCCGCCCTGATTCTTATAAACCGCGTTCATCCGGGCAATCATTCCTATTCGCAGAGTTCCGGCACGACGCGCCAAAGCCGGTTCATGCTTTGCGAATGTTTCTGGCGGCAAGCCGTTACCAATCACCACCACCTTGTGACTCGGCAGGCCCGCTTGCAACAAACGGCCGGCTGCCGCCTCGGAGTTGCACACCACCCGATCACACCATCGGAACACCGCTAACTGAGCCTGGAACTTTGCTGGAGTCAGAAGGTCCCCTAGTTGACGATGACTGCCGACTACAACTGGGACCCCGGCCAGCCTTGCGGCGGGAATCATCATCAGATTCGCATAGAAGTCGAAGGCGTGAGCGACTGCACACTGTGACTTTTGCAGATGCCGCATCAAACGCCAGCGACTGCGAAAGGAATGAGCTCCATACAGGCTTCGCCCAACTCCAAAGCAAGGCAACTCGCCGAAATCCTCTAGCCCCGCACTATTGAGAAGCGGACCTTTTTTTAGTACGCAACCTAGACTTACGAGATTGCCGCTATCTTTCAGAGAGCGCGCCACTTCGATAAACTGACGCTCCGTTCCGCCCGTCTCCAGGCTATTCACCATGAGAAAGATTGGACCGGAGAAACAGGAAGAAGGAATCGGGTTAATTGCTTGCGTGGTCGCAGGCGGCGCCAGTCCGGCCGTTGATTGGTGCTCCGCGGCCGAATTCATCCAATATCCCCAGCGATACTGGTAACCCGAGAGGGATCATCGTCCCATTCTGCCCTCCGGATTTTTTCCAGAAAGTTTCGATGCCAGAGTTCGAAGATCAGCAGTCGCCAAATCTCGCCCGAACGGTCCCGGCGGCCTCGAAAGTGTTCGTCGAGCAACCGTCTAACCGCGTCCGGATTGAAGTAGCCCCGTTGCAGAGTTCGAGTCTCGAGCAAGACCGAGAGGATCAACTCTTTGAGTTCATTCCGGATCCAGTGCACCAAGGGCAAGGCGAAACCTTGCTTAGGCCGGTCCAGAGCTTCGTGCGGGACTCCCACACGTTGGGCCAGTTTGCGGAGAATGTATTTCTGCTGCCCACCTCGCATTTTCAAATTGATCGGTAATCCTGTAACCCACTCCACGAACAAGTGATCGAGAAGAGGGACTCGCACTTCCAGCGAGTTCAACATACTCATGCGATCGACCTTGGTTAGAATGTCGCCGACCATGTAGGTTTTGGTATCCACATACAACATTTGACTAACCGGGTCTTTCGCCGGCGCCTCATCGAAATACCGGTACATCACATTCTCCGGATTCCCCGTCGCAAGAGTCTCGCGGAACTCCGTGGACAAGAGAGGCATATCTCTTTCAAACGAGGGAATGAATGAAATGCTGTCCACATATCGCTCCCGCCAGGGCAGAGTGACGTTGTAGGAGAACCTTCGACCGCGCATATTTTGCGGCAGGCGCGGAAAGACGTGGTCCCGATATAACGCCCTTATCCATACCGGGATTCGCTCGAAAACCTGGCGCCGCAGATTGATCCCGTAGCGTTCATATCCGGCAAATATTTCGTCCCCACCGTCCCCCGACAAAGCCACGGTTACATGCTTGCGGGCCATCTTGCAAACGTAATACGTCGGCAACATCGAGGAATCTCCGAAGGGTTCCTCGAGTGAGGCGGTCAGAGTTTCGACGGTTTCCAGAACGTCGGGCTCCACCATCATCTCGTGGTGTTCAGTGCCGAAGTGCTGAGCGACAATTCTGGCATAACGAGCCTCATTGAAATCGGCGTCCCTAAAACCTATGGAGAAAGTCTTTACCGGTTTGGAGCTGGCGCGCGCCATCAGCGCAACCACAGTGGAGGAATCGGTTCCGCCGCTTAGCAACGCGCCTAGAGGAACATCGGAAATCAACCGCACACGCACGGCTTCGGCCAGGCGCGATTCGAGTTCCTCCAAACATTCTTCCTCGCTCTGCATTGCGTGGGTCCCGTATTCGGGCAAGTCCCAGTATTGTCGAACGCTGACGTGGCCATCTTGGAACTCGAGCCAGTGTCCGGGCGGCAGCTTTTGAATGGTAAGAAAAGAAGTGTTGGGATCGAGGACGTAACCGAAATACATGTATTGCAAAAGCGCTTCGTGATTTACTTCCGCTAACTGCGGCTCTACCGCCAGGATGGACTTGATTTCGGAGCCGAAAAGTAAGCGGTCGCGTCTAACCGCATAGTGTAGGGGCTTCTTCCCGAGGCGATCGCGAGCCATTATCAGCTTGCGCTTGTTCTCATCGTATAAGGCAAAAGCAAACATGCCTCGAAGTTTTTTCACGCAATCAGGCCCAAGGTCCTCATAGAGATGAACGATGACCTCGGTATCGCTATGGGTATAGAACCTGTGGCCTCGTCCCTCCAGTTCGCGGCGCAGCTCGGGAAAATTGTATATCTCGCCATTGAAAACAATCCAAATGGTTTTGTCTTCATTGAAGACCGGCTGATGTCCGCCCACCAAGTCGATGATGCTTAGCCGGCGCATGCCCAGCCCAACGCCGGCCTTCACAAAGATTCCCTCGTCATCCGGACCCCGATGCAGAATGGCCTCACACATCCGGTGGACGGTGGCGTCATCCACCTTACCGTTGGGTTGAGTGTGAACGATTCCTGCTATGCCGCACATGAAGATTCTCCCAGCCGGGTAACCGGGCTTTGAGTCGTTTTCGTCATCGCCAGTTTCGGAATAGAGCGTTAGGAGTTCTTAAACTCGGTATCCTGGAACTCGGACCGCCGCGAAAGGGCGTAAAGCCCCCTGCTCGACGCTCTCGTGTTGAAGGAGTTTGCGGGTCTGCCGCAGAGATTTCTGATAGTTCTTTCTCCCTGGCAATCGCGAACAACACGGAAGTGTAGGCTACGGCAAAATAAGGGAAATACTGGTATGCTTCGGGTGCAAAGAATGCTCCCACAATAAATCCGATCAGAGTTGCGTATAAGGCTCCCGAAAACATCTCTATCTCAGGATCGTCACTCGGCGTTCGGCGCCGTTGCCTGAGATTGTGAAACCCACGAGCAAAGAAAAGTAGATATAGAACAAGGGTGACAATTCCACCCTCGGCCGCAATTTGGAGATAAGCGACATGTACGTCATGCCATGTCCCTGAATAGACGGCGAAGTTCCCCAGTCCAATCCCCCAGGGATAGCGTGCGACTACCTGAATGCTCTGAAATATCATTTGACGGCGCTCTTCGTAGGAATCGTGGGCGCTCTCTTCGAGCCCGTTGTTTACGTTGTTTTCAGATATGGCGAAGAAGCGATCTTTGAGTCTTCCTCCACCGACCGCGGCAAGCATCATCACCACCACTGCGGCAGCCGCAATAAGATGGACTCTTTTCCCTTTGATACCGAAGACCCACAAGCAGACTGCGCCCGTGACCAGAAGAGTAATAAATCCGCCGCGCGAAGCAGTCATGAACAAGGCCGCGCACATCACCAGCATCGACATTCCCCACGCGGCTTTACGCGCCAGGCTACGAGTACTCAAGAGAAAAGCGAAGCAAAATGGGAGGCAAAGCACGATCGCGAACGCGAGATCGTTGGGATTGGAATAAATTCCTCCAATTACACCCTCCAGTCGAGGATGAGAGCTCCCTTTCAGAACGGAAACCAGGGTAATCACTGCGACGGACGCGGACTGTAGAAAAATGATTCTCTTCAATCTTGCGAAACTCGTGATCACCAGGAAAGTGAGCACCCAGGCAATGAAAGCCTTGCCGAAATCGAGCGTCCCGTAAAATGCTCCACCCTTCCAGACCGGAGAAAGAAAGGCGGAAATAAACAGCAATAGGATGATGGCTAAGAAATAAAAGGCTTCTCTAGGTAAGTCGACGAATCTTCTTTTCGATCGTGCCACGCTCATGAGTAGAGCCAGCAGCGCCAGAACTGTCGAAATCTTTGCCAGAGGAAGATATCCAAGGCCGGGAATCCAGTCTTCCGGCCGAACACAATAAACTACATAAAAGACACTGAGCCAGAAGAATGCACCCCCTAGCGGCTCGCCTTTGAGTGTGCCCCGCTGCGAAGTCTTTGCGACCGGAACACCCTTCCGAAGAATCGCCATATTCCCTCTTCTCAAAAATGACGAATGATCGCGCGCTTACACTGCCGGGAAATCTTGCCGCGTGATCTGGAGCTTTCGCATCAGGCCTTGATTTCCCTGGGTAAAACTGGCGGCTTCCAGTCTGTTTGGCGTCCAGTGACGAAGTTTGCAAACGCCACCAGCGCCGCCGTGTTTAACGTCACGAACGTGCAGGCGGCGTCGCTAAGTCGCGACACCGGGCCAAGATTCAACCGGGTCAATCCCAGTAAGCTCAACCCGTAAAATCCGAGCTGCGCCCAAAAAGCGACGCGATAAAACGTCCCTTGCAGAAACCCCGCCGCAGCCAGCGCCAGCAAAAGCGCAAAGGGAACCAGCAACCGCATCAGCTTATGGCTTATGAATTCCAAGCGCAGTGGATTCTCTTTGCGCAATAGCCAGGGCGCCAGTTGCAGCAGTTGGTAGTTGCCGGTCAAGGTGCGTACTTTTCTGCGAAACTCTCGCGCTGATCCCAGGTCGGGATGATCCCAGGCTCTTACCCGCGCATCGAAGACCACACGAAATCCTTGCTTAGCCACATTCATCGGAATGAACACATCGTCGAGAATGGTGTCTGGAGGAATCTCGACGACCAATTCGCGTCTCACCGCGTAGAGCGCCCCAGTCGCGCCAACCACCGAGCCTGCGGCCGCCTCCAGTTCACGAACTCGCTTCTCGATCCGCCAATACAGTCCCATCCCGCGTCCGGTTTCTCCCTTGCCGGCATCGCCTAGCATGAGCTCCCCGCTCACCGCGCCAACCTCAATATCCGCAAAATTTTCTGCCAGCAAGCGGATAGCGCCGGGTTCAATCTCCTGCCGCGCGTCCGTGAATACGACAATATCTCCCTGCACCATGCTCATGGCGGCGTTCAGTCCCATTGCCTTGCCGCCGGCCAATTGATTGAGCAGCACATGCACTTGCGGGTTGCCCGCGCGCTCGCGCAGAATAGCTTCGGTCCGGTCCGTCGAGCCATCCGAAACTACAACGAGCTCAAAATTCCTTCCCGGATAATCCAGTTCCAGCAGGTTCCGTAACTTCTGCTCCAGCACCGCTTCTTCGTTGCGCACAACCATTACTACCGATACCAGCGGTTCGATGCGGCCGCGCCTGACCGGCCACGGACGCCACTGCGCCCGCAACCACAGCCACCCCAGGTAGCCGAAGTAGGCATATGCGATCACAGCAACCGCCAGCCAGAACACCCACGTCATTTTGCCCCCCGGCCCAGCAGGACAATCTTAATGGTCTGAAAAAGGATCAGAAGATCGAGCCCAAGGGATGCATTCTTAATGTAGAACAAATCGTATTGCAGCTTTTCGCGCGCGTCTTCCAGGGTATTGCCGTACTTGTACTGCACCTGCGCCCACCCGGTGATTCCCGGCCGCACCACGTGGCGCACCCCGTAGTATGGAATCTCCTTGCTAAGCCACTCCACGAATTCCGGCCGCTCCGGGCGCGGCCCCACGAAATGCATGTCGCCCTTCAGCACGCACCATAACTGCGGAATCTCATCTAGCCTGGCGGCTCGCAGAAATTTCCCTACCCGCGTGATGCGCGGATCGTCATCCGCGGCCCAGGTCGCACCCGTATCCGCCTCCGCATCCTGGCGCATAGTGCGAAATTTGTAGCAATAAAATTGCGTATTACGCTTGCCTACGCGTTTCTGCCTATATAGTGCCGGCCCCGGAGAATCCAGTTTTACGGCCAGCAGAATGAAAGGCAGCAGCGGAAGCGAGACAACTAAACCAAGCAGGGCCACCGAGAAGTTCAGCACTCGCCGCATCAGCCGGAAGTAGGCGCTGAAGCGAAAGCCCTCAGCGAAAATCATCCAGCTGGCATACAACTGTTCCACTTCGATTCTTCCGGTGATTTTCTCCAGCCACGAGGTCGCTTCTTCCACCTTCACGCCGTTCAGCCGCAGCTCCAGCAACTCTTCCACCGGAAGCGTACCCCGCCGATCGGGCATCGCAACAATCACCCGGTGCACGCCATTCTCGCGCGCCAGGCCGACAAGATGCGTCGCCACGGTTTCCCTTGTGAGTGCGCCCTGAATGTTTCCAGTCCATCCCACAACCTCAATGCCAAGTTCACTGCGTTGCCGCAGTCCATTCAGCAAGCGCAGCGCCCGATCTCCAGTGCCCAGTACGTAGACTCTCTCGCGGAAATAAGGCTGCTGCACAATCCAGGCGTAAGCCCCGCGCCAGCCGAGGAGCATCACCGTCAAAACCAGCAATCCCCACTTAGCGCCGGGAAGAAAAATACGGCCCGGCAGGAAATGCCCATATACCAGATCGACCGCAGCCAGAACGAACGCCACCAGGCCCAGCACGGTGAAGAGGCGAAAAATCTGATCCCACTTTTCCCCCCTGCTGGAGGAATCGTAAAGGTCCAGCCCGTGAGAAAGCATCAACACGATCCCGGTGACACAAACGATCTTCCAATATCCGCCTTCCACGTTGAGCAGTATCCAACTCGTCTCCTGGTTCTGCCACCAAATCGTCAGCAGAAAAGAGAGCCCAACGACCAATGCCTCCACGATCAGGAGCACCAGCGTTCTTACCGGGTAGTAGACGTTGAAAAGCCGGATCATCCCTGACTCCTAAACCTTGGCCGCAGCAGACTTCTTCTGATACGAGTCGTAGTAGTAGCGCGCGTAAGGCAAAGCATCCTCGCTGGTGCCATTCAGCACCGCGCCAATCAGCATCTCGTCCGGGAATTCCTGCCGCGCCCGGCGGGCCAGATCAACCGGCGTCGAATTTGAGCGCACCACCATCAACACTCCGTCACATGCCTTGGCCAGCACACTGGCATCGGAAACCGGAACGGCGGGCGGCGAGTCAATAATGATCCAGTCAAACAAAGGCTCTACCCGTTGCAGCAACAGCTTCAGCCGGCCATTGCCAACCAGTTCTGCGGGATCCGCGGCTCCGGTGCCGCTGGGAATGAAGAATAGATTCTCCAGCGGTCCGCGCTGCATAATGGAAAATTCGTCACTCTTGCCTGTGAGGTAGTCGGAGAGTCCCGGATCGGACGTCGTCCCCAGCATCTGATGCAGACGCGGCGCGCGCAGATCGGCGTCGATCAGCAGCGCTCGTCTTCCATGCTGCCGCACCACGACCTGCGCCAGGTTCGATGACGTGAACGATTTGCCTTCCCTGGGCAGCGCACTGGTTACCAGAATTTTCTTCAGCGTCATCTTCTCGCGCAAGTGATACAGCCGCGAACGCAGCGTGCGGAATTCCTCCGTGCCGCGCGCGCTGTCGTCGCCGTTCATAAACAGCATGGTCTCGGCTTCCGGTTTCCATTCCCGCTGCGCACAGCGGGCGAGCAGTGTATCGATGCTGAAGGGACTGGCGAATGCGGGCATTCCCGGAGTGGCTGTAGCCGCAGGCGGCAGCGTCACTGCCGGCTTCTCCTCGAAAACCGGCGGCTCGGCCACCGGCGTGGTCGCGAAGCTGGTTGGCAGCGAACTTCCCTGGGTTGCGGCCCGCTCCTGTTCGGCTTTCTTCAGC
>Ga0185299_10003022_pt1 | contig 23681 bp, 22 predicted proteins | sample PaiPotPPA55metaG_FD_128002 | JGI IMG/M metagenome (GOLD analysis project Ga0185299, IMG submission 128002) | Iron sulfur acid spring bacterial and archeal communities from Banff, Canada, to study Microbial Dark Matter (Phase II) - Paint Pots PPA... ... | reverse complement strand
GGATTTGCGAAATTGAGACGCCGACGTTCGCCACTCCTGCGACTTTGGCCAAGGTTACGCGCGTCGCGGTGCGCGCAGTTCGGTCGGCGCTGGCCGCGTTCTGCACCGTGTCGTCAACAGCGCTTGCCAGGTGTGAGAGGAACGAGACAGGTTTGAGGGCGGCTCGGAGCGCTGCCGCTTCTGCGCCTAGAGCAGCCACGCGGTCCGTTTCACGGTGCGCCGCCTCTTCGACTTTGTCTGCCGCTTCGGGTACGGCCGACGGCAGCCGAGCCGACTTCTTCTGTAAATCGGCAACTGACGTTGAATGGCTTGGGTTCGCTAGGGGTTCGCCATGGTGACGTCGGGGTGTGGGGCGTGGATCGTGATGGGTGTGAGGTATCCGGATTCCGGTGGTTTGTCGTCGGTGGCGCGGGCGGGGCGGGAGGCGGTGCGGTTCGAGGCGGCGGAGATGTTCGCCGACGGGCTCGAGCCCGTGGTGATCGCTGAGCGTCTGCGGGTGACGCCGAAGTCGGTGCGCGCGTGGCGGCGGGCGTGGCTGGACGGGGGCGTGGCGGCGCTGGCCTCCAAGGGCCCGGGCGGCGCGGTGTGCCGGCTGGACGCGGGGCGGTTCGAGACGCTCAAGGCGCACCTGGATCAGGGGCCCGCGTTGCACGGCTGGTGTGAGGATCAGCGCTGGACGCTCGCGCGGGTCAGCACTCTTATCTTCGAGCTGTTCCGGGTGCGCTACAGCCTGCGCGGGGTGTCGCTTCTGCTGTATCGGATCGGCTACTCGCCGCAGGTCCCGGTGCACCGGGCGGTCGATCGCGACGAGCAGGCGGTGGCGGCCTGGCGGGCCGAGCGGTGGCCGGAGGTATAAAAGGGCTGCCGCAGATCTCGGCGCGTGGATCGTGTTCGCCGACGATGCCGGCCAGTCGCTAAGACCCCCGAAGGCGCGCACCTGGGCGCCGCGCGGACACACCCCGGTGGTGAAGGTCGCCGGCAAGGGATCCGGGCGCGTCTCGCTCGCCGGGATGATCGCGCTCAAGCCCGGAGCGCGCACCCGCATGATCTACCGCGCGATCGTGCACCACGGACGCAAGAACGAACGCCCGGGCTTCCGCGAGAAGGACTTCGCCGTCCTGCTCGATGACGCCCACCAGCAACTGCGCGGCCCGATCGTGCTCGTGTGGGACAACAGCTCACTGCACGTCGACAAGCGCATGCGCACGTTCATCGCCACTCGTGCAAGCTGGCTGACCGTCTATCGTCTGCCTCCGTACGCACCCGAACCCAACCCCGTCGAGGGCATCTGGTCCCACCTCAAACGCGGCCTGGGCAACCTCGCCGCACGCACCACCGACGAACTCGCCCACCTGGTCGAACAACGACTCAACCGCATGCACTACCACCCCACCCTCCTCGACGGCCTCATCGCCGAAACCGGCCTCACCCTCGAACCACCCTGACAAACCCCAGCCATTCAACGTCAGTACCGGGGACCAAACGTCGTGCGCGATCATGAACGACCCGCGGCGGAGTGCTCCGCAAGCACGAGATTCAGAGCACGCACACCATGTTTGACGTGTGGAAACGCTTCCGCGATGGAACTGGGGGTCAGCGGGGTGGCGGGTTCAAGTCCTGTCAGCTCGACGGTGAAGTAGCAGGTCAGAGGCTCAATCCGATGGTTCGGATTGAGCCTTCTGATATTTATGAACCTCGCAGATCTGGTCCCCAAGTGGTTCCAACGTCTGGTGTCCGCGAGTGACTGGCGCGGGTTCGAGCCGATCGGCCGATGAGTCAGTGGTCATGTATACGTGGTCGGACAGGGCGCATCCGCACGCCGCGTTTTCGTCGGACGGAACGGCTCGTCGCCCGCGTACCGCGCTCAGACGTAGGCGACTCCGTCGTTGTCAGGAGGCTGCGGCGAGCTTCCGATACTCGCCCCAGGGGACGCGTGGCCGCTCGAGACCGCGCCGGTCGAGGTATCGGTTGGTGGCCCGGCGCGCCTCGCGCGACACGCGCACCGCGTCTCTTTGGCGGCCGGTTCCGATCGGTTCGACGACGCGGTCGGGCACCAGTAGCCACCGACCCCCGCCGAGCTCCGACAACCGCCCGCGGACCAGGGCGGTGTAGGCCGCTGAGAGCTTTGCGTCATGCTCGTGCACGAGCAGGCTCGCCGGTCCCGCGACGACGGCGGCGTTCGGCTCGGCCCGCACTTCGAAGCCCTCCGCGACGGGTGTGACCGTGGTGCGCATCAGCAGCGGTGCTCCCGCCGCGTCCACCGCGCCGAGCACGGCCGTGGGGAAGCGCCCGAGAATGTCCGCCCCGAGCAGTGCACCGCCGTCCGACGATCCCGCACCGGGCTCGGTCGCGGTGCTCGTGATCGGCTCCCTGGTCACCACGTCGTCCGGCTCGATGGTGATCAGCAGCCGAAAGTAGTACCAGTCCATCAGCTTGTTAATGGGAGTCTTGACGTAGAGCTTGCTGCTCGGCTGCCGCTTGAAGAGGCGCGCCCAGTATTCCTCCAGGCCCGCCGAGCTGGTCACGATCTCGTCCGGACAGGATGCGTGGCCTGAGACGAGCACCTGGGGCGCGTCCGTCAGTCCGCTGCCGGTCGGGTCGGAGAACAGCAGAGCGACTCGGCCGTCCCGGCGGACGTTCAGCGCCTTCTGCGGGAACGCGATGGACGTGGTCACCAGCAGCGTGCCGTCCGGTTGCGGAAGGACGGCGGTCGGCCAGGTCAACGGCGTGCCGTCGCGGCCGAGCGTGGTGAACTCGCAGGTGAAGTATGCGTCGAGCACGCCGGTGAGATCCGGATCGATGAGGGGCATCCGCTGTGGGCCTTCCTGGCACCGCGCCGCGGTCGGCGAGTATGTCAGCGGACTGTATCACCAGTATTCCGGCGAGGACCAGCCGATCCGGCCGAGGCGGCGCTCGACGGCGTCGACTCGGACTGCAATGCCGTGGCGGGCGACCCGTCCCAAGGTCAGATGCAGACGGCCGCGAGCGCGTTCAACGCGTACGCGCTGCCCGGTTACAGCGTGCCAGGTGTGATCGCAGTCGACCCCGGCAGTTCATCGTGACCATTCACGTGATCGGAACTGCGCCCTTTGGATTTCAACGGTGCGCTGGGTGTTGCGCATGAGGGCGGGTGCTGCTGGATCGGAATCTGCATACTTCACCTGTTTCGGGTGGTGCGCTGACGGGGGGAAGAAGATGAGCGACGAGCCGACCCTGGAGAAGGGCATCAGTAGCGAGTGGGTCGCCTATCTGCAGGGGCTGATGCAGGTCGACGGGTTCTGGCAGGGCGACACCAACGGCACCTTCGACGACGATCTGGAGCAGGCCGTCCAGACGTTGCAGGACGACCTCGGCCTGCCACGCACAGGCGTCGTCGATGCCGACACGTGGTTCGCATTGCAGCAGCGGACTCAGTCGACACAACAGCCCGCCCAAGCTGCCGTACAGCAGGAGCAGGTTCAGAGCGGGAATTTGGCCGAGGCGGTTGGCAACCCCACGTTGAGAAAGGGCACAAGCAGCGAGTGGGTGCAATACCTGCAGGCGGTCATGCAGCACGTCGGATACTGGAACGGCGCTACAGACGGGGTGTTTACCGACGAGCTGGAGCAGGCGGTCCGGACACTGCAGGGCCGCAGCGGATTGCCGCGGAGCGGAGTGGTGGACGCCGACACGTGGAGCCTGCTCGACACGTTGTCGCACCAGCCGACCACGGCCCAGGAAGGCCGGCACACCGGGCGCCCGGTGTCCGAGCTGTCCGCCACCGAGAAACTGGTCGAGGCCTTCAACCGGGCCGAGATCACCGCCGCCATCCGCGAGCGGATTCTCGCCACGCTCTCGCCCGAGGCCCTGGCCGCCGCGATCCTGACCTTCGCCGCGGTGTCCGTCGCGGCGCAGTTCACGCCGATCGGCTGGGCCGAGGACATCGCCTTCGGCGTCACCGCCATCTTCATGGGCACGGCTCTGTTGCGAGCGGTCCACCACCTGATTCAGTTCGCCGGCGCTGCCACCGCCACCACCGACGAGGAGCTGACCGACGCCGGGAACGCGTTCGCCCAGGCGTGCGCCGAACTCGAGATCGACACCCTGCTGTTCCTCATCACCAGAGCGTCCGGCGGCGCCGGGGGCGGCCCGTCGGTGAACGTCCCGAGCTCCGCCGACATGGTGCTCGCCTCGCGGAACGGGCAGTTGGTGGTGGTCGCCGTTGACAGCATTCCGGTGCGGCTCGCCGGCCAGTGGGGCATCACCGGCGCCCGCGCGGCATCCGCCATGGCCATGACCGGTTCCGACGAAGCCGGCGGGAGCGAGCCGCCCAGCGGTGGCGGTGGCAGGCCGACCGGCGGTGGCAGGGGTGAGCCGACTGATGGCGGCGGTGGGAAGGCGCAGGCCCCGGCCGGTCCGTCGCTGCTGCAGTTGGCGCAGAAGGCCGGGGTGGCGCAGGACATTGAGGGCGAGGTCGAGGTCTTCGCGCATGGGACCAGCAGCAAGGTGGCGCGGGAGATGATCGAGTCGTCGGGCGACAGCCTGTCGGCGAACTCCGGCAACTTCGGCGGGGAGTTTCACACGGTGCCGAACGCCTCGGTGGCGAGGGTGTTCGCGCAGCGGACCGCGTCGAAGATCGCCGGAGAGCAGCCCGCGGTGGTGGGGGTCGCGTTGCCGAGGCGGGTGGCCGACATGCTGCGGCAGCGCGGGCTGCTGCGGGTCGATCCGATTCAGAATCCGCCGCCCGGGGTCGGCGCGGGCACTCAGCAGTGGGTGTTCAAGCCGGGTGCGTTCCCCTACTTGAAGCAATACGGGTCCTTCTTCCCGATTCAGTGAGTACGCCGTCGGACGTCTGCCTCGACCGGCCTGAAGACGCAGCGGCCCGCGTCAACCGGCGGCAACCTGCAGTGATATCCGATACAAGTCAGTCTTCGAATATTTTACCCAGTATGGGTGGGGCTGGCCCCACCTCGAAGACGGCGGTCAGCGCCACTGACCGGGACGGGTGTCGGCTGGGAGGTTCGTAAGCGGTCACCCGACCGCCATCTGTGTCTAAGACAAGACGAGACGAGTCCTCCCATGTTCACCGCCAGCACCAACACCAGGACCGCCGCCGCGGCCAGGGCCGAGCAGGTCGTCAAGGCGTACGGCTCGGGTGAGGCCCGGGTCACCGCGCTCGCGTCCGTGGACGTCGAGATCGACAGAGCCCGGTTCACCGCCATCATGGGCCCGTCGGGCTCCGGAAAGTCCACGCTGATGCACTGCCTGGCCGGCCTCGACCAGGTCACCTCGGGTCGCATCTACATCGGCGACGCCGAGCTGAGCGCCATGAAGGACAAGGAGTTGACCCGGCTGCGCCGCGACCGGGTCGGCTTCATCTTCCAGTCCTTCAACCTGCTTCCGACGCTCAACGCGCTGGAGAACATCACCCTGCCGATGGACATCGCCGGGCACCGGCCGGACAAGGCGTGGCTCGACCGCATCATCGACACCGTGGGCCTGTCCGCCCGGCTCAAGCACCGCCCCGGCCAGCTCTCCGGCGGCCAGCAGCAGCGCGTCGCCGTCGCCCGGGCGCTGGCCTCCCGTCCCGAGATCATCTTCGGCGACGAGCCCACCGGCAACCTCGACTCACGCGCCGGGGCCGAGGTGCTCGGATTCCTGCGCCGCTCGGTGGACGAGCTGGGACAGACCATCGTCATGGTCACCCACGACGCGGGCGCCGCCGCGTACGCCGACCGCGTGCTCTTCCTCGCGGACGGCCGCATCGTCGACGAGATGACCGCACCGACGGCCGAGGCCGTCCTCGACCGGATGCGCCGCTTCGACGGCCGTCGCGACAGCTGAGGCGGACGAGATGTTCAAGGCGACACGGCGCAACTTCTTCGCGCACAAGGGCCGGATGGCCCTCTCACTGCTCGTCGTCGTGCTCTCGGTCGGATTCGTCACCGGGACACTGCTGTTCACCGACACCATCGACCGGACCTTCAACACGATGTTCGCCGACACCGCGGCCGACGTCACCGTGAGCCCGCCGAGCAGCCAGACCCAGAACCAGGGGGAGGGCGCCGCGGACCCGACCGTCCCGGCGAGCCTGGTGACGCGGCTGTCTACGGTCCCCGGGGCCGCCTCCGTCCGCGGCGACATCTCCACCCAGCAGCTCGTCGTCGTCGACGCGCAGGGCCGGCAGCTGACCGCCGCCGACAGCGCGCCTACCCTGGGCATGAACTGGGACCCGAACAGCAAGTCCACCGACCTGTCCGCCGGACACGCGCCGCAGGGCCCCGGCGAGGTCGTGATCGACACCGACACGGCCGCGTCACAGCACCTTGCGATCGGCGGCCGGCTCAAGGTGATCAGCGGGCCCGGCACCTTCAACGTCGAGATCGTCGGCCTCGCCCAGTTCAAGACGCTCAACCCCGGAGCCGCTTTCGTCTACTTCGACACCCCTGCCGCGCAGTCCGAACTGCTGGGCAAGCCGGGCGTCTTCACCGGCGTCGACATCACCGCTGCCGGCGGCGTCACCGACGACCAGCTGAAGCAGAACGTGGTCAAGGCGATCGGCGGCGGCTACGACGTGAAGACCGCGGCTGAGGAGACCACGTCCAGCATGGACAGCCTCGGCTTCATCTCCGTGCTGCGCGCGGCGCTGCTCGGCTTCGCCGGAATCGCGCTGCTCGTAGGCGCGTTCCTGATCGTCAACACCTTCCAGATGCTCGTCGCCCAGCGCACCCGCGAACTGGGCCTGCTGCGCGCGCTCGGGGCGAGCCGGCGGCAGATCAACCGCTCGGTGCGCACCGAGGCGCTGCTGCTCGGCGTCATCGGCTCCACGCTCGGAATCGGCGCGGGATTCGGTCTCGCCTCGGCGCTGATCGTCCTGATGCGCGGCGCCGGGCTGAACATGCCCGCGGGCCACCTGGCCTTCGAGGCGTCCACGCCGATCGCCGGCTACGCGGTGGGCATCCTCGTCACCCTGGCCGCGGCCTGGATGCCGGCCCGCCGAGCGGCCCGGATCTCGCCGATGGCGGCGCTCAGGGACGCGGGCGTGCCGGAGGACCGGCGGGCCGGGCGCATCCGCACGATCGTCGGCGTGCTCGTCACCGGCGGCGGCGCGGCGGCGCTGGTCGCCGCGGCGCATTCCTCCGGCGGGTCCGGCGGCGCGCTGCTCGGGGCCGGCGTACTCACCACCCTGATCGGCGCGGTGCTGATCGGCCCGTTCCTGGCGGCCGGCGTGATCCGCGTACTCGGCGCCGCGCTGCCCGGCCTGTTCGGCCCGGCCGGCCTGCTCGCGAAGCGCAATGCCCTGCGAAACCCTCGCCGCACCGGTGCCACGGCCGCGGCCCTGATGATCGGGCTGTCCCTGGTCGCGGGCCTTTCGGTGGTCAGCTCCTCGCTGCTCGCCTCGGCCTCGGCCCAGCTCGACAGCTCCGTTGGCGCGGACTTCATCATCACCGCGAACGGCTCCCTCCCCGTCACCCCGCAGGCCCTCGCCGCGGCGCGGGCGACGCCGGGCCTGGCGCACGTCACCGAGAACAAGGACATCCAGGGCAAGGTCGGCGCGAAGGCGGCCCAGGCCGACTTCTTCGCGTCGAGCGACACCCTGCCGCAGGACTTCTCCGTGAAGATCGTGCAAGGCGATATGGCAGAGGTCTACAGCGGCGACGGCATCGCCCTCCCACAGGACGTCACGACCGCACAGCACATCACCCTCGGAGAGCACGTCCCGGTGACGTTCAACGGCGGCACCCCGCAAACGCTGCCCGTGGTCGCCATCACCAGCGAGGACACGGTGTTCAATAAGGGTTCTGCGTACGTGAGTCTGCAGACCCTGACGAAGTCCGTCCCGGCAAGCGCGCAGCCGCTGGACTTCATGCTCTTCGCCAAGGCGGATCCGGGCCAGGCCGACACCGCGTACAAGGCGCTGCAGAACGAGCTGGCGCAGTACCCGCAACTCCAGGTGAAGAACCAAGCCGACTACAAGAAGCTGCTGCACGATCAGGTGGCGCAGCTCCTCGACCTCGTCTACGGACTCCTCGGCCTCGCGATCATCGTCGCGATCCTGGGCGTCATCAACACCCTGGCGCTCTCCGTCGTCGAGCGCACCCGCGAGATCGGCCTGCTGCGCGCGATCGGCTTCAGCCGCAGGTCCGTGCGCAGGATGATCCGCCTCGAGTCGGTGCTGATCGCCCTGTTCGGCGCTGTCCTCGGCCTCGGCCTGGGGATGGGCTGGGGCATCAGCGCCCAGCGCCTGCTGGCCAGCTCCGGCCTCGACGTCCTCTCGATCCCGTGGCCTACGATCGCGATCGTCTTCGCCGGAGCGGCCGCGGTCGGTCTCCTCGCCGCCCTGCTGCCCGCGCTGCGCGCCTCCCGCATGAAGGTCCTGAACGCCATCGGCACGGAGTGACCGGCGAAGCCTGGTCGGTTCCGGTCGGCCCGTCACACCGGGTCGGGTCGGGCCGGCTCGGTCGGCGCACGCACGCGCGACGGCGCTGGGGGCGGTGCGGCAGGGTGCGGCGTAGGGTGAGGGACAGTGGCTTTCGTAGCTTCGTGATCTCAGCAAGGACCCGTCCATGAGCTCAGTGAAGAAGGTCGCGATCATCACGGGCGCGTCGCAAGACAACGGTGTCGGCGTCGCCGAGGCGTACTCCAAGCGCGGATACGCCGTCGTCGCGGCCGCCCTGTCCATGCCCGCCTCGGACGATCCGGACGTGCTCGCCGTGGCGGCACGCTCGCCGCGTTGCACCCGCTCGGGCGAATGGCCGAGACAAGCGACGTTGTGGAGGCGATCATGTACCTGGAGCAGGCCGCGTTCGTCACCGGCGAGATCCTGCGCGACCTGAGGACTGACACCAGGGATAAACCGAAATCAGGTAGAAAGGGCGCTTAGATGGATGCGGATGCCCGCACCAGGGCTGCCATCGAAGAACACTGGCTCGCCTCGGAGCGCGGCGACATCGAAGCCGAACACGCTGTCTATGCCCCGGACGCGATCCTCGACTACCCGCAGTCGGGCGAGCGGTTCCGAAGCCGCGAGTCGATTTCGGCGCAGCGCGGCGGACACCCCGCAGACCGGCATTTCACGGTCCTGCGAATCACCGGCGGCGGGATTCTTTGGGTGAGCGAGTGCATCATCACCTACGACGGTGTGCCCAGTTATTCGGTAAGCATCATGGAATTCGACCACGAGCATGTAGTCCACGAGACGCAGTACTTCGCCGACGGCTTCGGCGCGCCCGAGCGGCGAGCGAAACTCGCGGAGCCGATGCCGGGCAGATCTATCACAAAGGCCTGATGCAGACCCGGTCCGACGCACGTCAGGAGACCAGATGACGGCCGCAGCCACCCCCGCTCCTCCGGTACCCGTGCTGGAACCGGCCGCGAAGCGGTTGGCCGAGGAGACGGACCCGCATCCGCGCGTCTACGAGTTGCCCTTGGACCAGGCCAGGGCCCTTTTCGATCAGATACAGTCCGGCGATGGCGTGGCCAAGCCCGAGATCGACGAGGAATGGGTGGGGGTCGACGCCGGCGCGTGGGGAACCGTCCGCGCTCGTATCGTTCGGCCGAAGAACGCGACCGGCACATTGCCCGTGTTCATGTACATCCACGGGGGCGGCTGGGTGCTCGGCGACAGCGGCACTCACGACCGCCTGGTGCGTGAACTAGTGGTCGGCTCCGGCGCGGCGGTGGTGTTCCCCGTCTACAGCCTGGCACCCGAGGCGAAATACCCGACGCAGGTCGAACAGAACTATGCCGTCGCCCGATGGATCATGCGCGAGGGTGCGGGGCACGCGATGGACGCCTCCCGGTTCGCGGTGTGCGGGGATTCTTCCGGCGGCGGCATGTCCGCGGTGCTCGCCTTGATGGCCAAGGAGCGCGGGGATGTGCGCCTCAAGGCTCAGGTCCTGCTCTACCCGACCATGGACGCGAATTTCGAGACCCCTTCGTACCTGCAGTTCGCCGACCATTACTACAACACGCTCGAGGCGATGAAGTGGTTCTGGGACCAGTACACGAACGATCCCGCGCAGCGCGCCGAGCCGTACGCCGCCCCACTGCGCGCCGGCCTCGAGCAGTTGCGCGGACTGCCGAAGACCCTCGTGATCACCGACGAGGCCGACCCGCTGCGCGATGAGGGCGAGGCGTACGCGGCCAAGCTGAGGGAAGCCGGAGTGGATGTCACCGCGGTGCGGGTCCTCGGGATGGTGCACGACTTCCTGATGCTCGACAGCCTTCGAGACGCGAACGCCACCAAGCTCGCCCGCCACCTGGCCATCGACGCACTCAGAACCGCCCTGCACGATCCACCCGCAGCCATCAGCCCGGAGCGCTGATCAGAGAGCGGAAAGCGAGTCTTTGCCCGGTTCGCTGTTGAGTGTGGACGATGCGCGGCGCTCGGTGGTTCGGGGCGTTGCCGGTACCGGGCTCCGGGCGATGGGACTCAGCGGGCGGGAACCGGTTCGGACGTCGGCCGCCACTCCCGCCTGATCAGCCCGTAGACCCACGAGTCAGAGACCTCGCCGTTGACGACGCAGTCTTCCCGCAACGTCCCCTCACGCACGAAGCCGAGCTTCTCCAGCACGCGGGCGGATGCCACGTTGCGCGTGTCGGTCTCGGCTTGGACGCGGTTTAGGTCCAGCGTGTCGAACGCCCAGCGCAGCAAGGAGCGCGCGGCCTCGGTCGCGTAGCCGTGGCCCCACGCTGCATCGTTGAAGCAGTAGCCCAGCGACGCGCTGCGGTAGTCCGGATCCCACCTGTTCAGGCTGCACCAGCCGATGAACGCCCCGTCGGCGACGCGATCCACGGCCAGCCGCGCCCCGGTGCCCTCCTGTGCCATCTGCCGGCAAGCCGTGAGGAACCGCTCGGCGCGCGCGGGTTCGCTCCACGGTGGCGCGTCCCAGTAGCGCAGCACGTAGGCGCTGCTGTGCAGCGCGAAGAGGTCGTTCGCATCCGCGTCTTCGAAGGCACGCAGTCGAAGACGGGCGGTGTACAACGAGGGAGCGGGCAGCGGCATACTCATGATCTCTCCCGTGATCGGTGGCCGATCAATCAGACATCCGATGCCGGTCACGCGCAACGGCTTTTCTCGGCGGGCTCGATGCGCTCGCCGAGATTCCGTGCACGGCCTACCCCATCACAGAACTCGTCGATATTCAGCTGGCCGCCGGACTCGTCGCGACCGAGTGTGCGGCAGGGAAGATGCGATGATGACGCAGACCCTTCGGGCGCGTTCGGGTCCAGGCCGGCGTGGTGGTCCCTGATCACCCGGCGCACGCCCGTGAGCCTGGAGGCTCGGGAGAACTCGTGGCCGCTAGCGGGGACCACGTCGCCGCCGTTGCTATGCGTGCCCGGAGCGGAAGCGCGACATCGAACTGGGAATCCGCGGGATTCAGGGAGTTGCCTGGCGAATCTCGCCGCCGTGTGCGGGTATCCGCGTCGTGGTCCACATGAGTGTGATGACCGCGAGGGCGTTGAGTACACCGGAGGCGGCGTAGAGGCCGTCGAAGGTGACCGTGGGGGACGCTCCCGACAGCTCGGCGATCATCGATACCTGCATGCCGGTGCAGGAGACCGCCCATCCGAGCCACTGCAGGCTCGATGTGCCGTGCAGCGTGTCTCGCGTCGCGCGAAAAACCGAGCGAGTGATGTAGAGAGCCCCGCCGGGGATGAAGAAGACGAACACCGCGAGTGCGCCGACTCTCCATCGTGGCTGTCCGTCGGCGTTCTCGGGCAGGAGCATCTCAAGATGCTTGCTCAGCCAGGTCATGCTCGCGAAGAACGCCGGCAGCCCGAGGAACAGGATCCAGGATGCGTCCGGCAGTTGGGAGCCGTTGACGAGTTCGTCCCAGGCGACGCCTCCCATGGCGAACCCGAAAACGGCCAGCGCGACGGTCGTCGCCGTGCGTAGGAGCGGGTGCTCCATCCCCGACCCCTCACACGACGTAACCGCTACCTGTCGGTCAGCGGTCTGCGACCGACGTCAGATCTTGTTCGCACGTTACCACCGCCGCGAAGGAAGGCCGTGACAGTGGCGGTGAACTCGGTCGGCCGGGTGGCGTGCACGAGGTGTCCGGCCGGGATCGTGATCCGTTCGCAGTCCGGGATCAGCGCGGCCATGTCCGTGAGGCGGCGCTGGTCGACGTGGCTGGTCGGGCCGCCCGCGATGAGGAGTGTCGGGCCCTGGATCCGGGTCGGTTCATCGCGCCAGGAGTCGACCTGCGGGCCGGTGAACTCGTTGGCCAGCGCCGTCACGTTCCAGTCGAACGGCAGTGGGCTGTCGGGGCGGGTGAGGCTTCGTGGTGGGCGGGGCCACGGTGGCCCGGGGTCCTCAAGGATCAGGTGGGTGACGCGGTTTGGGCGGCGTGCCGCGTGCAGGCAGGCGGGCACGCCGCCGATGGAGTGGCCGCCGAGTACTACCTGATCTAGGCGCAGCGCGTCGAGGAATGCTGCCAGGTCCGTCGCGAGTTGCTCGATCGTGTACGGGCCGTGCCGGTCACTTGCTCCGTGCCCGCGTAGGTCGGGTGCGTACACGCGCCACAATGACGCGAGCGCCGCTGCGACCGCTGCCCAGTCGGAGGATTGCTCGTCGAGCGCGGCTCTGGTTCACGCCAACTCAGCTCCGGCGGGAAGGCCGCATGTGTAGGTTGCGTGGGGCGATGACGAAGTGGATGTCAGGGGCGCAATCCGCCGCGATGGGCTGCTGAATCGCACGCGACCCCAGAGCGCCGACCGAGGCCAAGGTCCTGCTCAAGCTGCTGGAGCAGGTGAACCTCGTCGGCCCAGCGTCATACGTCAAGGAACGGATCGAGGCCTTCCGCGAGTCCGGCCGGTATCCGTCATGTGCCGATGAGTAGGTCTTCGGTGAGGGTGGCGAGGTCGGGTGCTGTCATGTCGAAGATGTCTGATGGTTCTGGAGTACCTTCGCCTGCGCGTTGTACGTAGGCGGTGCGTAGTCCGAGGTTTGCGGCGGCGCGTAGGTCCCAGGGGTGGGCGGCGATCATGAGTGTTCGGTTCGGGTCGAGTGCGAGCTGGTCGAGTGCGTGCCGGTAGACGATGGGGTCGGGTTTGTAGGCGTGCACTGTTTCGCCGGACAGTACGCAGTGCCAGGTGAGTCCTCCGGTGGCGAACAGGTCGGTGAGTAGTGAGAGGTTGCCGTTGGATAGCGCCACGGTGGTGAAGTGCTGGGCGAGGCGGTGTAGTGCGGCTTGGGCGTCGGGCCAGGGTTTGAGCCTGTGTCCGGCCAGTGCGAGGTGGCGGATGGTGGGCGCAGGTAGCCGGGGGCCGTCGCGTAGTACGTCGGTGAGGGCTTCGGCGTTGAGCTGATCGGTTGATCGCCACGGGGCACCGTCGCGGATCGAGGTTGCTAGTGCGGCGAAGCGCTGTGACCAGGCTTGCGCTAGGTCGTCGGCTTGTGCTGCGGCGCCGACCTGGTCCAGTGCGGCTGTCAGTTCGGCGTGCATCGATCCGGCTTCGTCGACCACGGTGCCGAGGACGTCGAAGAGCAGGGTGTCGAAGTCATCTGCGGGGGCCATGCGCCCATTGAACCGCACCGGGTTTCGGTCCTGGCCCTCGTGGACGGAACCCGGTGCGGTTCATGCGTGCAGCGCCTCCGCGTCTTCGATGCCTTCGGTCAGGGGGCTGCTGGGTGGTTGCCGTTCCTGTGCGTGGACCTGGTTGCGGGATAGGGCGAGGGTGGTGATGAAGCCGAGTGCGAGGGCGGCGAGGACGCCGAGGTTGGCGTAGGCCCAGGCGCCGGTTTTGCTGCCGAGGCCGAGGGGGTGCAGGAGGTAGCCTTGCCAGTTGAGCCAGCCGGCGGTGGTGTTGGTGACCAGGCCCCAGCCGAGTGCGGTGCCGGCGAGGGTGGTGGCGAGTGGCAGGGTGCGGATGTCGCCGTAGCGGCCCTTGGGGCGGTAGAGGTCGTGTTCGTCGTAGTCGCCGCGGCGCAGCAGGAGGTCGGCGAGTATGACGCCGCACCAGGCGGCGATGGGGACGCCGAGGGTGGTTAGGAAGCCTTCGAATTGGCCGATGAAGCTGGTGCTGAAGAACACGATGTAGATCGCGCCGGCGGTCATGAGGACGCCGTCGATGCCGGCGGCGGCGTAGCGCGGGATGCGGACGCCGGCGGCGAGTAGGGACAGGCCGGAGGAGTAGATGTCCAGGACGGCGCCGCCGACCAGTCCGAGGATGGCGACGATCGCGAACGGGACGAGGAACCAGGTGGGCAGGATGGTTGTGAGCGCGCCGATCGGGTCGGCGGCGACGGCCGAGTTCAGCGAGCTGGAGGAGCCGGCGAGCAGGAGTCCGAACAGCAGCAGGAGCAGCGGGGCGAGGGACGCGCCGAAGGTGGTCCAGCCGATGATGGCGCGGTTCGAGGTGCGGCGCGGGAGGTAGCGGGAGTAGTCGGCGGCGGCGTTGACCCAGCCGAGGCCGAAGCCGGTCATCATGAACACCAGGGTGCCGATGAACTCCTGCGCGGTGCCGGAGTGGATGGCGTTGATCGTGTGCCAGTGGATGTGGCCGAGCACGAGGACCATGTAGACGACGGTGAGCACGCCGGTGACGATGGTGATCACGGTTTGCAGGCGCATGATCAGGTCGAAGCCCATCACCCCGCCGCCGACGGTCAGCGCGCCGACGACGATCAGGGCTGCGATCTCGGTGGTGGTGCCGCCGCCCCAGCCGAGGCGGGTGAAGACGGTGGCGGTGGCCATGGTGGCCAGGGCCATGAGCACGGTTTCCCAGCCGACGTCCAGGATCCAGGAGATCACCGCGGGCAGCCGGTTGCCGCGCACCCCGTAGGCGGCGCGGCTGAGCACCATCGTCGGGGCGGAGCCGCGTTTGCCGCCGACCGCGATGAACCCGCACAGCAGGAACGACACGACGATCCCGATCACCCCGGCGACCAGGCCCTGCCAGAACGAGATCCCGAAGCCGAGCGCGAACGACCCGTAGCTCAAACCCAGGATCGACACGTTCGCCCCGAACCACGGCCAGAACAACGTACGCGGAGAACCCTTACGCTCGCTCTCGGAGATCACATCGAGACCATGGGACTCCACCGCGAATGGCCTGCTGTCGAGTCTTTCAACTGGGGCATCCGTCATGATGACCTACCTAGTCAATAACTAGTCCGGATACTGATTGATGGCATGGGACCACACCCAACCCCGCCGCGCAAGACCTAGCGCCCGGTCCATTGACAGTCAGTTCGCGCGGTCCCGCGCGGAGAGCGTCCGAAATGTTGCCGATTGCTCACCCGCCTCCACGGTGCGTGCGGAAAAATTCACGAGCCAAGTCACCCCGGCACTCTTGACGGAGCAGTATCGTACGTGCTCGGATTAATTCCATCGGCGGGCTCCAGAGCATCGCGATCCGGGACGGCGGCCTCGCCTCGTCCGCAGCTCCGGGATCCGTGCCCGCACCCGCTCGCTTGGACCGCGCGACCGTCTCCATCCCGCCAAAGCCAAGGAGCCGAGACATGCTCGATCTCACCTCCGTCGACCTGCTCGACGCGTTCACCCGGGAGCTGAAGCTGTGCAAGCTGCTGCCCGGCGAGCACGTCGTCGTCCTGTCCGAGCCGACCAGCCGCGGTGACTACGTCGCGGCCGCGTTCGGCGCGGCGAAGGCCTGCGGCGCGCACGTCATCGCCGCCACCGTCCCCGGCGGCAATCCGTCACCCTCGGACAGCACGCACACCGGCGCCGGCCCCGGTCTGACCTCGGTGCTGAACGACGTCGCCGCGCAGGATCTGCTCAAGGCCGCCGACCTGGTCGTGGACCTCACGCGGGAAGGCTTCATCCATGCTCCGCTGCAGCAGGAGATCCTGCGGACGGGCACCCGGATCATCTTCGTCTGCGACGCGCCCGACGTTCTCATCCGCAACCTGCCCAAGGAAGGGGACAAGGCGGAAGTCCGCAAGGGCGTGGAGCTGTTGAAGAACGCTGCGGTGATGCGGGTGACCTCCGAGGCCGGCAGCGACCTCGTCATCGAACTGCCGGGCTCCAAGCCGGAATTCCAGGTGGGATTCGCTGACGACCCGGGCCGGTGGGACCACTGGCCGAGCACGATGGTGCTGTGCTGGCCTCGGCTATCCGACGGCCGGATCGTGCTGGTCGAGGGCGACATCCTGCTGCCGTTCAAGGAGTACGTGCGCCAGCCGGTCACCCTGGAGATCGCGGGTGGACATATCGAGAAGGTGTCCGGGGGCTACGAGGCCCGGCTGCTCGAGCTGTTCTTCGAGGACGCGGACGACGAGTGGGCGCGCAGCCTGTCCCACATGGGCTGGGGGCTGATGCGGTCCGCCGACTGGTTCGCCACCGCCCTCTACGGCAAGGACGAGCTGATGGGCATGGACGCGCGGGCGTTCGCCGGGAACTTCCTGTGGTCCACAGGACCGCATCCCGTGCTCGGCCGCGAGTCGTACGCGCACCTCGACATCGCCATGCGCGGCTGCACCGTCTCCGTCGACGGCCGGGACGTCGTCACCGCGGGCCGGCTCGTCGACTACTGATACCGCCCGCCTCTCACCTGCAGTCGGAGAACTCATGGCATCCACCCAATCGTTCGAAGTCGTCATCGTCGGAGGCGGGCTCGGCGGGATGACCGCGGCGCTGGCGCTGCGGCAGCGAGGCCTGCGCGTGACAGTCCTCGAACAGGCTCCGCGGTTCGGAGAGATCGGCGCGGGCATCCAGACGGCGCCCAACGCGAGCCGGGTCCTGCTCGGGCTCGGTCTGCGCAGGCAGTTGGAGGCCATCCACACCGAGCCCCTGGACCAGGTGCGGCGCAGGTGGAAGGACGGCAGCATCGTCGGGCTGACCTCGCTCGGCGAACACTGCAAGCAGAACTACAACGCCCCGTACTGGCACTACCACCGCGCCGACCTGCATCGTGTCCTCATCGACGCGTGCATCGATCCGGCCGGTCCCGGACCGGTCGTCGAACTGCGTACCTCGAGCCGGGTCGACTCGCTCGATCGCGGCGACCCGCTGCGTCCCGCGGCGGTGACCGAGGACGGCGCCCGCTTCGAAGCCGACGTGCTCATCGGCGCGGACGGCATCCGCTCCCGGGTTCGCGACCTCATGGGACTGCCGGACACCCTGCTCTTCTCCGGTGAGATGGCCTTCCGTGCCCTGATCCCGGGCGACTCCATCGCGGCCGACCCCGCGACCCGATTCCTGATGGACCGCTTCCAGAGCACCATCTGGTACGGCCCCGACCGGCACCTGGTGCACTACCTGATCCGCGGCGGCGAGTACCTCAACGTCGTCGGCTGCGTGCCGTGCACGGACGAGGTCGCGGAGAAGTGGTCGGTCTCGGCCACCGCCGAGGATCTCGTGAACGCCTATCAGGGCTGGGACGACCGGGTCGCGGCGATGCTCTCCAAAGCCAAGGACGACGTGCTCTGCTTCGCCCTGTACCACCGTCGGCGCGACCCGGTCTGGCAGGACGGCCGCGTGGCGCTGCTGGGCGACGCGTGCCACGCCATGCTGCCCTATCAGGCTCAGGGTGCGTCTCAAGCCATGGAGGACGCCGCCGTGCTGGCCCAGGAACTCGGCCGGGTCACGTCCGAGGGCATCGAGGTCGCTCTGCGCCGTTACGTCGATCTGCGGGCGAAGCACGCCGGCATGGTCCAGGACGCCTCGCTGCAGAACAAGACCTTCTACCACTACCCGGACGGTCCGCAGCAGCAGGCCAGGGACGAACTGCTCAGACGCGGCTTCGATGGTGAATCCGACGTCTCATATCAGTGGCTGTGGTCCGGCACCCCGCTCGAAGATCCCGACTTGGGCGCCTACTCGTACAAGTTCGCTCGCTGAACGTGCCGCTCCGTGCTCAGGACGACAGGAGAACTATGAAGCCCGCTCCTTTCCGCTATCACCGGGCGCGCGACCTCGAGGGCGCGACGGCGCTGCTCACCGAACTGGGCGATGACGCCAAGGTCATCGCCGGCGGCCAGAGCCTGGTCGCGATGATGAACTTCCGGCTGGCCCGGCCCGCGCATCTGCTCGACATCGCCGGGCTGCGGGACCTCGACCATCTCGGCGTCGGCGCGGAGGGCGGGCTGAGCATCGGAGCGCTCACGACCCACCGCACCGTGGAAACCGCCCCGTCGGACAGGCTGGGTGCGGGCTTCGATGTCATCCGTGACTCCATGGCATGGATCGGCCATCTGCCGATCCGCACTCGTGGAACGGTCGGCGGCAGCATGGCGCACGGCGACGCGACCGCCGAATGGTGCTTGCTGGCCGTCTTGCTCGACGCCGAGTTCGTGGCGGTGAGCACGCGGGGCATGCGTCGTATATCGGCCGGGGAGTTCTTCTTCGGCTACTACACAACCGCCCTCGACCCCGACGAGATCCTCGTCGAGATCGTCTTCCCACGCCCCGCGCCACACGCGGCGCTCACCGAGTTCGCCGAGCGTCGCGGGGACTTCGCCATCGTGTCCGCCGCGGTCGATCTGGACGTTGAGGGGGACGTCGTCCGCGGCGGCCGGGTCGCCCTCGGCGGTGTGGCCGCGATGCCCGTGCGGGTCCCCGAAGCGGAGGCGGTGCTGGCCGCCGGCGGCTCGTTCCGCGATTGCGCGGAAGTGGCGGCCGCCGCGGCGGATCCGCCGAGCGACGGTAACGGCAGCGCCGAATACCGCAAACACTTAATTCGAACCCTGATAGTGCGCGCCGGTGAGGAGGCGGTGTCCCGATGAAGCCTGCCAAAGACGATCGGCTCGTGGGCAAGTCGCCCGCGCGACGCGAGGACCCCCGGCTGCTGACCGGACACGGCCGTTTCGTCGACGACATCGACGTGCCCGGCCTGCTCCACGCGCAGTTCGTCCGCAGCACGGTCGCCCACGCGGTAATCGCAGAGGTCGACCTTACCCAAGTGCGTCGCGTTCCCGGCGTCGTCGCGGCTTTCAGCGCCGCCGACTTGGACCTCGGCGACATCACGGCGCAGCTCGCGCGCCCGCTCAACGAGTTCGTGCCCACCGCGATGCCCGTCCTCGCCCGCGACCGGGTCCGCTATGTCGGCGAGCCGATCGCCATCGTCGTCGCGCGAGACCCGTACACCGCCGAGGACGGGCTGGAGGCGGCCAAGGTGACGTACGAGTCGCTTCCGCCCATCACCTGTGAAGAGCAAGCCTTGGCCGTAGGCGCGCCGCTGGTGCATGAGAACGCCGTGCTTAACACGTTGGTCGACGTCTCCTTATTCGCTACTGAGGGCATCGACGAGATCTTCGACGGGGCGCACTGCGTGGTCCGGGTGGAGTCGAAGACGGGCCGGCAGAACGCATTGCCGCTGGAGACGCGCGGCGCCGTGGCGTTCTGGGACAGCCGGGAAGAGCAGCTCGTCGTGCACACGTGCACCCAGATCCCGCACCAGGTGCGAACCGTGGCCTCGCGCTGCATGCGGCTCGACGAGCGGGCGGTGCGGGTGATCGTCCCGGACATGGGAGGCGGGTTCGGTCTCAAGTGCGTGGTCGGCCGCGAGGAGATCGCCGCCGCGGCGGCGGCGCTGCGTCTTCGCCGACCCGTCAAGTGGATCGAGGACCGCAAGGACGCGCTGTCCGCGTCGTTCCTCGCTCGCGAGCAGCACTACATCGCACGCGCCGCCTTCGATGCCGAGGGCCGGATCCTTGGCCTCGACACTGACGTGGTGTGCGACATGGGGGCCTACTCGTGCTATCCCTTCACCGCCGGTATCGAGCCGCTGATGGCCTCCGCCGAGATGCCCGGCGTCTACAAGGTCCCCGCGTATCGGGTGCGAGGCCGCGCCATCACCACCAACAAGGCCCCCACCGCTCCGTACCGTGGTGTGAGCCGTCCGCAGTATGTGATGGTCATGGAGCGGCTCATGGAGCGCGCCGCCCGAGACCTCGGCCTGGATCCGGTGGAGATCCGCCGCCGCAACGTCATCACCGAGTTCCCCTACACCGGTGTCAATAAGATGACCTACGATCCGGGCTCGTATCTGGAGTCCCTCAACCTGTGCGAGCTGTCGCTGAAGGAAGCCGGCTGGTACGACCGGCAAGCTGTCGCCCGGACCGAGGGAAGGCACATCGGGATCGGCTACAGCTGCTTCAGCGAGCGCACCGGTTACGGTTCCGGTGCCTTCGCCCAACGCAAGATGGAGGTCGTCCCCGGATTCGATCTCGCCGAGGTCCGGATGGACACCAGCGGCGCGGTCACCGTCACCACCGGCACGATCAGCCACGGGCAGAGCCACGAGACGACCATGGCGCAGATCGTCGCCGACGCGCTCGGCGTGGAGCTCGCCAAGGTCAAACTCCACCAGGGCGACACCGACCGCATCACCTACGGCTGGGGCACCTTCGCCAGCCGCTCGATCGCGATCGGGGGCAGCGCCGTGCGGCTGGCGGCGGTCAAGCTCGGCGACAAGCTCCGGGCGATCGCCGCCGCCGAGTGGGGCATCCACCCGGAGGACACCGAGTTGGACCACGGCCGGATCCGCCGTCGCGACGATCCGGACACCACGCTCAGCCACGAGCACCTCGCGGACACCGCGTATCTCAGGGCGGATCTGCTGCCCAAGGACATCGAGCCGGGCCTGAGCGCCAGCGCCGTATTCGACGTCTTCAACGACGGCACCTTCTCCAACGCCACCCACGGAACCGTCGTGGAACTGCACGAGGGCACCGGCCAGGTGGAGATCCTCGCCTACGTCTGCGTCGAGGACTGCGGCGTGGCGATCCACCCGCAGGTCGTGGAGGGCCAGTGCCGTGGCGGCATCGCCCAGGGCATCGCGGGGGCGCTCTTCGAAGAGGTGACCTACGACGCTCAGGGCGAGCCGTCGGCCACCAGTTTCATGGACTACAAGGTCCCCACCGCCCACGAGATCCCCGACGTCGTCATCCACCACCTGGAGACTCCGTGCGCCTTCACCGCGACCGGGGCCAAGGGCGCCGGGGAGGGCGGCACGATCGGGGCCCCCGCCGCCGTGCTCAACGCCGTCAACGACGCGTTGCGGCCGACCGGGATCGAACTGAACGACACCCCCGTCAGACCGGAGACGGTCCACCGGGCCGTGACCTCCGTCGTACTGGAGCGGACATTATGAATGCGACAGGCAATCCGGACGATGACGTCCAGCTCATCACCCTCGAGGTCAACGGCGCGTCCCACGAGGTCATCACCGCGCCCCGCCGGACCCTGGTGGACGTGCTCCGCCACGACCTGCGGCTGACCGGCACCCACGTCGGCTGCGAGCACGGCATCTGCGGGGCGTGCACCGTGCTCGCCGACGGGCTCCCGGTCCGGGCCTGCCTGATGTTCGCCGCGCAGGCGGAGGGAGTCCGGCTCACCACCGTCGAGTCGCTCGCCGACCCCGAGACTGGCGAACTCTGCGATCTGCAGCGGGCCTTCACCGAGCATCACGGGCTCCAGTGCGGCTTCTGCACCCCCGGCTTCCTCATGCTCGCCCAGGGCTTCCTCGCGGAGCGGCCGGAGGCGACGAAGGAGGAGATCAGAGAGGTCGTCGCGGCGAACCTGTGCCGGTGCACCGGCTACCAGACCATCGTCGAGGCGATCGACGCCTGCGCGACCACCCGGCGCGCCCACCGGGCCGCGGGCACCGAGGAGACACCATGCAACTGACCAACACCGTTCCCGTGAAGGCCGCGCCCGACGCGACATTCGCCCTGATCAGCGACGTCCAGCGAGTCGCGTCCTGTATGCCGGGCGCCGCGCTCGAAGGCCGCGACGGCGATGCCTGGCGCGGCACCGTCAAGGTCAAGGTGGGCCCGATCACGGCCGGGTACGCCGGCGCCGTGCGATTCCTCGAGGTCGACGCCGAGAAGCGGCGGCTGCGCGTGCACGCCGTCGGCACCGACACGCACGGCAGCGGCGATGCCGAAGCCGAGGTCTCGCTGGAGGTGGTCGCGACTCCCGAAGGCGCGCAGTTGAACCTCTCCACCGACCTGGTGATCCGCGGCAAGATCGCCCAGTTCGGCAAGGGCGCCATCGTGGCCGTCTCCGACCGGATCCTCCAGCAGTTCGCCCAGAACCTCGGAGCCCTCCTGCTCGCCCAGGACGGCGCGCAGCCCCCTGCGATGGCGGCCGCCGCCGAGTCCGTCCCCGCTGCCGCCTCTGCTTCTGCACAAGCCGCACCGGCCGCGCCGACCGCACCGGCCGCCGCGTCCGCCGAGCTCAATGGCCTGTCGTTGATCGCGGGCCCGCTACTGAAGAAGTACGGCCCGCTCGCCGCCGGCCTCGCGGCCGCGTTCCTCGCCGGGCGGCTGCTGGGCAGGCGGCGATGAACGACGGACTGTACGGTGCGGCCACCGATCACACGTACACGCTCGCCGGCTTCGGCGCACCGGTCCGGCGGGGCAGCGGCCCGGCGATCGTCGTGGTGGATCTGACCCGGGGCTTCACCGAGGACTCATACGCGACGGGCGCGGACCTGACCGACGTCGTGGCCGCGACCACGCGTCTGATCGAGGCGGGCCGCGCCGCCGACGTTCCGGTGATCTTCACCGCGATCGCCTACACCGAAGCCGAGGCGTCCGGCGATTCGGTCGCCTGGCTGCGCAAGGCGCCGGGTCTGCGCGAACTCGTCGAGGGCAGCGACGCCGTGGCGATCGACCCTCGGCTGTCCATGCGGGCCGGACAGGATCTGCTGGTGGTCAAGAAGGGCGCCTCAGCCTTCTACGGCACCAGCCTCGCCGCCACCCTCACCGGACTCGGCCGCGACACGGTCGTGGTGTGCGGCGCCACCACCAGCGGCTGTGTGCGAGCCACCGTCGTCGACGCCGTCCAGTCCGGCTTCTCGGTGCTGGTGCCCCGCGAATGCGTGGGCGACCGTGCCACCGGGCCCGCGGACGCGGCGCTCTTCGACATCCAGGCCAAGTACGGCGACGTCATCGGCCTCGAAGACGCCGCGGACTACGTAGCCCACCGAGCCGCCCCTGCGGCCTACACCGTTCGCACGAGCTGGTGAGGAGGAATCTCATGCCCCTGCGATCGGTCCTGCAGACCGCGCTCGCCGACCTGGCCGACGTGCCCGCCGTGAGCCGATGGGTGCGCTCCGGCGACGTCCGGCTGCACGCCCTCGACTACGGGGGGAACCTGCCTCCGCTGGTCGTCCTGCCCGGCATCACCAGCCCCGCGATCACTATGGACTTCGTCGCCCGCGAGCTGACCGACCTGGTCAGGCCCGTGGTGCTGGACGTGCGCGGCCGCGGACTCTCGGACGACGGCGAGGGCCACAGTCTGGAGGACTACGCCGCCGACACGGAAGCCCTCATCAGTGGGCTGAGACTCGACCGCCCGCTGCTGTTCGGCCACTCCATGGGCGCACGGATCGCGGCCGTCGTCGCGGCGCGCGGCAAGGTGCCGCTGCGCGGGACGATCCTGGCGGATCCGCCGATGAGCGGCCCGGCCCGCGGGCCGTATCCCACCAGCCTGGACGCGTTCCTGCGGCAACTTTCCGAGGCCGCGCGCGGCACGGACGCCGATGAGGTGGCCGCGCACTGGCCCGCCTGGCCGCGCCGCGAGCAGGAGCTGCGGGCGCGCTGGCTGTCCAGCTGCGCCGAGGAGGCCATCGCGGCCACGCATCGCGGATTCGAGACCGAGGACTTCTTCGACTGGTGGCCCCGCGTGCCCGGACCGGTCTGCCTGCTCTACGGGGCCGACAGCCCCGTGGTCACCGCCGACGGGGCGCGGCTGGCCGCCGAGACCAACCCCGCGGCGCCGCTG
>Ga0185299_10003021_pt1 | contig 23687 bp, 16 predicted proteins | sample PaiPotPPA55metaG_FD_128002 | JGI IMG/M metagenome (GOLD analysis project Ga0185299, IMG submission 128002) | Iron sulfur acid spring bacterial and archeal communities from Banff, Canada, to study Microbial Dark Matter (Phase II) - Paint Pots PPA... ... | reverse complement strand
GCACATCTTTCACATGGGCGGGCAACAACTCGGCTTGATCGGGAGAATACCGTTGATAATTTGGCATGCCTCTTCATGCCAAAACTCCCTCCCACATTTCAAGTGCTAGTTGCGACACAGACTCTTCAGACCTGAGGAATTTTTCCTTTTCGATGCTCACATCGACCTAAAAAAGGAAGGCGTCCCGCTGCATCTTCGATTTACGCTGCCGTGTCAGCTAGGTAAGCTTCGGCCAGCACTTGACGTGCTGCATGTTCCACCAATTCCACACAGCGACTATCTGCGATGTCCACTCGCCGTACATCGATCGTCACAGGACTGTGCTTCACGAGTATCAGACCGTCCGTCGCGTACTCTGATGTTGGAAAGAACAGATACGTTCGGGCGCAGTTCAACCCTGTGCCGTATGAAAGTATTTGGTAAAAGTCTTGGTTGGCGAAACCACTCTCGGTTTTCTTATACTTTGCGTCCACGATTGAGACGATGGTTCCTCCATCAAAGACCGTCACATCTGGAACGATGGTGATGGAGAAGTCTGACCGTTCTTCAGAAAGTAGATAGCTCCTTTGCGGAAGAACGGTGAACCGGGTTCCTTGTGCAACCCGCACAAACGCCTCAGTCACAAACCTTTTCCTCCAGACCAGCACGAATTTCATAAGCTTCCATCATCTCTTTCAGGCTCGGTGAAAGCACGGTGGCGGAATGATTTCCTGAGAGCTTGACCACCCCGAGTGATTCCAAGTCACCGAAGGCATTCAAGAGCGAGTCTTCGTCCATTTCATACCTTTCTCCCATCTCGCGGAGGTTCAGGACTTGCCCAGAGACTCCACTAAAAAGTTCTCTGGCTAATCGTGCCCGTCGGCGGCCTTTTGGTTGGACACTTGGGCCTGAGATCTCGTCCATTTCTTGCAGTCGTGATTCAGTGAAGCCTGTATTCACGGGTGATTTCCCCAAGCGGAGCAGCCGATCCCTGTTGAGTCATGCCAGCTTACGCCGGTTTCGACTCACCTCTTGTTCTTCCAGCAGCCCCGCCCGCCAGCCCAGCAGGTTGTTGAGCACCTCGGCGCGGTGTCGTTCATTTGGACCACGAGCAGCCCGTCGCGCTCCAGTACCTTCGCAACGTCCATGAGGAACTGTTTAACCGAAAGTTCTGAAACTCTTGAAGCAGGTGGTCATTTACCCCTAATGGGAATCTGCTCCGAGGCCAGGGGTGTCCTATCCGCCTCGCTTAAATTCATGTGGACCAGTACTGTCAGACTGCGGCCAACAACGTAATTGAAATCTGCAGGCCCAGGGTAGTCTTCGTCATTGACAGCGTGAGGCGGTTCCGGAAGATCGGGCACTTCGACCATTGTCCCTGTGCAGCTAGCTCCCGCATAGTCCTCACCGACTGTCGATGGCATCTGGCAATTCTCGTCCTGGACCACTGGTGGCCAGTTTGTCTCTACCACGACGTCTAATAGCTCTAGAAAGTCTTCGCTACTCATGTTTCCTGAAGCCGACACCTGGATCTTTCCGTGCTTCGAGACGTCTGAGATCCGTAGGTCCGGGAGTGTCAGAGCAAATGAAGTTTCATGGGTATAGCGACGCACGATTGGCGGCCCCAATACGGGTCCGGCGTAGGCCTCATTCGGATTCAGTTCCATCTCGCGCTCGATTCGCGTAACGGTCAGTTTTCCTTTTACTTGAAGCTTGCCGTCGTGTGCCCACGCAACAGAATTCGAAACGAAGGTTACGACAGTATAGTTTGCAACTTCCGAGATCTCGGAGCTGACGAACTTTCCATCTTGATCTATCAGCGGCGAGGCAGAAACAGCCGGATAAATGCTGAAAGCAAGTCTGGAATTAGCAAGATCGGCTTCGTTCAAGTTCAGCATGCCACTTACTCTGGCACTGCCAATCGTGAACGTTGTGTTCGTTTTCCCGTAATTCGTTGTGCCGTCGGCGGAAAACAAAGCATCAGAGTGACCGGAGTCAACCAGCCACGTGTGAGATTGCGCTCGAGACGGTCCGCCGAGCGCCGCGACGAACATTCCGGTAATCATGAGCCGGACAATACTCTTGACCACTGCCTTTCTCCTTTTCGCGCGTATCTTTTGCCGATCGCACGCTACATAAACAGAAGGACTCCAACGACGATTGAATATTGGCAAGTCCCCCCAATCCTGAAAACGTGAGCAACGGTTAGCTCACTGTGATTGGTCTGCGACGCATGTTTAGAGATGGATCGTCTGGATTCGGTGCGCTCGCAAACTGGATAGCCTGAATCTTAACGGCCTGCTGAATGGAGCAAACCCTTAGGTCTTAACGGGGCCGAGAGCCTCGATTCGTGGAGAACTCAATGTTGGTCAATGGGACAGGCTTAGCCGGCGCCTTCTGTTTGAACGACGGATCGTTGCCCTGTGCTCTGGGTGTATCCCGTCATGGTTCAGCGGGGAACGAAACGACTAAGACAAAGTGATGAGTATGACTAATATTGTTTGTGATTGCGATCGGCCGATCAACCCCGGCGAAAAGTACAGCTCTAGAACCCGCAATCCTTTACTGTACGGACGACCAGTCGGATTTTGCTTCTCCTCATGCTACCGTCATCGCTGAGTCATGACGATCAGCGCAAAAAACGGCAGCAGATGGCGGCTCCAAGGAAACCCAGGAGCCCGCGGCGATAGGCCGTCCATTCGCCGCCCTTTGCGATTCCTCGTCGTCCGTTTTCGGTCTTGTCCAGCCTCGAGCCCCAAGCTTCAAGCCTCCGGAACCTAATCGCGAACGCGCGATTAGAATTTCGCGTAACCCGCACAAAACAAAGAGCCGCGACCAAGTCTAATCGCGAACGGATTGCGATTTTGCAATCCGGTTTTTCTGGTCTCGTCACTCGTCACCCATCACTCGTCACTTTATTTCGGTCTCGTCTAATCGCAATTGACGATCCGGCCAAGATCGGCATCCTGAGCGACCAGCGGGGGTCGAAGGAACTCAGCTCGGACCCTGCGAAAATTCTGCGAACGGCAGAAGCGCCAGCCACTTTTCTAATAGCAACATTCGCTAATTCAAAATTTAAGTCAACTCACTGTAAACACGCCACTAAACGAAATTCTAATAGCAACAAAACAGCAATTTCCGGAATTTCGGTCGCCGTTTCCATGCATCCTTGCCCCGTGCCTCCCTGCATCCTTGCCTCCCTGCTGCCTCTCTGCCTCCCTGGTTGCCGCCACTCGCGCCGCACGTTACAATTCGGGTTTACACATCGAGGTGAACCAACCATGACATTTACATCGACCCCCGCAACTGCGTCACCCGCCAAAGCGACCGCGACGAAAATGGACCGCGGCGAATTTGTGAACGAGCCGTTCACCGACTTTTCGAAGCCTGAAAATCGCAAAGCGATGGAAGATGCGCTGCGCCAGGTGAAATCCATGTTCGGGCGCGAATATCCGCTCGTCGTCGCGGGACAAAATCTCATCACCACCGATAAGATCACCTCGGCGAATCCGTCGAATCCAAAAGAAATGATCGGCGTTTTTCAGAAGGCGAATGTCGAGATGGCGAACCGGGCCGTCGAAGGCGCCGCGAAAGCGTTCGAGCGCTGGAAAAAAGTGCCGGCGGAAGAGCGCGTTGCATGCCTCTATCGCGCGGTGGACATTTTGCGCAAGCGGCGCTTCGAGCTCGACGCGTGGCTCTGCTACGAGATCGGCAAGACGTGGCCGGAAGCCGACGCGGACATCGCCGAGCTGATCGACTTCTGCGAATACTACGGGCGCGAGGAGTTGCGTCTGGCGGCGCCGCAGAAATTGACGCCGATGCGCGGCGAAAAAAATTACATGAAGTACATCCCCCTAGGCGTGGGCGTGATTATTCCGCCGTGGAATTTCGCGGCCGCGATCATGGGCGGGATGACGGTGGCGGCGATCGTCACCGGAAACACGGCGGTGGTGAAGCCGTCGAGCGATTCGCCGGCGATTGCGGCAATCTTCATCGAAATTTTGTACCAGGCGGGCGTGCCGCGTGACGTGGTCAGCTTTTTCACCGGCCCGGGCGGAACGGCGGGCGAAGCGCTTGTCACGCACCCAAAAACGCGCTTCATCGCGTTCACCGGATCGAAAGAAGCGGGACTGCGCATCAGCGAGCAGGCCGCGCGCAAGCAGCCGGGACAAGTGTGGATCAAGCGCACGGTACTCGAAATGGGCGGCAAGGACGCGATCGTCGTCGACGAGGAGGCCGATCTCGACGCCGCGGTGGAAGGCGTCGCGGTTTCGGCGTTCGGATACCAGGGACAGAAGTGCTCGGCATGTTCGCGCGCGATCGTGTCGGAGAAAATTTACGATAAGTTCCTCGAAAAGCTCGTCGAGCGCGTCAGAAAAATCAAGGTGGGCTCGATCGAGGACCCGCAAAACTACATGGGGCCGGTGATCAACGAAGTGGCGATGAAAACGATTCTGGGCTACATCGACGCCGGAAAAAAGGAAGGCCGCCTCGTCGTGGGAGGGAGGCGCGCGGACGGCGATGGGTACTTCGTCGAGCCAACCGTGATCGCCGACATCGATCGCAAGGCGCGCATTTTTCAGGAGGAAATTTTCGGGCCGGTGCTAGCCGTGTCAAAGGCAAAGGATTTTGATGACGCGCTGGCGATGGCGAACGATACGGAGTTCGGCCTGACAGGCGCCGTGTATTCGCAGAATCCCGCGAAGATCGAGCGCGCAGCCGAAGAATTTCACGTCGGCAATTTGTACATGAACCGCAAGTGCACGGGCGCAATGGTGGGTGCGCACCCGTTCGGCGGATTCAATATGTCAGGCACAGATTCGAAATCCGGCGGCCAGGATTACCTGCTGCTCTTCCTGCAAGCAAAAACCATAGCCGAAAAGGAAGGCGCGACTCATTAATCGCCCGCCTAGCCGGCGCGACGTAATGTAGCTCACCTCTTCCTGTAGCGCTGGCTTCCAGCCGGCGTTTTTGAATTTTGTTTTTGATTTTGTTTTTTGCCTCTGTAGCGCCGGTCTTCAGACCGGCAGGTTTCGGCTTTTTGCAATCGCGCGACGGCGTTTTCCACGCCGCGGAATTACAAAGGCGTCGCCGAATAATTTGATTCTGGCGCGGGCTTCATCTTGAAGACGCCGCGCAAAATCACATACGCTGCGGGCCCGGACGCCAGCAACCACGGCGCGTACTTCCAAACGTAGTCTTCGCTCTGCGCGATTTTCAGCGCGCACAAAATCACCGGAAAAATCAGAACGTAGGCGAGGCCGAGCGAGCCGCCGGGAATGCGGAAGCTGCGCGACGCGTTGGGCAGTTTCGCGCGCATGCGCCACGCCGCGAAAAGCGTGAGCAGCGTCGTTGCGATGCGCGTCCAGATGTAGATGTTCACCAAATCCTCCACCTGATACTTCGCGAGGATGCAGTAGACCAGCGTCGAGACGGCGATCGCGCGCGCGGGCGTGCGATAGCGCGGATGAATCTTGCCGAGCCACGCTGGGAGGTAGCCATCTTCGGCCATCGTGGCGGGGATGCGGGTGGTGTAGAGGATCGTGCTATTCGAGAGAGACGCGGTGCCGATCATCGCTGCGATGAGCATTGCAGCGCCAAGCCATTGGCCGCCGATGAGCCGCGATGCGGTGACGATGTAGTCGGTCCTCCATTCCTGCCAATTGCCGAGCGCGGCGAGAGCGAGCGTCGTGGGAAGCACATAGGTCAGGATGTTCAGCGGGGTCATCCATGCGAGGAGGCGCACGAAGGTGCGCTGCGGATCCTTCATCTCGCCCGTCATGCTCGAGAGCTGTTCGTATCCGGCGTAATTCCACATCGCGAGCGCGAGTCCTTTGCCGAAGACGCTGCTAAAAGGCTGTCCGGGCGGCGTGAATGGAACCACGGGATTGTAGTGCCATTTGAAAAGCGACACGATACACAGCCACGCGACAGGAATCAAAACGGCGAAGAGCAGCGCGACTGAAAGCCAGCCGGCCACTTGAATGCCGCGCGCGTTAAGGTAAGACAAAACGCACAGCGCGAGACAAGCGCCGAGCCACTTCACATTTCCAGTGATCCACGGAAAATATTCGCTGAGATAATCCATCAGCAGCACGCCGTAGAGACTGTTCAGCAGAAACGTGCCGGTCCAATTCCACCAGCCGCATTGGAATCCCCAGAAGTCGCCGAACGCGGCGCGGCTCCAGCGATAGAAGCCGCCCTGCACGGGGAGAAGGCTATTGAGCTCGGCCGCGGCGAGCGAAATGGGAATGCTCCAGAAGAGCGGCACGAACGTGAGGAACACCAGCGCCATGCCGGGACCGGAGCTGTGAAAAATCTCTTCGTAACCGAACGGGCCGCCAGCGGTGTAGCCGTAGAAAAGCGCGAGCAGCGGAAGAAAACCGATCTGGCGGAGGCGAGCGGTAGTTTCAGGAGATGGCGCGGGGCTGCTTTCGGACGGAGATTTTTGCATCGAGCCGCAATCGAACGGGCGGCATGATATGGGACTGCTCCGGGCTTTTCAATTCAAAGTTTTGCTTGACGGAATGAGGCGAAGCGCAACAGAATGCCCCCCGATTCCGCGTTAGACAACGACAATCCATGAGAGGTTCCCAGCCATGCGCATGGGGTGGGTTTCGCTATTCGTTATTTCTTATTCTTGCCATGGTTTTCTTCCGGATCGGAATTTCGCCACACAAGAGCCTCGCAAAACGAGGGGAACGACAGATCGCGCACCAGGCGAGGACGCGGCAGCCGGTATAACGGCCAAGGTGCCGTGGATTTCGGTTTGCAGGTATAAAACGAGCGCGTTAGCGCAAAATCTTACGACAATCGATCGTAGACGGCCCAAGTCTCATAGTATCAGTGTGATAGCGATGGGATCAGGATCAGTCTGCTCTTTTGCGGAATGAAATAGTCTTGTAAACATGTGCAAAGTCTTGCATATAAAGCATATTTGTTCCATCGCTCACTCACTCAGTAATCCAATCATCAATAACGTTTCTCGCGACAGCTTTTCCGCCGAAGAACCTGGCGAAGTCAAATTATGAGAGGTCTCAAAATGCGAAGGCCCGCCCGCGTATCGCTTGGAATCCTGTTCTTGTTCGCGGCAATCGTGACAAAGGCACAAGCGCCGAACATGGCTAATGCGGGTGCGGTTGCCTCGAGCGGCGCGGGAGCCCGTCCGAACGTCGCCAAAGCCCCTGCTGCGGCGAAAGCGCTCAATTTGCCGCTGTTCTTCGAGGCCAATCGGGGGCAAACCGATTCGCGCGTTCGGTTTATGGCACGGGGCACCGGCTACACGCTGCTCTTGACACCGACAGAAACGATTCTTGCCGCAGCCAAGACGCAGGTCTCCCGAACATCAATCGGATTTTCGAGCCTCCCGACCGCAGCAAGCATTTCGAACTCTTCTCGGGGAAGCCTGATTCAAATGCAACTCGTGGCAGCGAATTTCGAGCCCGCGATGATGGGACTCGAAGAGCTTCCCGGCAAAGTGAACTACCTGCTGGGAAACGATCCTGCCAAGTGGCACACCGGAGTTCCGCTTTATTCGCAAGTGCGCACGCAACAAGTTTACCCGGGCGTGGACCTGCTTTTTCACGGCGACCAGAAACAGCTGGAATACGATTTTGTCGTCGCGCCGGGAGCGGATCCATCCAAGATCGCTTTCCGAATCCGCGGAGCCTCGCGGATGGAAATTGATGCACAGGGTGATCTCGTGTTGCACACGGCAGACTCTGACTTCCGCATGCACAAGCCGATCGTCTACCAGACGATCGCCTCCGAGCGCCGCACCATCGAAGGCGGCTTCGTACGGAAAGGGAAACATGAAGTGGCGTTCCAAGTGGGAGCTTACGACCACAGCCAGACTCTTGTGATCGATCCCGCGATTGGCTACGCGTCGTTCCTGGGCGGAAATGGGGACGAATTGTCTGGAGGCTTTGCCGTGGACGACAGCACTCCGGGCAGCCCAAAGCTGTACCTCGCAGGGCTCACCAGCGACACCACGACGTTCCCGGAGGCGAATACTGTAATCGGATCAGGCACATCCACGACGCCTCCGGTGATTGAAGTAGGATTTGTGGCCAAGATCGATCCAACGGCGGCTGCATCCGCCTCGCTGATCTATCTGACGTTTATTGGTGGCAAAACACCGTTTCAAGCTGCAGACAAGGCCTGTGAGAGCGGTTTTATTTGGTTATCGCTGGACAAGACTCAAGGCGCCGCCGGTGTACAACCTGTTTTGGGTGGGATTACGAACTGTAGTGACTACCCCGCGATCGTGATCAACCCAGTCACCGCGCCCAGCACGAAAGACTTTGGTAGCGTGACCACGCGGCTCACGGCGAGCGGCAACGCTGTAGATCAATCCGCATTGCTCGGCGGCAATGGTCAGGTTTCAGGCTCATTTGTATCGGTGGGATTAGGGGGAGAGGTTGTAATTGCCGGTTCCACCGAAGCTACAAATTTGCCGGTCCAGAATGCCTATGTGAGCACGCTCAACAACGGTGGTGCAGGGACGGGCGACTGTTTTGTTGCGAGGCTCGAACGGTCGGACTTAAAGCCGACTTACATGACCTATATGAATGTCGGTGGCGGGAGCACCGCTAAAAACGAATCCGGCTGCGGAGCGTTCGATGATTCCTCCGGAAACATCCTGGCTGGCGGGAACACGGTTTCCGCTACTGCGTTTACTTCAGGTGGGGTGAATCTGGCGAATGGATTCGAGCCGAACTTTCCGGCGAACGTCAATGTCGCAAATGGCGATGTTGTCACCTGGACCGCGAAGCTGAACCCGAGCTTGAGTGGGGTCAACCAGTTGGTTTTTGCCACGTATTTCGGCGGCGGAGGAACGACGCGAGCTGCGAATGGGTCTTTCGATCTAGGCAATGGTGTCGTGGCGATCGTCGGCGGGACCTCGTCGAATACAGCAGTCGGGGACATTCCACTCAAGAACGCGTTTCAGATCCAAAACAAGGCCGTAGGCAACGGTCTGACAGGTTATCTCCTTGTGCTTGATACGTCGCAAACCGGCACTGCGAGCCTGCTTTGCTCGACGTACTTTGGCGGTACCGGCGGGAGCGACATCGTTGACGCAGTGTCTGATGACGCGGCGGATCCGACGAATTTCCGGATCATCCTCGGAGGACGGACGAACTCTACTGATTTTCCGACGGTCAATCCAATCCAGCCCTATGTAGGAGCGTCTGTGGGCGGCACCCAGAGTCCGGACGGGTTTGTTGCGGTGCTAAGCGTGCCGCTTCCTACCCAGACCTTCCCCGCCGCCTTGGTGTTTTCGACCTACATCGGTGGAAGCAATCCGCCCGCTTCCGTCAATACTCCTCCTACGCCTACGCTCTTAGAGGATGACAGGATCACCGGCGTCGGCGTGGATGGAAACCACACGATCTATGCGATCGGCGACACAAACTCGCCGCAGGGTTTCTTCGCGAATACGAATCCGGCGACGACGGTGAACGGTTTCCAGACCACCTGCTCGAGTTGCGGCGCCACGTTTCCCTTGGACGATGTGGTTGTGTTTTCGATTGGGACCGGGGCATCCGCTACATTGCAGTCCATTGCAGTGACACCGACCACCGCGAGCATCGCCGCGGGACAGACACAGCAATTTAGTGCCGTGGGAAATTTCAGTGACGGAACGGAGAAGGACATCACGAGTACGGTCACATGGACTACGGTACCCACGGGCATCGCAACGATGAGCACCACTACTCCAGGGCTTGCCATGGGAGTCGCCGCCGGCACGACTGCGGTGACGCCGACACTAGGAACTGCCACCGTTTTGAACACGGGCGCATTGACGGTTACAGCGGCAGCGCCACCGACGCTGGTTTCCATCACGGTCTTCCCCAATCCAGAATTGGTAACCGTAGGCGGGACGGGTCAACTCGCGGCGACCGGAAACTTCAGTGACGGCTCGCAGCAAGACCTGACGAACACAGCAACGTGGACTTCATCGGATACGACGATTGCAACTGTGAGTGCCACAGGCCTCGCGACGGGCGTGAAGACCGGGGGGCCGGTGACAATACAGGCCGCGCAAGCGGGCGTTGTCGGCTCAACGAGCTTGACCGTGACGCCCGTTTTTACGGGGCCGTATCAACTCGGGCAGCTCTTCGCATCGCTGGGTACCGGCCTGGTGGGCGTTTTTAAATCCGATGGAACTTTGCTGGGAACGATAAACACTGGACAGACTCTGGATGCGGGACTGCAGTTCGATGCCACGGGCAATTTGTTCGTTACGACATTCACCACGCCCACCGGAGTTGTGAAGATCGATACGAATGGAAAGTTGGTGGGTCCATTCGGGAGTGGGTACTCGGGGAATCCGGAATCGATTGTTTTCAGTCACGCTGGAAACGCGTTTGTGGGTGAAGCCCAAAATTCCGATCCGACCAATCCCGCCCCTGTTCCTGTTATTGAGCTCGACCCAGCAGGAAATCTGCTGGCAACCTTCAATGTTGCACGTCAGGACCGGGGAAGTGACTGGGTTGAGCTGCTGCAGGATCAGAAGACCCTTTTGTACACGTCGGAAGGAACCTCCGTAAAGAGTTTCGACATCAGCAAAAATCAACAGAATGCCGATTTCGCAACGAATCTACCGGGGGTATCCGCTTTCGCTTTGCGCCAACTGCCGGACGGAACCGTTCTGGTGGCCGACTCGACCGCGGCACTGAGGCTAACAGCGGGGGGGGCCATAGAGACGACATATACACCGAATCCTGCCTCCCAGGGCATTTTCGCGCTCAACCTCGACCCGGACGGAACCTCCTTCTGGACGGCGGATCTCATCACGGGCGTGATCTACAGATTCGACATCGCGAGTGGCAACCAACTTACAAGTTTTACGGCACCTTCACACTTTGTGTCGGGCCTGGCGATTTTTGGTGAGAAGGCGCCGGGACAAAACAACATCACGGTGACAGAGAACGGCAGCGGAAACGGGACTGTAACGAGCCAACCGGCGGGGATCAATTGTCCGACGGTTTGTGTAGCGCCATTCACTGACAACAGCGCGGCTGTGCTGACGGCTTCGCCGGCGCAGGGCTCTTCGTTTGGCGGGTTTAGCCCGAACTGCACTGCAAGCAGTCCGCAAACCAATCCACCCTCGTGCACGGTGTCCCTTGCCACGACGGACGTGACGGTTTCTGTGACGTTTAACGGTAGCACTGGGCCGACGCTGAAATCGATCGCCGTGACGCCTGTGAACCCAACCGAGCCGATCAATTCATCGCTGCAATTCACCGCGACAGGTACTTTTTCAGACGGCAGCACGAAGGACATTACTTCTACCGTGGCTTGGGCATCTTCGAACACCCAAGCCGCGACGATCAGCGCAAGCGGACTCGCAACGACGGGAGCGACCACGGCTTTGACAACGACAATTTCAGCGACGTTGGACAACGTGACGGGGTCGACCGTGCTGACGGTTTCCAACTCGCCGATTTCGATCTCCGTGACGCTGCCACCGGGTGGGGCTTTCCCGCCGGTGCCACCGGGAGGGAGGTTGGCGATTGGGATTGTGCTGACGTCGACACCGGGCTTCAGCGGAACGGTGACGTTCAGCTGCACGACATCTTCGCCGACGATCACTTGCGCCCCCGATCCAGCGTCGGTGACGCTGACGCCGGGTGGCCCGACGGACGTGGCGATTGTGCTGAACACCTTCTGCACGGGAACGACTGCCGCGGCGTCGGTACGGAAACCCGGCGGATTTGGCGGAGGGCTGGCGTTGCTGTTACTGAGCCTGACGCTTGGCGGCTTCGTATGGACGTACCGGCAGAGCCCGCGGTGGGCGCTATCGTTTGCGGTTCTCGTGTTGATGGCGATTGGCGGAGCAGCGTGCAGCAGTCTGCCGAAAGGGCCGAACGGAGCAACGCCGCCGGGGAATTATTCGGTGACGTTTAGCGCCACCGTGAATGGAGTGACGACAACTACGCCGCCAATTCCTTTCACGGTGCAGTAAAACTGCAGACGCATTGACGAGATTGCTCTGGATCAGACGGGCGTGACATCGAACAGGTGCGCATCAAACGCCTCGCGGCGAACGAACAGGCCGGATGTGCGCAGCTCTTCGCCACTTCTGGAGTAGTGGACGTCGTGCAGCTCGTCGTAAAAGTCATACTGAACTGACGCCGAAATGCTCTCGTCCGTTCGGATGCGACCTTGCGAGGCCGCGCCAACGATATTTACAGCGATGATCTTCCAAGCCTTCGCAGATCTCCACTGATAGACCGCCAGATTGCCGGCTGTATCGTCTCGTTCGGCGTCAACCGGAAGAAGCGACCATTGACCCGTGTGAAATACTTCCTCGTTGGTGAGTTTCAAGATCTTTTCGAAGAAGGCGCGGATGGCAGGGTTCACCGGCTCTTCCGGAGATCGCTGCAGCATAATCGGCTGCCGAATTTTTCGGCCTTCGAGTTCGCCTTGATGGTAGAAACGCATGCCAGGAAGCGTCGACATCAGAGTTCCGGCTGCTATTAATCGTTCGTTGGGAAACACGACGGCACAGCGCTCTTCGTCGTGATTCTCGAGGAAGCGCGCGAGGTGAATTTGATAGTCCACCGGAGCTGCGAGAATGCCGTGGACTGCTGACGGATTTGCGCCGCGAATGGCGTCGTACAGAGCTTTATCGTAAACGAACGAAAATCCCAATTCGAGCAAACGTCCTTCCGTGCCCCAGTATGCCTCGGCGAGAAGAATGAGATCGGGGACGGCTGCGTGCGCTTCCGTCCAGAATTCTTTTTCCGGCCGCGCGAGGCTGCCGATCGATGGCCCCCATATACTAGCGAAGATATCGTTAAGGAGCAGCATCGCCATGTCGCAGCGAATGCCGTCGCAGTGCGCGGCGATTGTGCGCAGGATAGCGAGCTGTGCAGCGCGCATCGCAGGTTGGAAATGATTTAACTGGGCAACGTCGTCCCAGGGTGGAAAGTAGGGGTCTTTTCCGAGGGCCAGGTATACGACGCCGCGGGGTGATTCGGCGCGATAGAAGGCCGACGGGTTTTGATCGTACTGTTCCTTCGTGCCCCGAACGTAAAATTCCGGGTGCTCGCGAGTCCAGGGACAATCGAACGCTGTGTGATTGCCGACGAAATCGAGAAACAGCGCCATGCCGCGCGCGTGAAGTTTCTTGCGGACGGCATCGAGGGAAGTCCACGTGCCGATGCGCGGATCGGGGACGTATTGCACGATCGAGTAAGGAGAACCGATCACGTCAGTTGGCTTCCAACCGGGAAGCACGGCATCAAACTCGGGGTGGTTTTGCGGATTTTCAAGCTTGATGCGCCGCGATTCAGGGCTACGCTGCCAGACGCCCATGAGCCAGACGATATTGAATCCCAGCTGCGCGATCGAGTCCCACTCGGCATCGGGCACTTCGGCAAGTGTGATGTGGCGGCCGAGGCGGACGGAAAGTGCCTCCAGCCATTCCCAGGTGTTGATTTCGTAGAGATGCGGATGAGTGCGGATCGCGAAGGGAGACGACGATTTTGGCGGCGAGGGCATAGATAGCGAGCGTAATTTCTGTTCGACATCGTGTCAACGCGCGACTTCCGAAGAACCATTTGGAGGAATTGGTCTGATATACTGCGCGGCCAAATGTTACGAGAGAACGGCGGGATTACAGACTTGAAGATTGCGCACTTTATGAGGGTTCATTTTCTATTCGCGATTTCGATTTCATTTGGGCTGCTGGCGAACGCCTCATTTGCGCAAGAGGCGGCTACGGGGCAGAAGCTTCCAGCCGCCCACGTTCGGAATCTCACGGTTGACGATTACTTTCGGATTAGGGATGTGGAGGACGCGCAGATCAGCCCGGATGGGAGATGGGTCGCGTACGTGGTTACGACGCACGACGCGAAAGACGATAAGGATAAGAAGCGAATCTGGATGGTCGGCACGGCGGGTGGCGAGGCGATCCCGCTGACGATTGAGGACGCGAATTCACGTCGCCCGCGTTGGAGTCCCGACGGGAAATATCTGGGATTTCTAAGTGAGCGCGGCAACGATAAAAAACAGGTGTGGCTATCGCCTCGTGGCGGTGGGGAAGCGGAACAGCTGACGAATGCGATTCAGGACGTGGATGCGTTCGAGTGGTCGCCAATGGGCGACCGGCTCGTCTTGGTGCTGCAGGATCCTTCGCCTGAGGATCTCGAAGCAGCGAAAAAGAAAGAGCAGGGAAAAGCGGATGAGGAGCAAAAGGAAAAAAAGAGAACGCGGCCGTGGGTGATCGATCGCTTGCACTTCAAAGAGGACGAGATCGGTTACCTCGATCGACGTCGCATGCATTTGTACGTCTTCAATGTGGCGGACCGCAAGATCAAGCAGGTTACGTTCGGCGATTACGAAGATTCCGAACCGGCATGGGCGCCGGATGGGAAATCGATCGCGTTCACAAGCAATCGCAGCACGGAACCCGACAGCAATTTCAATTCGGACATCTGGATCGTTCCGGCCGACAGTGATGATCCCGCGAAGTCGCTCGTACAGGTGACGACGAGTCCAGCTGAGGACTCGGCGCCGGCGTGGTCTCCTGACGGGAAAACGATTGCGTTCGTCACTCAGATCGATCCGAAACTGTTTTGGTACGCGACGTATCAACTTGCGGTGGCGCCTGCGAGCGGCGGCGAGCCGCGAATTTTGACGAAGAGTCTGGACCGCGAGGTGACTGCGCCACATTTTTCTCCTGATGGCCGGTGGATCTATTTCATCGCCGAGGATGAGGGCACGCAGAACCTTCTACGGGTGCCGCGAGTGGGAGGCGAAATTACACGTCCAATAGCGGGACGTCGAAAACTGGAGTCCTATTCAATCAGCCGAGATGGAGCCGTGGCAGCCACGCTATCTAGTCCAAACCTGCCCGAAGAGGCGTATCTGCTGCCTGCGAATGGCGATCTGCGGAGGCTGAGCAAAGTGAACGACGAAGTAATGGCGGGCATCGAGCTGGGCGCGGTGGATTACCTTCACTTCAAGAGCAAGGATGGCACGCCGGTCGCGGCGTTTTTGATCAAGCCGCCGGGTCACACGGCGGGCGTGAAGTATCCGACGATCCTGTGGCTGCACGGAGGCCCGACGCTTAGTCATCAAGCTGAATTTGATTTTCGCGCGCAAATTTTCGCTGCTAATGGCTATCTGGTGGTTCAGCCGAATCCGCGAGGCTCCGCCGGCTACGGGGAAGAATTCTGCAAAGCGATTTTTGCGGATTGGGGCCACAAGGATTACGAAGACGACATGGCCGCCGTGGATTATGCCCTGGCGCAGGGAATTGCCGATCCGGAGCGGCTCGCGGTGGGCGGGCACTCGTATGGCGCGATTTCGACGAATTTCATCATCACGCAGACACATCGGTTCAAAGGGGCCATTTCGAATGCAGGTGAGTTTCTGTATGTCATGAACTATGGCACCGACCTCTATTCGCGTCATTGGGAGTATGAGTTCGGATTGCCCTGGGACAATCGCGCTCTATGGGAAAAAATGTCGCCGTTCAGTCGCGTAAAAGAAATCACAACGCCGACGCTGGTGTTGGGCGGCGATGTGGATTCAAACGTTCCCATCATTAATAGCGAGCAGATGTATCAGAGTTTGAAGCGGCTCGGCGTGCCGACGATGCTCGTGGTGTATCCGGGTGAGTATCACGACTTTGTGCGGCCTTCGTTCATCAAAGATCTCTACGAGCGATATATTTTTTGGTACGCGCATTACGTGAAGGGGGAAGGTCCTGCGAGCCCTCCCGAAGCGAAAAACGCGGACTGACGATTTCGCTGAGAGCTGAGATTTTATTCAGAAGATTGGGATGGAGCGGCTGGACATTCAGGCGCCGCGAGCGTGAGCGTTATTTCTTTTGCGTCGGCATCGGAACCATCGACCGTGACGGCAGCGGAATCCATGCGAGAGGGATCTTCGCAGGCATCATCGTTGCCATGATGGACGTTGCGGCGCGACGGATCGAGATCCTCCCACGCCGAAATTGTGTACTTCGCTGATTCGAGCAGAGTGAATTCGTAAACATCTTCGTTAATCTTCCTCGCTGCGGGATTCTCGCCGTCCGCCGCTCTTGCGGTGACGTACACCTCACCGGGAGGACGCCCGTTTTTCCATTTCAGCTTCACGCGAATCTGGCGAATAGGGTATCCGTCGTCTTCCTTTAATCGAATATCAGCTTTAAGGAGCTGCTGACCGTCCTTCAGCACGATTGGCCGAGCGCTCGAAAGATCAGGTGCACCGGGATAGAAGGCGCGGGGGAAAGGCGAATTGGGATCTTTACGATTCATGCGATTGAAAACGAGAACGTATTCGCCCGGGCCGACGTGATCGAACTCAAAATCGCCCTTAGGTCCTTGAAAACCCCAGAGGCCGGGTCTCGAATCGTCATACGCGCCGGCACGATAAAGTTCCACCGATGCGTTCGGCAGCGGCTTTACGTCCGGACCGCGAACGCTGCCATGGATCCGGCCGGTGGGTAGCGCATCCACGTTGTATTCGTAGCAGGCGCCATTGGGGATCTTGAACGTGGGCAGCGGACCATTTAGCGTCTTCTGCGTGAGCTCCATCCGCACGGGAAGATTGGCAGTGAATTGATACTGTCCGGCGTGGACATCGTAAAAGGTGTAAATACCATTACCGTCGGTGCTGGTAGCGAAGCGATCGTCTTTCGAGCGCAGCTTCAATTTAATGTTGGGAAGCGGATCATCGGGGTCATCGGGAGGCGCGAGCATCGGCGGGTTGGAGCGACGCAAGACGCCGAACACGGAAGCGACCCGGTTGCCGTTGCGCATGGAGCGCAGTTGCGGAATGAGCGCGCGCCCCTCGGAAGCCGGACGCGTGCCGCTGCATATCGTTGCGAAGAGTCGGCCGTCGTCCGCTTTGTTGGGGAACACAAGATATTGCTCACCCTTCGTGAAGTAGAAGGCGCAGTCACCGTCGTCGCCCCCCGAAAAAATATCGATTTCGGGAGTGTTTTCTCCTGCGAACCGTTCATTGATTTGAAAGTGGTAACGAACGACCGCAGGCGCGGAGGGAGCGTTCGGGTCGGCCGGCACATTTTCGGCGGAAACGACCGTTCCGAGGAATGCGACGTCGTCCTTCTGAAGGCCCGGACACATTCCGGGCGGCGCCTTCGAGCAAACGCAGGCCTGCACTGCAGCGGGAGCGTTGAGAAAGAGCAACAACAATGCAACAAATCGGCCGCGAATCATCCGACGTATCGTACATCGCGATGCTCACCGAAATCGAGTGCCGATTGGAAATTTCATCGTGAGCGTACCGCAGTTTCTAATGGCGGCAATTGTTGCGTGGTACCGCCGTTCGTCGGCGCAGGTGCACTGAAAACAAGGCGCGCGCCTTGCTTGCGTACGCGAGCGGTTTTATACTTCGGGCCATGCTGATAAACAGAAATACTAAATTGCCGGCACTGGCAGCCGGCATACTTTTGGCCGTATCGTTCGGCTGCTTGCCGAGCTGGGGCCAACAGGAGAGCGCTGACGCCAATGGTCGCGAAGTGCTCGAACAGGTTCTCACGCAGACCTACCAGCTTTCCCTCGTCGGCAAGGGCGTGATGGGCGTCGGAGCGGCGACGGCGATTCGACGGGCGGGAACAATCGTGCTGATTCAGCGGCCGGGGTTATACGCGTCGTTCGATCGCAATCAGATCGCCTCAAGCTCGATTCACGGGGAGACTGTGACGCTTTACCACGGAAACAAGGACATTGAAATTCCGGTGGGCGAGCGCTTCTACGTGTTCAATATCGCTATAGGACAGGATAACGTCACTGTGGCTTTGCTTTCAGCACAGTTGATGAATGGGCCGAAAGGTTCGGCCCGCGTATGGGCGGCGGTGACATTTGATTTTCCGCCGCAGACGCTTGCGAATGCGAACAAGGATGAGGTTTTTCGCGCGATCGATCCTTGGATTGCTCCGGAAGGGCGCTATCCGGGAGCCGTCACTCCTCAGACTGGTGCTGCCCAAGCTGCAGCACCATCCTCATCGTCGGTGGCACCGCTCGCCGCGTCCCGGCCCGCAAGCCCGCCGGCGCAGCTCGCGCCGGGCATGACGCGGGACGAAATCGTCGCTGCACTGGGAGCGCCGCAGCGCGAAATGAGTTTCGAGGGACGAGCCTGGCTCACGTATCCGAACATGGTCGTCGTGCTGGAAGGTGGGAAGTTGAAATCGATCGATCAATCGGCGCCCGCACCCGCGAAAGTGGCCGTTCGTTCGACTCCGGACGGAGCAGAAATTTATCTGGATGGGCAACTGATCGGCTCAACGCCATCGACCCTCGAATTGCCCGCCGGAACCCATGAGTTGAGCGTTCGGCTTTCGGGCTATCAGGACTGGACTCGAAACATGCGGGTTCTTTCCGGCAGCGAAATCAACCTGGACGCGAACCTGGAAAAGAAGTAAGCCCTTGGTAAATTCCTGGCAAAAGCTTTGCGCGGCGACGGCCTGACCTGCCGACCCGTCTCGCTCTCAAAAACAGCTAAAGCAAGTCCAGCGCTGATTTATTTTCGCGCTCGACCTGTTTCATTGTGCAGCTATGCGGCGCTTTCTCTGGCCGCCATCGTAGAAACTTCGTGCCGTGCCTGAAACGCCCGCCCGTGAAATGGTCGAATTGAACTTCGGCGACGAGACGCGGATCGAGCGGCTCCCATTCGAGCGAATGTTTCGTGCTCCAGCGGCTCAAGCCGCCGGGCGCTTTGCCGGTAAACCCGGGCGGCTTGATCATTCCTTTTAGCTTTTTCGTGAGCGCGGCCCTATCGTGATTGGCAATGGAGGAGGAAAACCCGACGTGATTCAACTTTCCCTCTGCGTCGTAAAGCCCCAGGAGTAACGAACCGACCAGAGGTTTTTTCTCTAGATAGCGGAAGCCACCGACCACACAATCCGCCGTCCGCTGCTTCTTAATCTTCTGCATTCCGGCGCGCTCGCCGGTTTGATAGGGCAAGTCGTCGCGCTTCGCCACGATCCCATCAAGTCCAACTCCCATGTGGAACCACTTTTGCGCGAGGGCGATGTCTTTCGTCATAGGCGAAAGCTGAACGGTCTGATTTTGTGCGGCGAATTTCTTCATGAAACTTTCCAGCGCGCGCCGCCGGTCACGGAGCGGCAAATTTACGAGCTTCTTTCCAGAGGGGTCGACAAGCAGATCAAAAACAATAAATCGGCAGGGTCTTTCTTTGCTCAATTTCGCGATTCGGCTGGCCGCTGGATGAATTCGCATCAGCAGATCGTCGAAAGAAAGATCGCCGTCCACGGGAATCACGATTTCTCCGTCCAGCACAAACTGCTTGGCACGAAAAGCTCGAAGCGAACTAACAAGTTCAGGAAAATATCGCGTCAACGGCTTACCTGATTTCGATTCAAGGTCAACGCGATCGCCATCTCGAAAGGCGATACAGTGAAAACCATCCCACTTCGGCTCGTAATACCACTCCGGTCCCTTCGGCAGCTCGTCAGCGGGCTGTGCCTCCATCGGGGCGTAGGTTTTTGAGAGCGGAAGAGTCATACGAATTTCGCGAGGTTTGTGCGCCCTTTCTGCTCGAGCAGCGGTTTCCACAGGTCGCCGATCTTGGCGAGGCGCGGAGGCACAGTTTTCATAGTGAAATCGTTCATTTCGACACCACGTTCGACTTCCTGCCAAGTAATCGGGGTTGACACGGTCGCCTCTGGCTTCGGCCGCACGGAATAAACAGATGCCAGAGTCCGGTTCCAAGCGTTCTGGTTGTAGTCCACAAGCACGTGGCCGCGCGGCCGGTTTGCTACTCGATACTCCGCCGTGATCAATTTCGGGTGGCGTCGAGCAAGTTCGACAGAAAGCGCCTTGGCAAATGACCAGACCTCTTTTTGGGTAGGCCCACGAACAATCGGAACGTAGACATGAATTCCGCGAGAGCCGGTAGTCTTGGCGTAACACGTGATGTCTATTTCGGTCAGGGCCTCTCGAACGACGAGCGCCGTCTCACGTACGAGAGCGAAAGAAGAGCCTGGTGTCGGATCGAGATCGAAATGCAAGTAGTCGGGCCGATCCACGTCATCGCAGCGCGCGTACCAGGGATTGAGGTCGATACACCCCAAGTTCACGATCCAAAGAAGGGATGCAAGATTCTGCACGACGGGGAAATCGATCACGTTTCCCGAGTGATGCTCGATCGAGCAGATCGGAATTGAGCGCGGGCGCGAGGTGGGCGCTCGTTTCATGAAGAAGAATTCGCCTGAAATTCCGTTGGGATACCGCTTCATCACCATGGCCCGGTTCTGCACATGAGGCAGAAGCCACGGTGATATGTCAGCGTAATATTGGAGCAAGTCTCGCTTCGTTAATTTGAGTTTCGGCCAGAATATTTTTTGCAGGTTGGTGAGTTTTACTTCAGTGCCGTCGACCTTGATTGTCGCGTCATTTAATTGCGTCGGGATAACCACACCAGAACGCTTCAAGTTCGACGTTCTTCGAGTGCGCGACGATCCCTGCTCTTCAATCTGTCGCTTTCGAGTTGCGGGCGACAACGGTCGGGCCACGAGAACCTCGCGCTAGCTGCGTCAAGCGAACATAATTGACCAAAGGTGACTTGAGCAAAATACAGCAATACATCTATGAAACGCGCTATTCGAGGATCTTCGGACTGAGCCGACCGGGAGCGCGATTTACTTCTTTTTTGATTTGCCTTCGTCGCCGGAAACGAGCACGAATTTCTGAACCCGTTTGGCGTTATCGACCTCGCCCGTATATAGGTTCCCGTCCGAATCTGAGGCGATTTGGTGCACCCAATGAAACTGCCCGGCATTGCGGCCGCTGTGACCGGTCGTGCCGAGAACATTTCCGCCGCTGCGCTCGAGTATCCACAGAACGTTATTCTCGCCGTCAGCCAAAATCATGAACTTTTGTTCAGCGTCGCGCGAGAAAGCGAAGTCCCAAGCGGATCCCTGGCCCAACGTCTCCTTGCGCACAAAAAATTCCTTCAGGAACTTGCCTTGCTTGGTGAAGACTTGAATTCGATCGTTCGTGCGGTCGCAGACATAGACTAGCCCGTCGTTTGAGATATGGACGCAGTGAACGGGATTCCGGAATTGCTGATCGACGGTTGCCGCGGGGTTGTACGGTCCGGGGTCGGCATCGTCGGGCGGCTTTCCATAGGCACCCCACAAGCGCTTGAACGCGCCGGTTTCAGAGTCAAAAACGATCACCCGTTTGTTCATATACCCGTCGGAGATGTAAACCTCGTGCGCTTCATCGTCCACGGCAATTCCTGAAGGCCGCCCCAACAAATCGTGGCTCGAGCTGTCAGCGGGCTGTGTGGCGGGAGCGGGGTGACCGATTTGCATCAGAAATTTTCCATCAGGGCCGAACTTGAGGACTTGGCGATCCACTGGAGCGTTTCCCGCAATCCAGATGTTGCCTTTCTTATCGATGTGAATGCCGTGCTCAGAAGTCGGCCAGTCGTAGCCTTGACCGGGGCCACCGAGCGAGCGCAGCAAATTTCCCTGCGCGTCAAATTCGAGGATGGACGGCGCGGCAAAGCAGCACTCCGAGCGCGGCGGCGTTTGGTCCGCGCCTAACTCGTCTACAGTGTCCGACTTGGGGCGCTGCAAGATCCAAATGTGATTTTCGCCGTCCACCGTGAGGCCGCCCACTTGGCCCATAATCCAATTGTTCGGCAACTGCTTGGGCCAGAAAGGATCCACCTTGTATTGTGGAGCGGCTTGCGCCATGGCTTGCGGGCCGGCGCTGAGCTTGAGAGAGCAGAGCACGAACAAGAGCAGGGTTGCCCTAGTCCAACTGTTCATAATGTGCATGGAAAATCCTTCTCCACTCAGTTATCGCTTCGACCTCTGAACGATTCGCTTCAATCTGTATTTCGGTTGCAATCGCCGCACACATACAGCTCTTAGGACGGTTGAATCTGCAAAGATTGTGCAACGCCAGTACAAATCAGGCAATTTATTTCTCGGCTCCCAACATGTTCTTGGCCCTGCTGATAGCCTGATCGAATGCTCGATCCAGCCCGGCGTTTACACCTCTACAGCCGGCGACTACCTGTTCGCTCCATGTCAGGTAATCGCGTCGACGTTGTCGGGACCAATCCGCCGGAGGGCTGACCGTGATGTCGCGAACGTTACAGATCTTGTCTGCGATTTTCAGCTGTTTCGCGCGGATCGAGGAGTTCTGCGCGTGTTCGATCTGAAGCAACTTCCGCTCCGCTTTCGGCAGTGACTTGTCGTCCGTCAACTCGCGGACCAGACTGGCCACCTCTGAGCCGAAATGTTCCTCAAGCTCCCCAAAAGTGGTTTGCGTGTCCTCAACTGTGTCGTGTAGGGCTGCAGCGATAAGCGTTACCTCATCAGATACACCACCCTCGGCCGCCAGGACTGTGGCGACAGCAATCGGATGATTGATATATGGGGATGCTTCAGCATCCTTACGACGTTGGTCGCGGTGCTTGTTGGCCGCAAAAGCGATTGCCTTTAAAAGCTGTGTGGGATTTAACTCCACGGGATCCTCTCTCATGAAGTCTCTGTTGTCGGCCGGCCGCAATGCGCTAATGAAAGCAGAGGTGAAGAAAATTGGGCGGCAATCTGCGCGGTGTACTTGGCCGCATAGCTCGCCAGCTAATTTCGGGCCGAATCATGCGGCTTCGGATTTTATCTCCTAGGGCTGTGCCGGACTGACAAGATAGAACATTCGCTTCAACCGCCCTTGTTCTCCTGAAGGATGTTCCCTCCATCGACCACCAAGACTTGCCCAGTAATGTAGGAAGCTTCGGGCGAAGCGAGGAAACAAACGGCGGCAGCCACTTCCTCCGGCGTGCCGGCGCGGCCGAGCGGTGTATGAAGCGCTGCGATTTTTTCGGACGTCGTCGAGGAGGCCGTTGCGATCCAGCCGGGAGCGACGCCGTTGATCGTGATCCCATCGCCGGCTGTTTCGATGGCGACGGCGCGCATCATCCCATCCATGGCCGCCTTCGCCGCGCCATAGGCCGCGTCACCCGGATTGCTCGAAAACGGTCCCGTCACCGACGTAACATTCACGATCCGGCCGTACTTCTGCTGCGTCATTCCGGGCAACACCGCGCGGGTCATGTGGAAGGCGGTGTGCAATGTAATCGCGATCTGGTTTTGCCACTCCGCGAACGAGGTCTCGATCAGCGGCTTACTGTCCGTTGGCCGCCCCGTTTGCGCCATGCCGGCGTTGTTTACCAGGATGTCGATACGGCCTGCCCGCGAAAGTACTGAATCGACAAATCTCTGCACGTCAATTTCGACGGTGAGATCGGCGATGAAAGACAGAACTCGCTCGCCGCCGGCGTTGATCTCGCGAGCGCGGGAATGAACACGATCCGTCGTGGAAGTAATCACCACGCGCACTCCCGCAGAATGCAGTCTCCGCGCGATGGCGAAACCAATTCCTTCGGCGCTTCCCGCGCCGGTAATTACCGCTGTCTGTCTGTTTAGGGGTAAGTCCATGGGGATTCTGCGGAAGTCATAATACATCGTTCACGAAAGATTTCGATTCGGCAAGCTCCGCGGAGCGCCCGACTGAGCGATTGAAGTAGTCGGACATGCCTGACAGTGAGTGGATTCTTTTGAGCGGCCTGAGACATGGGTGACAGTTTGTACCGGACACATGGGTGACACTTTTTCCCTTTTGGGGGAGGGAGTGATGCCTTGGAAGGAGTGTTCGGTTATGGATGAACGTGTTCGCTTTGTGGCG
>Ga0185299_10003020_pt1 | contig 23689 bp, 8 predicted proteins | sample PaiPotPPA55metaG_FD_128002 | JGI IMG/M metagenome (GOLD analysis project Ga0185299, IMG submission 128002) | Iron sulfur acid spring bacterial and archeal communities from Banff, Canada, to study Microbial Dark Matter (Phase II) - Paint Pots PPA... ... | reverse complement strand
ACGTATAGTTGCCAGAACTGTCAGCCGTGACCGAGGCGCTCGCTGCCCCGCTCAACGTCACCGCGGCTCCGCTGCCACCGGTAATCGTGCCGGAGATGCTCCAGGTGATCGCGGTCGCGGTGAAGTTGACTGCGGTTGCACTCGCGCCGCTGATCGTCACCGCCTGACTGGTTGGGCTCAAGGTGAAGCCGCTCTTGTTGGGCGTGACCGTGTAGGCGCCATTAGCCAGTCCGTTGAACGTATAGTTGCCAGAACTGTCGGCTGTGACCGTGGCGCTGGCCGCCCCGCTCAACGTAACCGTGGCCCCGCTTCCACCGGTGATCGTCCCCGAGATGCTCCAGGTGATGGCGGTCGCGGTGAAGTTTACGGCAGTGATGTTGGCGCCACTGATCGTCACCGCCTGGCTCGTCGGACTGAGAGTAAAGCCGCTCTTGCTCGGCGTGACCGTGTAAGCACCGTTGGCCAACCCGGTGAAGCTGTAGTTGCCCGAGCTATCGGCAGTGACCGTGGCACTCGCTGCTCCGCTCAAGGTCACCGAGGCCCTGCTTCCGCCAGTGATCGTGCCCGAGATGCTCCAGGTAATCGCCGTCGCGGTGAAGTTCACTGCGGTTGCACTCGCGCTGCTGATGGTCACCGCCCGGTTAACCGGACTCATGGTGAAACCACTCTTGGTGGGCGTGACTGTGTAGGCGCCATTAGCCAGTCCGTTGAACGTATAGTTGCCAGAACTGTCAGCCGTGACCGAGGCGCTCGCTGCCCCGCTCAACGTCACCGCGGCTCCGCTGCCACCGGTAATCGTGCCGGAGATGCTCCAGGTGATCGCGGTCGCGGTGAAGTTTACGGCAGTGACGTTGGCGCTACTAATCGTCACCGCTTGGCTCGTCGGGCTGAGGGTGAAGCCGGTCTTGCTGGGCGTGACCGTGTAAGCACCGTTCGCCAATCCGGTGAAGTTGTAGTTGCCGGAGCTATCGGCGGTGACGGTGGCACTCGCTGCTCCGCTCAACGTCACCGAGGCCCCGCTTCCGCCAGTGATCGTCCCCGAGATGCTCCAGGTGATCGCCGTCGCGGTGAAGTTCACTGCGGTTGCACTAGAGCCGCTGATGGTCACCGCCCGGTTAACCGGACTCATGGTGAAACCACTCTTGCTGGGCGTAACCGTGTAAGCACCGTTGGCCAACCCGGTGAAGCTGTAGTTGCCCGAGCTATCGGCAGTGACCGTGGCAGTCGCTGCTCCGCTCAGCGTCACCGAGGCCCCGCTTCCGCCGGTGATTGTCCCTGAGATGCTCCAGGTGATCGCCGTCGCGGTGAAGTTGACTGCGGTTGCACTCGCGCCGCTGATCGTCACCGCCTGACTGGTCGGGCTCAAGGTGAAGCCGCTCTTGTTGGGCGTGACCGTGTAGGCGCCATTAGCCAGTCCGTTGAACGTATAGTTGCCAGAACTATCGGCTGTGACTGTGGCGCTGGCCGCCCCGCTCAACGTCACCGCGGCTCCGCTGCCACCGGTAATCGTGCCGGAGATGCTCCAGGTGATCGCGGTCGCGGTGAAGTTCACTGCGGTTGCACTAGAACCGCTGATGGTCACCGCCCGGTTAACCGGACTCATGGTGAAACCACTCTTGCTGGGCGTGACCGTGTAAGCACCGTTGGCCAACCCGGTGAAGCTGTAGTTGCCCGAGCTATCGGCAGTGACCGTGGCAGTCGCTGCTCCGCTCAATGTCACCGTCGCCCCACTTCCACCCGTGATCGTGCCCGAGATGCTCCAGGTGATCGCCGTCGCGGTGAAGTTGACTGCGGTAGCACTCGCGCCGCTGATCGTCACCGCCTGACTGGTCGGGCTCAAGGTGAAGCCGCTCTTGCTAGGCGTGACCGTGTAGGCGCCATTAGCCAGTCCGTTGAACGTATAGTTGCCAGAACTATCGGCTGTGACCGTGGCGCTGGCCGCCCCGCTCAACGTCATCGTGGCTCCGCTTCCGCCAGTGATCGTGCCCGAGATGTTCCAGGTGATCGCCGTCGCGGTGAAGTTGACGGCCGTAACGTTGGCGCCGCTGATGGTCACCGCCTGGCTCGTCGGACTGAGAGTAAAGCCGCTCTTGCTCGGCGTGACTGTGTAGGCGCCATTGGCCAACCCGGTGAAGCTGTAGTTGCCAGAACTGTCAGCCGTGACCGTGGCACTCGCGGCTCCGCTCAACGTAACCGAGGCCCCGCTTCCACCTGTGATCGCCCCCGAGATGCTCCAGGTGATCGCGGTCGCGGTGAAGTTCACTGCGGTTGCACTGGCCCCACTGATGGTCACCGCACGGTTGACTGGGTTGAAGGTGAAGCCGGTCTTGCTGGGCGTGACCGTGTAGGCTCCGTTGGCCAGCCCGCTGAAAGTGTAGCTTCCCGAGGCATTTGCCGTCGTGGTGGCGCTGGCCGCCCCACTCAACGTCACAGTGGCTCCGCTTCCACCTGTGATCGTGCCCGAGATGGTCCACGTTGGCTGCACGATCGTTACTGTATTACCCGTCGTGGTGGTCGACAACGCCGTGCTGTCGAGAGCGGCTGCGGCGCCGCCGGCGAGCTGGATTGCGGACGATGTGTTCAGTGTTGACGGCGAGATTGTGAGGGCAACTGTGGCCACAACACCGTTTGAAATCGTATTGGAGTTGATCCCCCAGAGCACGCACGTCGAGCTCCCAGAACTGCTATTGCAAGTGATTTGTTTACCGGCAGCTGTCGCTGCCGCGCCTGCTGTCACTGTTGCCGATGTGAAGTCGACGGTCGAATAGTTGAGAGTCCATTGGACCGAAGCAGGCTGGGTGCCCGAACTGTTCAGGCTGAGGTTCAAGGTTACGATCGAACCAGGGGTTCCGGATCCGGACGAGAGGTTGAGGGTGCCCTGTGCGAAGCCAAAACAAGACGATAGGAGGGCTAACAAAATGACACGGAAGGAAATAAGTGAGATGGAGGATCTAGCAGCGCGCGACTGTTTAATCCAAAAAAGCTCGTGGAATAGTAACAGCAATTGCCTAGTCCTATAACGCAAGCCTCACTGTACTGTTACTTCACCGATGGTGGTACCGACCGATCACTTTACTTCCATGGGGATTAATCATCTAAGTATTGGGTGCAGATTGACTTAGGCTTTAGGGGCGCTCGTCTCCTCTTCCTTGCCCTTTGGTCCGATTGACAAGGTTGCTTTGAGAGGCTCTTAATGGTTGGGTATTCAATCGCGAATCATCTGACGAGAGCGGCACCTTTAATTTAAAAAGGTGTTGTGGACTCCTCCAGAGCCTCTGGAAGTGTTCCCGTTGTGGAATAACTTACTACCAAGGCTCTTGAGTTCGCCGGAGATCCTTCGCGCGAGATTTTCGCATCACAAAGGAAGGCCTTTAAGGGCCAGAAGGCAACCAACCTGCCTGGCGATTAAGTATTACGCCAGACGTTCTCTTTTTATGGTTGCAGAGCATGGTAAAGTGAGCAAACTTTCAGGTGGGCCGATGGCCCTGATCGTCGATGATGACCTAGGCTTCGTTTTTTGGCTAAGTGAGAGATTCCACGAGGTCGGTTATCAACCTGCCCCAGCTTTGAATGCTCGCCAGGCAGCTTCGTTTGTCAAGGAATTGAATCTGAAGGTCGCCGTGGTGGTAGCTAATCCAAATTTGCGGGGTGTCCGGAAGCTGATAAAGACTTTGAGTCAAACACACTCCCGTCTTGTTAAGATCATCCTAATCCGGGATCCCACCGCACGCACCACCGTCGAGATTCGGGCCCACGCGAGATTGGATCGGCCTTCGGGTTGGGAACCAGCCTCCCGTCACGAATGGCTCAGAAAGCTAAAGAGGATCTTAGAGGAGGCAGAGGAAGCGGCTGCCAACGCCAGAATTAGCGGCTATCCCTCTCACTAACATCGAGGATAAGCCGAGGACATGCTTTCGTGTCTGCTTACTGGATAGACGCTGGGGCGTGATTCGTCCCCGGCCGGACCCTGACCCTCAGCCGCAATGAGGTTCCATCGGGCCGCTCAAATACCATCGGGTAGTCGCCCAAGAAGCCCGGTCCGAGTTGCCAGTAGAATACTCCATTTTGCAGCGCGGAGCCGATCGGCAGCGCGGTTCGTTGATCACCCACAAGCAGATACGCCGACGTGGCTCCCAGAGGCAGTTCGATGCGGCTGAGCTCTTCGACCTCGAGCGAGACCGTACCCTCGTTATCCACCGCCAACGGCGCAAGCTGTTGGTTCACTTGCGGCGTCCGGTTGGTGCCCTCCATGGAGATCGCCGGCTCAGATTCTGCCGGCGCAGTTGTGCCGCCGCTGTTCAACACGTTGAAGTACCGGCTGCCGATGCCGGCCCCACGCCCCGCATTGTCGTATACCACCCAACTAATGGTGTGCATTCCATTGGCGAGCGTGGTGGTGTCGATGTACAAGAACCCGACCGCTCCGTTGCTGTTGGCCAAGCCCGGAAAGTCAGTAGCGATGTCGGCCCGATACTGGTTGTAGGTCGGATGGCCGAGCGTTACTCCATCCACCTGCACCGTGATGGTGGACCCGTCCAAGGGAATCAGGTACGGGTTCTGCGTTAAAGCCCAACCGAAGTTCACAAAGGCGTTGCCCGATGCAGTACCGCCCTGATCGGGAGTGTCGATGGTACCGAATGGTGTGGAGGCATGCGCGTTGTCCACGGTGATGACGCGCGTTCCCAGATCCAGCTGATTACCGGCCTTGTTCACCGCGATGGCGTGCAGCCGGTAGGTGCCATTGCCCAGTGGGCCTCCCGGGTCAGGCAAGAAGTTGGTGAGCAGCATGTAGCCCCAGCCACCCCGATAACTCCAGGGCGAGTTGGGGTAGGTGGTCTGGACATCGGGCCGCGCACCCGGGACGAAAGTTGCGTTTCCAATCAGAACTAGGCCGTTGGGACTGGTGGACTCGCCTCCCACCGGATCGCGCCAGATGCTCACGCTGGTTACTTCAATGTTGTCCAGCGCCCAACCGGTCACTGGAATTGCCCCGGTGATGCCGGCGGTATTATTCACCGGCGTATCGAAACTCCCAAAGGGCAAAGCAGGAGTGACATTGGCGACATTGACCTGAATCTGTTGCGGGGAGTTGGTTGCGCCCGCTGCCGTTACAGTCACCACGCCGCTCGGTCCAGGACTCACGGTGATTTGCAGCGCTCCACTGCCAACTCCCGAAGGCGGGTTGACGGTGATATTGGACTGGTTGGAGGTGGCGGTCCAAGCCACCGCAGCCGCGGGGCTGATGTTCACCGTGACGGGTTGCGGGCTGGTGATGAGAGTGCCATTCCACCCGTATTGCAGGCTGGGATAATCCACCGACAAGGTGGACGCCGGACCGGTGCCGCTAGCCATGAAGTTGACTGCAGAAACATTTGCTCCGCTTAAGTTCACCGACTGACTGGTGGGGCTGAACGTGAAGCCGCTCTTGCTGGGCATGACCGTATAGGCGCCGTTGGCCAATCCGGTGAAACTGTAGTTGCCGGAGGCATCCGCCGTTGCCGTAGCACTCCCTGCCCCGCTCAATGTCACGGTCGTCCCGCTCCCATTCGTTGACGGGCTGATCGTGCCGGAAATCGTGAGACCCTGAGACTGCACGATAGTAACGGCGGCGCCCGTGGTTGATGTCGCAATTGAGTTACTAGTAGGCAAAGTTGACGAAGCTGACAGACCGTTCGACAAACTGACAGCCGAGGACGGGTTCTTAGTCGAACCTGATATTGTCAGGGACACTTTCGCGAGGACGCCATTCGAGATGGCCTTCGAGTTCAGGCCCCAGGCGATGCATTTTCGGCTTCCAGCCGTGCTGTTGCAGGAGATTGACTTGCTGGCTGCTGTCGCTGCCGCCCCTGCGGATACACTGACGGACGAAAAGTCGGTCGTGGAATAGCTTATCGTCCACTCTAACGCTGCCGGCTGGCTCGAGGTCGAACTCACCGATAGATTCAAAACTACCGTGGAACCTGGGTTACCAGATCCGGAGCTAAGACTGAGGGCCACTCCTTGCGCAAAGCCACAAGAGGATGCCGCCAGAGCCATTGCGGACCGGAACACCCACGCCGCGATTGAAGATCGACCCAACACTTGAGCCTCCGAATGTTACCAGAACCAAACGTCCCAAGACTAATAAGTACGCGTCAGCCAAAGTTGAATATAGCACTGGTTCAATTGACTACCCATTACGTATATGCCGTAGTTGCTACTCGATTAGACCGAAAGACCTAAGGCAGAATGACTTAACACAAAGGCTGGAATCTCCTTAGTAAGACAGCATACGACGCACTCGTAGTACTGTCTACGCCATAGTTTCAGTACTCTCTAAGCTTTAGTCCCATCTCCGATTGATAAGCGCCTCGTCGATCAGTTCTCAACAGAAGGTCAATCTTGAGAACGAAGAGCAGTTTATACGACTCCGCTGTGTCAAAGCTCACCGTCCTACTGGTGGGTTTGATTTTGTTATCAGTAACCTCGACGCCGGCAAACGCACAGCAGGTGGCGGTTTCGCTGGGTTCTGGAATTAGTGTCCCGGGCGGTACCCTGGCAATGGATGTTTCCTTGACGACGTCGGGGGGTGCACAGCCTGCGGTTTTTCAATGGACCATGAGCTATTCGGCGGCCGACATCGCCAGCGTGAGTGTTACCGACGGGCCGACCGCCACTGCTGCGGGCAAAAGCATCTTGTGTTCGAGTGCGTCTGGCAGTACCGTCTGCGTTGCATATGGCGTGAATCAAAATATCATCAGCGATGGCGTGGCAGCAACGGCCACCTTTAACATCGCGTCAGGAGCCTTGGACACGTCAGCGCCAGTGCAGGTCACTGGAGTATCGGCGTCTGCGCCAGACGCTAGTGGGATTTCAGCATTGGGGACCGGCGCGACGATATCGATTAGTCAGACGTCTCAGCCACCAGCAGCAAGCGGGCTTTCGTGTATTCCCGCCAGTGTCACTGCGCCTGGAACCTCAGCTTGCACCGTGACGTTGAGCGCACCAGCCCAAACGGGCGGAATCAACGTGACCCTTGCCAGCAACAACTCGAACGTCAGCATTCCGGGTAGCCTGGCCGTGCCTCCCGGATCCTCGAGTGCCGGTTTCACTGCGACGGTGGCGGCAGTTACAAAAGCTCAGAGCGCTAGTTTAACGGCAAGCGCAGGCGGCGTAAGCAAGAACTTCTCTCTGGGTATTGCCCCGCCCCTTTGGAGCATCTCAGGTACAATCAGTCCGTCCTCGAGTGGCAGTGGAGCAACGGTTACGCTCGCCGGGGCAGGGAATGGAGTGGTGACCGCGGATGCTTCAGGAAATTATAGCTTCAGCGGGTTGTTGAATGGCACCTATACGGTTACACCCAGCAAGAGCGGTTATGCTTACAACCCCACAAGTCAGCCCGTGACGATAAATGGGGCTAGTCTTACTGGAATTAACTTCACTGATCCGGTTATTCTTCCGGCGAATTCGATTACCGTCGATGCTACGGCCTGGCAGGATCAATCAACAGCAGCATCAACAGTTACTGCTAGCGGGTTATCTACCGTGTCCGGAAATGAGTTGCAGCTGGCCTTCATTTCGACTGATGCGACAGGGCCCAGCACGACCGTCACGAGCGTCTCGGGGGCGGGTTTGACTTGGGAACTCGTCGTTAGAACCAACACGCAAAATGGTACGTCCGAAATCTGGCGGGCGTTCACATCCGCGCCTCTGAGCAATGTCTCGATAACTGCGACGCTGTCCCAAACCGTGGCTTCCTCGATGACGGTAATGAGCTTTTCGGGCGTGGACATTTCCGGAACTAATGGTTCGGGAGCGATCGGCGCAAGCGGCAGCGGATATGCCGCACCCGGGGCTCCGACAGCAACGCTGATCACGACGCGGAATAATTCGTGGGTCTTTGGGGTCGGAAACGATTATGACACCGCAACGCCGCGAACGCTCGGAAGCGGCCAAAGCATGGTGCACCAGGCTCTGCCGAACATATCCGGAACGGCGGTGGACGCGTTCTGGGTTCAAATGCAGACCAACCCCACGCTTGTTGCGGGCACCAGCGTGACGATCAACGATACAGCGCCGACCACGGATCAATACAACCTGAGCATTGTCGAGATTCTTCCGGCGCTCTCTACAAGCTCGCAAACTTGGAGTATCTCAGGTTCCCTTGGTTCCTCCGGCAGTGGCGCGACCATGACGCTGAGTGGCGCCGTGAGTTCGACGATCACAGCGGACGCCTCCGCCAGCTACGCCTTCACCGGCCTTGCCAACGGCACCTACGCCGTGACGCCGAGCAAGACCGGCTACACGTTCAGTCCGGCGAGCCAGTCCGTGACTATTAACACGGCAAACCTCAGCGGAGTCAATTTCACGGCGGTACCACAGACTTGGAGTCTTTCGGGTACGATCAGCCCATCCTCAACCGGCAGCGGTGCAACCGTGACGCTGGCTGGCGCATCGAGCGCAACCGCGACGGCCGACGCTTCCGGAAACTACACCTTTAGCGGCTTGGCGAATGGCGCCTACACCGTGGCACCGAGCAAGGCGGGTTACACATTTAGTCCAGCAAGCCAGTCGGTGACGATAAACAGTGCTAACTTCAGCGGAGTCAATTTCACGGCGGTACCACAGACATGGAGCCTCTCAGGTACGATCAGCCCGTCCTCAACTGGCAGCGGCGCGACTGTGGCGCTGGGCGGCCCCTCGAACGCAACCGTAACGGCCGATGCTTCCGGAAACTACACGTTTACGGGCCTGGGGAACGGCACGTATACGGTGACACCCAGCAAGAGTGGTCATTCATTTAGTCCGGCAAACCAATCAGTGACGATCAGCAGCGCTAACGTGACCGGAATCAACTTTTCAACGAATGTTCAGACTGCACTTCTCGCGATTGATGCCAGAGCTTTCCGGAACAATTCCTCAGGTAGCGAGAAGGTGGTTTCGCCGAAATTCTCCACAAGTGCTGGCAACGAGTTGCTGCTGGCTTTCATCTCGACTGGCTATGCGGGAGGGACGAATGACACCGTAACGAGCGTCTCGGGCGCTGGTTTGACTTGGGCGCTCGTCGTCAGAACGAACATTCAGAGTGGCACGGCCGAAATCTGGCGGGCCTTCGCACCAACGGTCCTAACCAACGTCGCTGTAACGGCCAAGCTCTCACAAAGCGTAGCTTCCTCAATGAGTATTATAAGCTTCAAAGGTGTTGATACGTCGGGCACCAATGGCTCGGGAGCGATCGGCGCTACTGGTAACGGGCACGCTTCTTCCGGTGCCCCCATCGCCACGCTGAATACCACGCGCAACAATTCTTGGGTCTTTGGCGTCGGGAATGATTATAACCAAACTGTCGGCCGGACGCCGGGTCCAGGCCAGAGCATGGTGCATCAAGCTTTACTCAATACGTCCGGAGCCGCGGACACGTTCTGGGTCCAAATGCAGAACAGCCCTACCCCACTAAGCGGCACCAGCGTTACGATCAATGACACAGCGCCGACGACCGACCGATACAACCTGAGCATCGTCGAGATTCTTCCTGCATTGACCGTAACGACAGCTAATGCTCCGGCACAGGCAGCCGGAGAGACGCAGCGATTCAACCTAACGATGTCTAACGCCGCCAGCGCTCTGAGCGGAGATGTGTGCAGTCCGGGCAGCCTGGCTACTCTTTCCGGAACCGGTCTCACCGCCCAGGCTGCACAGACGGCAACGTCTTTCCCGCTGCCGACGCGATTAGCAGACGTGCAAGTCGACGTGAATGGTGCTGCTGCGCCTTTGCTGTTCGTCTCGGACTCGCGAGTCATCTTTCAGTGTCCGCTGCTGGCTCCGGGCTCGCCACTGGAGATCGTCTTGAAGACTGAAAACGGGGTTTCGGCATCCCGGTTTCGGAGCCTCATGCAGGCGGCAGCGCCAGGTTTATTCACCTGGGGCACAGCAGGGCAGGGAGTGATCATGAATGCGGCCACCAATGAGATCGCGATGCCGAAGACAAAAGGAATTGCGAGCCGGCCAGCCGTGCCGGGTGAATACATAAGCATTTTTGCCAACGGCCTCGGTGAGGTGATAGGTGGCGTTGCCGCTGGGGCACCGGCGCCGGACGACCGGTTGGTCCTGCTGAAGAATAAGATCGAAGTCGTCCTGGGAGGGATCGAGATTGATCCAGCCTTCGCGGGGTTGGCGCCCGGAACGGTTGGGCTGTTCCAGGTCAATGCTCAACTGCCGCCCGATGTTCCTGTCGGGCTGGGAGTCCCGCTGTATCTCAAGGTGATCCTCGCGGACGGATCCGTTGTATCGAGCAATACGGTGACGATGGCTGTTAGTAGCGCGCATGACCCACTGAACTGAATGATGGGTACCCGGGCTGGCAGCGCGCACGGACCCCCTCACATAGCTGCAACTAACTGGTTCGCAATCTCCTGACCGATCGCGAGCGATGCGGTTGCACCAGGACTGGGAGCATTCAGCACGTGCAAGGCGTGCTCCCCTTTCACAAAACTGAAGTCCTGTACGGTCTCGCCACTGCTTGTGATCGCTTGCGCGCGAACGCCTGTGGGGCCAGGCTCGAGGTCCGCCGGCCGAACGTCGGGTACGAGAGCATTGAGAGACTGGCAGAAGAGCTCCTTGCTGAACGAGCGGCGCAGTTCGTTGAAGCACATGCGGGGGTATTTCTGGACGAAGCGCCAGAATCCGGGGTAGGTCAACGTATCAAGGAAGTCTCGGGCGGAGAAATCGGTTTTCTTGTACCCCTCGCGCGATAACGCCAGTACTGCGTTTGGGCCCGCTTCGATGCCGCCGTGGATTAGTCGCGTGAAGTGAACGCCAAGAAACGGGAACTTAGGATCAGGGACAGGATAGATCAGATTGCGAACAAGATATTGGCGCTCCGGCTTCAATTTGTAATACTCACCGCGAAACGGAACGATTCTCAGTTCTCGCTTCTCGCCAGCGAGGGAGCTCACTCGATCACAATGAAGCCCAGCGCAGTTCACGATATAGTCCGATTCGTACTCTCCGGCAGTCGTCTTCGTAATCCACTGCCCATGTTTTTTCTCTAGATTCGTGACTTGCGCCAGAGTAACCACGCGACCGCCAGTTGAGACGATGCAACGCACCAAGGCCGCGCACACGGCCGCATAATCGACAATGCCTTCCTCCGGAACACGAATCGCAGCGACTCCGCCGGCATAAGGCTCGATTTCACGCATCTCATGTGGGCCAAGCATCTGAAGTCTGCTAAGACCATTCTTCTGCCCCCGGTCAAACAAGTCATGGAGTCGAGGCAGCTCCTCTTCATTCGATGCAACGACGAGCTTTCCGCAAATCTCGTGTGGGATGCCGTGCTCTTCACAAAACGCAATCATTTGACGGATCCCCGTGACTGCCAGACGGGCCTTCATGGAACCCGGCTTATAATACAAGCCGCAATGCAGGACGCCGCTGTTGTGCCCGCTCTGATGCAGCCCAACCGCGCCCTCTTTCTCTAGTACGGTGACTACAGCATTCGGATATGTTTGCCCGAGGCGGAACGCTGTGGCCAGCCCGACGATGCCTCCGCCGATCACGACAATGCGCATAACTTCATATTCGTATTTGGTGAACGGCTTGTGGGAATCGATCGGCGCCGGTTAGCACGTTACTCTAAGTGGCGCAGTCGTGCCGTGGTCAAGCGGGAGGCTGGCGAGTGTGTATGCGTTATCTCTTCCATCAGTAACCGCCTCGACAACCGCCATACGATCGTTCCATCCCACCACGAGGTCACCGGCAACGTGCGCCGCGTTAAGGGTCACTTTCACTGTGGTCTGAGGCGTTTGCGGTGCAGCCTCATTACTTTGCACGGATAGGGAACTGAAAAAGATTATCAGTGTGGTCGCGCTGGCTACGTTCGAGTACGGGCTCAAGTTCCCGGCCGTATCGACTGCTTGCACCTGGTAGCTGTAGCTGGTGTTGAACGACAGCCCGGTGTCGCTAAACGTGGTCCCAACCGGCGCCGCGATCTGCGCAAAGTTGGTGCAGCCCGCGCCTTGGCAGCGTTGCACAATATAGTTCGTCAGCCCCACCGTGCTGGTCGATGCCGTCCAGCTCAGGTTGATCTGGCCCAGGCCGGCCGTCGCCGTCAGGTTGCCGGGCGCTGTGGGAGGCGCTTGTGTCGTGGCGCTGGCGACATTAGAGAATACACTCAAGTTCCCGGCCGTGTCGACGGCTTGCACCTGGTAGCTGTAGCTAGTGCCGGATATCAGGCCGGTGTCGCTGTAGGCGGTTCCGGCCGGCGAGGCGATCTGCGCAAAGGTGGTGCAGCCCGCGCCTTGGCAGCGTTGCACGATATAGTTCTTCAACCCCACCGTGCTGGTTGATGCGTTCCAGCTCAGGTTGATCTGGCTCGTGCTGGCAGCCGTCGCCGTCAGATTGCTGGGCGTCGTGGGAGGAGCTTGTGTCGTGGCACCGGCTACATTAGAGAACGCGCTGAGGTTCCCGGCCGTGTCGATGGCTTGCACCTGGTAGCTGTAGGTGGTGTTGAACGACAGCCCCGTGTCGTTGAACGTGGTCCCGGCCGGCGCGGCGATCTGCGCAAAGTTCGTGCAGCCCACGCCTTGGCAGCGTTGCAGGATGTAGTTCTTCAGCCCTACCGTGCTGGTTGATCCCGCCCAGCTCAGGTTGATCTGGCCCAGGCCGGCCGTCGCCGTCAGGTTGCCGGGTGCGGTGGGAGGCGCTTGTGTCGTGGCGCTGGCGACGTTGGAGAACACACTCAGGTTCCCGGCCGTGTCGATGGCTTGCACCTGGTAGCTGTAGCTAGTGCCGGATGTCAGACCCGTGTCGCTGTACGTGCTTCCGGCTGGCGAGGCGATCTGCACAAAGGTAGTACAGCCCACACCCTGGCAGCGTTGCACGATATAGTTTTTCAACCCCACAGTGCTGGTCGATGCCGTCCAGCTCAGGTTGATCTGGCTCGTGCTGGCAGCCGTCGCCGTCAGATTGCCGGGCGCCGTGGGGGGCGCTTGTGTCGTGGTGCTGGCTACATTAGAGAACACACTCAGGTTCCCGGCCGTGTCGATGGCTTGCACCTGGTAGCTGTAGCTGGTGCCGGATGTCAAGCCGGTGTCGCTGTAGGTGGTTCCAGTAGGCGCCGCGATCTGCGCAAAGCTGATACAGCCCGCGCCCTGGCAGCGTTGCACGATGTAATTCTTCAACCCCACCGTGCTGGTCGATGCCGTCCAGCTCAGATTGATCTGGGTGACTGTTGTGGCCGTCGCCGTCAGATTGCTCGGAGCCGTAGGAGGTGCTAGTGTCGTGGCGCTGGCGACGTTAGAGAATACACTCAGGTTCCCGGCCGTGTCCACGGCTCGCACCTGGTAGCTGTAGCTGGTGCCTGATGTCAGGCCCGTGTCGCTGTAAGTGGTTCCGGCCGGGGCCGCGATCTGCGCAAAGGTTGTGCAGCCCGCGCCTTGGCAGCGTTGCACGATATAGTTCGTTACCCCCACCGTGCTGGTGGACGCTGTCCAGCTCAGGTTGATCTGGGTCACACTTGTGGCCGTCGCCGTCAGGTTGCTGGGCGTTGTGGGAGGCGCTTGTGTCGTCGCGCTGGCTACACTGGAGAAGGCACTCATGTTCCCGGCCGTGTCGATGGCTTGCACCTGGTAGGTATAGCTGGTGCCGGATGTCAGCCCAGTGTCGCTGTAGGTGGTTCCGACTGGCGAGGCGATCGGCGCAAAGGTGGTGCAGCCCGCCCCTTGGCAGCGCTGCACGATGTAGTTCTTCAGCCCTACCGTGCTGGTCGATGCCGTCCAGCTCAGGTTGATCTGACTCGTGCTGGCAGCCGTCGCCGTCAGATTGCTGGGCGCCGTGGGAGGCCCCTGTGTCGTGGCACTGGCCACATTAGAGAACATACTCAGGTTCCCGGCCGTGTCCACGGCCTGCACCTGGTAGCTGTAGCTGGTGCCGGAGGTCAGCCCTGTGTCGCTGTAGGTGGTTCCGGCCGGCGAGGCGATCTGCACAAAGGTGCTGCAGCCCGCGCCTTGGCAGCGCTGCACGATGTAGTTCTTCAGCCCGACCGTGCTGGTCGATGCCGTCCAGCTCAGGTTGATCTGGCTCGTGCTGGCCGCCGTCGCCGTCAGATTGCTGGGCGCCGTGGGAGGCGTTGTGCCTACTCCTGCCAAGGCGCGGAAGGCAACCATCTGCATGATCCAGGGCCCGGCGACGACGAGTGGTGCACTCGCGCCATAGCTACCCGAGGCCGTCACCATCTGGTCTTCGGCGATGTCGCCAGCCGGGGACGTCAGCAGTTCTATGGTGAAACCGCTGCCTGGACCACTGGTAGAGGTCTGAACCAGATTCGCTCCAAAGATCAGATCAGTGGCGTTTGTCGTAGTCACGAAGCCGCTGCTGCTGGTGGCGCTATTGCCCGTATTCGCAGCCGTTGTATCCACTGGGTTGTTAGGATCTGCTCCGCTGTACTCAAGAATCCGAATGTCGGGGTAGACCGCAGCACTGGAGAAGGTCACGGTGACCGTGTTTGCTGCGGCGGCTGCCGCTGTGATGTTCTTGGCGTAATAAACGGACTGCGACGCGATTCCTGTCTGGACTGTCGGCCCCACTCCAAGTGTGTATGCGTTACCGCTTCCGTCAGTAACAGCATTGGCAATCGCTGTACTGTCTTTCCAGCCCACGACGACGACGTTGAGGTCGCCAGCAACCTGTGCCGCTGGGAACGTAACGCCCACTGTTGTCTGAGGCGTTTGCGGCGTAGCATATGTACCTTGCACGTACTTGATGAACGGCAACGTCGTCGCAGTCGTTAGGTTGGAATAAGCGCTCAAGTTCCCTGCCGCATCGGTCGCTCGCACGCGGTAAGTATAGCTGGTGTTGCCAATCACCGAGGTGTCGTTGTAGACGGTGCTCGTTAGTCCTGCAATCTGCGCAAAGGTCGAGCAACCTGTGCCCTGGCAGCGCTCTAACAGGTAAGCGGTGACCCCAACATCATCTGTAGAAGCCGTCCAGCTCAAGCCAATCTGATAACCGGTCGTCGTAGCCGTCAGGTTACTGGGCGCCGTCGGCGGCTGTGTGTCCGGAATCACGCCGCTGGCCACGTTCGAATAGGGGCTCAGGTTCCCCGCCGTATCCGCCGCGCGCACCCGATAACTGTAAGTACCCGTCGCCAGGCCCGAGTCGCTGTACGTTGTCCCAGTCGCCGTCGCTATCTGTGCAAAGTTTGTGCAGCCCGCCCCCTGGCACCGTTGCACTACATAGTTTGCCAGTCCCACACTGCTGGTCGATGCGGTCCAGCTCAGGTTGATCTGGCTCGTGCTGACGACCGTCGCGGTCAGATTGCTCGGCGCTGTCGGAGGCGCTTGTGTGGTCGCGCTGGCTATGTTGGAGAACACACTCAGGTTCCCGGCCGTGTCGACGGCTTGCACCTGGTAGCTGTAGCTGGTGCCGGATGTCAGGCCCGTGTCGCTGTAGGTGGTTCCGGTGGGCGCCGCGATCTGCGCAAAGTTGGTGCAACCCGCGCCTTGGCAGCGTTGCAAGATGTAGTTCTTCAGCCCCACCGTGCTGGTCGATGCCGTCCAGCTCAGATTGATCTGGCTCGTGCTGGCAGCCGTCGCCGTCAGATTGCTCGGCGCTGTGGGCGGCGCTTGTGTGGTCGTGCTGGCTACATTGGAGAAGGCACTCAGGTTCCCGGCCGTGTCGATGGCTTGCACCTGGTAGCTGTAGCTGGTGCCGGAGGTCAGACCTGTGTCGCTATAGGTGGTTCCGGTAGGCGCCGCGATCTGCGCAAAGGTGGTGCAGCGAGCCCCTGCGCAGCGTTGCACGATATAGTTCGTTACCCCCACCGTGCTGGTGGACGCTGTCCAGCTCAGGTTGATCTGGGTCACACTTGTGGACGTCGCCGTCAGGTTGCCGGGCGCCGTGGGGGGCCCTGGTGTCGTGGCACTGGCCACATTAGAGAACACACTCAGGTTCCCAGCCGTGTCGATGGCTTGCACCTGGTAGCTGTAACTGCTGCCGGAGGTCAGACCGGTGTCGCTGTAGCTGGTTCCGACTGGCGAGGCGATCGGCGCAAAGGTGGTGCAGCCCGCCCCCTGGCAGCGTTGCACGATATAATTCCTCAGCCCGACCGTGCTGGTCGATGCCGTCCAGCTCAGATTGATCTGGCTCGTGCTGGCAGCCGTCGCCGTCAGATTGCTCGGCGCCGTCGGCGGCGTTGTGCTTCCCGATGCGGCGCGGAAGGCAACCATCTGCATGATCCACTGGCCAGATGGACTGACTGATGCAGTCGCGATGTAGCTGCCCGTGGCGCTCACCATCTGGTCCTCGGCGATGTCGCCAGCCGGGGACGTCAGCAGTTCTGTGGTGAAACCGCTGCCTGGACCAGTGGTAAAGGTCTGAACCAGGTTCGCTCCAAAGATCAGATCACTGGCGTTTGTCGTTGTCAAGGAGCCGCTGCTGCTGGTGGCGCTATTGCCGATATTCGCTGCCGTTCCGTCCACTGGGTTGTTAGGATCTGCTCCGTTGTACTCAAGAATCCGAATGTCGGGGTAGACCGCGGCACTGGAGAAGGTCACGGTGACCGTGTTTGCTCCGGCGGCTGCCGCTGCGATGTTCTTGGCGTAATAAATGGACTGCGACGCAATTCCCGTCTGGACTGTGGGCCCCACGGCGAGTGCGTATGCGTTACCGCTTCCGTCGGTCACAGCATTGACAATCGCTGTACTGTCTTTCCAGCCCACGACGACGACGTTGAGGTCGCCAGCAACCTGTGCGGCAGTGAACGTGACGTTCACCGTCGTCTGAGGCGTTTGCGGCGTGGCATAACTGCCTTGCACGTAACGGATGAATGGCGGCGTGGTCGCGTTCGCTACGTTCGAGTATAGGCTCAAGTTCCCAGCCGCATCCGTGGCCCGCACCCGGTATCCATAGGTAGTGTTGCCAACCAGCGAGGTGTCGTTGTAGATCGTCCCCGTCGACGTTGCGATCTGTGCGAAGGCCGAGCATCCGACGCCCTGGCAGCGCTCTAATAAATACCCGGTTACCCCAACGTCATCCGTCGATCCGGCCCAGCTCAAGCTAATCTGATACCCGCTTGTCGTAGCCGTCAGGTTGCTGGGTGCCGTCGGCGGCTGTGTGTCCGGAATCACGCCGTTGGCCACGTTGGAATAGGGGCTCAGGTTCCCAGCCGAATCTGCCGCGCGCACCCGATAACTGTAAGTACCCGTAGCCAGGCCCGAGTCGCTGTAGGTTGTCCCCGTCGCTGTCGCTATCTGTGCAAAGTTTGTGCAGCCCGCCCCCTGGCACCGTTGCATTACATAGTTTGCCAGTCCCACACCGCTGGTCGACGCGGTCCAGCTCAGGTTGATCTGGCTCGTGCTGACGACCGTCGCGGTCAGATTGCCGGGTGCTGTGGGAGGCGCTTGTGTGGTCGCGCTGGCTACGTTGGAGAATGCGCTCAGGTTCCCGGCCGTGTCGACAGCTTGCACTTGGTAGCTGTAGCTGGTGCCGGAGGTCAGGCCCGTGTCGCTGTACGTGGTTCCGGTGGGCGCTGCGATCTGCGCAAAGGTGGTGCAGCCCGCCCCTTGGCAGCGTTGCACGATATAGTTCTGCAGCCCCACCGTGCTGGTCGATGCTATCCAGCTCAGATTGATCTGGGTCACACTTGTGGCCGTCGCCGTCAGATTACCGGGCGCCGTGGGCGGCCCTGGCGTCGTGGCGCTGGCCACGTTGGAGAACACACTCAGGTTCCCAGCCGTGTCGACGGCTTGAACCTGGTAGCTGTAGCTGGTGCCGGCCGTCAGACCGGTGTCGCTATAGGTGGTCCCGGTCGGCGCCGCGATCTGAGCAAAGGTAGTGCAGCCCGCCCCTTGGCAGCGTTGCACGATGTAGTTTTTCAGCCCTACCGTGCTGGTCGATGCCGTCCAGCTCAGGTTGATCTGGCTCGTGCTGGCAGCCGTCGCTGTCAGATTGCTGGGCGCCGTCGGCGGCGTTGTGCTTCCCGATGCGGCGCGGAAGGCAACCATCTGCATGATCCACTGGCCAGATGGACTGACTGATGCAGTCGCGATGTAGCTGCCCGTGGCGCTCACCATTTGGTCCTCGGCGATGTCGCCAGCCGGGGACGTCAGCAGTTCTGTGGTGAAACCGCTGCCTGGACCAGTGGTAAAGGTCTGAACCAGATTCGCTCCAAAGATCAGATCACTGGCGTTTGTCGTTGTCAAGGAACCGCTGCTGCTGGTGGCGCTATTGCCGATATTCGCTGCCGCTCCGTCCACTGGGTTGTTAGGATCTGCTCCGTTGTACTCAAGAATCCGAATGTCGGGGTAGACCGCGGCACTGGAGAAGGTCACGGTGACCGTATTTGCTCCGGCGGCTGCCGGTGTGATGTTCTTGGCGTAATAAATGGACTGTGATGCGATTCCCATCTGGACTGTGGGTCCCACGGCGAGTGTGTATGCGTTACCGCTTCCGTCAGTAACAGCATTGACAATCGCTGTACTGTCTTTCCAGCCCACGACGACGACGTTGAGGTCGCCAGCAACCTGTGCGGCAGTGAACGTGACGTTCACCGTCGTCTGAGGCGTTTGCGGCGTGGCATAATTGCCTTGCACGTAACCGATGAATGGCAAGGTCGTAGCAGTCGCTAGGTTGGAATAGACGCTCAGGTTCCCCGCCGCATCGGTCGCTCGCGCCCGGTAAATGTAGTTGGTGTTGCCAATCACCGAGGTGTCATTGTAGGCGGTGCCCGCTACGTTCGCAATCTGCGCAAAGGTCGAGCAATTAGCGCCCTGGCAGCGCTCTACTAGGTAGGCGCTAACGCTATCCGTAGAAGCGATCCAGCTCAAGCTGAGGTGAGGAATCACCCCGGTAGCCACGTTCGAGGACGGGCTCAGGTTGCCAGCAACATCCGTAGCCTGAACGATGTAACTGTAACTACCTGCCGCCAGGCCTGGATCACTGTACGTTGTCCCAGTCAACGTTGCTATCCGCGCAAAGTTGGTGCAGCCCGGGCCCTGGCACCGTTGCACCACATAGTTTGCCAGTCCCACACTGCTCGTCGACGCCGTCCAGCTCAGATTCATCTGGCCGCCAATGGCTGTCGCTGTCAGATTGCTCGGAGCAGTCGGAGGCGTCTGGGTGGTCGCGCTGGCCAGGTTGGAGAACGGGCTCAGGTTGCCGGCGGTATCGAGCGCCTGGACGCGGTAGCTGTAACTGGTGTTGTACGACAGCCCCGTATCGCTGAAACTAACCCCGGCCGGAGTCGCAATCTGCGCAAAGTTGGTGCAGCCCACTCCCTGGCATCGTTGCACCACATAGTTTGCCAACCCCACACTGCCGGTCGACGCTGTCCAGCTCAAATTGATCTGGCTCGTGCCGCTGGCTGTCGCCGTAAGATTGCTGGGCGCCGTCGGCGGCGTCTGTGTGGTTGCGCTAACCCGGTTGGAGAACAGGCTCAGGGACCCGAACGTATGGAGGGCCTGCACGCGGTAGTTGTAAGACGTGCTGGGCGGCAGCCCCGTGTCGCTGAACGTGGTCCCAGTCGGCGACGCTATCTGTGCAAAATTCGTACAGGCCGCCCCCTGGCACCGTTGCAGCACATAGTTTGCCAGCCCCCCATTGCTGGCCGGCGCCGTCCAGGTCAAATTGATCTGGCTCGCGCTTATGGGCGTCGCCGCTAGACTGTTGGGCGGCGGTCCTTGCGCATACTGGAATGCTAACACCGTACAGTTACCGGCGTTAAATAAGAGTACAGAGTTGCTGCCATAATTGCCGTCGATCGGAGAGTTGTCATAACAAAGCTCCGCTGGGTTGCCATAAGAGTATCCGGTAACATCTGGGCCGACCGCAGGCCACTGCATGCTGCCCCACCACAAAGGACTCCCGGACAGGTAAAACGACGCGGGGAGGTTGTGGCTGGTGGGCACCGGGTTCGCGTATTGGCTTAGTCCGCTTGGAACTTCAGAGGCATTCCATCGGACGGCGGAGTTGAGGGTATCGTAGTTGCCCCAACGCATCAAAGAGCTCACACTCAGAAGGTCACCGGACAGGGCTACGGAGGCCGTACCCGTTCCAATCATGTAAATAGCAGGGGGCGACCCTACAGACGGATTGACCTCGTAAGTAGTTTGGATCCCGCTCTTCCCCAGGACATTCCCGATTACATTAAAATATCGGGCGTAAGGATCAAGAAAAACCGGTAGCAGGCCGTCTGTTTTCCCGAGCTCCCAGCCGTTGAATTCGTTCCGAAAAACAGTATTCAAGTTATGCGTGCCATGATACAGATCGGCGCGATAACTGGCCCCCACGTTCCCTTCGGCCAGGATGTTGTCAGTCCCCGCAGCGTTGAGGGTAAGGCTGTTGTAAAGCAAGGTTGGGGACACCGTTTCAAAATCATCGATTGAGTAATTGTAGGAGATCACGCAGCCAGAGCAGGCCCCATTTACCACCTGAGGGCTCGTGACGTGTTGAAAAATGTTGTTTTCGAACAATGAATCTGAGCTTGAGTATGCCTCAATCCCGTAGCTTTGACTCTGAGCGTTCTTGGCGCCGTAGAAATAGCTTGCGCGAACCACGCCCCGGGGGCTCGCCAGCAGCCAGACATGACTACGATCGCTATTAACATCACGAATACCGCTGACCCAACACGCCAGGCAATTAAAAAAAATGGTGCCGGCTTGCGCGTTTGACAAAGAATGATCCATTGAAAGATTCTCGATGCCATCGCGGTAGACAGGACTTGTCGCCCACCACGCGCCAGGATTCTTGGCTGCAGCCCAATTAGGCATGTAAAGGCCGGGGCTGAACGTCACCAAATTCCCGGCGATCGCGGTGACTGTGACAATCTGCATTTGGTTTCTGCCGGTGCGTTGTGATCCCGATGCCCCTCCAGTACCTCCTAAGTCGTCACTGCATTTGTAGGCCGGGTTGCTGCTCGAACTGTCGCCGCAGATCCAGATGTTACCCGTATCCACAGGAGTACCGGTGCAGGCAGGTCCGCTCAGACCGTCGTCACACTGATCAAGAATGAGCGGCGCTCCCACCGACAGATTGCTGACATTGTCCATCGTGATTTGTGTCTGACCCTTGGCGTAACTGGTGGCCGTCCAGTTAGCGGTGTTGGATGGACTAGAGCCGGCGCAGCACCAGTTCAAGTCAGAACTGTCTGCGCATGCATCCGCACTCAGTCCTCCGCATGCACCCGATCCCGTAAACACGATGAAGGTCTGATCTGCCCCAGCGCCTCGCAAAGTTAGGTTGCTACGGTGCCCAAAGGTGATTCCACTGCTAAGACTAAACGTGCCAGAGCCCAGTAGCACGTATTGATTAGAGGAGCAGGTAGCCAGGGCGTTGTTGATGGCATCCGCAGTGCCAGTGTAGGCGGCGATGGTTGACCCACATTGAGTGCGGTTGGTCGGAATGCCACCCGGGATACCAACATTGGACCAATCGATAGCCCGGCTGGGATCGATGATCCCAGACCATGGTTGAGCATCCAGATGTCCCGAACAAAGTAGGAAAAACAGGATTAGACTAACCCAGCGGCACCCAAGTATAAGCCACCCGTGGCCCGGCGTTGCCTGAGGGACGGGGCCGGTAGTCGGCGGATATCTCATTCAATTCCTTCATCACCTTGCAGAACCCAGGTTTGGCACCCCCATCCCACGGTGATAGAAAGCGCGCCCCAATGGGCAAAGAATCCGTGCGCCCGATGTGAGACCGCACGTATTCTGTAGCGACTTTCCAGTCTACATATTTATCAGCTATAGCTATTTACGAGGAACGCAGAGAGTCTGTCAATGAGACCAAAGGGCAGGAGTAGCGTGATCTTCCCTTCAATCCGTGACACTCGGGAATGTTTGCCCAAAGCGGACCGCTATGGTCAGGCCGGCGATGCCGCCGCCAATCACGACAATGCGAACAGATTCATGTTTACACCATCGGCTCTCTGAGTCGACCGGTTCCGCATCGGGGCAAAGCGCAATGCCAAGGGCGCGCACCATGAACCAAGCAAGGCCAGTTAACAAATTGAAAAGATGAGCCTTTCGTGCGAATTGGGTTCGTTTCGTAAAAAGTGTTTCGAGCCAGGACCTGCTCCGCGGCTTGAGTAGGTCCGATAAAGGGAGTATGAGCAGCCAGGAACAGATCGAGGCAAATCGCCGCAATGGCGCGTTATCCAATGGTCCTAAGACACCCGATGGCAAAGCCACGTCGTCTAAGAACGCAATCAGGCATGGACTGTTGTCGGACGAGGCGTTGCTACCAGGCGAGGATCAAGGCAAGTTCGAACAGTTTGCCAATCAGCTCCGGACCGATCTCTGGCCGCACGGGGAGCTCGAGTCGGCTCTTGTCGATCGAATCATCGGGCTTATGTGGCGCCAGCACAGGATCGGGAAATTGGAGGCCGCCATTCTCTTTTGGCAGCGATGCCTTGTCGCGAATCCGCCCGCATGGGCGAACAGATATTCACACTCTAGAAGTTTGAGTGTTCTCGCAGTCAAAGACGTCGAATACAATATGGCCACACAACGGCGAGCAAACGCACTGGAACATGCACAGAAATCGGATGCTGTTGAACAGGCTTCGGTTGGCGAGGCCTATATAGGTGGCGAGAACTCACTAGCCAAACTCTCGCGCTATGAGAGCGCAATTCAACGCAATCTCGTTAGGGTGCTTCACGAGTTACAGCGACTGCAGGCTGCACGCAAGGGAGAACATGTGCCGCCACCGCAAGTGGTCGACATTGATGTGACCGGCCAGGCTGAGCCAACCGCTTTCGAACGCGCAGCTCTTCCGGAAGAATAGTCCATCGTCCGATAAAACCTCAGCTCCGCTTCTTCTTAGCCCATCGGGCTGCAGCCGCGGTCTTGGCGATCCGTTTTCGCTCATTCGAGCTTAGTTTTGCTGCTCGTGCTTCTCCTCCCGCCTTGGCGCCTTTGCGATTGATCTCCGCAAGACGTTCCTTGGGAAGTTCAGCACGTGCCCTGCCTCCCAATCTACCAAGCGCTACGGCATGGGGATTCTTCTTCATTTTCCCAGAGCATAGCAAATCTGACTTCTCTCTAGGCGTTTTGTACTAAGTACTCTTCATGCTTGCCATAGCGCTACGGCTATGTCATAATTGAGTTGCATCAGATAAGCGCAAGGGATCGAAACTGAGGACCAAGAGAGAGAGAGAGAACGGAAATGGTTAGCCAAATCTACCGACTTTGCAGGAAGAACTCGACCGCACGATTGGAGGTCTCGTCATGAACTTTCAGCGCCAAGAACGCCACCTGAGACGGACCGAAGAAGCTAATACGTGGGCTGCCAGGCGCGATCCCAGTTGCTCTGTGCCGCTTGAATCGGAACCGAAGCCCATTCCGCCGCGCCGCGCGAGAACTGTCGCTCCTGAACCCCTTCCGCCTTTTAGCGCTCTCATTGAAATTGATTGCCAGGATTGCGGCGCGAAGGGCTACGATTCCGGAAGCCTGAATCCGCATCAGCCGGAAGTCTGCCCAGCCTGCCAGGGATCGGGCAAGGAAACCGTTCTCCGAAATTACCTGGCTGAGGCCTTTCGCATTGCGGCGGATCCCAAAACAAAACTGCAACTTGAGCGTGCTCATCTCGTGGCACTAACAGCTTATGCCCGCCAAACTGTAAGTGCACTGATCGGCCTAGCGGAGGTGGCGTGATGAAAATGCTCTGGCCATCACAGGACGCACGTTCGTCCGAGAACGCGATCGCGGAGGCC
>Ga0185299_10003019_pt1 | contig 23701 bp, 27 predicted proteins | sample PaiPotPPA55metaG_FD_128002 | JGI IMG/M metagenome (GOLD analysis project Ga0185299, IMG submission 128002) | Iron sulfur acid spring bacterial and archeal communities from Banff, Canada, to study Microbial Dark Matter (Phase II) - Paint Pots PPA... ... | reverse complement strand
ATTCCTACGACATTGTCCGGGAGCCCCTCGACAACCTGCATCATCGGTCGCTCCTTTAGTGCACCCTCCCTGAGAGCGCCTGTCGTTATAGTCGACGGGTCGCTCGGCCTTACGTACTCGCGTACTAGAAGCGGAATTTCATCGAGGTCTGCAGGGTCCAGGCGTCGCCCTTCAGGTTGGAGACGACGACGCGGTGTCCCCAGGCGCCCTCGATGCCCACATCGACAAACGCCACCGGGCTCCAGATCAGATTCGCGTGCGCCAGGTTCAGCTCCTTGTTGACGGCGGCGCGGCCCGACGCCTGGATGAAGGCCGGGACGTCGTTGTGGTTCACGCTGAAATCGACGGTCGAGCGCAGTTCCGGGGTCCACCAATGCTGGTAGCCGACGCGGGCGCTCCAGGAGACGATCGTCGTGGCCAGAACCGAGGAGTCGTAGAGCGCCCGGTTGGTCGTGAAGAACGACCGGCTGTCGGTCGCGTTGACGCCCTGGCCGGCCAGCGCGCCGCCGAAATTGGTCGCCACGCCGATGTTGTTGGCCACCTGGTCACCGAGGCCGTCGCCGCCCGCGACACCCCAGGTCAAATTGTCCTTGCCCCAGGTGAAGAAATTGCCCGACAGGGATCCGCCGTAGCCGATGAAGCTCCGGTTCAGGAAGATGCCGTCATTCAGGGTATAGGTGACCGCCGAGGCGCCGGCCTGGATGTGGCCCCAGGGCTGCTCGATGCGCCACCGCAGGACGCCGGTCGGCGCGAGATCCTGCGACGGGTTGAAGAACGCCGCGTTGCCGAGGCAGGCGTTGGTGATGTTGGTCGCCACTGTCGTGCCGCCGATCGTCGTCGTGCCGGCCGCGCCGCCCGGCGTTGGGGTCGTCAGCGCCGTGCACGAGGCCATGTTGGGGATCTGGTTGGTGTCGGTGTAGAAAGTGCCGAACGGCCCGGCGGTTAAGGGGTTCGGGTTCTCCGCCGAGACCGCGATCGACATGCCGTAGGGCAGCGGATAGGTGTAGCGGACCTGCGGTGTGCGGGCGACGAAGGTCGTCCCGGTCTCGCCGCCGAAATCGAGCAGTTCGGGTTCGGAGTCGTTGTCGGTGAAGGTGCCCTGCGTCTGACCCATCAGCAATCCGCCTAGAGTGGCATAGCCCTGGCGGAAACGCGGGATGTAGCCGTTGACGCTGCCCTGGTTGTTATTGAGGATCGTATTGGTGTTCGAGGCCGAGAAGTCGAATTCGATATAGGCCTTGACCTCGCCATAGGGGCTCGGCGTACGGGCGTCGAGGAAGACGCGGCTCTGCTTGCCGGAAAAATCCCACTCCGAGCTGCGCGAATGGGCGAAACCCACCGGCGCGCCGGGACCAACCGCGAAGGTGTGCGTGTTGAGCGGAATGCCGGGCAGGTTGCCGGTGCCGCCCTGGCCGTCGACATAGGTTTCGTTAAACCCGCCCTGGCCGTTCAGCGCGCCGCCGACCGCGCTGCCCTTCAAGTACCAGACCACGGACCCGACGCCCTGGCCGCCGACGCGCAATGACACTTCGGTGCCCGGGATCACAAAGGAGCGCGGGAAGCTGCCCGCCGTGACCGGCCCGCCGGGGCCGGGTGGAGGCGGCGGCGGCACCTGCGCCAGCTGGTCGATGCGGCGCTGCAGCAGCTCCTGATTGGCGCGCAGATCGGCGAGCTCGTCGGCGCGTGCCGCCGACAGCCCCGTCGCAAGCATCAATACCGGTAAAGACCACCCGATCGCCGGAACGATGCCGGCGCCCCGTCTCTTCGACATGCGCACCCCCTGAACCACTGATTTTCTTCCCAGGCCCGTCCCCAACGAGACATGCCGCGTCACCGGCTATCAACCTCCGAGTTCACTGGTTCGTCAACGCACCCATCGAGCGATGCATGGCATTTACGATTGACCGATGCTTTTTCGCCACAGGGTCTAGATCACGAACACTTCGCGGAATCAGAGGCTTTGACGGTGCGAGCAGCCCGGCGCAACCACTTTGAAACCTTTCGCCATCTAACCTGCCCGGCCCGAGCGGGCTCGGTCGCGCTCTCTTGAAACCAGGATACTGATGACCCTTGCAGAGTTGCCGCACGACGAATCTGAGCCGGCACCGCTGCCCCGATCGGCGACCGTCGCCACTGTGCAGCAGTGGGCGCCGCCCGCCGAGTTGGCGGTTGTCATTCCGGTGCTCAACGAATGCGACAATGTCGCGCTGATGGTGGAACGCCTGACCCGCGCGCTCGCCGGCATCCGCTGGGAAGCGATCTTCGTCGACGACGATTCCCCCGACGGCACCGCCGATTTCGTACGCGCCCTGGCACGGGTTCAGACGAATGTCCGCTGTGTGCAACGGCTTGGCCGGCGCGGCCTTGCCTCGGCTTGCATCGAAGGCATCCTGTCGAGCGCCGCGCCCTATATCGCGGTCATGGACGGCGACCTGCAGCACGATGAGACGCTGCTGCCGGCGATGCTGGCCAGGATCAAAGCGGAGCGGCTCGATGTCGTGATCGCCAGCCGCTATGCCGATGCCGGCAGCCTCGGCGAGTGGCAGCGCTCCCGCGTGGTCATCAGCGATTTCGCCGGCCGGCTCGGCCGCCTCGTCATCAAGGCCGATTTGACCGACCCGATGAGCGGGTTTTTCATGGTCGAGCGCAATGCCTTTGCCGCCGCGATGCGCTCCCTGACCGGCCAGGGCTTCAAGATTCTGCTCGATTTATTTGCCTCGTCGCCGCGGCCGCTCAACTTCGCCGAGGTGCCGCTGACGTTCCGGCAACGCCTCCATGGCGAGAGCAAGCTTGATACGCTTGTCGCCTGGGAATACCTGATGCTGGTTTTGCAGAAACTGGTTGGGCCCGCGGTGCCGGTGCGCTTCCTATTGTTTTCGTTGATCGGCGGACTCGGCGTCGGGACGCATTTGCTGACCCTGTGGTTCGGCACGCACGTCTTGGCGATCGCTTTTCCAGTCGCGCAGGCGATCGCCACGTTGGTCGCGATGACCGGCAATTTCCTGCTGAACAACCTGTTCACCTATCGCGACCGCCGGCTGCGCGGCCGACGCCTGCTGACCGGGCTGGTCTCGTTCTACGCGGTGTGCGGCGCCGGCGGCGCAGCCAATGTCGGCGTCGCCTCCTATGTGGCGGGCGGGCACCACTCCTGGTGGCTGGCGGGGCTTGCCGGAGCGGCGGTGTCAGTCGTTTGGAATTACGCGATGTCATCGATCTTCACCTGGTCGCCCGGGCCGCCCCCGGCCCCGCGGCCGCAGCGCGCTTCTCGCGCCGAGGTGCCGGCGGCAAACTGACCGGCGGTGATTTTCCGCGCCCTGCTCGGTCCTGCGCCCTGCTGGATCGCCCTCGCCTCGCAAGCAGCGCGCGCGGAGAGCCGGTGGCCCGTCGAGTGGGCGCGCTATCGACAAGCCGCCACCGCTTTGTTATAGACCGCGCCTTCCCGCGGCGGGTGCATAGCTCAGTTGGTAGAGCAGCTGACTCTTAATCAGCGGGTCCCAGGTTCGAGTCCTGGTGCACCCACCACTAGATTCGGATGATTGCGAGATCGTCGCCCGCTCGAATTGCGATGGGGAGCAGTCGATGAACCGCGTTGGCGCCGCTTTCCTGATCGCTTTGCTCATCCTTGCCGCCGGCCCCGCCTGCGCCAACAGCTCGCAAGGGATCACGGTCATGCAGAAGTGGAAGGGGTCGGATACATGCGCCAGGTAGGCGCAAGCCGCGTTTCCCGATTTCACCCCCGACGCGAATGCCAAACGCGAGGCCAGAATGAAGGCCTGCCTGGAAGGACAAGGGCTAGCACGAAGTGCGGTTTAAATCCAGGAAACTGCTCGCTTCAAGGTTTGCCTCGATTCCATCCTGTGTTGAATGCAGACAGACCAGGAGTAGCGCTCGCTAGCAACCGTTGCCGAACCTGTCGTAAAAGTTCAATCATCGCTGACAAGATTGGACGAATGAGTACCCAGATGAACCGGTTTGCTGCCGCTTTGCTCCTGAGCATGCCGATCGTCCTCGGTGTCGAGGCCGCCGAGGCCAATAGCGTGCAGGGGAACATCGTTTTGCAGAGATGGAAGGTCTCTGATAAATGCGCCCGACAGGCGCAAGCGGCGTTCCCCGATTTTACGCCCGATGCGAATGCAAAACGCGACGCAAGCTTAAAGGCATGCCTCCAAGACCAGGCGTTGCCGACCCGTGAGCCGCTCGCGCCGGGCAGTACGCCGAGCCGGCCATAGAGCCCGGCCAGAAGAAAATGCAGTCACAGTCCATATGGGTTGGTAGTATTACATGGGTCTTTTGTATTGTTCGAGCCTAGCTAAGTCACTGGGGTACCAGCACAAATTTCGGCCAGACCCGAGAAGCCTGGCCAGATTAGCAGGGAAAATAATCTGCGGTAGCAGGGAAAATAATCTGCGGTAGCAGGGAAAAAAATCGACCTTCGCAGGAAAAAATTGCGGGTTTGCAGGGGCGGCGTGTCGGGGTTTCGCGATTCATGGCCGCAAGGCGCTCTGTTCCATTCCAACGTACCGCGGGCGACTCGATCAGTTGATACTGTCCGGGACAGCACCAATCAGTTCGAAGCTATCGGGTAGGCGAAGTTCAGATTTTTCCGACACAGCTCATCTCGAGCGAGAGCTTGCGGTGACGCCGGCGCCACTCCTCGAACGTGACGCTGTCGATGCTGACGGGGCGAACCTCTGGTGCTTGGCCGCGTAGCACATCCCTCGCGCAGGCTTCGAATGCGGGCCGCCACTCCTCAAAGCTCGCACGCCGATGCGCCGTCGAGGCGGCCGTCACCGCTGCGGCGTCGTCAACCGTTTCCCGCGAGACATCGACAATAATGTCGCGCTCGTTCCGACGGGCGATCAACCGGAATTTGTATCGATCGACAACATAATCGGGCCCAAAGGTGATCCGGTCCGGGCGCAATCGAACCCCGCCTTCGGGCAAGAATTCCACCGCGACCGCTTCTAATGCCCGCTGAATGGCGAACAGGTTCGTTTCGCCAGGGAGACAGCGGCCCGCTTCGAAATTGCGCAGCATGCCTAGGAGCCTGTCCGAGTAATCCCCTGGTCAACGGCGGTGGGCTGTGATTCAGTCGCGCATGACCAAGACTTTCAGGCGATGGGACGTCGATCAAGGTTGGTTACTGCCGCAGTCGGTGCATGAGTTCGTTCCAGCGGGCCACATCGCGCATTTCGTCCGCGACACGGTCAGTGAGGCACTCGACCTGAGCGGTGTCTTGGCGGTCTATAGCGAGGAGCGAGGTTATCCGCCCTATCATCCGACGATGATGGTCGCGCTTCTGCTGTACGCATACAGCCAAGGCGTCTACTCCTCTCGGCGGATCCCGCGCGCCTGCGAGGAGCGAATGGACTTCATGGCGGTCACCGGACTGAACCGGCCCGACTTCCGTACCATCAGCGAGTTTCGTAAGCGCCACCTGACCGCGCTGTCAGCTCTTTTTCTGCAGGTCCTGTTGTTGTGTCGAGCGGCAGGTCTGGTGCGTCTTGGCCACGTGTCGATCGACGGGACAAAGCTCCGCGCCAATGCCTCGCGACACAAGGCGATGAGCTACGGACGAATACGGCAGGCCGAGACTCGGCTCGGAGCCGAGATCACCGAATGGCCGGCGAACGCGGAGCGTGCCGACGTAGCTGACGATAAGCAACACGGTACGGACCACCGCGGCGATGAACTGCCTGATTGGGTGGCCGATAAGGTAAAGCGTTTGGACCGCATCCGGGCCGCACGCGCGGCGCTCGAGGCGGAAGCCGCCGGTGAACTCTCCGGCTGTGATGCGGACGGCCACGGTCCCGACGGAGGCCCGCCCGATCGCGCGCAGCGCAACTTCACCGACGCCGATAGCCGAATCCTTCCCACCCGCGATGGCTTCATCGCCGGCTATAATGGCCAGATAGCAGTCGATGCAGCGCGCCAAGTGATCGTGTCACATCGCCTGGTGACCGACGGCGCTGATGTGGACGGCCTTATACCGCTCGTCGACGCCACCCGTTCCAATCTCGGCCGCAAACCCATCGAGGTCTCCGCCGACTCCGGGTTCGCCAGCGAAGCAAACCTGGAGGCGATGGCCGAACGAACGATCAAGGCTTACGTCCCGCCACGCCGGGGACGTGGACGCGACGAGCCTGAGGCGACACCGCGTCGGCTCAAGCGACAGCCCCGGCTCATTGCCATGGCCGTACCCTCAAGCGGGCAGGTCACCGAAGCCGGTATCGATTGCGCAAGCAGGTCGTCGAGCCGGTCATCGGCCAGATCAAACAGGCACGCGGGTTTCGGCAGTTCCTGTTGCGTGGTCTCAAAAAGGTCAGAGGCGAATGGGCGCTGCTTTGCACCGTCCACAACCTTCTGAAGCTCGCAGCCAGCAGGTGAGCGGATATCGGCCGCTTCCTCTTACGCGCTGGCCAACTCGCATAACTGATCCTCTTACTTGGACAGGCTCCTAGCCCGACCTCAGCTGCGGCGGCAAGCTGGACTTGAGTCCAATCCGAGGAAGCCACGCGCCGCGCGGCAGGTCGAAGCACCGAGAATCACCATTCGAAACTGGTGCGGGCGATCCGTTCGTCAAGGTTCTATCATTTGCTTTTTTTTGTCACAGGCGCGGTCCTTTTTTAGGACTCTGTGAGGCCGACCCTCTGAGAAGCCGAACAGCACGAACCGTTCGCCGGAGAACTACTGACGCTTCGGCGAGCTAACGGGACCGACACCGATCAATTGAACACGACGGAGTAATCGTCGTGGGGTAACCGGCAGGTGCTTCGCATTCAACAGCGGCATCTCGCTTTGCGTCGGTCTCACGACTTGCCTCCTTGTCAGGTGACCGCCTCACCGATGATGGCCGCGATGAACCCAAATACCCCGAGCCAACATATAGCGGAGATCAGCAACTCTGTTCTGATATTCATGACTGTCTTCACAAATCCAAACCAGCGCGAGCCGCTACGGTCCAGGCGTCTCGATAGTAGTGGTGCCGTTCGCGGCGTCGCTGTCGCTTGAGATCGAGCGCGGCTCGGCGGGAGACAGGGACGAGTGCAGGTAAGGGTCGACAGGCTTGGACCCCACAACCAGCCGGATAACGCTCTGCGCCACGTCCTCGCAAATGGTGACGCTGCGTGCTGGCAATACGTGCAGGGTTACCAATGTGTCGACCAAAGCCGTCAACGCCGGTGGCGGCAGATTGTCTGGTGGTGGTTCTCGATACTGGACTTCGACGCCGATCGGATTGGTCGTGAAAGCAGCCTTGTTTGCCCCGATGGAGTCCCATCCAGCCTGTTGCACGACCGAGGCGAAGTCGTTCGCAAACTGCTGTCCTTCTGGATCTCCCAAGATCGAAGCGATGTCGATCTGCTGTCCAGGAAATGCCGACAATGCGATAGCTAGCGTTTGCTGGTCGGTAGTGGTCAGCCGTCGTGAGGCTTCTTGACTCTCGTCGAGCCGTTGCTGGAGTTCCGCTATCTCGTAGCGATGACGCTCCTGGGCTACTCGCTGGTCCTGATCACGCCTCGCACTTATATCGCGTTCAACGACACCGATCAGAGCGTACTTGCGGTCGTCGTAAATGAACGCCATTCCCTCGGCGACAACCAACAAGGCCAAGACGACCATAGCTGCGATATGGAGGCTGTGGGCAATGGAGCCCACAGCATCAAGAGAATTCCATCCCGGCAAGAGAGTCATTGCTGCCATATCCCCTCAGCGTTCAGCCGATGCACCCGTAGTGAGTTGTAAAGCGCCCCTTCGAGCAACGGTCCCTTGATAGTTCTCATTAACATGCCCTTTGTGCGGCCGAGTTTTAGCAGGGTTTGGACAAGTCAGAAGCAGTAGGTCACGGGGGCTACGGATGCACCGCTAACCTACTTCCGCCCGCTTCAGATGCGGACCCACCTAACTCACCAGAGAGGGCTTTCCCATCCACAGCCGGTTCAAGAACCGGGTGACCGTGTCGGGTCGGTTGCGCCCAGCGAGACGTTGGCATGCCTCTTGGTACGGCGCGACGTAGCGCAATCGATCAGGTGCCACGGCGCAAGCACGCCGGAGCCATGCAATCGCGTGGTCGGCAGACCGACGTTCTGCCGTGCCATAGCAAAAACCAAAGAGCATCGCCGCGAGAAATTACGCAGATGGGCGAGACGAGCCCCCGAGCCCCGAGCTGGCGAGGAAAAAGCGGTAGCACTCTAGTTAGGGCTCGGACCTATAAACCGGATTCCCAAACAGCGCATTTTCTGATTCTCATGTTCGGTTTTTCAGGGCCGGAGCGCGTTTGACCGTTAGCCGACTGACGTGCAGAAGGCGCATCGACGCGCCGCTATCGGGACAGCGCTGAGACACTGAGGGATGGTAATGATCCGTCCGGTCGATGCCGCTCGATGCGCAATAGGGAGATCCACTGGATGGCTGGCGAGGGCACGGCACATCATCGTTCCTGAATTTGCGCTGCGGTCCCGCATTGCCGGTGTTCCGCAAACCGAGGAAGATTATAGAGCGGCCGGTACAGCTTGTGTGGGTGCTATAAATCGCGCTTTAGGCAATTTCGGAAAATCGGTCGGTGACTTTGCCGCGGTGCTCGACTTCGGATGTGGCCCCGCGCGGGTGTTACAGCATGTCCATCGGCTCAATCCGAGGCAGGAGTTGCACGGCAGCGATATCGATCCGGAGGCAATCGCCTGGTGCCGCTCGCACATCGACTATGCTGCATTCGAAGTCAACGCATCCTTGCCGCCGCTTGCTTATCCGGACGGAAAATTCGAGTTCATCTATGTGCTTTCCGTCTTCTCCCACCTTGATAGAGAGATGCAGCGGGCGTGGCTTAGCGAAATGGCACGCTTGCTCCGTCCCGGAGCGCCGCTTTACCTCACGTTTTCGGGCCGGTTCGTGTTCGACAAGTTTCGCGAGGATTTCCCGGCCGCTTCGATCCGGGAATTCGAGACCAGCGGTTTTACATTCATTAACAATATTGGTGCCGAATTCTATGTTTACCCAAAGTGGTACCAAACCAGTCTTCAGGAGATTAGGTATTTCACGGCCGCACTTCCTGATAACTTGCGGCTTATTTACTATGCGGCGCGCGGGCATATGGAATTCCAAGACGCGGTACTTTGCGTGAAACAATAATCCGATCTGGCTGTCGCCGGAGCCTCGGATACCGAAGGGTTCTATGATCTTGGATCTTGCCATGGCTGATCGGAGCAAGACCACCCAGGAAGTAGGCGGGGCAACGTTTCAGCCCCGCCGTGCTCGAAATCGAGATGTGGATTGCGCGCGCCCGCCCGCGTCCGTTGAATGCGGGGGAGGCCCAAAGATCACCGAGAACCTGCGGCAAGGCCTGCATTCCCGCAGGTATCGCCTCTGAAACCTCGCCTGCACCGAGAAGGCAACTTGCTCCGGCCTTCCGAACCGCCCGCACCCAGCGTTCATTTTCGGTTAAGCGATGCTCCCGTCATGGCACCGAGGGGGAGAGCGCCATGAGCATCAGCGCGGTGCGGGGTATGCTTTTCGGAGTTCTGCGTCGTCATCCGGCGCGACCGCGACGCAGCTTTGCGGATTACGTCGCTCTCACCATTGCTCGCGTGCTGACGTTCGCCGTTGTCGGCGGCTTGCTCTACGTGACCTACATCGTCGAAATCGCGGGCTACGATGACTTCCGCAAGTGCCACCGGCAGAGCACGATGACGCGCCTTGAATGGGTTTTGCGGTTCCGGCCTGCCGAAGATTGCAGGAGCTACTAATACGCTCTGATCGGTCGCGGGTCGCCGAGAAGCCGGACCTGACCTTGGGAGAGGTGGTGGCGGACTGGCCCGCGCGTGACACGCCGACGAGCTGCGGGGCGGCGTGGCGCTTCTTCAAGCACGAAGGATCACATTCCAAAAACGTATGGCCCGCCCCGTCCGCAAAAGGCTTATGCGAGGTGATCTGACCGGTCTGCGTCCACGTATCCGGTCTCAGAGCTGGTGCCCCGGCCAAGATGGAAGTCCTGGTCCTCAAAAGCCTCATGACGCAGGGCGCGGCGATCCACTCGCAGCGCAACGCCGCCAGAAAGGTCAGGGTGCGCCAGCGGCCGTGCGGTACCTTGGCGACCAGGCGGGTGCCGCGAGGAGAGCGTCCATGCCGCCGGGGTCATGTTCGTCTTGGCCCAGGTCTCGTCGATGAACACCAGGCGTCTGGGACCAAGCCGACCCTGGTGCTGCTTCCACCGGGCGCGGCGACGCGCGACGTCGGCGCGATCCTGCTCGGCGGCGCAGAGCGTGTGTTATGGGATGGCCCCCTCTATCCGGCAGCTTAAGCTGCAAGGCAACCAGAGGGGGAGAGGACCGATGCAGATCACGATGATGGGGATCGATCTGGGCAAGAATAGCTGCAGCGTTGTGGGACTGGATGCAGCGGGGCGGATTGTCCTGCGTCGGCGCATGAGATGGCGCCTCGACGCTTTTAAGCCAGGGTTCCCGAGCGCCGGTTCAACCGTCAGGGCATCCTTTCACCACCCGCAGACTTCAGCAGGCACCAGCGTCGGACAGTGCTTGGCGGCTTATCTCATCCTATGCCGCTACGGCCCGGTCGCCGGTCGTGGCGTTGTAGGTCGCTGTTGACCGCAGCACCGCCCGGGCGCGAGGCCAGCTTGATCAGACCATCGCGGTTCGACGGGCCGATCAACGTGGTGAGCTTCGCCGACTGATCCCGCGCAGCTCCCGTGTTCAACCAGAGCCGTGGTGGAGTTATTGTCTCGCGAAGTCACGGCCCAGGGCTCAGTCGACAGGTCTTTCTCAATGCTCAGCAATCTTCCTCAAACGATGGGGGGCGAGGCAGCCGGCGTTCCAACGGTCCGGTATTGCATCTCGCCGGCATCGTTCTGGCATCCGAAGCATATCGTCCCTTCCGCCTGGTATCAGCATGCGCCCTTTGCTTTCTGGCTGATCGAAGCCTTGCGACCCGGCACTTTTGTCGAGCTCGGCACTCATCACGGCTTTTCCTACTTGGTTTTCTGCCAAGCCGTGCAGCGTCTCGAGTCAATGACAAAGTGTTATGCGGTCGATACGTGGCAAGGAGATGCGCATGCTGGCTTCTACGGCGATGAGGTCTTCGCCCGGCTCAATGAGATTCATGAGCAGGAGTACTCCGGGTTCTCTCGACTAGTCCGGTCGAGCTTCGATGAAGCCTTACCGCACTTCGGCAACGGGGAAATTGATCTACTGCATATCGACGGGCGGCACGGCTACGAGGACGTGGCCCATGATTTCGAGTCGTGGCTGCCGAGACTCTCCCGTCACGCCATCGTGCTATTGCACGATACCAATGTGCGCGAGCGAGGGTTCGGGGTGTGGCGGTTCTGGGGTGAACTGGTGCACCGGTTTCCATGCTTCGAATTCTTGCACGGCCACGGGCTCGGTGTCGTCCAGGTCGGACGCTCGGTACGCGGCCCGCTTCGTCCGCTGTTTGAGAGCAGTCTGCCAAGCAAGTCAGCGATTGCCGAAATTTACGCGCAACTCGGCAGGCTGGCGATCATTCCGCATGAGCTGGAGCAGGCGAACTCGGAGTTGCTCAAGCGCGAGCAGGAACTAGATCGGATACGCGTTGAGATTGCCGGCCTACGAGATACTGCGGCTCAGGTTGAACGGGAAGCGCGGGAACGGCGTGCTGCCGACATGGCTATGCTGACCGATCTTGGCGATAGGATCGAAATCCTCAAATCCGAGCTCACTGTTGCTCGCGAGGTCGGGCGCGCTGTATTCGAGGCGCTTGCGGCGAGCAATCTTCACACCGGAAATCACGAACCAGCGCTCGGGTGGCGCCAAGCTCTCCGCCGCATATTGCGGCTATGATGCGGAAGCACAGGCATCGTCAGAAGTGCGAATAGATCCGGCCTGTGATAGGGACTGTTATTCCCCGCGCGCTGGATCAAGTTGCTCGAACCCGGTCTCGTTAAGATCAACAGCCAAGAAGCCGACTGTCGGATGCTCATCCAGCACCGGGGCCATCAGCACAACCGAAAGCAGTCTGTCGACGAAGAAATCGTGGGCAGACAGCTCGAGAAACTAAAACTCGCGACTGCAGCGACGCAATCCCGCGAAAGCTACAGGGTAGACCAAATAGTTGTGCCGACGGCAATCAGAAGAGCCCACGAAAGAGCTGACAAGCCGGCAATGACAATGACCGACTGACCTACTGCGAGGCGATCTTCGGTCTGGGACGGCCAGCCGAGCCTGGTTCGTCTATCGTTGTGGTAAGCTGACATTGTTCCTCAAGTGCGAACTCATGTCGCATCTGTCTATTCGTGGAACAGGCTAAACCAGAAATCGTTGCCGAAAAGTAAAAATTTTGGACCCTTTTCACGAGTAGTTTCTTATGTTCTAACCAGCTCAGGGACCTAGGTGTTCTGACTTGTCCACAGGCAGTTGTGGGCACCCAAATTCAGTCCGAGAGCTTGAATGCGTTTGTCCGATCCGCTTCGCAACGCCGATCCAATATCGTCCGGATTAACCTCAAATTTTATCGACATACCGGACAGTCATCCTCTAGCATCTGATCGAAACGCACCCGAAAAGTTCACGATGGCTAATGCACCGACCAAGGCGCAGCATTATGGTCCGCCCATGCGAGATGTCCGAGGACATCAGCGCTCTCGGACCGGGCACAAACTATATGCTCTCGATCCGATGAGGCGTCTCGCCGATACGCTGATGGCGTGCGTATTACTGGCGATTACGTCGGCCTTGATGCTGTTTGTTGCGGTCGCGATCAAGTTCGAGAGCCCTGGTCCGATCTTTGAAAAACAGGATTGTATCGGACGAGGTGGCCGCCGTTTTCAGATGCTTAAATTCCGCACGGTTGTGCACGATCCCGAAGGAACGCGGCCAGTCTGGGCCCGCCAGCCGACGCGGATTGGCGAGTTCCTTCGCTACACTCGTATTGATGCCCTGCCGCAGCTTATCAATGTGCTGCACGGCGAAATGAGCTTGATCGATCCCGCTGGGGGCTCGCCCTCTTTTCTCGACTAAGCAAGCACGGGACACGGATGCGTCGGCAAACGCCCGACGCGCGGCTAAGCGCCGCTCCCCGTGTCGTCACAGAACAGAAACCTCCATCGACGAGAGTTCCGAACATGATTGAATCTGTCGTGCTGACCGAATTGATACGCAATCCAGCTGCCCGCCGGCTTTGGATGCTCCACAACGCGCTCCAGTCTCTGCCGTTCGATCGGGCAATCGAATTGGCGTGTGCCGCCGAGGCATTCGTTGTTGGTGCGGAAGTCCAAAGCGAGTTACCGGCAGTCGGGAGCGAAGCAGCGCTGCCGCGTCCAGACGAGACCCCAACCGACGATCACAGAGTTGAAATTTACGGTAGCCCTACCCCGGGCGCACCAGTCGCGATAAAGCGCAGCGGCCTACGCTTGCCTGAGGAGCAGCGCGATCGGCTGCTCGGACGCCTCGCTGAGGGAGCGAAGAATGCGGAACTGGCGACCGAATTCGGCCTCTCTTCCAAGCAGGTGCAAGGGCTCCGGATTGGCTCCGCTCGCGAGATTGCCACGCGCCGCGAGCGCCCTGAGCACCAGGTCCGCGCGGGCTGATGAAAGCGGGAGTACAGCGTCGGTCGAAAATGTCATCCGATATCTGCGGCAGCAGGATGATGTGGTCGTGGCACAGGAGGGTGGCGCCTACCTCGTCAATGGGCGGTTCCGGATGTCTGTTGCCGAACTCTTCGCCCGAGCCAATCGGATGCGAAGCCGCCAAGGGAAGCCCAAACTCGAGCTGCCCGGGACAGCCCAGCCGTCGGAGACGGTTTCTTCCACGAACGGTCACCCCCTGTTTTGGGAAAGGGGAGCCGCTCCCTTCCTGCATTCTGGTCGCGCGCAAAAATCGGACTGAGATTAGACCCTGGAGGCTCGCAGCTCATCGGCAGAGCATCGCCTGCTCTTGGCAAAGCAATTCCTTCCCGCTTCTACCTGCCTCCATGTTGCAGGATTCGACCTGGGCAGGCTCACCCAGGTTTCCTTGGGCATTTCCGGCGTTTGATGCCCGGCAGCTGATGACAATTCAGGGCCCCACAACCTGCGGCCGAATACGATCGGGCGCTCGCGTGTCGGAAGATCAGATCCGAATTTGCTAACAATCGAGGAGGCCAGGCGCCGCGCGGCAAGTCGAAGCACTGAGAAATATCTGACACTACTGGCCCACATTCACGATCGAGTAAGTTTAATCGAATAAGAAGAGGCAGAGTGGAGACCGGCCGATAAGCCCTCCCTGCCAACCCCCGCGATATGGGAACGGCAGTAACCCCAGTGGAGTTTTGGAGGGATGAGGGCGAACTTTGTCGCGGATGACCGCGAGCCGAACCACGCGTCCCGCATAAAGATCAAGTACCAGCCGATCGGATCGTTAACACCCGAGCCCAAAAACGCCAGAAAGCACACCAAGAAGCAGATCGGGCAGATCGCCCGAAGCATCAGCACCTTTGGCTTTAACGTGCCGATCCTTGTTGATGCCAATCTCAAGGTCATCGCCGGGCACGGTCGTTTATTTGCGGCGCCGCAACTCGGATTGTCCGAGGTTCCGACGATCAGCGTCGAGCACTTGACGCCGGAGCAGGCCAGAGCCTTTGCGTTCGCCGACAATCGGCTTGGCGAAATCGCGACCTGGGACGACGATCTCCTTGCTGAGCAATTGCGGGCGCTCTCCGAGGTCAACCTCGGTTTCACTCTCGATGTCACCGGGTTCGACCTCGGTCATATCGACTTTATCATTGAAGGCGTTGCCCCGCCGCGCGATGCAGCCGACAAAATGCCGAAAGAAGAACCGGGACCCGCGGTGTCTTGTCCGGGCGATCTCTGGCGATTGGGGCAGCACCGGATTTATTGCGGCAGCGCCACCGACGAAGAGGCGTACGAAGCCCTTATGCGGCACGACCGCGCCGCGGTCGTGTTCTCCGATCTACCCTACGGTTCCAACCACCGCGCGACCGAGGCCATCCTTCCGACGTCACCGACCGAGGAGGCTGCGATAGCCGATGATTTGGCGCGGGTCTGCCGACTTCTCACCAAATACAGCAGTGAAGGCTCGCTGCATTACCTATGCACGGGATGGCGCCACCTCAGCGCCGTGATTAAGGCCGCACTGCCGGTCTATTCCGCACTGCAAGACCTCTGTGTCTGGGCCAAACACAAGCCGGGAGCGAGGTCGCTGTACCGGAACCAGCACGAATTCATTCTCGTGTTGGCGCGGGGCCGACGTCACGTCAGCCAAACGGGCCGCCGCGACCGCAGCAATCTGTGGAGGTATCCCGAACCGCGATCGTCGCATGAGCGCGATCGTCGCAAGCCGGTGCAATTGGTCACCGATGCGTGTTGGACAGCACCGATCGGGGCGACATTGTTCTCGACCCTTTTCTGGGAAGCGGCACGACTCTGATCGCTGCGGAGCAAACCAAACGCGTGTGCCAGGACGTAGCGAGCAATCCGCGGTCTCTCGATATCGCGATCCGACGATGGCAGGCCTTTACCGGCCAGGCTGCCTATCAAGCTGAGAGCGGCCGGACCTTTGATGACAGGAGTAACAGTAGAACCTTTGGAGATCCGACATGACTAACATACTCCCTAACCAACCCGGCGAGCCAAAAAAGAAGCCCAACCGCGAGTACGAGGTCGGCTACTGCAGGCCGCCGAAGCACACGCAATGGGGGCCAAACCAGTCCGGCAATCATGAGGGCCGGCGGAAGCACGAGGAAGAACCCGGTGGGGATTTGATCGACAGGATCTTACGAGAAAAAATTCCTGTCTACGAGAACGGCAAACTTATCTGGATTACCCGCTGTAATGCTTCTGCAAGAGCCGTCGTGAACCGCGGGATTGCCGGAGATCCCGCGGCTGAAAATATCCTGATCAAGATCGAGGGACCCGATCTCGCGGCGCGGTTCGCGCATTTCCATTGGGTAGAAGCAGCCACTGAAGACGAGATCCCGATGCGACAGGCGGAAGTCTTAGCCAATTACCGCAAGAGCCGCGCTGCGGGACGACCCAATGCGGACCAGCCCGGCAACCGCCCGGGGCGACCTCGGGACGACGCTTCGTTTGCCGAGCTGGTCAAACGGGAGCTGAACAAGACGGTCACGATCCAGGAGAATGGCAAGACGATGAGGGTCACAAAACGCGAGGCGTGGCTGCGGCGGGTCGTCAATGGTTTGATGCAAGGCGACCCGAGGTGCCTCAGGACCTACATGAAAATCGCCAAGCTGACCGAAACCCCGCCGGACAACCATCACTTCTTTTATCTGATCGGGGGGTGAACAGGATCAGTAGCAAGGATCTCGCGCCGATGCAGCCGCTTCCGGCAACGGAGGCGGCTTTTTTTCGGCTCTCGCGGTTTAGGTCTCGATCTCGGGTCGATACTCGGCGCCGGTCAACCCGAAGGTCGAGGCGACGGCATTGCGGGCCGTGAGCGGCTGCGGCGGGCCAAAGCTCCGATCCACCAGGATCGGCCGGTTCGGGCTTGTGGCGATCTCCTCGTGTAGGCATCAGAAATAGCCCTCGCGCTTTTTGCGCTCCATCGACGCCTCGGTGTCGCTGTCGATCAGCCGTCCCTGCCGTTCGGAGCGGCTTGCGTGGCGCAGTTCCGCGACGATATCCGCGACATTCGCGGCTTCCGATTCAATCGCGCCCGTCAGCGGATAGCAGCCGAGCGTGCGGAACCGCACTTGGCGTAGTTCCGGCGCCTCGCCCGGCTCCAGCGGGAGGCGGTCGTCATCGACCATGATCCATACGCCGCCGCGCTGCACGACCGGCCGCTGCTTGGCGAAATACAGCGGTACCACATCGATGCTTTCGGCTTCGATGTATTGCCAGACATCCAGCTCGGTCCAGTTCGACAGCGGAAACACCCGCATCGATTCACCCGGGCGCAGCCGCGTATTGTAGAGGCGCCAGAGCTCGGGCCGCTGGTGGCGCGGATCCCACACATGGCCGGGATTGCGGAACGAGAAGATCCGCTCTTTGGCGCGGCTCTTTTCTTCATCCCGCCGTGCGCCGCCGATCGCCGCGTCGAACCCGTATTTGTCGAGCGCCTGCTTCAACGCCTCGGTCTTCATGATTTGCGTGTGCAATGCCGAACCCGAGGCAATCGGGTCGATGCCGCGCTCCAGGCCCTCCTGATTGATGTGCACGATCAGATCGAGCCCGAGCCGGTTCGCGGTCTCGTCGCGAAACGCGATCATCTCGCGGAATTTCCACGTCGTATCGATGTGCAGGAGCGGGAAGGATGGCTTCGCCGGGTAGAACGCCTTCCGCGCGAGATGCAGCAGGACGCTCGAATCCTTGCCGATCGAATACATCAGCACCGGGTTGCGAAACTCGGCGGCAACCTCGCGCAGGATCGCAATCGATTCCGCTTCCAGCCGTTTGAGATTTTGTGTCAATGATGGGGACATGAGCATTGTACCCGGATAAAATCGGCCTTTCACATCAGCGGATACCAATACAAATCGTTTAGCTGCAATTCTAGCTGGTTCCGTCGGCCATACAGATCGATTCACAGGACACGCCGCTTCAAAGGACCGCTGCCCGCGGGACAAAAAACTGCAGGCGCTCCGATCCCATCCGCGTGATGCCGCATCTGAGATCCGTGACTTGCATGCCAACAAACAACGAAACAGCGAAACGCCCTTGTCCGGGGCGCACTCCACTACTGATTTTTGTTGATAATCAGTCGTTTACGCAAGCCTCAGCTTACTTCCTGGTCGTCCTTTGAACAGGGAAATTAGGCTCGAAGAACAGGTAAAAATTCTCCCAGAGCAGGGATCTAGGCGGGTGTCAGGCAAACCCAGGCGGGTGTCAGGCAAACCCCCCTATTCCCGGAAACAGGCCGTTGGCCGGCCGCTGCGTTCACCTGCTTCGGCTCCGCTGTTATCGAAGACGCACCTATTTAAAGCGAGCCCCCCATCACGATCGATATGTAGTAGCGTTCTTCATGCGTTCGTGCTACATTTAGTCTTATGAGTAAAAAGCCCTCTCAAGACCACGAAAGTGCCCGTCCGCCGCTGGTAGTGACGTACAGATCAACCGCGAGCCTGAAGCCCGACTCACGCAACGCGCGGACACATCCAAAACGACAGGTCGAACAAATTGCTGCCTCGATCAGGGAATTCGGGTTCTCAAATCCTATTCTCATTGACTCCCAACACGTCGTTATAGCCGGCCATGGCCGACTATTGGCGGCCAAATCGATCGGATTGGCCGAAGTACCCTCGATCGAGCTTACTGGGTTGAATGACGCCCAAAAGCGAGCGTTGTGCCTGGCCGACAACAAGATCGCGCTTAACGCCGCATGGGATCTGGACCTGCTCAATTGTGAGCTGGCAGCAATGTCATCGCTCGATCTCGACTTGACCATCACTGGTTTCTCCATGGGCTCGAGCTCGATGTGCTGCTTCGCAGCCACGAGGACCCGGAGCACGACGCGATCCCGCCCGTTGCGGTCACTGCGCGGGTACAGCCCGGAGACATCTGGAGATTGGGTGAGCACATCATCGGCTGTGGCGATCGTCGCGAACTCCAGTTCCTCCAAAAGGTCGTCGGCGAAACCGCCCGCGTCGACGTGGCTTTCCTTGACCCGCCGTCGAACATTACCATCAACAATAGTGCCAGTAACCGCACCCGAGAGCTCACCACGAATTCCAGCGAGATGTCGGACGAGGAGTTCCGCGGCTATCTCCACGACTGCTTGGTTGCCGCCGCGGAAGTATCCCGAGACGGGGCTATCCATTTCATCTGCACTGACTGGCGTCATATGGACGGCGTCTCGGCGATAGGCCGAGGCATTTATGGCGAGCTCGTGGACCTTTGCATCTGGGATAAGAACAATGCCGAAATGGGGTTCGCTCTACTACTCCAAACACGAGCTGGTATTCGTGTTTAAGGTGGGCACGGCTCCGCATTTCACAACGATCAATGCGCCGCGACATCGTCGCAACCGCACCAACATGTGGCACTACGCGCCGGCTAAGTCGCCTTCCAGTGGCCGTGGGGAGAACGTAAGTCTGCGACCGGCCGTGAAGCCGACCACCCTCGTGGCCGATGCCATACAGGACGTGACCGGTGCGGGCGATTTGGTGCTCGACACCTTTCTCGGTTCCGGGACGACCCTGATCGCCTGCGATCGTTGCGGACGGCGATTCCGCGGTCTGGAGATCGATCCCGCTCATCTTGATTTTGTCATCGAGCGATGGACCGCCATGACCGGAGCCACACCGAAACTGCTTCAACGGAGCGGTTCGCGATGAGCAAGGCTGGTTCGCGGCATCCACCCGTCGGCACCCCGCCCCGCAAGGGTCAGAGTGGAAACTCCAAAAGCCGGCCTAAGTCCGCTCGCCGGCCTTCTTCGTCCGCCTTCGACATGGATCGGAGGCTCACAGTCATTCAGGACGGAAAGCCGCGTGAATGCACGGTCGAAGAGGCGATTACTTACGAAACGGTCAGGAACGCCATCGCGGGCGGCGGTGCCGCCCGGAATATGGTGTGGAAGATGGTCAAAAAGCGCGACCGGTGGCGCGCGGCCCATGGCGTGAAGCACCCGCGAGTGCAGATCCTGATCGAGCCGGATCCGGACAACGCGGATGTGGCGCTCCTTCTTCTGGGCATCGCTGAGCTGGACGGGCGGTGGGAAGCCTATTACTCGCCAGACAAGCCGCGCCTGTTGCTGCGGCCCGAGATAGTCAAGCAGGCCCTGGCGCGTTGTCCGCCCCCGCGGTCGGCGAAGGAAATCTCCGAGATCAAGCGCTGCACACGGGATTCAGAAACACTTTGCTGGCCGGCGGGATTGGAGAATGAGCAAAATGGGTAACGTCGGCTACCGCAATCCCCCTGTCTCAACGCGCTTTCAAAAGGGCCAGAGCGGCAACCCGAGGGGGCGTCCAAAAAAGCAGCCGGCTCCACCTCATGAAGCGGTTCTCGGCAAAACCGTTACCATCAGGATAGATGGCGAGGAGCGCCGCGTAACCCTGGAGGAAGCGTTCTTGTTGTCCGAAATAAAGCGGGGGCTGAAAGGAGACGCGGCTGCGGCACGCTCGATTCTGGCGGCGATTGACGAGGCCCGTGCCGCTCGCACTGCAGCAAACGGCGGCTACCCGCAGAAAATCGTCCGCATCATCGTGTCGCCGGGGAGCGTGAACTCGGCTCTGGAAGCCTTGCGCTTGGCAACGAAGCGCAACCGCTACCGGCCGAGCGCCCGGATGGAGCTGGAACCCCGGCTAGTGGAAGACGCTCTCGCCCGGTTCGGAAAGCGGCGCCTCTCATGTGAGAAGCAGGCTGAGGTGGTCCAAGCGGTCCGGACGCCGCACAAAGTGCGATGGCCGGAGTGGTGGGAAATCATACCAGAGGGCCCAGTTTGCTCTCTTACATGCGTGTCATGAGGTGGGCACAAGGCCGTGGTGCGTCTCGTGACATTGTGGACACATCGGGACAGTTCGGACATTCGGGCTCTGGCGAAGAGTGGACCGCTTATCTAGCCTTCGCTCGCAACCAAGGGCTGACAGCATATGTCAGGCGTGCTCGCGGACCAAACTTCGCGCCCGGCCGTGGTCGCAAGAGCCATCCGGCAGTGACAAGGATCTCAGCGGCGTGTCGGATTTGCTCAGCGGTGCGCAAGCCAGGCAATCGGACGATCCGCTGCAGATAGCGCACATGCAGCTCGGCGGTCTGGCTCGTCATTATCCACCGGGCCAACGTCGCGACATTGCGATCACCTGGGGGCGTCTCGCCGTAAACCCGCTGAGCGGTCTGGACAAAGTAGTCGCTGATCAGGCCTGCCGCAGCGGCGAAGGCGTCGGGGCTGATGCGGGTCGGCGGCGCGGAGGCGCCGTCCTCGCCACACCACCACAGCAATTCGAGGACCAGCGCCAGCCGCAGCGCCTGGCCGCGTGCTTTGCCCAGGGCGGCTCTCGTCATAGCGCCGGCGTCCTGCTGCCGATCCTGCATGTCGCGGGCAAAGGCCTCGATCAAGCTACGTCCCTCGTCGGTCAGCGGGGTCCGTATCGGTACCGGCGGATCGCCAGGCTGCATCTCAAGCTCGCGCAGCCGATCGAGCGCCCGGATCGCCCATCCGGCGCGCGGAGGCTGATGGCTGAGGCGGAAATGTATCGGCTCCGGCCACAGCCACATCAAGCGGCCGAGCAGACCGTCATCCCCCTCGCGCAGTAAGCGAATGAGCCGGTCCGGCTGAGTCCCGCCATAGACCGCGACCGCCAGGCGCGGCACGATGATCGGGTTCGGCTCCGACTTGCGCTCAACCCGGTAGGGTCGGCCGCCGTAGGCCTCTATCCAGAAGGGGCGCCCGCCGGCATGGTAGGCGTTCATGTCGAGGACCCAGCCTGCCAGCTCGTCGCGCACGATCAACAGGCCCTTCGGCGCCGCATCGGCGAGGAGCCCGGCAACCTGCTCGATCGTCACGTCGTGCTGCCGTAGCCGCGGCATCTGCGGCTCGGACATTGGCATGACAAGCGGCGGCAGCGGCGCCGGGGTGGCGTGTTTTGCCGCCTCGCGCGATCGTTGCCGCCAGCTCTGTCGGGCGGCCCTGCCGAGTTCTATCCCGGCGTGCCAGGCGCGCAGCCGGTCGGGGAAGTCGGCCAGCATGCGCTGTTCGACCTCCGGCAACACTTCCCGCATCAGGCAATCCGCACCCGGGCTCTTACCCGTGCCGCTGTCACCGACGACTGCGAGCCAGAGATGCGGCGGTTCGGCCCAGCCCGGTGTAGCCTCGGCCCAGCGGGCATTCCCGATCAGCGCGGAGGCCGCCGCGAGCAAGGGCGCCGCGACATAGTCGGGTGGACATGCCGCAGCCTCGGCGGTGCGACTGATCCACTCGGCCCAGGCTGGCCCAAAGGCGGCGATAGGGAGCGTTGGCGAGCGCGGCCGGTCCGGCCGCAGCACGCTCAGATCGGGCTCGGGCCAGCTGCACGCGTTCTCCGAAGCACCAGTTTCGCGCATTTGCTAGCGCGGATGGGGGCTGCTTTGTGACTCCGGAGGGGAGACAATCCGCAGCGACGCGCGCATCTCCCAATCCGGGCTGCGGCGAGCGAACTCCGCGGCCAAGGCCCAGAGGTCGATCTTGTACTTCTTGCTGAAGCTGACCGCGCCGATGCGGTGCTGCTCATCGTGATGCGCACGACAGAGGCTGACGCCGAAGATGTCGTGCGGCATCTGTCCGGTACCACTGTTCGCGGCCGAGCGCAGATGCGCAAAGTCGACGCGCAACGCTGTACAGCCCGGCACGCAGCAGCCATGCGCCTTGACCCAGCGGCGGTGCCGGGGCCAGATCTTCTGGATCGGCTCCTGTACGCCCATCTTGGGCCGTTGCCGGCGATCGGGGAGCCTCATCAGCGACCTTCCCGGAGCAAAGCGCCCTCCGGAGACATTCGCGCCATCGCAAACGGCTCTAGTTTCCGACGAAATGCGGTTAGCCGGATCGCAGTCGATGGGTTCGCCGAACCCGCCTGCCCGCCCCGCTCATCCGGATGTGTACGCGATGCCGCGATCCCCCGTCGGGCCTGCATAACGACACGAAAACCGGCCTCGATATCGCCGGAGACCCGCCACAGCCGGAAGGCGACATCGCGCGGGTCGATGCCGAGCGCCGACCAGAAACACGTCGCGCCGAGGTAATGCTTTCGGCTGTGGCAGCAATCCGCCCAAACCGTCGCCGGGCCGCACAGCGGCACGAGATACCGGCTGCTCGACGGCAATCCGAGCCCGGCATGCGTACGCAGATGGGCGCATTCGGACGGCGCGGGCTTGCCGCAGCAGAGGCACGGCAAGGCTCGGATGAACGCCCGATGCCGGATCAGGATGTCGCTCTCCGGTCCCGTCCAGGGTTGTGCCATTGCGCGCGTGAGGCGGGCGGGGATCCTCACGGCGCCCCCTCGCAGGCGGGCTGCCGGTTCCCGCCACCCGGTGCCGCCACCGCGGAGCGATCGAGGCCACCATTGCCGCGGATCGGGATCTTGCCAAACGGAGCATCGAGCAGCGCGGCGTCGACCCGCTGCTGCCGCGCCGCTGCTGCGGCCTCGCGTTCGCGGGCGATCTCCTCATCGGCGGCGCGGGCGATCGAGGCGAGATTATCGAGGTCGGGCCGTAACCCCTTGCGCCGCCCTCGAACCGCCGCCGAGTTCCACCACTTGCTAAAGAGCGTCGTGCCGCCGGCGGCGGCGTCGAACCCGGCCCGGCGCAACAGTTCGAGCGCGTGATCGACGGGCTTGCCGCCCTTGACCCATGCGGCGATCGCCGCCCCGGTCTTCTCGTCGAGCAGCTCGCCCTGAAACAGATGCGCCAGATCGCCGGGCGCCTTCAACCGGCCCGGGTCGGTCTCATAGCCGCCATCCAGGGTCATCGGCACGACGATCGTCATCTCGTACTTGAGGCGCTTGTCCTGGATCGGCTCCGAGGGTTGGGTGACAAGCGTCTTCTCGCCGTCAATCACGGCCTCGACGATCGGTTGCTTGGCACGCGAGCACAGGATCATGTGCAGCCGGGTCGACAACAGGAACGAGACCAGCTTCTTGTAGTCGCGCTTCGGCCGCAGCCATTTGAGGGTAAGCGGCGTTCCCGGAGCACCTTTCGGTGTGCCGCTGGAAAGGTGATTGTCGGAGCAAATGAGGGCTCCGACACATGTCGATTTCAGAGCATAAGCCTATGCCGGAGCCGATCCGGCGCATGGAA
>Ga0185299_10003016_pt1 | contig 23712 bp, 31 predicted proteins | sample PaiPotPPA55metaG_FD_128002 | JGI IMG/M metagenome (GOLD analysis project Ga0185299, IMG submission 128002) | Iron sulfur acid spring bacterial and archeal communities from Banff, Canada, to study Microbial Dark Matter (Phase II) - Paint Pots PPA... ... | reverse complement strand
AGTCATGGCTCTGCTCCTGTTGAGGAACGAGGCGGCTTGCCTCGTACCTGACATGAAAACAGAGCTGGTTTCCTCCCGGGTACCACCAGAGCTCAGCCGGAGCCCCCTACCGCGCGAGCGGTTTCGTGTACGCCCGTGATGGCGTGCCATTTGCAGGGTGAAAGTCCCTGCCGGAGTTGGCCACAGCTCCGTAGCTGAAGGTAACTGCGTCGTCGCGAGGCGGGGTGGGGAGTAACCGGAAGCGAACTGTCGGTCCGTAGGTTAACGAACCTGTTTCGGCGGGGTATGGCGGCGAGCCTGCACGAAAGTGGCGAAGCCTGGAAGTAACACAGCACGCTGTCGTGGCGGATAAAGCGGTGCGGTGGCGTACCACGTGGTTGAGGACGGAACGATGGGATGGTGGCACGAAGCAAGCGGGGAGACCTGTCGGCGAGGTGAACGCTGGCAGGAGTCAGAGTCCCGATAGTACTGCACACGGAAGAGTAGAGCCGTGGAGACCTGCGTCAGAGCAAAAGGCGCACTAAGGAAGCGGGGCAGGAAAGTTGATAGCAAAAGACCGGAAGGAAGCAGAGATGAAGATCGAAGCATCGCCAGTGTCGGAAACGACTATACGAGATGCAGACGCGCTGGGAAGCTGCGTGCAGCGGAAATTCGCGTCAGCTTCAATCTGGACGGACGCTATGTTGGCTGCTCTACAAAACGGAGTTAAAGGAGGTAAGTGGCATAGTCTGATTGACAAGGTGTTTCGACTGGACACGCTCGCGCTGGGATGGGCTCAGGTCGAGAAGAACGCCGGGGCGGCGGGAGTGGACCGCATGAGCGTGAAGCGATTCGCGCAAGCGCGGGACCGATACCTCACTGAACTGGCGCATGCATTGCAGGATGGTAGCTATCGCCCGCAGCCGGTGCGGCGTGTCTACATACCGAAAGGTAAAGGACGTCGCCCGCTCGGTATACCCGCTGTGAAGGATCGCGTCGTTCAAGCGGCCCTGAAGCTGGTGATCGAGCCGATCTTTGAGCACGAGTTCGAGCCGCGAAGCTACGGCTTCCGCCCGGGTCTGGGCTGCAAGGATGCGCTGCGCGAAGTGGACCGGCATGTGAAAGCGGGCTACTGCTGGGTGGTCGATGCCGACCTGCAAAGCTATTTTGACTCGATTCCGCACCTACCCCTTCTCGCAAAAGTGGCCGGGAGAATCGCGGACGGCCGGGTCCTGGAACTGATCCAGTACTTTCTCAAGCAAGACATCATGGAAGACATGACGCGTTGGACGCCCACCTCTGGGAGTCCGCAAGGGGCGGTTGTCAGCCCCTTGTTGGCAAATCTGTACCTGCACGAGCTTGACGTGGAAATGCGCCAGGCAGGGCTGGTCATGGTGCGCTACGCGGATGATGCCGTGGTGTTATGCCGCACACGTGAGGAAGCAGAAGCTGCGCTTACTCGCATGCGGGCTTGGGTAAATGCGAACGGCTTGACACTGCATCCCGACAAAACCCACGTTGGGGATTGCCGGCTGGAGGGTCATGGGTTCGAGTTTCTGGGTTACCGGTTCGAGGCCGGTCAACGTTGGGTGCGCAAGAAGAGCCTCATGGGACTGCGGGATAAAATCCGGGCCCTGACCAGGCGTAACAGGGGGGACTCGATCGCGGAGATCATTGCCTCGATCAATCCACTCCTGCGTGGCTGGTTCGGCTATTTCCAGCACGCCCACCGCTACACCTTCTCGTCCGTCGACGGCTTTGTTCGTCGCCGTCTGCGAGCGATCCTGCGCCGACAGCTTCATCGTCCGGCTCATGGTCACTGCCTTCGAGATCACGCGCGATGGCCGAATGCCTTCTTCGCTAATCTTGGGTTATTCACGATGTCCGAGGCCCTTCGATTGGCGCGCCAATCCCGATGTGGAAACAACTGACTGGAGAGCCCGTCGCGGGAAAACTGCACAGCGGGTTCGGAGGGAGGGGACGGCGATCGCCGTTTCCTACCCCTATCCTCTGGCCGGTTCGCGACGGTCGCGCCAGGCCGCGTTCGCTAAAACGATCGTTTTAATAGACGCTACCGTCGAGATTGTCGCCACGAACGGTGTGTCGTGCTCCCGGCGCACGGCTCGTGCAGGATACAATCGGGCGCAAGGAACGATCATCCGGTACGGGCTAAACTTCGGGCGGCGAAATGCCGTTAAGCCGAAGTGCTGATAATAATAACGAGGGAACGCGATGAAACTGCCAGTCCTATGCGGCGCGGTGCTCGCGCTTGCCGGTTGCACTGATACGGGACCGATAAAAGTCGGTCCTGACACTTACACGATTTCCACGCGTGTCCCGTTCGGCGGTCCCGCTTCGGCCAAGGGCCAAGCCCTGACGGAGGCGAATGCCTTTTGTGAGTCGAAGACCCGCGAAATCCTGCTCGATCACGAACAGTCAAGCGAATGCGCGTTGCACGGCGGTTGCGGCGAAGCCGAAATCACTTTCTATTGCCTAAAGCCCGACGACCCGCAGCTTCAACGCCCGAAGTTCAGGGCCGAAGCGAATCAGCGGATCGAAATCCAACAGAAGTAGCTGATCTTCACGAAAACAGAACAATGAAAAAGACATTGCTTTTAACGATGCTTCTCGCCGGATGCGCAAGCGTTGCGGACATTGATACCGGCAAGCTCGATACGGCTTGCGCTCAATCCTGCACGACGAGCTATTCCGAATGCCTCGGTAAGTTCACTCTCTTCCCGCTTATGGCGCAACACCAGTGCACCGACGCCATGCATCTGTGCGCTACGGCGTGCCCAGCCAGAGCAGACACCGCAATTTCCCCAGCAGCAACCACGTCCCAGCGGCTGACGAATCTGGACGATCTTTATAAGCGCAGCCTGATTAGCAAAGAAGAATACGACGCGAAGCGGGCCGAAATTCTGAAAGGCATGTAGGTGCGCGGCGCGCACGATTTGGCGAAATTTACAGATTCACGCGATAAGGCGCGATTTGGTGAAATTTGCAGATTCGCGCAGGTTCGCCGTGCATGTTTTCAAGGCTCGCACCACACCTCTAGCCATCCAGAGAGGAGCGTGACGAGAGTAGTTTTTCGTCGGGATGCCACTCGTCAATGTTGCCGCCCCACCACCGGGTATCGATTCCTTTGATGAGCGCAACGACCGCGCGCCGGTTCGCCTCGGTCCGACCTGCTCGGTCAAGCGCCGCGCCTAGTGATTCGGCAATGTACATACCATGCCTCATTTCAGTCGCGCCTTCAGCGTCGGACCTGAATGGAACGTAACGACGCGCCTCGCCGCAATAAGCGTTGCTATGCCGGTCTTCGGATTACGTCCCGGACGCGGCCGTTTGTCACGTAATTGGAAAGATCCAAAACCAGCCAGCTTTACACTCTCGCCGCTTTCCAGCGCGTCACGCATTACCTCGAAAAAAGCCTCGACCATCTCCTTCGATTCTTGCTTGTTAAGGCCTACGCGGTCGCGCAGCATCTCGGCCAGTTCAGCCTTCGTGAGCGTCGGTGTCTTGGTGGACGCGGTGGAATCGGAAGCCGGGATATCACGCACCATGGCACGGCGTTGCGCCGCAAGAAAGTCTTCAAATTCACGGGCGGTCATTGGGTCCATGTTGAAAGGCGGTTGACTATCATGATCGATGGGAGGTCGGGATCGCTGCACCAAGTCGGTCAGAGATGCGTGCGAGTCGGAGAATGTTAGGCCGAAGCGGCCTTGTTTCGAAGTCGCATGAGGGACTGCCGTGTCGCGCCGTAGTCGCGTGCCAGTTGCGAGACCGATTCGCCCGCTGCAAGGCGCTGCAGGGCTTGCGCTTGTTGCGCATTGGTCAGTGCCGACGGACGGCCCATTACCTTGCCTTCTGCACGTGCGCGAGCGATACCGGCATGCGTGCGTTCGATCAGCAAGTCGCGTTCGAATTCCGCGACCGCGATCAACACGCCCATGGTCATCTTCCCGGCAGCGCTCGTCAAATCGACCCCACCAAGCGCCAGGCAGTGAATGCGGACACCTTCAGTGGAAAGCCGGTCAACAGTGGGGCGCACATCCATGGCGTTGCGGCCAAGCCGGTCCAGCTTCGTCACAATGGGCACGTCGCCGGGTTCGAGTCGATCGAGCAACTTGGCGAACAGCGGGCGCTCAGTAGCCGTAACGCTGCCGCTGATGCTTTCAGTAACGATGCGCCGCTTGTGCCGATGAGCTAACAACAAAGATCATCCGCCGACGGCGAGATGATCTGGCTGCTATTTATCAGCTTTGGTGGACGGCGTTATGCAGAAGCGCTGCTGGGAAGACTGAAACTTGAATCCGCTGGCCTTGCCAACACAGAGAGCCGTTCATATTCAGCCTGAATGAAGCTGGTACCGTATTTTCGTTCAAGGCGGCGCATTGTGAAGTGACCACGAGCCATGTCTTGGAAGTGATCGATAAACAGGGTGTTGATTGCGGCCCCGCTGGCAGCACCGATTATAGGAATGAGTTGAGCGACTGCTTTTTCGCTGACCACCACACCAAATCGCTGGGCAATTTGTCGAATCAACTGGACCAGAGCAGGTCCGGCGGTGTCTGTTCCACCCTTAGCAAGGTAGGTAACGGCATCTGTGACCGCAGCAGCCATCGCTTGACGCACGGCGAAATAACCGACCTCGGCCCCATCATCGCTCTTGCTTTTGCCGCCGAATGCGAGAACCTCGACACATGCAACTTGTGCGTCGTGATCAGACAGGTTTTCCCCCTCACTGCGTGCGATATCTGCGATCGAGCGCATCATGATGGTCGTTGAGATCGGCAGCTCGATGGCAACCGCGGCAAGTCCGAATGCCCCGCCAACGGCCCCGCTGGTTGCCGATGCTGCCTTATGCCAGAAGTTCGACGCCTTGGGAGGGCCGGCATTGACTTCCGGGACATCACTTTCCGCCCCGAACGCGCCTCCAACTACACCGCCGGCTGCCGACGCTGCTTTCTGCCACCAGCTCGGTGCCTTGGAGTCGTCCTTGTTCTCGCGTGTGTCATGGTCCATCGTCTTGAGCGCAACGTTAAGCGCAGCATAGATGGCTTTTTCTACGGCTGCGCTGATGGTCTTGGACACTTTCTCCGGTAGGCTTTTTAGCCCTGCTTCGATCGGCTCTCCAATCAGGTTAGAGAGTTTCGCGACAAGGCCGGGATTCTCCATCAATCGATGCGCCATCCTGAGGTTTTCAGCATCCTCATCGCCCATCGAGATCATTCCGGTACTCATGGTGTTCCTGTTGTTGTTTGTTGGGGAGGGCGTACTACGTTCACATCTGCCCGACGATACGGGCTTTCACGGTTTCGTATTCAGAGTCGCTGATCAAACCTTTTTCCAGTAGCTCTTTTGCGCGTTGGAGCCTTTCCAGCGGATCGGCCTCGTCGGCTCCATCTGGTTCTGCTGACTGCCGATTCGCCGTGGCGGCCTGAAAGCCTCCGGACTTGGCACGCAGCTCTTCCAGCTCACGCAGCCGGCGTTTTTCTCGCCATGCCTGTTCCTGCGCCTGGCAGATGCGATAGACAGCCTGAGCCTTGTCCTTGCGTAGTCCGTCGAATGTCAGCGTGAGGACGTCGCCGCCGCTCGCGAGATCAGGCTGGGCCAACCCGGTCACGGTCAGATCGCTGCCGAAGACCCCGGCCTTTATCTGAACGTTTTTCAGGTCCTGCCAGCGCAGATCGACGGGGGTGAATCCGCCGATCACCCCCCGGCTGATGCCCAGAAGTCGTCCTGACGTGGCGGCGACCATCACCCGTCGATGAGACAAGGCGAATAGCCGTCGCTGAACGGCGAGCGCGAGAATCGATTCGCCAGGAATCAACATGGATTGCAGGGTGGCGTGGGCCTCGCGAAGATCCGCTTCGTGGATCTCGGCCTCCACCTATCGCCTCTCGATCCGGGTTACCGTGAAGGTGTAACCGTCGCGGCTGTATTTCTGTCGTGCGTTGCCTTCGGCAATCTGCTTCGCCATGAAGTCGGATTCGGCCTGGACTGTTTCGCTGCCAACGGCCTTATTACTGCCTTTCTGGAACATGTAATGGACGACATATCTGTTCATGGTGCTTGCCTCGCTTGGCCAGTGGGGGACTTTTCTCGTCAGGACGTTTCACAATCCCGGAGTCGCTTGGGGAGCGAAGTCAATCCGGGGTGCCTTCCTACCCTGCTGACGTTTTCCTACCCTGCTGACGTTATATCGGCAACGCATCCTTAAAGGTTTAATGGAAACCCAACAAATTCCGTGGGTTGGTGCTCAACCATTCAGATTGAACGGGAGAGCACATGCCGGAAACCGGTGAGGAACAGTTAGCGGTCGTGGTCGGGCGAGCAATCGTCCGGCACCGCAGTGCGAGCGGGCTGACGCAGGAACAGGTGGCGGACGCCCTGGGGATAGGCAACGAGGCGGTTTCGCGCATGGAGCGCGGGATCGTGATGCCGACGGTCGCACGGCTGGTCGAACTGGCTGAGATATTTGAATGTGGTGCCGCCGATCTGCTGACCGAGGCCAGCAGCCGTGCCGGTGATCAGGCGAAATACGTGGATCAACTGCTGGCTAAGCTCAGCGGCAATGACCGTGCGATGGTGATCGAGATCATCGAACGTCTGGCTGGGCGACTTGCCCGGCGCTGAACGTCAGCAAAAAAAATGACCGGATAGTGGGAGGCAACATCTGGCGTAATGATCGCCAGACGCCGCTCCTGTCCACACTAACCCGCGGGCAACAGGATGGTGGCGACCGACCGGTCGGCTTCGATGAGAATCCAGACCTTGCCTATCGCGTATCTCGACAGCAGCCATTCTGCCAGTTGTGCTGGCCGCCCTCTGCCTGTCGCGACGGGCCGGAGTCGACCCGGAGCGGTCATACGCGGTACGGACAATCTAACGGCCGCATTGACTTGTACAGCAGTCGCTCGGATTGCGATGCGGAAAACGAAGACGCACACCAATCCTTAAACTTCAATTTCCGAAGAAAGCCTGAACGATCCTGAGCAGTGCAGGGCGGGCCTTCTGGCGAAGATCCCAATATATCTTGAAGCCATCCCCAAGGTGATACTCCCATCTGTCCTCGGTCGCTTCGGCCGCGACTCGCATATTGCACATCTTCGCATTCGATTGGAGATTGATGCCAACGCCGTTGACTGCCTCGGTTTGGCGGTCGATGGTGTAGGTTTCGCGGACGCAGGGTGTCTCGTAAACGAATACGATCGTCGTAGGCGACCACGATTCGATGTCGTAGTCCAACTCGTCGACCATGAGGACGTTGGTCCCTTCCCCGGTGATTTCCGCGCGCGCCTCCACGCAGCGGTTGTCCGCTTTCGTGCATGTTATCTTGGATGTCTGGAGCGGATCGCCCAGCTTCGAACCCTCTCCCAGCGGCCCCTCTCGCGTCCAAGTCCCTTCGGCAATAACCGTGTCGCCCTGGTCTATCACCATCGCCTTTACTGGACCGGGGCTTACAGGCACCAGCGTATCCACGTAGAGGCCCATCAGGTAGGTCAGGCCGAAGAGAGCCGTGCCGACGCTCACCAGACCTCCGGCGACGACGAAGACCTTTCTAGGTCGGGACATCGATTTCCAGGGAAGGACGACGGGCAAGCCTATCGCCAGCGCACGACCAAGGCAGATCAGCACGTAAGCGAAAATCCATGCGAACGGAAGCGGAGCCAGCGCAACTATCGCGGCGTTGGCGGTATCCCCCTCCATCGACATAGCAACGCTATCTGACTTCTCTTTGTTGCACTCGGATAGATCCGCGCTGTGGGCCACGTCCTTGCTATCGGCGCAGACGTTGTATGCAAATGAGGCGGAACTCTGGGCGCCCTGGAGATCCCTGTTATGCGTGTGAACCGCCGCACCTATTGCCCAAGCGATCGACAATACAACGCCGACCTTCTGCCAAGCCGCAAGCCTTCCCATAGCATCCCTGATGTTTGCCCGATTGTTCTGGCGGAAATGATACTTCAATGCTGCGCGGTCACACTCCGGCAAATCCGACAAATTCGCGTCGCAAATCCGGCAAGTCCAATTTATTCGGTTCCGCGTCATCTGGCGCGTGACCGAATTTGTTGGCAAGTCCTTGATTTTTGATGACGCCCAGTCCAACTAATTCCGTTCCCCTGCATGTTGTCGGGAAACGGAATTCGTTGGACTAGCGCGCAGTTAGCTAGACTCGAAAGCACGGAATTGACTGGACTGCCGGGAAAGCGCGGAAATCGAAGGACTGCCGCGCGGCGCAGTTGGCTCCCGGCAACGTGCCGATGAGGCTTTGTTGAGAGAGGGTGAGAGGCGCTTGACGACCCTCAGCGGTCATCCACGTCTTTTGGTCGCGGAACTGGTTTGCAGCCGGAACTGCCGGTCGGCGGGCCGGAGTAAATGGCTGCTTTAGCCCTGAAACCAGATCGACTCGCAGGTGAGGCAGGCTTTTCCCAGACGGACTCTAGATTGCCTCGCAATACACGCGCAGTTCGAGAATCAGGTTCTGAAGGTCTTGCTCGAACTGCTTCGCCCCCAACTTGGTCACGGCTAGTTCCATGAGCTTCACCATTGAAGCCAGCCCAGCGTGGAACGTCCAACCTAAGTCATCGTCCGTGGGGTTGAAGATGAACTGATGCAAATCCTCGCCCTCTTTGGCTTCCACATGCCGATTCAGCGACTCCAATGTTGCATGGGCGGCGTCTCCAGACGTGAACCGATAGGCGGCTTCGTGTATGTTGCCGACGCCGACCTCGTACGCCAGTGCCGACCACTTAATGGATCGAGGCTTGTCGCCGTACTGTGCCACGACGTCATTTACGACCTGCTCGAAGCGGGACAGATCCGCGCCGGTCCGGCCAGCGATATTCATTTGGATAATCGCGTTCGCAACACCCTTGCGATGTGCTGCGGCGTCCTCCTGAAGAAGCGCAAGCATGTCGGGTTTCTCAAACAGGCCAAGGGCCAAAAACAGCGTCTCAGCCAGTGCCCGCAGCAAGATACGAGCCTCCGTGATCGCGCCACGTTCGGACATCAGGATAACGCCTTGGAAGTTCTGAACTGCGCGGGCGTAGCACATGATCGCGTGGGCCATGGCCTCATCCAGATCTGTTAGAGGCAACGTCCACATGATGCGCATCGCCAGAGCATTGGTCTGTTCCATGTATTGGAAACCGATCACGTGCTTGGCCCTGACATTCTCTCTGAACTTCGTCAGCTCATCACCCAGGAATCCCACCTCCGTGAAGTCTGGCATGTCGCCTCCCCTATGTAGTTGACGATTGTAACGACATCCGCTGTGAACTTGGCCGCGGAAGAACGTCTTCACCCAGTAGATCAAGCTGAGGCTAGGAAGCAATACAACCGTGGATCGACGATGCAGTAGTTGGACGGCCGCAATGGCTACCAAAGGCGCTTTTCGGTATGCTCAGATCGAAGGGCAGCAGTCAGCCTGATGCGGACACCCGACTAGGGGAGTCGACCGGCCGGTCATGGCCGGTCATGGCCGGTCACTGCCTGACGGCGATCGGCAGCACGCGACCCGTCTCCGCCGTTCACGCTTAAGGAAGCCCCGTGCCCGCGTTCGAATGGACAACCGTCATCCAGCGCATGCGGCGTGGCTGCTGTTCGGCGCAACGCCGCCGTCCATTGACGGGAATACGACGCCGCAGCAGCACGCTCGCCTACTTCTACCCGAGCGGATTTGGTTCAGAAGGCTTGGAGGCGACCAGCAAAACCGCCGCGTTCGGTCCCGGATGCTGGCTCCAGCCAAACGCTGGCGAGTTAGGAGGAAACGTCTCCGTTACGGTTGTCGCAATGCCCGCAGTCGCAAAGATTCGGCGCACTCGAACGATTTCGCGAGGCTCGGATGGGCTGCTGAACGGCGGGCTCATGCCGACCACAAGTCCATAGATTGGCGTTCCAACCTGAAGTGCTGCGTACCCAGTATTCCATCCTGCTTCGGTGAAGGCTTCTCTAAGCTGCTTCGCGTATTCGGAGGCTTCTTGGTCGCTTGCTACGTGTGGCACCCAAACGGTCTGTGGCCCCTCGGCTTTGGCGGCCGTTATAAGCGCTGTGCGCTGATCGTCGGTGAGATTTCGCGGCGCAGTACGACCACGTAGCCGCTCGATTTCGAGGCGAGCACTTTCGACATCAGCCTGCGACGCTCGCTCGCGGACGTTGCCGGCGACATAGTTAATGCACATCGCGAGAACCGAGAACAGACCGGTTAGGCCGACGATCTTTGCGGACGCGTGCACAAGACCCTCGACAATCAAGCCGATAGCTGTGGCAATTGCTAGCCAGCTTGCAACGTGCCATGACCGCTCCGCAGCCTCTGGTGCCATGCCTGAGAAGCGCAGCTTCATTTCGCCACCTCGCACAAGTTTGATTGCGGATTCCACATTATGCCGGGGATTTCGTAAGCTACGGCAGAAGGGCTTGTCGCACTTACGGGGGCGCTGGGACTGACGGACAGCGCAAGCTCTGCTGATTGGATTGTGGGCGTCAACACGAAAGGCATTCCCCCCGCGACAAAGCTGACGCTGGAACGCCCACAATGACGAACATCGGAATGACCGCAACTGGATGTGGAGCCGTCGCTCCGATGCCTGCGTCACGGGTGAAGCGAACGTCCGATCCTGGCCGACTGCCGCCCAACGCACTTGGTCGCAGTCGACCCATGGCAGTCACTCGGGCGAACGAAAACCTACTGATTTCTAACAGCGCGTCGTGCACGGCATTGATCGCGGCGGCTAGCAAGTTTAGATTTTGATTCGGCTGGTCAGCGTCGAGATCACACGGCCCTGTACTGCCCGTATTGCCTCTCGAGTCGAGGATCGACGATAACAAGGCGAAGCTGCGCGTCAAGCGCTATCAGCTTCCGGTCGAGCGCGCGGTGAATGTCAGTACGCAGTGGGATGCCATCCAGGCCGCCATTGTGTCCGGCGCGCCAGTCGCGGCCCGGAAGGTGGGCGGCATCAAGCAACTCAGGAATCGTGCAACCCGTGATGACGCACTCCGAACCGTGGTGAGCCAACACCGCGCGGCGGAACGCTGGCTGTTCAAGCCGCGTCAGTACTTCGCGATATCGCGCTGGTGTGATCTCTTCCTGCTCCTGGCCTTCTGCCTCCGCGGACATCACGCGCGGCGAAAAGTGATACGAGTAGGTCGGCGGACCTTCCTGATTGAGGACAGAACGCAAGTAGGCGTGGCTGGGGCTGTTGCCGCCGAGGTCGGTGATCCTGTAAAGCCGGACCATGTCCAGCATCAGATAATTGCGCTTGTCCTGGCCAGCGGGCTCGCTTCCGAGATACCTGCCAATCCACAGGAGTGCCTCGCGCTCGACATAGTGGGCGACGAAGGCCGCACCTGCGGAGACCTGCTTCGGCTGGCCGCGCCAGTCGCCATCCAGCCACACACCGCGGCGGCGCGGCGCCGGCCGAAAGTTCTCCGCGGAGTTTTCGTGTTTGTTCTTGGTGATCACCATAGGCGCCGGCAGCTGCGTCAGCATGTCGGCGAGTTCTTCGGTGCGCAGTTCGATCGCGGGCGGTTCTTTGCGAGGCATGGCGGCTAATCCCGTTGATAGCGCAGAGGCATGATGCCTGCCTGGCCATCCTCCATCTCTCCGTAGTTCGAGAGATGTTCAACCCCGTTCCGGCCGTGATGCCAGATGACGTTGTCCCCATCGTTCGCGCGACGTTGATGGAAGTCGTAGGGTTGCTTGAGGTTTGTCAGATGCAGCCGCAGATTCGGATAGTCATCTGATTTCTCATCCATTATCTCGGCCAGTTGACCATCAAGCTCCGGACTGCCGCCGTCGGCCGCAATCGCGGCGGCAATGGTGGCGTTACTCAGAAGTGCAGACGGGAAAATGATTCGGCGCGCAACCATACTCGATCTCCGGAAGGTAAAAGGGCAAATCCTTAATGTCCGGCACACGTACCGGAATGCAAACAGGCCTCGGAATCAGCGGTTGGGGTCGGCAGCGAGCAGGGCGACGAGGCGGCGCTTGTCCCAGCCAGGATCCGCGGGATAGGTCGGGCCGCGCGCGATGATCCCGCTCGGGTGGTCCTCCAGGATTGCCACGAAGATCGGTTCATCGAACTCGCGATTCTCCACATAATCCTTAGCCATAGACAGGCGGATCAAGCGGCGCGTCGCGGGTGTACTGGTGGAGTACTCCGCCGCCATCTTCGCATAGGCATACGGGTCCACCTCGGAGCGCGCATGCCACCAGTCCTGAATCTTGATGCCACCCCACGCGATGACCGCAGTGACGAGCCACCATTGCCACCAGGGGGCCTTGTTGATCTTCTGGCCAATTCGCGCAGCACGGCTGACGCTACGTGACTCAGGCGCGGCAGACTCTTCGGAATGTGCGGATTGTTCGGTCATTTGCGGTCTCGCGGTGATGGATTCCGGGTACACCGGGTAGTAGGCGAGTACGACCCACTATGTGATATCGGCAGATTCGGGCAGAAATTTAGGGTGCCGGCCGAAATGGCTGCAGCAGCATTGAAGCCGACGGGCTCGCACCCAGACAGCAGGCGCGTGAGGAACAGTTAGCGACTCTCGGTCCGCCTGCATCCGAAGTTGCCGTTCGGATCCCGCGTATTGCACGCTAGGAGCAGGTTTGTGGAAGTTCTATGTACCACCAGCCCGGGAATAGCGGGGTACCCCAGAATCGTCAGAGGCGCGCGGTACTCCCACGTGCCGTCGGCGTTTTGCCGAAAGAGGACGACGTCGACGGGGTGCGCCTCCGCATAAGCATCGGATACAAAGCCGAGTTCGGCCGCGCGATACATCAGGAACGAACCGTCGCAGTCCGACAGGAAGAGGAAGCTCGTGATCTGGCAGTACATGTAGATGACAAGCAGGAGTAGGCCCAGGCCGACGAAGACCCGGTTGTCGGTCGTGCGGGTGGGTGTTTGAACGACTGTAGACATACGGTCACCTAGTTCCGGAAGACTTCACCTTGATAGGCGATCGCAACGAGTTCAGAACCGTGGTCCTGACCCGTCCAGACGCCATACACGCGGTCTTCGTTGCGCTCTGATTCGGTACGCGCCATCTCGATCGCCGCCTCCTTGCTGGACAGTTCTGGGTCGGCGACATCGAGTCGTGTGAGCTCTCCGACCTGCCAGCTGGTTTGCTCAGTCCGAGAGGGCGCAGATACCGTCGACCTGTCGCGCAAGTCGATCTCGATGATTCGCCCGTCCGGATGCCTGATCTGCATATAAACTCCTTGCACGGATAGGCGCACGTCGTATCGTTCGAACTCAAGGCTACGTTTGAGGAACCTATGGACGATTCCGTTTCTGAGATCGTGCGCGCGGCTGTAACCGTGGCCCGCGAGGAGCGGATCACCCGGCTTTCGACCCTTCGTCAACGGCTGCGTGAGATGTTTCCGCAGAGATCGGCCGACGTCGAAGCCGCACTTGCCTTCTGGGTGAGGACCGCGAACTCATAGCAGCACGCGGGACATATATGCTCGACAGCCCCAGGCCTCGAGGCATCGATGAACGTATTGAGATCTTCCAGGCGCGCGCCGGCGCCACTGATCACCATCGGTTAAAACCGGCGGAAATTTAGGGAAGTTTTTGACGTGCGGGGAAACGGCGCTCAGGGGATGGGGTGCCCGCAGCACCTTCCGTCCTTGCCGAGGTTGTCGCAGTCGCCCAGAGTGAGGTACGGCTTGCCCGCTGCCTTTCGCAGGACGAGCGTGGTGCGGATTTCGGCGATGGTTCCACCGGTCACCATCGTGGCCAGGGAGGCGTCGGTTTGGGCGAGCAGGTGAGCGACTTCGAAGTGGACATGCCAGCGCGTTGCAGCCATATGAGCTATATCCGTTAAGAAAAGCGGAGTGTTCGACGTTGCCGCGATCGCCGATTCGTCCGCCCCGCAGTGGAAGTAAATTACTCGGCGATGTCCGGTTCGCCAATCTGGTCATTTCGATGCAGCGGGTAGCAGTGCCGATGTCTACGCAAGAAAGCGGCGAGCGTATCGCGACTCTTTGTGCGGCCCGTGTAGCGACCGCATACCGAACACTCCACGTGCCAGCCGCCTTTGCCCCAATTCCACGCCCTGGTGTGGACGATGTGAGGCGGATATCCATTTCCGGTAGGGAGGCGAACATCGGAGCGCAGAACCAGCCCCGGTACCTCGGTCGTATAAATGTGAGCGCCGCGCCGCGGCGATTCCCCGCTCGCTGTTTCCTGGGGTAAGGATGTGCGGCGTTGTGGTCGTTTAGGCACTCTCAACCCTTCAATCGGATAGGATGCTTGAGGACGCGCGCGCATGCCCCGCGCAGGAATAGCCTGGCTATCACGGCCTTACTCAGCTTCCGTCGTCCCAGCCGCCGTCACCGCCTGCGTCGATGCCGCCGCCGGATGAATCCTCCCAACCGCTGCCGCCATTGCCTACGTCGAAGTCTTTCCCGGCGTCCCTGTTGCCGGAGTTATCCCGCTCGTGTGCGGGCTCGCGATAGTCGTCGCGGACCGCCGGTGTGGCGTGCACAACCGGATCGCGATCGCGTTCAACAAGCACATCTCGCTCGATATACCGCGGTTCGCTGAGCGCTTCGCCGACAAGCATCCCGGTGAGGAAGCCATCGTTGCTCGGCTGGTTCACGATGATTGTTGACGGGGCGACGACGACTGGCGCCGGAACATATGTGGGTTGGCGGACGTAGGGCGGCTCATATGTGACCGACGAAGGGCGTGGCACGTAGCCCGGATCGGCGGAAGCAGAGAGAGACGGTGTTGGCTGACCAAGACTGCGAGCGCGGACGATCTGAGTGCGGTGATCGAGTGCCTGAAGGTCGGACACTGGGATAAGTCGCCCAGACTGGACGATAGTCAGAGCGTCGGTGATATGTGCGCGGAGTTCCGTGGCCTCACTGGCGATCGCTGCCGCGTTGTCGCCGGAGTTCAGCCTCGCATCCAGTTTCGCCGACTCGGCAGTTTTCAGCAGAGCGGTGAGGCTCCGGAGCTGCTCCTTACGTTCGATATTCGCAGCTTCTTCGCGCTTGCGACGGGCGCGGCGGCTCATCCAGACGCCGAACAAAACGAGCAGCATCACCGCCAGCCCGGCACCAATCCAGACCTTCGAGTCCACCGGCTTTGACGGAGTCACCACGGGTTGCATCACTACCGGCGCGGTTGTCATGGCCGGAGGCAGCGGGGAGTTTGCCTGAGCGACCGGCTGCTGCTGGCGCTCGTCCGCTTCGAGGCGCTCTTCGACGGCCTTGACCCGCGCCGGGTTGGCGTAGCTTGCGCGCGAATCGAGCGCGCGCGCGGTATTCAACTCGGTGAGGCCATCAGCCGGTCGACCCTCGTAACCGAGGACCTGGGCCAACATGAAGTGCGCCCGCGCACTGCGCGGGTGTTTCTGGATGACGTCGTGAAGCAACACGTCGGCCTTATGGTACTGCCCTTGGTCAACGGCTTGCGCGACGTCGGCCGCGGTCGTGTCCGCGAATGCGAGAGTGGATGTGAGCGCTAGCGCGACTGCAACGAAGCTGTAGCGTGTGAGTTTCCGGGTCATGGGTTTCCCTTGGTTTTCGGTCCGGCGCACGCGAGCGCGGATACTTCGATTTTCCGTGCACCTTTGGCGAGTTCAAACCACACGATCCCGGTAGTGCAGCGCCCGTATGGCCCTTCCTCGATCCAGTGAAATGGGCGCTCGCCTCGGCTACTCGTGAGTCAGTCCTTGACCGCCACCCATTCGGCGCGGCCAGGGACAAGGTGGTCGTCCTGGCTGAGCGCCAGCGTGCGTTCGCAGCGAACGGTCTTGCCTTCGTAGGTAGCGGTCGCCCCGAGCGGCGAGATGCCGACGTTCGGCAGGTAACACAGGCGACCTTTCGCGATGTTTTCATCGATGAGCTTCTGCAGTATGGCCGCCTCGGCCGGGTCCTTAAGAAGCGACGCCGGATCGATCGCCTTGCCGTTGTAGGGTGCGGCGCCTCCGCCAGCAAAGGCGGAGCTGGCCGCGAAAACGATGGAAGCGCCGATCAGAAGTTTTTTCACTTCGGATCCTTGAGGTTTGGACGCGGCGGTAGCCGTCGATAGTGGAACAGCCAGGAATCCCCAGCCCCGTAACTACCATCGGACAGAATCGTCGGAAATTTAGGGTAATTTGAGCAGGCGGCCGCGCGCGTCTTCCAAAGCGGACAGCCCGGGCGCGATCGCGCGTTGGCTGGAAGCGTCTCGGCGGGCAATCTCGGGACGTCGGACGTCGCCGGCGCGCCTGGTCGCAATCTATTCGAGATAGCTGAGAAGTTGGGCGCGCTCGCCGCTTTGCGCAGGCATGGTCGCTGCGATGCGTTTCAAGGCGAGGGTCAGTAGGACACTTGCGTGCAGCGATCCAGCGCGAGGGCACAACAGAGGGGTAAGGGCGGGGGAGATACGAGGGTTCGCGTCAGGGCCTTCAATTCTCGTTCATACTCACGGCGCGACCGCGACGGCCAAGCCCGTCAGGCTCCAGCGAAGGCTCGTGGCCCCCATCGTCGCCATCCGGCAACCATTTCTCGATCGCCTGACTTACTTTGGAGTGGCATTGTTTGGCGCCACATTGGCCTTGGATCCAATGTAGCGCCCGACACCTCCCCCGAAAAGCTACGCCCCGCTACACGTCGAGTTGGCAATATAGCGCAGGTTGTACATGTTCTCGCCTTCGTACGCGTCCGTGTACGTGAACATCGCGCCGGTACATGTCAGCGTCATCGACGGGTTGATATTCAGAAAATTCGACCATGTCGAAGAACCGGGGTATTGCGTCGGCGTAGGCGTCCAAGAAGCCCACTGATCTGTGGAATAAATCCGGTACACGCCGTAAGTGCCACTGCCCGTTCCCGTCACGAACGAGAGGTCCCAAGTGCATGATGGACAAGATGCCGGATTCTGATACGCTTCGACACCGATCGACGCATGCACTGACGAAGTACCGTTCGGATTGTGATAGATGTCGGCCTCACCCGTCCACGTAGCACCGTCATTGGTTGACCAGATCTGGTGAATGTCCGACCCGGGGTAACCATTGCTCACAAAGTCGGCGCACTGCTGGTCGGCGGGTGGCATGTGCGACGCATCGACATAACGGCTGTACACCTGCACAATCGCTCCGCTCGAATTCTGGATGGCGCGCGGAAATTCCGCGTTGCACAGTGACGATGTCTGAACCTGACTGCCGAACGAAGCTCCGTTGTTGGTGGACGTCTTTACAGCGATGAAGCCGCTGTACACGCCCGCGTTGCTTTCCGGACCGTTCACTGCGTACGACACCATGATGTTGCCGTCGTTCAGCGCGAGTGCGCTGCCCTCCCAGTACGATTGGCCGTCACCGCCAGCGACCATGACCGGAGCATCGTATGTGCCGCTCGCGGAAGTGCGCTTCATCAACATCAGGTCATTTCCTGCCCCGCCGACATTGTTGTGCCACTTGCTGTACACGACCAGCACTTGTTGGTGATAGAAGTCGTAGGTGATATACGGAGTGTAGTCTTGACCGGTGTCGGACGTGATCGCGTACGGTGCGCCCCACGTCTGTCCGCCGTCCGTGGAATCTGTCTCCATGATGTTTGTTACGCCGCTGGAGGTTAGCGCCCAGTACACACAGTCCACCGTCTTCGCGCCATCGAAGTTTGCACAGCTGCCGTCTGGATTGGTTGCTAGCGGGGTGAGATTGGATGTGGCCGTGACTTCTTGCGGGTCCCAACCTGTAGCCATTGCGCCGCCCGACGTTAACACAGCTAAGGCTGCAAAGGCGGCACCAATGAAGCGTTTTTTATTCATATATCAAATGCCCTGAAGTTGAGGAAACAACACGGTTTACAACACAACAGCTATACCGACCACATGAAAACGCAGCGCGGGGGAAGCCACTGTACTCAAGTACTCATCTGAACTGGTCCAGAGGAGATACCAAGCTTGCACTATGAAGTAACAGAGATTGTGTTTGGGTAATCGGTTGCCGCCCAGCTTCATGGCAACCATGCGCCTCAAAAACTCGCTTCTCATCCGAGCGTTGCAGCGACCGGCACAGTAACTATCAAATCCTGACTACACCGCCAAGTTACGCCCGACGAATTCTTATGTTAGTTCTCTTGAACATGTCAGCCCATCCTTTCGGAGACACCATAAAGTCGTCACAGTCGCAATGGTCGACGATCGTATCGCAGAAGATTTCTGATTGACCATACCCAAAAAACTCAAAGCCAGGTTTATTTGTTGCAAAAAGATCGAATCTGGTGTTCGGCAACAGTGCCGAAAGCTTCTTGCAGATTTCAATGCATTGCTCCGGCTGAATGTCGCCGTAGTCCCCTTCCAGATAGACAGGATCATTCCCGCACCTATTTCTTATGAAGAGGACTTCCTTGCCATCAAGGTCCTTCAAAAAGCGATCCGACAGGAGGTCATATTTCTGTTTCAGATTCGGAAGCTGTCTGTCAATGCGATCGAGAACCACCAGCCCGTCCGCGTCTCTCTCGAAATCGTGGTGGTACATCAGGTTGTACCGTTTGTCCACGACCGTCTTGCGATCTGGTGGCACATAGATGTTACGCCCATCGAACAGGCCGTCGAATTGGTTGTCTAGCAGTTGAATCATCGAATTAAACGGCGTCATCCACCAATCAAAGGGGTAGGCTCGGTCTACACCAAAATAATTTCGGATGTTCCATGTAACCTCGCAGTTTGATCCAATGCTGACTATCTTATGGTAGCGCCGCGGATAAACCTTATGGCGATTATTGCGTATGAATTTTTGGAGCATTTGACTAAGAAGTAGGATGGTCCTGCATGATTATCCTTGCCCTACGGAGCCAGGGCGGTGACGAGGGTCACAAAACCTGAGACTTCAGTGTTTGAATCTCGGACACGTACTCTACGATCCACACCAATGCTCCGGACATATTCAGCCTCCCTTACAGTTCATTTTTCGTCAGTTTCTCTCGATGCGCCCCTGTAACGTCAGAAGCCTGTCAAGGCGTGTGCGCGACCTTAGCTACCATCGGCCAGCAAGGGTGAAAATTTAGGGCAATTTTGAGCCGAGCAAATGAAAAAGCCCGCACCCCACGCAAGTGGAGGTGCGGGCGGCCATTGCTGAAGAGCATCAGGTGTCCGTGGCGGCATGCCTGAGTCTCTGTTTATGCCGCGGCGACACCAGCGTACGCCAGGGCCTTCATCAGCGCGACGAGGGTGATGCCACACTTGATGTCGCCACGCGCGATCATCTGCAATGCTTCCATGCTCTATTCGTCGCTGCCGGCAACGTGCGAAACGTCGTACAGGTCAGTGACGATGGCGACCCACGCTACCTGTTGAGGTGGACGCGGGTCGCACACTTGCGGGTGGAGCCTTATTGCTCGCATCGGCGAACGTCTGTCAGACCACGCCTTCGAAAGTGAAGACCTGACCGCCGCCGTGACTTCCGTCGTAGGTGTAGAGCTTGCCGCACGCCGTCATCACGTGCGCGAGAAAGATGCACTCGACTTCGAAGTCCGCGACAACCATACCGTCCTTGGCGAAGGCTTCGATCGCCTGCTCTTTCGTCGGGCGCATGCGCAGACACTTGCACGGAACCGTCCGCAATGCACCTGCACGGGTAAGCGGACGGAAGTCGTTGATCTCATTCTTGTTCATCATGGCTCTCCGGTAGTGCCACAAAGGTGGCGGCTAGAAAGGAGAGAGCGTCGCTCTGCGCAGGCGACCTGCGCAGAATTCCGCGAGATTCGATTCAGTGGATCAGCACCCCTCGGATGAGGGGGCTGCCCGGTTCTCTGGATGACGCGATGTGCGTCTGGCCACGCGATCAAATGATTACGCGGGTACGGCGGCCTCGTCGGAAACAACGCTGGGGGCAGTGCGCAGTGCGGCGATGACAGCTGCATTGTGCGGCTCTGCCTCGTCGTAGACCTTGGCGATCCGATTAGCGAAATCAGCAAGGGAAACGCGTTCGTTGCGGCTGATGAGGTAACCATACGCACGAATGGCGTATGCGAGTGTCCATTTCTGGTCCTGCGTAGCGGCGCAAAAGGTGCTGGTCAAATGGCCTACGTGGTCGCGGCTGACGTACGGCGCTTGCGGCGCAGAGGCTAGGTCCAGTGCGGCATCGTCGTCCAGTCCGACACGTCCAGTTTTCTCGTTCATGATTTTCCCTTTCTTGGCCTCAGGGACCGGTTAGAAAGAAGAGAGCAGGGCTCAGCGGAGATATAGCCTCGGCAAAGCCAGATCGAGCGAAAAAGGGAAAGCCGGCGTCCCCGCAAGGGGGAGCGCCGGCCAGCCTTTCGATTACGAGCACGACTTCGGGTGACTCGCCGCGAATACGAGGACGCGGCCGTCGTTGCAGAGGACAAAGTCACCAGGTTCGCCTCGCGGCGGCTGGACGACGATCGTTGGTTTTGCCGGCGTCTGTTGGGCGAGCAAGTCGCCGCCAGCGCAGGCGCACAGAAGAGCGCACAGCGCAGTTGCGGTTATCAGGTTGACGATGCGGTTCATGCAGGCTCCGTGATCAGCATCGAGTGCAGGGCGCCGTTGAGTCGCGAGAGCTGATTCGCTGCTTCGTCCAGCCGGTTGATCGCCTCGTCGATGGAATCGCAGCCTGCGAGCGTTGACATCTCGGCAATCGCAAAGATGAAAAGCCCATCGCCCACCTTGCCGACGCCTTCGTCAAACGCTTCCTCGGTCGGAAGGTCCAGCAGGTAAAGGTACTCGCCTTCCGCGTACTGCTCGAGTACGTTACGCTGAAACGCGCTGATCCAAGCCGGGTTGGGCGTTGCGGACGTTTTTTTCATGAGAGCTTCTCCAGTTTTGCCTGTTACAGGCGTTGTTAAAAGGAGAGAGCAGGCGATGCTCAGGTGAGGAAAATCAGCTGAGAATGCGGTCGGTCGGTTGATTGACACCCAGTGGATGTCGCGCGCTTGGCAGGGTCAAACGTTGCCGAGTGAACGGCTGATCGCATTTTAGTCGCTTTTTCTACGGTTGAGCAACCGGGCGACATCAGGCGCGCCGTAGCGCGACCCCGGCTCCTGTGTTCAACCCGGAAATCCGTTGTAAATCCGCCCGTCGAGCTGACGACCTGTTTGCTGCTTGGGCATCCACTGCATGGCTACCCACCCGTCCTCAGCGGCAGCGCCGGTCTGCAGCGGCTTCGTTACACCATCCATATTCACGGCGATCAGGCTCGCCTTTTTTTCGGGCGCGGCGGCAACCGGGCGGTGAGATCCCCATTGCTTGAAGAGGAAAGGGACTGCGTGCGATTCGCACTGTGCCTGCAGGGAGTGGACCCACGCAGGATAAACCGGCCGGATCCGCTGCGTGCGCTTCCCAGACTCGCCACCGGCGATAACCCAGTCGATAGCGCGGCGGCCAGTGGCCGGTTCAAGAGCATTGAACGTCTCGCCGGTGCGCGGTTGTATGTTTCGGAGGTCGACCGAGCCGAGCAACGGCTCCATTGATAGGAAGTTCGGCGCCGGCAAGGCGAGCAGCTTCGGGATGTCCCGGTTAGCTTCCTCCTGGCTCGTGATGGTCGCGCCGATACGTACATGAGTGGGCCAGCCGCCGGGCTCCAGCCACGCAGGACGGTGAAGACGCACCAGCGCCTCGACGTTGCCGATCCGTTTCGTCAGGAGTAGCCAGTCGAGGTTGGTAGTCTCCTCGATCAGGGCGAAGAGATCTGCCTGCCACTCTGTCGGGACGGCGTTGTCAGCGAAGTCCGAGAGCGAGCTACAGAAGACGCGCTGCCGCCGCCCGTTAAGGGAAAAAAAATCAGCGTGGCGGCGGTGCCATCTGCGAGGCCGGTTACGGTTCTTCAGGCTGGTGAGACGGCGTGGAGCGCCGGGTCCCCAATTATGGGCCACGCCACGACCAAAGCGCGCATTGCGAAGCTCTGCGTAGCAGTTGTCACAACCGGGACCCGTGTGCTGGCACCCTTCCCAGTAGTTAAAAGTCGAATCGGTCCATTCAATTGCCGAATCATCAGCCATCTGTACCACCCTCCACGAAACGTTAAGCGATCGGCGCCGTGCAGGGCCTCGGCGGGCTAGAGCGGCGATCTCGCTACCAAACGATAAGCTCGAGACAACGAAGTTCAAGGCGAGGCGAGACGGCGTAAATTTCTGGCCCAAAAGCCGATACTGATCTGCAGGTGGACGGCCCGCCCCAATGCGGATCTTAGAGAGGAGTGCCTCGAAATAAGTTAACGCGTAATTCGCGCTGACTAATAAATTTGCGTCTTTGCATGTGATACTCGCTTCACCAGGAAATGAATTCTCCTGTGCGTTTTGGAGGACTGGTTTACTCCGGAAAGGGCGACATGCGTGCTGGACGGTCGGCGGCATGAAGACATCACTTTTGACTAGGGCATGCTTGGAAACGATGGATCGGTTTAAGGCGGTAAATCTTTCGGATAACGAAAGGAAGGACGTAGCGCAACTGGCGGAACTGGCCGTGAAGGTCGTACTCAGCCCGGACCACGCGGTCGAAAGAATGTTCGATGCGGGCGTCATGGCATTACTCAAAGAGCGCCGTGACGAGATGATTTGTGCCGTTCTCGGCAATGCGGGCGAGGTTGGAGGCGACATCGCTGTGGAGACATTCGGGAGGCTCGGAGGCCTCGCTGCCAACCGGCTGATGGTCAACATGGCGGGTGCGCAATGCAGGTTCGAGTTGGCCGCGATTCCGGTGATCGTTTTGTGGGTTGAAGACAGCCGCGTATGCGCTGATTTCAGTGCGAACGAGCACGGCCGACAGGCGCTCGACGACAGTTTTCGCCAGCATGGGCTGCTGGGCGAGGGGGATGAGGTAGTGATTGTGCCCCGTCTGTATAGCCGGGAGTTTGTTGGCGATGCCTCGCTCTCGGATATTTACCATCTGGCGGAAGCAGTTTGCAGTTCCTTCAGTAGTGGTGCTTCGGTACCTTGCCCGGAATCGGACGCGCCGATCGGGGGGTCCGAATTGTGCTATCTGATCGTGGGATACCTCCGCGCTAACGCGTCCGTGTTGGGGTCGGGGGCGGTGAATTACTGGGAGCAGGCAGATGACGCCTTTGACAAGCGGGTACAGGACTGGCTTGATGGTGCGGACAATCTGCTTGCGCAATGCGTCGGCCTGGAAGAGTCGGAGATCGCCGTCGGGAAACTGGTCCACATTTGTGGCTCAACGCGCGCTGGCGAAAATATGTTCTGCGACCACATGTTTTACTGGTGCAGCGAAAAAGAGTTCGAGAAGGCAGGGGTCGCGGGCGAAGATGTCGACGCCCACCTGGAACGCGTTGGTGCGAACGGCCGTCTGATTGCGATCGATGTGACATATCGGATTCGGGCCAGTGGCCAGACTATTGGCTGTTTCATCTGTCCACTTCCGTTCCATATCGAGGAGGATCAGGAAGCGATCGATTTCATTATGCCTATTCTGACGGACCTCGACGTGCGGAAGATTACGTTGTGCGAAGGGGTGAAGCCCTTGACGCCCAAGAGGGCAGAGTGGCCCGAGAATGCCCTCGTTCACAGTGACGACGGTTCTGGCGGACCGCTACTACACTAGTTGATGACGAGTTCGGGGGGCTCAGCGAACGAAAGCGCGACTGGCTCGCTAGTGTGGTGTTCTGCTCTTGATGGAACTTAGCTGGATTAGGCAGTGTCATAAGGACTACTGCGAGATAGTTTGGAGCGATAGTGCGAGTTGCCACTGAGATCGTGTTGACTGACGAGGAGCGAGGCGAGCTGACGAGACTCGTTCGCTCGAAGCTCAC
>Ga0185299_10003015_pt1 | contig 23714 bp, 22 predicted proteins | sample PaiPotPPA55metaG_FD_128002 | JGI IMG/M metagenome (GOLD analysis project Ga0185299, IMG submission 128002) | Iron sulfur acid spring bacterial and archeal communities from Banff, Canada, to study Microbial Dark Matter (Phase II) - Paint Pots PPA... ... | reverse complement strand
AGTTGTCGGCTCATGTCATCTTTAGCCCTGGATGGACAAGTCCGAAGACCGCCCTGAAAGTGGCGCCGAGTAGGGCTGTTTCTTCCGGACACGACGATTCCAAACTGTCACACCGTTCATAACATGCGGCCTTGATTCAGAGCCACACATTCGGTCGCCACTTTCAGGGCGATCTTGGGGTGTTGCCTACCCAGGGCTAAAGCCACGGGCTATTCTGTGTGACCATTTCATGGTCAAAAACGCGCGGCCGCCCATCAGCCAGCAATTACTGACCATTGATTACTGAGTGGTGCCAGTCAGCGGGCCGGATTTGGTGGCGGTCGCTCCGTTCGAAGTCTCGCGCAAGATCTCGCAAAATTTTTCTCCGCCGGGTGTCAGGTCACCCTTTGTGGCTCGGGCGATGCCGACGGGCAGCGGTTCTGCCGGGCCGGTGAGTGGGCGGTAGAGCACGCGGTTGCCAGACGCGACCGGACACAACGCGATGCCGTGTCTGGCTTCCACTTCAATGATGAGCGTATTACGACTGTCGCATTCCACTGCGATGTGTGGTTTGACGCCGGTCGGAGCGAAAATGCGGTCGAGGCTACGATAATACTCGGTAAAATCCCTTCGGGAGAGTCCGATGAGTGGTTCGGTAGCGACCATCTCCAAAGGGATGGATTTCAGCCGAGCAAAGGGATGCGCAGCGGTTAGCGCCACGTAATAGGGGTCAGTGCGCAGCGATTCAAACTCGATGCCTGCGATCTGCTCGCTGGCGGGCTGAAGCATGATCGCGAGTTCCAGCATGCCATTTCGCAATCCGGCGATTATTTCATCGCCGGAGAGCTCATTGAGCAACACCTTCACACCTGGCATGGCTTTTTGAAACGCTGCGAGCGCTGGCGGCAATATCTCCATGGTGGGAAACCGGTAGCCGACATTCAACTCGCTATATTCGCCGCGAACCAGTGCGCGGACCTTTTCCACCGATTCATCTGTGCGCTTTAGCAGCTGGCGAACTTCTTCCAAAAAAAGCCTTCCCTCTGGCGTAAGCCTCACGCCGCGCGGACTACGGCGCAGAAGTTCAACGCCGATTTCATCCTCCAAGTCCCGAATCTGCCGGCTTAACGCGGGTTGGGCGACTCGAAGTTGGGCAGCCGCCTTGCTGACGTTCGACGCTTCACCTACTGCCAGAAAATACCGGAGATGCCGGAGTTCCATTATAACTTTCCATTATACCGAAAAGGCATGTTGCGCCCAAGAAATACAGTATTGGCCCGTCCAAGGGTCGACGGCAACTGTTACAAATAAAAAGCAGATACGACGCGGCGGAACAAGACCTCGCGCAACTCGCCATCGAAGCCCATGGCGGCCTTAAACGCTGGCAACGTTTCAGCAGCCGGTTCTTGACCATGAAATGGTCTAACAGAATAGCCCAGGGCTTTAGCCCTGGGTGGACAAGTCCGAAGACCGCCCTGAAAGTGGCGACCGAGTAGGGCTGTTTCTTCCGCCACGACCATCCCAAACTGTCACACCGTTTCATAACATCCATCCTTGATTCAACACCACACATTCGGTCGCCTCTTTCAGGGCGAGGTTGGGGTGTTGGCCCACCCAGGGCTAAAGCCCTGGGCTACTATGTGCGACCATTTCATGGTCAAAAACACGCGACCGCCAGTTACTTACCATTGATTACTGACTGGCGGGAAATTCTCAAGACCGGCTAACTTGGTTTCTGGAGTGTATCCAAAGAGTTAGTTTCAGGGTCATCTGTCTCAGGTATGAAAAGTAAATTGAAAAGTCGCGCCAGGACCATCGTTGGGTATGGCCCAGAGCCGCCCGCCGTGACTTTCAACAATGGACCGGCTGATCGATAACCCCATGCCCAGGCCGCCAGGTTTTGTCGTATGGAAAGCATCGAACATTCGTTCAGCGCTCTGCGGATCAAAGCCGATTCCTGAGTCTTGCACTGCCACCTGGACCTCATCACCCTCGCCGCGTTGGGTCCTGATTACCAAATCTCGCTCCCGTTCCTCCACCGTGCTCATCGCTTCGATGCCGTTTAGGATCAGGTTCATTACTACCTGCTGTAGTTGAACTGGGTCGCCCATTACAGCAGGCAGATCGGCGGCCAGTTCCATCCGCAGTGCCACTTGGTTTCTCCGCGCTTCCCTCTGCGTAAGGATGGCAACCTCTTCGATAGCAGCGTTGATATCAAATCGTTCCTTCGCCGGGTAAGCCTTCTTAAAAAGGGCTCGCATCCGTGAGACCACATCGTTGGCCCGATTTCCGTCGCGAATAATGCGCACGATCGCCTCACGAGCTTCGTTGAGGTTGGGCAATGCACCTGCCAGCCAGCGCAGGCTGGCGTTGGCGTTGGTCACGATTCCCGCCAGCGGCTGCTTGACCTCGTGGGCAATGGACGCTGCTAATTCTCCCATCGTCGTTACCCGGCTGACATGAGCCAGTTCGGTTTGTGCTTCACGCAAGGAAATCTCCTTTTGATGCAACTCTTCTTCCGCCCGCTTGCGCTGAGTGATGTCGACGACTACAGCCGCGAAAAACGCCGGGGCGTCTCCTGTCGCCGGGACCAGGGTGCTGCTGACATCTGCCCAAATCACTTCGCCGTCCTTGCTCCGGTAGCGTTTCTCGATCCGGTAATCTAGTCGCTCTCGGTTAACGGATTTTAATAGAATCGCTTCGGTTTCCGGACGGTCTTCTTCACAGGTCAATTGCAAAGGGCCGACCCTTTGAAGTTCCTCTTCTGAGTAGCCGAGCATTTTCTGGAGAGCCAAGTTTGCCGCCAGGTAACGGCCGTCTGAAGAAATCAACGCAATGCCGGCTGCCGAGGTCTCAAACAGCTTGCGCCAGCGTTGTTCCCCGGCTCTGAGAGCTTCTTCAGCCTTCTTTCGATCGCTGTTTTCTTGGGTCAGCTCGGCATTTAATCGGCCAAGGTCAGCATAGAGCCGGGCGTGGTCCAAGGAGATGGCAGCCTGCGAGGCCAGCATCTCCAGCATGGCCAGCCGCTTGGCCGTGAACACCCGGGGCGCCAAGCTGTTCTCAAGATACAAGATGCCAACCATGCTGACCTGCTTTACCAGCGGCAGACAGAGCACTGATCTGGGGCGCTGCTCAAGCACATATTCGTCCAGCGAAAACAGGCTCTGGGCCGAGGCGTCATCCAGAATCACGCTTTCCTGAGTGCGAATCACGTAGTGAAGGAGTGAGTCGGGCAAGTCAGAGGGCGTTACCGGCGCCTCTTGCAGTTGCACGTCGACCGCGTCGCGCCCGGTCCTGGCTGCAGCCACGATTCGAAGTTCTTCGCCATGCGACAGGATCAAAAGCCCACGCTCGGCGCCGGCGTGTTCGAGCGCAATCATCATGAGCATTTTGATCAGCTTCTCCAGCACAATCTCCCCGGCAACCGCTTGGGACGCCTTCATTACCGTCCCCAAGTCCAGCTGCTCAACCGGTGTGCCGATCGTGGTGGTAGGGCGCACAGCGGCCTGCTCTTCGATCGCAGGGTAGCGCTCGTCGAGCTGCTTTACCTTGCCTAGCGCCCCCCAACGCCGATAACAGTAACGCGCGTCACGCAGGTAGGAGCGCGCTGCTTTTTCGATGCCACGCTTCAAGTAGAACTGGGCTGCCAGCTCGTTGGCGAGTCCCTCGTTCTGGACAAACCCATTTTCGCCTGCCGCCTGGATTGCTTCCTCGTACAACCGCATGGCGTCTAGGTCCCGGCTCTCGATGCGAGCAAGCTCGGCCGACACCAGCGCGTGTTTGTCGCCGAAAGTCGGTGGATAGTTTTCGGCCCACTCGCGCAGTTGTTCCCGGTGCGCCGTCAGGAGTTCGCGCCACCTGTCCTTTTCTTCATCAGAAGCCTTTTCATAGAGCGCCGCTACCGCTAGCGCGGTGTAATAAGAATAGTCGAGCAATTGGATCTGGACAGCTGATGCCCACAGCACCTGCTTGGCCTTATCGGCCGCGACGAGCGCCTCGGCGTAGTCACCTGACAGGAACCGCGCCTTCAGTTTGATGATCCAGTAGAAGCAGACCATCATGGCGGTCCGATCCGCCGTGAGTTGGGCTTCAAACGCAGCCTCGTCAAAGTGCGCATCGCTGAAAGTGGAGAAGCTCGCGGTCCGCCCCTGCATAGTCGCGATTAAGCGTTGCTGACTGACGATGGTGTCCGCGACGTCACGGAATTTTGCTTTGCGGACGAAGTCCAACGCCATTTCCGACTCGCGCCACGTCGCGTCGAGCGGATCGTTCCGCAGGAGTAGGATGGTGACGTATCGGGCGATGCTGTAGCAAGCGGAGGTCAGATCCCCCGTCCCGGTTGCCGTGCGAAAGGCCGCTCGATTGAAATCGATCGCCGTTGTGATCGGCTGGGTCCACGGAGCAGCTAACCCCATCGAATTGTAGGCCTTCCCCTGGTGGGCGATGAAGCTGTGCTTTTCGACCAGATCGCATCCTAGCTTGGCGAAACGATACCCCTCGCTGTACCGATGAAAGACCGGGCCGAGAATGGTCCCAAGATAGGCATAGCCGTGTGCGGATGCACCGCACATTCCGTGCTCCATGCTGAGCTTCACCATGCGGCACGCGAGAAAGCACCATAAGTGGGCGTCGGTGAAGTAGGTGGGGGTCTGGCAGACCGAGAGCATCTGCATGGCTGCCTGCAGTTCCGGATCGGTCATCAGCGGCCAGTCGATCAAGCTCTCGATCGTGCGCCCATCGAGGTTCCTCCAGACCGTCTCGTATTCGGCCTGGACCTGCGCCGGGGTGGGGTGTGCCGGGATGTCAATACCTAACAGGCGCAGGCACGTTAGCGCGGTGGCCACGGCTTGCGCGTTTTCCGACTTCACGATATGGAGCAGCACCTTCAGGTAGTAGACAGTCGCCTGGTCGACTTTCGACGCGCCGCGCTGCAATAGTTCCGCCAGCAGTTGACCGGCGATATCGAAGTTACCGCTTAGTAGCTCGCACTCCGCGCGTTCGAGCCACAGGCTGAACGTCAACTCGTACCGACTGCCCCAGTCCCTTTCATCCAACAGCGCAATGCCGGACGAAAAATATGCGCTCGCCGACACATAGGCCGCCGACGCCTTGGCTTTTCGCCCGGCACGCAGATCGATCGACGCCACCTGCGTTTTCTCATCGCGGTCGATTATCGGTGCGGCGCCCCGACTGAACTGGTTCGCCACATCGAACAGATGCTCGGCGAGTTGGTCTGCCGTCATACCCGCTAGTAACCCGCGCCCGATGCGCAGGTGGACTTCGGCCCGGTGCTCTCCAGGGATCAGTGTATAAGCTGCCTGCTGGATCCGGTCATGCAGGAACTTGTAGGCGCTGTCCTCGCGAAAAACGAGCCCGGCATGGACGGCTTCCCAGAGTGCCGCGTGCATCGCCTCCTCCGTTTCGCCGTGGACCAGGGTTAAGGTGGCGATCTCGGCAATGTTGCCCAGGCAGGCGAACTGTTTCAAGGCTTCCTGGGTGGTGACGGAGAAACGCCTCAGTTTTCCAGCCATGAGCTCCACCACGTTTTCAGTGTAGTTCCTGGCGCGGATGCGGTTGATGTCCCATTGCCAAGCTGCCGCGACCGAGTCGAACGAGAGCAGGCCCTCTTCAGCCAGTGCGGTAAAGAACTGGATTGCAAAAAACGGATTGCCGCCGGTCTTCTCCTGCACCAGTCGTGCTAAGGGCAGCGCGTGTTCCAGCTGGCAATGCAAGCCGTCTGCCATCAGCCGGCCCACATCGTCGAGACCAAGGGGTGCCAGCACAATCTCCTCGACCGGCGCTCCGGCCATGCGAATCGACTCGAGCATCCCGGAAAGCGGATGCGCGGCGTCGACCTCATTATCTCTGTAGGCTCCGATGAGAAGTAAGTGCCGGACCTCAGAGTGCGTCAGTAGATGCTCGAGGAGGTCGAGCGTCGCTCTATCCAGCCATTGCAAATCGTCGAGGAACAGTGCCAGCGGATGTTCTTTCCGCGCGAATACGCCGAGAAACCGCCGGAAAACCATTTGAAAGCGGTTTTGCGCGTCTTGTGGTGGCAGCGCCGGAACCGGTGGCTGTCTTCCGATCATAAGCTCCAGCGCGGGAACGAGGTTAACCATAAGCTGGCCGTTGGGTCCCAGCGCATCGCTCAAAGCGCCCCGCCACCGGACTAGGTCCGCTTCGCTCAGCCCCAGAAGCGGACGCACCAGGCTCTGAAAGGCTTGGGCCAGGGTGGCGTACGGTATGTCCCCCTTGTACTGGTCGAACTTGCCCGACGCAAAGAGGCCGCGCGGCGGGACCAGCACCTTGTGCACCTCATTCACCACGGAGGACTTGCCGATCCCGGAATAGCCGGACACGAGGACCAGCTCAGGCGTGCCGCTGGCTACCACCCGGTCGAACGAAGCGAGCAGCGCGTCAATCTCGCGCTCCCGGCCGTAAAGCTTCTCCGAGATCAATAGTCGGTCCAACAGATCGTGATCGCCGAGCTGGAACGGGGCGATGTGGCCGTGCGCCTCCCATTCCTTCAGGCAGCGCCGGAGGTCGCGGGCAACGCCCGTTGCGGTCTGGTACCGCTCCTCTGCAGTCTTTGCCAGCAGCTTCATCACGATCGCTGAGAGCGGAGCAGGGATTTTCTCCACATTTTGGTCGGGCGGGACTGGCCGGCGGGCGATGTGGCAGTGCACCCACTCCATCGGATCCGAAGCGGTGAAGGGCAGCGCGCCCGTGAGCATCTCGTAGAGCGTAACGCCCAGAGAATAAAGATCGCTCCGAGAATCGATGGAACGATTCATACGGCCGGTCTGTTCGGGCGCCATATAAGCAAGCGTGCCGGCAACCGTCGCAGGTGGTTCTACCGACTGGCGTTCGCGCGGAAGACGTGAAGCAATACCGAAGCCAGTCAACCAGACTGCGCCCCTCGCGGAGTCCACCAGGATATTGGCCGGCTTGATATCCTTGTGGATAAGGCCGTGCTGATGGAGCTTGCCTAGCGTAGCTGCCAAGCCGCATGCCAAGAGAAGGAACCGGGTTAATTCCATCGGTTGGCCCAGGAGCCGATCGAGTGGCTCGCCTCCAGGGTCCTGGAGTAAAAGCATTGTCCGACCCTCACGACGAACCAGGGTCAAAGGTCGAGCCGCCCAGTCTGAATCAAGCTCATCCCGAAGTGAGTATTGGTGCTCAAGTCGCTCTAAAGTTGCCGGAACGGGGTGCTCCGAGACAGGAGCTATCGAAAGAATAGTGGCTGGTTCGCCTTGATCCTTTCGGCCGCGGCAAAGTGCGAATTCCTCGTCCTCACGCAGCGTTTCGAACGCATATCTTGAAAGCTCGATCATAGTGGGCTTCCGATTGGCCGGCACCTCAACGCTTCGAGCTCATGTTTCCCTCCAAGAAGGAATCCAAAAGATGTTGGGAGAGAACAGGAGAACGAACACCAATAGCCCAAACCCGCATGCCCAGGACGATGGCTATTCGACTAATATAACTAGCTACTCTTAGACGCCGGTACTGCTGCCCCTGCGCGCTGGCGATCTTTGTAGGGTTTCGCCTCGCACTCTTGACAATCTGCTCGTTCAACTGCGCACACTTTGTGGTTGATCCTTTCGAAGGGCCAATACCGTATTCCTTGAGCTACCCATGCCTTTTCGGCATCATCATCAATGAATTCCGGGCCCTCCAGGTCTGAGCAGAGCGAGCATCGTGAGGCGCTTCGTTCTCGTCCTCGTCGTCGTCCTCCCGACTTCGCCCGTCGTCTGAAACTCCGGGAGGCTACGTCGGGCAGGCTGTCCTCGAATCCTGGTGAGCGGAGTGATGGCCCGCCCGCATCGCTACGCGAAGCGTTGCGGGCGGGAGTTTTGGAGGACTGGAGTATTGCGCATGGTCAAAAACCTGCGGCCAGCATCAAGCACCAATTATTGACCATTGATTACTGACCGCAGGCAGTCAGCGGGCCGGATTCGGCGGCAGTCGCTCCGTTTGAAACATTCCGCAGGATTTTGCAAAACTCTTCTCCGGCGAGTGTCACCTGACCGTTCTTGGCGCGGGCGACGCCGGCAGACAGTGATTCCGTCGTGCCGGTGATTCGGCGGTAGAGCAGGCGTTTGGCAGCCGCGAGCTTGTAGATCGGAGCGAACAATGTGATACCGTGTCCGGCTTCCACTTCAATGAGGATCGAACTATAGGTGTCGCATTCCGCTACGATGTGCGGTTTGAGGCCGGTGGGAGCGAAAATGCGGTCGAGGTATCTGCGATAATCATTGCGACGGAGGCCGAGGATTGGTTCGGCAGCCAATCTTTCCAACGGGACGGATTCCAGCTGAGCAAGGGGATGCGCAGCGTTCAGCGCGACACACAACGGGTAAGTGTGCAACGATTCGAACTCGATGCCTGTGATCCGCTCGCTGGTGGGCAGGAGCAGGATGGCGAGTTCGAGCGCGGCGCTGCGCAGCCCGGCGATGAGTTCATCGAAAGCGAGCTCATGCAGCAGTACTTTCACCCCTGGCTCAGCTTTTTGAAACGCGGCGAGTGCTTGCGGCAATATTCCGACTATGGTGGGAACCCGATAGCCGATGTGTAACTCGCTAGACTGGCCACGAACCATGGCATGGACTTTTTTAACCGACTCCCCAGTGAGCTTCAGTAGTTCGCGCGCTTCTTGTAGAAAGAGCTTTCCCTCGGGTGTGAGCGTCACGCCGCGCGGACCGCGTCGCAGCAGATCGACGCCGATTTCATCCTCCAAGTCTCGCATCTGCCGGCTTAACGCCGGTTGGGCGACACGAAGTCGCGCAGCGGCTTTGGTAAAATTCAACGCTTCGCCTACGGCTAGAAAATATCGCAGATGTCGCAGTTCCATTGTTACCAAAAACTTCCTGTCAAAACCTGCCTACTTGGATAAGCAGGAACTTTTGTAAGTAGTGTTACTACGTTTTCTCTGCCGGCAAGCTCGACGCATGCCAGCCCTCGATCAAATCCCTTACTTTGTCATCTTGTCTAAGGGAGCCAACGCTCTGCGGTACATTGGCAGAGCAAAGATCTGCTGCGGTCACTGGCAATGTGCCAGATGCTTGGGGGGGAGCCTCGCAAACCGCGATGACGGTTGAGCCCGAATCAGTGCACGCGGCGCCTTCTCAGGCCCGTCAGTGATGTTTTCGCGGCATTTTCGCTGCCTTTCTCAGCCAGAAGTAAGCGCCGGGCTCCGCCCGTGATGCTGAGCAGATCTCGGGAATCGATGCCGGTCTTCTCCAGAAACGTGAGCCCCTGACTGACTGCCAGCAATAGCCGACCCAGTTCGGCTGCGTCGACTTCCCTGGGCAGATCGCCGTCCTTTTTGGCCTGCTCGGCAGTTTCGATGAGAAGCTGCTCGATGGCAGCGTAGACCCGTTTCGAGATTTCACGAACTGCCGGATCGTGGAGGGCGAGTTCCGTGGTGCTGTTGAAGAGAAAACATCCCGGACAGGCCGCAGGTGAGCGCTTCCTCTTCTCACGCCTTCGAAACAGGTCTCTGAGCCGCTCGATGGCCGGCTTATCACTATCGAGCGTTTCCCGGGCATGAACCACTCTTTCATCCGCATAGACCCTGAGGACGGCGAGGAAGAGGTTCCTCTTATCGCCGAAAGCGCCATAGATGCTGCCTTTTCCCAGGCCGGTGACCCGCATCAGATCGTCGAGAGAAGTAGCCGCATATCCCTGGCACCAGAACAAATCGCGCACCGCTGCGATTATCTTTTCTTCGTCGAACTGTCTTGGCCGCGCCACGTCGCTGGTACTATTCCGGGCGTCTAGAAAAAATACAAGAAAAATATTGACCTATCAGTCCATAACCTCAATAATGGACCGAAAGGTCAATAATGGCGGAATCGTCCGTTGGCTCACCGAGCGAAGGGCAGCAGAATTCGCCAGGGCTGAGCTTGTAATTCATTAAATACGAAAGGATCAGATTATGGGAAGACTGACAGGAAAGACTGCCGTCATCACTGGCGGCAATAGCGGCATCGGCTTGGCGACGGCGAAGCGGTTTGTATTCGAGGGTGCATATGTCTTCATCACTGGCCGGCGTCAAGACGAGTTGGATAAGGCGGTAGCGACCCTCGGCTCCGGGGTTAAGGGGATTCAGGGCGACATTTCAAAGCTGGATGACCTTGACCGGTTATTCGCCATCGTGCAGGCAGAGAAGGGTCAGGTGGATGTACTGTTGGCCAACGCAGGGATAGGCGACATGAGTCCTTTAGGCGCAATCAGTGAGGAGCAGTTCGACAAGGTTTTCGATGTAAACGTCAAGGGAACATTATTTACGGTGCAAAAGGCACTTCCGTTGATGCGCTCTGGAGGCTCCATTATACTCACGGGTTCGACGACTGGTTCTATGGGAACGCCCGCCTTCAGCGTGTACAGCGCCACGAAGGCCGCCATCCGGAATTTTGCTCGAAGCTGGGCGCTGGACCTGAAGGGTACCGGCATCCGGGTCAATGTGCTCTCGCCGGGGGCGACCACGACGCCGGGGCTTCTCAATGGACTGGCGCGGACGGGGATGCAAGCAGCTCTTCTGTCTGGTCTTGCCAGTCAGGCACCACTTGAACGTATTGGCGACCCGGACGAAACGGCGGCGGTGGCCTTGTTCCTGGCCTCCGACGAAAGCAGCTTTATGACCGGAAGCGAAGTATTCGTCGACGGCGGTCTGGCCCAGGTCTGATTCAGTAACAGTATGGACCACTCAGTCCGTAAGGCTATAATGGACCATGCGGTCAGTAAAGGAGCTTAACGAAAGGCGTTTGGCAGAGTTTCGGTTTGTCGGAGCTCATCCCTGATTTTCCGCGATGCCAAAAAGGCATGGCCAGCTCAAGGAACACAGTATTGGACGTCCAAAGGGTGCGCGGCAAACTGTACTCATGGAGACGGCGGAATGACCGAACGACGAGTGAAACCGTTGCCTTTCATCCAGACGGGACGTGGCGCTAACGCGCTCGTTTTCATTCATGGTTTCCTCGATGACGGCAGTTTCTGGCGGACGACGATTCAGGCGTTGGAGACTCGGAACCTTGCGTTGGTTACACTTGATTTGCCGGGCATGGGGGAAGCCGCTGACGACCCGGGACCGTTCTCGCTGGACCGGATCGCCCAAGCGGTGACTTCCGTGGTCGACCCGGTTAACCGACCTACCGTTTTGGTCGGCCACAGCATGGGCGCGCAGATCGCCGAACTGGTTGCAGGTATGCGAGCACACCAGATCGCAGGTCTGGTGCTGTTGTCACCCATACCACTAAGAGGTATGGCTCTGCCACAGGTCACGGCGACCGCTTTGCGCAGCCTCGGCGGCAACCCAGGCCGCGAAAGAGAACGGCTGCGGTCTTCCACGCATTTGCAGGTCGCCGACCTTGCTCATGTCGCCGCAGCGCGAGCTACATTGCACCCGAGGACAGTCGCAGCCCTGTTCGACGCTTGGAGCGATGGTCACGAGAACGGTTTGGTACCGAGCGTGATTAAAGTGCCCGTACTAATTATTCACGGCGTCGACGACCCTTTCGTGACCCGTGACCTGCTCTCGACCGCGATCCTTCGCCGCTTCGGGTTCGCGAGGGTCGCGTCCATTTCGAATGCCAGCCACTGGCCGCATCTTGAGCAACCGGCGGCGACGGCGAAAGCCATTGACGGCTTTCTTGCTGAACTCGGCTGGTAACAAGCCCGGTAAAGTAACCTCTATCAAAAAAGTAACTACTATGACCACGAGCGTGGGCACGCAGCCGGAAAAACTCTGATGAACAAGTTACTCGGCAAAATTCTGGACGCGCACGGGGGTATGGATCGCTGGAATCAGTACGAAAAGGTCGACGCCATGATCGTGAGCGGCGGTGGCCTCTTCGCACTCAAGGGCGTGCTGCAGGACTCAAACCCTCGCTGCATGACGGTGTGGCTTCGCGAGGAACGTTCGTCTGTCTCACCCTACGGCGCTCCCGATCAGCGCACCATGTTCACACCAGATAGGATCGCCATTGAGAAGCTCGATGGCACATTGGTTGCCGAGCGCCATGCCCCCAGGGACTCGTTTGCCGGCCACCAGATGAACACACCCTGGGACCCGCTTCATCGCGCCTATTTCAACGGCGAGGCCCTGTGGACCTATCTCACCACGCCCTTTCTTCTGGCGATGGATGGCGTGTGGGTAGAAGAGACGGAGGCGTGGCGGGAGGGTTCAGAGACGTGGCGCGTCTTGCGCGCCCACTTTCCTGGCTCGATCGAAACGCACTGCCTCGTTCAGGATTTCTTCTTCGGTGAGGACCTTTTGTTGCGTCGCCACGACTATAGCGTGAATATCGCAGGCGGTTTTGGTGCGGCCCAGCTCACTTCGGACTATGTGGAGGCGAACGGCATTCGTCTCCCAACCAAGCGTCGCGCCTATACGCGCGGATCGGATCGCCGGCCGATTCTAGAAATGCTGATGGTGTCGATCGATATCAGCGAGGTGAGCTTCACTAACCGGATCCTGATGGACACCCCGGATTAAACATCGTTCAGACGGGGTAAAGATATCAAAAGCTAGCTTCGATGGAAAGCATGGATTCAGATCTGGCTCGAGTTTTAGCCAACTACGATAGGTTAGTCGATTGGGAGCGCCGTAACCGCAGCGCGATGAAAGTCGATATTGAGCCCTTACGCGACCTGCTGCACCAGCTGAACCATCCCCAGAAGAAGTTCCGGACGATCCATATTGCCGGCACGAAAGGAAAAGGATCGGTTGGCGCCTTGATTGAAGCCGGCTTGCATCGAGCCGGACTAACTTGTGGCCGATTTTCTTCACCGCATGTCGAACGCATAACCGAACGGGTCACATTCGGCGGTCAAGAGATCAGTGAGTCGATGCTGGCGAGGATGCTGAATTGGGCCTGGTTAGTACGGGAGAGGGCGTTGCTAAATTCCGAGTCTGGCGGTAACACTACGCGCTTCGACCTGGAAACGCTGGCGGCCATCCTGGCTTTCGTTGAGGCGAGAGTAAATTGGGCAGTAATTGAATGTGGTTTGGGAGGGCGTACGGATTCCACTAACGTCATCGACGGTGAGGTGTGCGTGTTAACTAATGTCGAGCTGGAGCACACCGCGGTTCTCGGTACCTCTCATTCAGCGATCGCTTTCCAAAAGGTCGGTATATTGAAGCGGGGAGCAACGATGATTACGGGAGTCGCTCCTGGTAGTGTGGCAGGAGAGATCGTTTCCGCAGAAGCTCAGAAGATTGGTTGCCCGGTAGTGTTTTGTTTGCCCCAGCCAGGCGAAACAATCGCAGAAATCAACACCAGGCTGGCGCAAAATGTCTTGGATGAGATCGGGCGAAGGAGCGTTTCGGCTCAGGGCCCGCAGTTTTCGGGGCGGCCGATCGGCGGCTGGCTTCTCGATGAAGCAACGCAATTGAAAGCTGGTCTCCCTGGCCGTATGGAAGGCTTTGAGCTACCGGTGTCAGGTGGCATAACCGGTTTTCGGGATAGTAAACGGATACCGGTGATCCTAGATGGAGCTCATGTCCCATTCAATCTCGCGGCCGTGTTACGCGACCTCCGCCGAGTGCGAGAGTTGGCTGGTTTCTTTGCCGTTGTGTTCGGAACCGGGCGCGACAAGCAGGCATCCGCCATGCTTGAACTTCTCAAACAGAATCGGGTGGACGCGGTGATCTGCACGCAGGCTGGCTCCGATGTTCAGCCGTGGACTTCTCATGAGCTATGCCACTTGGCTGGAGAACTTGGACTCACTACTGAGGATATTCCCAAACCGCGCGATGCATTGATGCAGGCACTCGCCCTAATAGCGGGACGCGGATGGATCCTGGTTACGGGTTCACTCCGTCTCGTCGGCGAGATTCGACCAATCATGCGAGGACTAGGCGCCGAGCAAAGACGGTTCCCGTCTGCGGAAAAATCCGCCGAGTAGAGACGAGAAAGCAGGCCGGACTGGCACTCGATATCAAAATCGCGGTCGTGGCCAGCGCGGTACTGCTAAGAAAGCATCGCGGACGTCGGCGTCCCATCGAAGCTTTCCATCATGCCTAAAAGGCATGGAGAGCCCAAGGAATATAGTATTGGCCGATCCAAGGGGTCGAAGGCCTATGATGATCACTGTCTGAGGTCGATATCGCTTCTACACGTTTCAATCAACAAAGGAGAGTTGTTATGATTACAACCTTTACTGTCCAACACTACGAGCATGCCACGGACCGCAGTTTTGAGGAGGTTGTCTCGGCCTTTGAAGCTGCCACCGGGTCGGTGGAAAAGGGCGAATTGAATGCTGCGGCGAAAGCATGAGTAACGCCGCGTTCAGCGAAGAATCTAAACCCGCCTCGCTCGAAAAACCGTTAGCCCCCGAGGCACCGGCTGAGCCAAAGTCTCGTCCGGCTCGCAGACGCCGCCGATGGCCGCTCATAGTCGGTGTGATCGGGGCGGTGGTGCTGATTGTCGTAGGAATCCCGCGAATAATCCACGCGTTGAATACTGTCTCAACCGATGACGCCTATGTGAACAGTCACGTGACCTTCGTGGCGCCCCGCGTGATCGGTCAGGTAGCTCGGGTACTGGTCGACGACAACTACCGGGTCAAAGCGGGCGACGTCCTGGTAGAACTCGATCCCGAGCCGTATCAAGTGCAGGTCGCTATCCAACAAGCGAATGTCAATTCCGCTAGAGCCAATTTGGTCGAGACACAGGCTACCGTGCGAGGTTTGGTGGGCCAGTTGCGGAGCCAGCGCTTCAAGCTGACCCGTGCAATCGAAGACGTGGATAATCAAATAGCGCTTGTGCGGGCGCGGGTGGCCACCTGGGAACAGAGCAAAGCCACTCTGGTGCTGGCTCAGGCAGAGTTTGACCGGGCCGACCGCTTGCTCGCGACCAAAGTGATAAGCTCGGAGGAATGGGATCAAAGACGCAGGGACCTGGATGTAGCAAAAGCGCAAGTCCAGCAGGCACTGGAAAATGTTTATCAGGCACGGGTTGCTCTTGGCCTGCCTGCCCAACCGCCCGGCGGAACGAACCTGACCGAAGTACCAGCGGACCTCGACCAGACCTTTTCCTCGGTTCGGCAAGCTCAGGCGGATTTGATCCAGGACGCCGCCCAACTCGACGTCTTGCCATCGTCATACGATCAAACCCCGAAACAAACGGTGGATGAATTCTATAAGCGTGATCCCGGTGGCAATCTTGACCGAATCTTCGCCGACGTTGTTAAGAACGCGCCCACGTTGAAACAGGCCGAAGCGGCCTTGCTCCAGGCCGAACGAGATCTCGACCAAGCAAACCTCAATTTGCGTTATTGCACCATCGTGGCGGAGATCGATGGTGTTGTCACTGGCCGGAACGTGAACCCTGGCAACAACGTGCAAGTGGGTCAGAGCCTCATGGCCGTCCGCTCGCTGCGCGACATCTGGGTGGACGCAAATTTCAAAGAAACGCAGCTCCGTAATTTGCGCATCGGCCAACACGTAGACCTTGAGTTAGACATGTACGGCGGCAAACGGACCTTTGAAGGACGAATCTCGGGCTTCACTATGGGCACGGGTTCCACTCTGGCGCTATTGCCGGCGCAGAATGCGACGGGCAACTTCGTGAAAGTGGTGCAGCGCTTGCCAGTCCGGATCGACGTGATGAAATACGATCCTGACAAACTACCGCTCTTTGTTGGTCTCTCGGTCACACCGACGGTGGATTTGAAAGGGACGCCTACTGGCCCGAACGCCGGCGACTTTCTTCAGCAAGATAACCAACCGGCTTCGTCTTCGAATAGCAGATAGCAGATAGCCGCCCAATGAGCGCCGGATCAACTGCCATTTCTGCTCCTGTCCCATCTGCCGGCACGCGCGTTTTTAATCCGTGGCTGGTCGCGCTCGCTGTCGTAGTACCGACTTTCATGGAGGTGCTGGATAGCACCATTGCGAATGTAGCTCTGCGCTATATTGCCGGCGGTCTGTCTGCGGCCGTTACCGATAGCGAATGGGTGATCACCAGCTATCTCGCTGCTAATGCTATCATTCTCCCCATCTCCGGCTGGCTAGCTGCACAGCTCGGCCGCCGCAACTACTTCCTGATATCCATTGCGTTGTTCACTATCAGTTCCGTGCTCTGCGGCATGTCCACAAGTCTCGGGCAGCTGATTCTGTTCCGCGTGATTCAAGGTCTCGCTGGAGGCGGTCTTCAGCCTTCCAGCCAGGGTATCCTGCTCGACACTTTCCCACCTGAGAAACAGGGAGCCGCGCAAAGCCTCTTCGGCATCGCTGGTCTGTTGGCTCCGGTCGTTGGACCGACCCTCGGTGGCTGGATCACCGATGAATATTCCTGGCGTTGGATCTTCTTGATCAATCTTCCGGTGGGCGTCCTGGCCTTTTTCCTCTGCTGGCTCATGGTGCGGGACCCAGAGTACCTGCGGGACCAGCGGACGGAATTGAGGAAGCGGCCACTGAATTTCGACTCCATCGGTCTCGGACTCCTCGTACTCACTGTGGCTTGTTGGGAGATCGTGCTGAGTAAAGGACAGGAGTGGGATTGGTTCAGCGACGCCTTTGGCCGCATACAAATATTGGCCGCCTTGTTCGTTCTCGGCGGCGCCGGCTTATTTTTTTGGGAAATGCAGCACCCGAGTCCGATCGTCAATTTCAGACCACTGCGGGATCGTAACCTTATCATTTCATGTATTATAATTTCCTGCTCTTACGGAGTGCTCTACGGGTCAAGCACACAGCTGCCTGCCATGCTGGAAGCTCTCTTCGGCTATGACGCTTTCCACGCCGGGCTGGTAATGTCGCCCGCGGGCTTCTTTACGATTATGGCCATCATCGTGGTGGGCGCGTTGCTCAGCCGCGGAGTTGACGCGCGTTGGCTGATCTGCACCGGACTGGTCATCGTCGCTGCCGGCAATTTCTGGATGTCGCAACTAAACCTGGAAATCTCTCCCGGGGAGGTGGTTTGGCCACGGGTCGTGATGGTAGCAGGCCTGGGATTCGTGTTCGCGCCAATCAATGTGGCTGCCTATCTGTACATCCCGCGCTCCCTACGCGGTGCCGCCATCGGACTCATGTCATTGCTTCGCAATGAGGGCGGTAGCGTCGGGACTTCCATGGGCCAAACCATCTCCGAGCGGCGCGAGATATTCCACGCTCTGCGTCTCAACGAGAATCTCGGTCCATTGAACCCAGCTGTTAACTCCTACGTCGCGCAAGCCCAGCCAGGATTCTTGCAGCAGACCGGAGATCCGGCCGCAGCGCACCAAATGACTTGGCAGTCCCTGGAGAACTTGCGCGAGCAGCAGGCCTCGGCACTGGCCTACTTCGATTGTTTCCTAATCTTCGCCCTGGTGTCGGTCGCGCTCGCTTTTCTCGTGCTGCTAATGAGACGCTCCGTCGCCGAAAAAGGCGCCCACGTCGCTGCGGAGTAAAGGGGCATCTTGTTTTGGTTCGCCGTCGGCGCAACATGCGGAAAAGGCACTACCGCCCAAGGAATTAGGGATTGGGCGATTGAAAAGGTTAAAGTTAAGACGTAGGTCCGAATCACTGGTTAGCCAACTGGCGCGCCGGCAGGCAATATCGGCGCGGGAAAGGAGAACTGAAAACCGTACCCCATGTGATAGTAATTGGCGCGGGATCGGTCGGCGATTTAGCAAGTTGTGGGGAAAGTGATATGGCTAACATCGATTACCGTAGAGTTAGCCGGGCCGGTCATTGGTTGGACGTACGACGCCGGCGGTTGAGGATGTGGGCTTATGCTATCAACCGGATTACGAGCGTTGGCTTGGTCATTTACCTCTACCTGCATTTAGGCGTGTTGAGCCTGTTAACCCGCGGTCAAAGTTCATGGGATTCTTTTGTGTCCCTCGCGCGTTCGCCTTTCTACCTGGCGCTCGACGTGATTTTGCTGGCCGGGGTACTGCTACATGGTCTGAACGGTTTGCGCATCGCCGTAACCGGTTTTGGCATCGGTGTCCGCGCGCAAAAGACACTTTTCATTGTGCTTACGATTGTCAGTGCTATCGCCCTTGGGGTGGCAGCTCTTAAAATCTTCCACCTATGACGGGAAATCCATTTGCTGAAGAATCCAAACGGACTGCTGCCTGGCTTTGGCAGGTGTTTACAGGGGTTGGCTTAGTTATTCTGGTTGGCCTGCATTTCGTCGCTAATCATTTTGTGGCGAAAGGGGGGCTGCGTGACTTCGCAGAAGTCGTGGCTTACCTACGCGACCCTTTCATTCTAGTACTAGAGTTGCTATTTCTTCTCTGTGTTACCACCCACGCGCTGCTAGGCGTCCGCGCGATTTTCTTAGAGTTGGGACTCTCACAGCGAGCGGAACGCCGCCTTGACCTAGTTCTGAAAATCGTCGGGGTACTGACCGTCGCCTACGGGTTAGGGGTGACGTTCGTCGTGATCCGCTGAATGATTCGTGGAGAAAAGCCGGTTGTTTCGCCTCGGTTTAGCGACTGTCGCTCCGTGAAATCTCTCGCAAGATTTCACAAAATTTTGCACCAGCGGGTGTCAAGTCACCGTCCATAGCGCGGGCGATCCCGATGTACACCAATTCCGTGGTTCCTGTAATCGGACGGTAAAGCAGACGTTTACCAGTCACGTGTTCGAGAATCGGTAGGCATAAGGCGATGCCGTGCCCGGCTTCCACTTCTATGAGGAGGGAACTGGAGGAGTCACACTCCACGGCGAGACGTGGTTTGGCGCCGATGGAGGCAAAGAGGCGCTCGAGCGCCGGATAGTATTCCGGATAATCACTACGGCGCATTCCGATGAGTGGCTCCGCCGCGATCTTTTCCAAGGGGACAGATTTCAGGCCGGCGAAAGGGTGGGTTGCGGCTAGGGCGACACAAAACGGATAGGTACGTAACAGTTCAAACTCGATGCCGGCGGCGTGGTCGCCGTTGGCTTTGGCCATTATGGCAAGGTCTAATGTGCCATCTCGTAATCCGGCAACCAGTTCGTCGCTGGAGAGGTCATGCAGCCATAGCTTTGCGCGCGGCATGGATCTACGAAACGCTTCGATCCCGGGCGGTAATATCTCCACCGCCAAAGTCGGAGCGTAGCCAACGCGCAAATCGCTATACCCGCCATTGGCTAATGAGCGGACCTTTTCTATCGATGCATCCGTACGCTTCAACAGCTCGCGGACTTGTTCCAAAAAAAGCTTTCCCTCCGGCGTCAGGGTAACGCCTCGCGCACCTCGACGGAGAAGATCTACCCCGATTTCGTCCTCTAGATCCTGCACCTGGCGGCTTAAGGCGGGTTGCGCGACTCGAAGTCGCGCTGCAGCTTTGGTGAAATTTAATGCTTCGCCGACGGCGGCAAAATATCGGAGATGCCGGAGTTCCATGGTGGTCTAGGTAAGGCCTGCGCAATTAAGTATGTGTAACTACACCTAAGGACTAAGGAAGAGCTAAGCACAAATTATTCAAGGGACAACCAAAACGCACCCGAATATAATATTGCCTCGCAGTCTGGGCAAATGCGGACCATGGTATCATGTTTCAAAACGAACTTGATATATCCCAGCGGCTTCTGACCATTAGGTGGGCCGGCGACGCCACAGTTGACGAGGCACGGTTTTGCCTGGAGAACCTGCGATCCCTCCTAACCGATATTCAACCAGGATTCCGGCTGTTTGCGGATCTGAGTCGTTTGCTGTCAATGCCTACTGCGGCAGCGCCATATATCGGCCAAATTATGGAATCGTGTTCGGAGAAGGGGGTGGAATTGGTGGTCAGATTGCTCCCCACGGAACCCAGCACGGATATCGGCTTCGCCATCATGAGTCGCTTCCATTATGCTCCCGATATTCGCATTGTTACGTGTGCAACGATGGAGGAGGCTGCGGGCCATCTCCGAGAATGAACGGCAAGAAAAGCACGGACTTCCACTCCCAGGCAGGCTTCGCACTTGGTCGGTCGTGGTCTGGTTAATGAACAAAGCTCCGTCGGCCAAGGACAGAAGGTTCACGGAGGTTGACATGTTTCGTTTTAGGATGTCTCTCCGTGAACTTTGTGTCTCAGTCGTGAAAGTTCCGAGTTGGTTACATTCCGCCCGGCGAATCGCGGTTGACCGCAACTAGCGAGCTGCAGATAACGCTCCGCGAACTAACCTTCCACTTTCCGCGATTACCGAGCTAACCGTAAAGATATATTGACTATCTGAAACCGAGCTGATCATACTCTAAAGCAGCCGCAATCCGTCGCTACGAGCAGGCGAGGAAAGGCGGGAGACTCTGATACATATAACTGTTACCCTCATGAATAAAAGAAATCAGGACCAAGGAGAGCCTAATATCAATGGTATCTCCCGCCGAGAGGCGATTAAACTCGGCGCTGCTGGCGCCGTGGCGATAAGTTTGCCCAACTTGGCGCGGGCGAAAGGTCTAACCGGCACCAATAACATCGGCCTCCCTTTGGTTCCGTTCACCATCACTAACAATACCAGCCAAGACGTGTTTATGTACGCTTTTGGCACCCTGTCGCCCGGGACGAATCCTCAAATCAACAATTACTTCGTTTCCGACTTTAACGGCGACTGCAAGAAGTTTCCTATCAACGCCGGACCTACACCCTACGGTCTGAAGTTGACCGCGCCGGTGACGAAAGCCAGTTGGCCGCAACTGCCAGGCGCACGCATCTATTTTTCAGTCGGAAAGAAACTGATCGTCTCCAGTACTAACGGTAACGGCCTCCCAAATGCAATTGTCCCAAACGTGTCGACAGACCCGAACTTCAACACCCTGTGGGATTTTGTCGAGGCCAATTGGGCACCCGGACCCGATGGTAATACCGTTTTTCAATGGAACGTTACCCAAGTTAACGCATTTGCGATTGCGTTTGAACAGGTTCTGATCGGAAGCACGCCAGGTAATCCGAAGGTGCCGTCAGAACTCACTTTTGGGTTCGGTCCCGGTGGCGTAAGAGCAAAGATTTTTGCAGAAATGGCGAAAGCAGGAGCACCGTGGAGCAACCTTATCATACCCGACCCCGTGCCTGGGAACCCTCCTCTCAGAGTGTTGCAGCCGGGCTATGCGCTTACCGGCGTCGGGGTTCCGGCGTTTCCGAAAGATCAGCTACATGACTACATTAACACCACGATCATACCTTTTTACGACGAGGCTACCAAGAATCGGTTGGTATACGCCGGCCTTGCTCCTCTAATCTGGAAAGGGCACACAAGTGGCGGCAAGTTCATTTTCGAACCGGAGCCGGGTACAAAGACAACCTATACTTTCAATACTCCGCATACGATAGACATCTACAATAATTCTTTTTTCGGGAATCCAGTCGATGGCAATAGCAACGCTATTGCTGCGGCTTTGGGCGCCTCGATCTTGCGGTCAACCTTGACGTTCGACACCCAATTTCCTGTTCCCCAAGCGGATCGGAATCTCTTCTACATGCACCCACCGCTCTTTGAATATGCGAGGATCATTCACAAATACGCACTCAACAACCACGCTTTCTGCTTCGGTTACGATGAGGTCTCACAGGACGCTGGGGAAACGCAGCAAGTTTGGAATCCGACCTCTTTGGCCTTAACGGTACGCAGTCTATCTTAAAGTAACCATCGACGGGTTGAACTGGTTGGGTACGCTTGAGGCCGGCTTTAGAAGAGGGCAGGGTCGACCTTGCCCTCAGGTCAGTCAGAGTCGAAACGGAATCCAGTCCAGCGAAAGTCAACTGTGCATCATCACTATTATCTAGAGTCGAAGGGCGATAAAAGAAAATCTCCATGGCGAATCTGGGCTCTGTCGCCGGGTTTGGCGCTTCTTCTGTTAGCTCTCATGAGCTTGCCCGCATCAGCGGACCTGCCGATTAACTTGAGCACTACCTACGATGATCCCAGCCAGGTTTACATCAGCTTTCAAACCAGTTTTCCGTCTAATTTTTCCGCGACTTATTTCAGCAACTCTGCGAAAGGGCAGGTACCGATCACGGTGAACCCACAGTCACACCTGTCGCTCTCGATTGCCTTGTCTGACATTAAAGACGGCCTCATTACGTTGAAGTTCATGAACTCCGGCCTCATCTATGCGTCGCTGGGTGGGCCGCTAGGGCAGAAAGCCGCCCCCGATCCGAGGAATCCGAGTGATCCTGCTTACTATCTTCCCTGGCAAAATCTTGCCGAGATCACCTATACCGGTGCGCCGCCCGATAGTGGGGACATGACGTCGATTAATTTCTTTGGGGTCCCATGCAGCGTGGCGGTTTCCATTAAACAAAACAAAGAGATCGTGCAGCAAGCCGGTTTCGTGGTTTCGGACGCTGTGCTCATCGGCCGACTCGCCAAGCTTTCGAGTACTCCGGCTGAAATCGAAATCAAGAATCCCCAAGGGGAAGTAGTCAGGGTTCTGTCACCGAATTCTTTTGGCTTCTCAACCGATAAATTTGGTACCCACTATTTTGCTCTCGGCGGCTATCCGACCTTCGAGGCTTATGTCAAATCGGTTCACGATGCGCATAAGGTGACTGCGATCAAAGGAAATCTAGGTCCGGGCAACTTCAACTTTAAATCCTCGGTAAATGATTCCCTGGATATTGTAACCACGGGAGATTACGGCACTGGTGTCACTTATACCATAACGATCCCGCACGATCGAATGTTGACGGACGGGAGCGGCCTCACCAACCACATCCAAAGTTCGGCTCTCTATTTATGTCCGACTATCGCAGCGCCGGAGACTGGTGTGACCGTGACCAGCAACGATGGCACCAACGGCAAATCCATTAATGCGGCCGAGTTAGCACAGGTTCTCCACGATCTCACTAGCGGATACAATTTTGGTTTTATCAATAGCCCAACGCTGGATCCGGTAACCAATAAACCGTTCGGAGACGAACCCAGTTCAGATTGGTTCGTTCATTCGAATAAAGACATGCTCTATCAACATCTTCAGCCAGGGCACCCCTATTATAATCAGTATTCTGAAGTCATCTCCGTAGCCTCGCACGGCAGTGTCTATGCGTTTCCGTATGCGGATGCGGTGCCCGGAGTGACGCTTAATACGGTCCAGTATCCCGGCACCCAGCCACCTTCGCCCCGTAACCGGTTGGCATATTGTGATTGGCCCTCCGGCGTCTCTCTGATCGAGAATCTGCAGCGTTTTTCGTCCTTGTCCTCGAGCCGCCTCTTTCCACGCCAACATGCTGTCTAACGGTCGACTGGCCGGGTTCCCTGTCTGCCACGGTGTCTTAGGCAAAGTGCCGGCATCGGTCGGTTTTGGCGAAATTGAGCTCTGGGTGACGTCGGGCTATTTGCCGAAGGCGTTTAAGGGGCGATTCGTGGATCACAAGACGCAAGGGCTCAGGCAAACCCGAGGCGTTGAGCGGTTTCTGTGGCGGGGCTTTCGCCAACCCCGCTGTCCTTCCGGAGCTCTTTGTACATCTCTTTGGCTTGCGCCTCGGGCAGCACCAGCCCCATCAATTCATGCATAACCTTTGCCGCTTTGACTTGATCCGAATCACCGACGATTTGATGAATTTGAACAAGGCTTAGTAAGGCGTAGAAACGAATTTCCTTTTCTTCCTGGTTACGCGTTTTGGTGAGGAAATACTTTTCGTAGCAATCGTAGAACCGGCTGCGGGGATCATCGGACATAGGGCACAATCGCACTTCGGCCGAATGCGGCAACCGGGCGCCGCAGAACTAGTGCACCAAGTCAGTGACTGGGGTAGTGGCGCTGCAGCGTATTTTGGCTGGATGCGCGAAGGTCCGAGCCGGACTGGCGCTTAGAGGGAGAATACCCGCTGTG
>Ga0185299_10003014_pt1 | contig 23719 bp, 20 predicted proteins | sample PaiPotPPA55metaG_FD_128002 | JGI IMG/M metagenome (GOLD analysis project Ga0185299, IMG submission 128002) | Iron sulfur acid spring bacterial and archeal communities from Banff, Canada, to study Microbial Dark Matter (Phase II) - Paint Pots PPA... ... | reverse complement strand
CGAGCATGGCGTTCCCGAACGCCCTGACGATCTGGCCGGCCGGCACTTGTGTGTCGGATATGCCTCCCCCGCGACCGGTCGCGAATTGCGATGGGAATACCTGATCGCGGGCCGGGAAGAGCAGGTGCCGGTCACGAGCCGGGTCATTGTGAACAATGCGGAGAACTACATCGCCTGCTGCTCCGCGGGGATGGGACTGATTCAAATACCGCGGTTTGATGTGCAGCATCTGCTGAACTCAGGCGCGCTGGTGGAAGTGATGTCCGCCTTCAGAGCCGCGCCAATGGATGTCTCAGCGCTCTATGCGCATCGCAGGCAACGCTCGCGCAGGCTCATCGCTTTCATAGAGTGGTTTAAAGCGTTGATGCAACCGCACTTCGAGCCGTGACGAGGCGACGCCGCACTAACTGCGAAACAAAGATGGCTGGATAAGGAAATCGTCGCGGTTTTTGTCTGCGATCCAGTTGGGCACCCGTCCCCGCCCGCTCCAGGTGGCCCCGGTGGCCGGGTCGCGATATTTCGCGTTGGCGGCCACCGGGACCATGCGGACATGAGCTTTGGTGCCCACGACCTCCTGCAGCGTGATTTTGTATTCCCTCATTTTCGCGACGATCTCGCGCAGCATTCGATCTGCTTCCTGCTGACGGGCTTGCTCCAACTCCTGTTGGAGCGCTTCGCGCTGCGCCAGTAGTTCCTTCAAACTAGGCATTACTGTTCCCATAATCATTCGAAATAAATCAGGCCGCGTATGACCCACCAAGGTTCGCCTAAGCGACAAATATTAACCGAACTGATGTGCGGACTTAAGATCCCCCGGCTCATGGGCTTGAGTGAAACACGCGCAATCCGCGCCTGCGCGGTAAGTGTCAAGTAAGTCGCACGGCCGCACAATTGCCGCGCACGCCGCTGCGACGGCTTCGCCGGGCGCGCAATTTAGCCCATTGAGCTTGAGCCGATCTACTGCAACCCCGTTGGGATCTTGCGTAACCAGTCGCCTTCTTGGGGATCATGTTTGAGGAGTTGAGCTGTGAAAACCTCTCGTCGTCACTTCATTTTGCGAACGGCGTCACTTATCTCTGCTTGTGTACCGGGGGCAAACGCCTTCGGCGAGACAGATTCCGTTTCTGAAAGCGACCTGACGGCGCGGTTACTCAGCTATCGGATTGACGCAACATCCGTCGACAAAGCCGAACACCCCAAATACGTAAGCGGACAGGTTTGCGCGAACTGTCGCCACTATAAAGGTCTTCCGTCGACCGTTCAGGTCCCTGCACGATCTTCCTGGGCAAATTCGCCAGTGCGAACGGATGGTGCAGCGTCTATGGAAAGCTAGAGCGCTGACCGGGCGCTTATGCGTCAAGTAAAACCGTTGGGGGCTAGCATGGTTTGACAGACCCTTTCGCGCTGCAGCATGACGTATCGTTCGAATGACGCACCAGGCAAGCGGCATCCGTCGGTCCTCATGACCCCAGCGAATGCCGATTCACTACGCGACGCGTCACTTCCACTTCGCGCCGAGCTTATCGAGCCCGGCCTTTTGTAGATCTTCGGGCTTCATCGCAAGCCGGAACTCGCATTCCGCGTTGAATTTGAGGAACCATGGTTCTGCGATCGATGGAAGATCACTGGGTTCCGCGATATCGACGACTAGAACGGCACCGCGTTTCCTGCTTTGTTCAGTGAAATAGATCACCTCCGGCTTGCATTCCTCCACTATCTGCGAGATGACGGCGCCAGCCCTGCCGTCTCGAACCAGCGTGTTGAACGGTTCGTGCGGTATGTGGACGTTCACGAGTATGCGCATGATCGCGTCGCTCCTTGTTAATAGGTCTGCTAGGTCTGTCGGGGTTAGCCGGTGCCTGCGGTCCGGCCAATCTGTCGTGGCGACTCGGGATTGTGCTGCAGGGTCGTCATCCATCCGTACACAACGTGGTTTTCTGATCGCGTTGTCGAGCTTGGCGACGCAGGCCACTGCGGATGTCTCGGCTCGCGTCGAGATCAACGAGTGGTGTTCTGCTTTCCCTTGATCGGCACGTCCGCAAATTGGTCCGTTCGCGGGAAGCTATTCTGTTATAGGCGCGGATTGCAGAAATATCACGGCAGGGTTCTCCCGGGCAGAATCACCTGGCAAATAGAGGAGAAAAGGATCTGCGCTTCCGATGTTCCCGGAGGACGCCGCCACTGCGCGCAACGTCGAGGATGAGGTGCTTCCCGGATCCGCAGTCGTGGTAATGTCGCAGACGCCTATCATTGGCGACAGTCCAGTGGTAACAGGGAGGCGCAGGGACATTTGCAAGCCATCGAAATAGTTGGCGTGCGCATCACCCGTACTTCCATCGGCAAAGATCCAGAACGCTTGAATAGCAACTGATGCTCTCGCATACTTCTGCCTGGCTGCCTGAACTCGCATTAACCCTTGAGAAAAAAGTTATGGATAATCCCTCTCGCTCGGAACGCTCCCGCAAACTGGCCATCGAGGCGGCGTTCACCATCATTTCCCGCGATGGTCCGGGTCAGCTCACGTTTGACGCCATTGCGCGCGAAAGCGGTATCAGCAAGGGTGGGCTGATGCATCAGTTCCGCACGAAGGGGAACGTCCTGAAAGCGTTGCTTGAGCACCAGACCGACTATTTCGAGAACTTCTTTCGAGACTACCTGGCTAAGATCGGCGACACCAAACCCGAAGCCGCACTGTTAGCGCAGATTGCGACAGCGCGCGAATCCACTACCCAGCAGCACTCGGTCGCCCTTGCCATTCTTGCCGCCCTGGTGGAAGACCCTGAGCTTCTGTCGACGGTTCGAGAGAGCGATGCAAAAAAGGTCAAGCGTATCAAGGCCGAAGCGGTCGACCCGGAGCTAGCGCTGTTGCGCTGGTCAGCAGCCAGAGGCCTTGCATTGACGGCTGTTTTCGGGCTTTGCCCACTTTCCGACAAGGAGCGTGGACGTTTGTTCGATCGCCTGCTTGACGAAGACCAGTGGCCCTCCTCTCCTGACGCCAAAGTCAAAAAACCGCGTTCCGTACGCTCATCACGTAGCGCCAGCCACAGCGACCAAAGCGCTTGAGAGCGGCGTATCTGCCTGGCGTAGCGGCAACGGGAATTGCCCGGATCCGGATCTAATCCGCGATGGACGGTCAGTTTCCGACGGGCAGCCAGTAGCGACTGCAGCGACATCACACAAGCAAAACCGCGGCGCGGATTCGTTCAATGACGGTGGCGTTCAGAGCACGAAGTCGCGGCCATCTCAAGGTGTCGATAAATGGGGCGCGAAGTGCTTGCCCCCTATCCAAGCTTTTCCCTGACGCAAATACCATCGTGACGATGCCCCGGTACATTCCACAATTTATTTATAAAACAAACCGCCTGGTCGGTTTACATAGATTATTTGCGGTGTTACGCTTGCGCCTCACATGAGCTGTCATGTCTGAACCTGATCCGGAAACCGACAGGTGCAGCATCGAAACCGGAGATCTGAATGGTCAAGTCAATCAAGGCGCGGCATCTATTGCTAGCCGCTATTTGCGCAACCGTGGTTGGTTGCTCAAGCGTGCAGCCAGTCGCGTATTCTGGAATTACGTCGTCGTCCTATTTGAAACCTGATCCGGAGGATAAGTCCGGCCGTGTGCCCTATCGCTTCTCGACTCAGGTGGATTGGCAGCAGTACAGGAAGGTGATTATTGATCCGGTGGTCGTGTATCGAGCCGCTGATAACCAGTTCGGCGACATGAATGACTCAGACAAAAAAGCTCTCGCCGGCTATATGCAATCCAAGTTTGAGGAAAAACTGCGGACTCGCTTCGAACTGGCGAATGCTCCAGGTCCGGGCACGCTGCGCGTCAAGCTGACTCTGACAGGTGCTTCAACAACCACTCCTTTTCTCGGCCCCTTCACGCGGTTTGACCTTTCAGGTGGCATTTACAACGTAGTTCAAACGGCCCGTGGCAAGGAAGGCGCCTTCACAGGTTCCGTCATGTACGCCGTTGAAATCTACGACGTATCGAATAACAAGCTCCTCAGTGCTTACGTGACAAAGCAGTATCCGAGCGCATACAACGTCGGAGCGAGCTTTGGGTCGCTAAACGCATCGAAGACCGGTATCGAGAAGGGCGCTGATGCGCTGGTTGCGCAACTTAAATGAGCCGGGATACAGGACGACGCAGGACGACGATTAGCCGCTTGCGGGATGGCCGGTCCCGCGTCGCCTGTATGCACAGCACCTTCTCGAAAGCGGTGCCCTACAAAGCTGGTTCCCCTCAAGTTAGCCGATGCCTGTGGCGCTAGCCGGACTAAAGGCACGCGCTCCTGGATCATGCGCCCCCGCCCCAGCGGATGCCGAAGATGAATGAAGCCAAGTTAATTGCCTGTCACGAATGTGACTTGCTCCAGTGGGAAGCGCCGCTGCTCAAAGGCGGTACCGCGCGTTGCCAACGATGCGGTGCAGCCCTCTACCGAAGCTTGCCAGCAAGGTTCGATCGCGCACTCGCGTTCACGTCGGCTGCAGCGATTTTGTTTGTGCTCGCCAACTGCTTTCCAATCGTCGGACTTTGGGTCAATGGAACACTTGTCGAAGCCACGCTTTTGGGCGCAGCCTGGTCCCTATACGTCCATGGCATGTGGCCAATAGCGGGCCTCGTCTTCGTGACGACGCTTTTGATGCCGTCACTGAACATAGCGGCTGTTATCTATCTGCTCGTTCCGCTGCATGTTGGTGGTCTTCCCCAAAGACCCGAACTTGTCCTTCGTGTGCTGCGGCACGTTGCGCCCTGGGGCATGATCGAAGTGCTCATGCTCGGCATGCTGGTCGCGCTCGTCAAACTCCAGCACATCACAACCGTTGTCCCCGGCATCGCAATCTGGGCATTCGGAGCGGTGATGTTGCTGCTGGCGGCAGCGGCCGTTACGTTTAATCCGCGTGATATATGGGCGCGTATAGATTCCGTACAGAGCGACCGTGGTGTGTCACACGTGGTACAGGCAAGTGCCACGGCAGATACCGCCACGCGCGCAGGTCTATTCGTTTGTCACGACTGTGGCTTGCTCTCAAAGCCGCTTTCTGCAGACGTCCATGCCGGAATCTGTCCGCGTTGCGACGCTACGCTGCATCGGCGCAAGCCCGATAGTCTCGCACGCACCTGGGCATTCGTTTTCGGCGCCATGGTCCTTTACATCCCCGCCATTCTTTTGCCGGTCATGGTTACCAGCACCTTGTTCGGGGCTCAATCCGACACGATCCTGAGCGGCGTTGTCTATCTTTGGAACTCAGGATCGTGGTCGCTTGCGGCTATCGTTTTCATCGCCAGTGTCGTGGTCCCAGTGCTCAAAATCCTGTCGTTAGCCTATCTCGCGTGGAGCACTCAGTTGCGCTCTCCCCTCATCCCGCGGCAGCGAACGCGTATTTACCGGTTGGTGGAGTTTGTCGGCCGCTGGTCGATGCTCGATATCTACGTCATTACCATCCTGGTCGCGCTCGTGCAATTCGGTTCGGTTGCAAGTATCGAGGCGGGTCCCGGGGCGATCGCGTTCGGCGCGGTCGTCGTGCTGACCATGTTCGCCGCGCTGTCATTCGATCCCCGGCTGATATGGGACGCAGTGGAGCCGGAAAGTGAATAAGGACGACCAGGATGCGCCCGGCATTCCAACAGCAGTTGCTGTCAAACGGTCGAAGTGGCGCATGCAGCTTGTATGGCTGGTGCCACTGGTCGCCGTCCTGATCGCCGGATGGCTGGCAGTGCAGTCGATCATGCAAAAAGGCCCGACCATCACCATCAGCTTTACCACCGGTGAGGGTATTGAGGCTGGCAAGACGAAGATCAAGTTCAAGAACGTCGATATCGGCACGATCAAAAGTGTCGAACTTTCCGACGATCACAAGACGGTACTCGCCAGCGCTGAAATGTCCCGCAGCGCTTCCGGCATGCTTGTCGACGATACTCGCTTCTGGGTCGTTCGGCCGCGCATCTCAGGCGGCACTGTGTCGGGCATAGGGACATTGTTGTCCGGTTCTCACATCGGAATGGACGTCGGCACAGCGCAACAAGCGCGACGCGATTTCGTCGGACTCGAGTCACCGCCGGTCCTGGCCTCAGGCGCGCCAGGGCGGGAGTTCGTGCTTAAGAGTGGGAACATCGGCTCACTCGATATAGGTTCGCCCGTGTTCTTCCGGCGGCTTCAGGTCGGTCAGATCGTCTCCTATGCGCTTGACCCCGACGGCGCGGGAATGACCCTGCACGTTTTTATCAATGCGCCTTATGACAAGTACGTAACGAATGACACTCGCTTCTGGCACGCAAGCGGCGTTGATGTGACTTTGGATACGACCGGCGTGAAGGTCAACACCGAATCATTGGTATCAATCCTGATTGGTGGCCTGGCATTCGAGAACGCGCCTGACACGACTAACAAGACTGAAGCGGAAGCGCGGCACCAGTACGAACTTTTTGTCGATCGGGCCGAGGCAATGAAGCAGCATGACACCATCATCGATAAATACGTACTGGACTTCAAGGAGTCTGTACGCGGGTTGACCGTCGGTGCGCCCATCGACTTTCGGGGGATAGTCATTGGCGAAGTATCGGCGATTCGCACGCACTTTGATCCGGCAAGGAAGGAATTTAGTATCCCCGTTGAGGTGAGCATTTTTCCTGAGCGCCTGGTCGCGAGCGACGACTCGGGAGCCAGTAGTGCGCGTACATCGTCGGAACGAAAAGCGATTGCGGACGACCTGATATCAAAAGGGCTGCGGGCGCAACTGAGGACCGCAAGCCTTCTGACAGGACAACTGTATATCGCAATCGATTTCTTCCCCTCCGCGCCGAAGGCGACCGTTGACCGGAGTGAAAATACGCCCCAACTGCCAACGGTGCCAGGCAACCTGCAGGGCTTGCAAGACTCCATCACCAGTCTCGTCGCCAAACTGAACAAGATTCCGTTCGAGGGAATCAGCCAGGACCTGCGCAAAACGCTCGCTGACGCGAGCACGCTGATGAACACCATCAATACGGATGTGGCGCCTGAGGCAAAAGCTACGCTCACCGCGGCCCGCGAGGCGCTCACGTCAGCGAACCGTGCGTTGCAAAGCGACTCGCCATTGCAGCAAAGCACCGCTGAAACAATGCGCGAGTTGTCACGGACCGCAGCTTCGTTCCGCTCGCTTGCAGAGTATCTCGAACGCCATCCGGAAGCGCTGCTCCGCGGCAAGACCGAGGACAAGCAATGAGCCGATATCCATGGTTCCCCTGGACCGCGATCATGCTGACTCTTTTCGCGGGGTGCGCAACGTCGCCGGCGTCGAAGTTCTACACGTTGAGCCCTGTTCAGGTTGTCGAGCAGTCGTCTGGCACCAATCCGGTCATGATCGCGATCGATCCCGTTACGGTTCCCGAACTGGTCGATCGATCGCAGATAGTAACTACGCTGGACGCGAACCGCGTGTCTATCGATGAGTTCGCTCGCTGGGCCGAGCCATTGAAGAGTCAAATTCCACGCGTGCTAGCTGCGGATCTTGCGCAGTTCGTCCCGGGAGCGATTGTGTCCACTTACCCGCAACGTGTTGACGACAACGCCTACCGCATCTCGGTCGACGTGCAGACCTTCGATTCGTCAACGAGCGGCACGGTGATGCTGGCAGTTATCTGGTCGGTGCACCCGCCGAAGCGAGGGGAGAAAGTTAGCGGGCGCAGTGTTGTACATGAGGCGGCGGGCGGGCCTGGCTACGACGCCCTCGTCAAGGCACACAGTCGGGCCCTCGCGTCGGTGGCGAACGATATTGCCGTAGCGTCGCATTCGGCAATGCGGCAGTGACTTGAGGGACGAAACCCACATCTCATCGTCGCATTGCTGTCGCATAGGGCTCGCTCGAATGTCGCATGTCCATACTGCTTTAATCGCAGCCGTGCTATGGTCATACGCCCTCCGACCGACCTGACCGGCATGACCGGCATGACAGGACGGTGACAACGATATCCATCGTCTGCAATGAACAGTCCGAGCCTTTCCCTACAAAGGCGGTCTTCCGCCTGGTTGATGACACTGTTGTGCGCACTCGTCGCTATCATCGTGGCCGTCGGGACCGCGGGCTATATGACGTTGCGCGCCAGCCTGCCGCAGCTTGACGGTACGCACGTTGCATCTGCGCTGTCCGCAACGGTCGCGATCGAACGCGACGCGCTCGGCGTGCCAACGCTGCAAGGCAGCACCCGCACTGACGTTACCTTTGGCACCGGCTTCGTGCAGGCGCAGGATCGCTTCTTCCAGATGGATCTGCTGCGCCGCGTCGCCGCGGGCGAGATGTCCGAACTGGTTGGTCCGGCCGCACTCGAGCTCGATCGCCGCAACCGGCCGCACCGTTTCCGCGAACGCGCGCGGATGGTGCTCGACGCCCTGCCTTCCGACCAGCGGCAACTACTCGATCGATACACGGCGGGCGTCAACGAAGGGCTCGCGTCGCTGGCCGCGCGCCCATTCGAGTACTGGATGCTGCGCACGCAGCCGGCAGCGTGGCGCCCTGAAGACACCCTGCTGGCCGTCTATGCGATGTACTTCGACCTGCAATCGGACGAGATACGCCGCATCCTGTCGCGCGCCGCGTTGCACGAGCGGGTGCCGGCGGATCTGTTCGCGTTCCTCCTGCCGGCGACGAGCCATTGGGACGCGCCGTTCGATGTCGCTCCGCCTTCGCCCGATCAGCCCGCGACGCCACCCGCGCCCCCGCCTTCTACGCGCCCGGACTGGTTGCGCGCGCCGAAACCGGCGAGCATCCCGCCGTCGAACACCGGGTCGCAGCACAGCAGCCTGACCGCGACCCAATCGATGGTCGGCAGCAACGGCTGGGTAGTCGATGGCGCCCACAGCAAGCGCGGCGGTGCGCTCCTCGCGAGCGACATGCATCTCGGCCTGTCGCTGCCGAACATCTGGTACCGGCTGTCACTCGCGTGGCCGGGACCCGATGGGCACCTGCGCCACGTCACCGGCGTCAGCCTGCCTGGTGCGCCGCTGGTGATCGCCGGCAGCAACGGGCAGATTGCCTGGGGCTTCACCAACAGCTACGGCCGTTTCATCGATCTGATCGAATTGCAGCTCAATCCCGCCGATCCGTTGCAATACCGGATCGCGGGCAACAACTGGGAACGCGCGACCGTCCACCATGAACAGATCGCCGTCAAAGGCGGCTTGCCAGTCGACCTGCCCGTCGTCGACACGCGCTGGGGCCCGCAGATCGTCGTCGGCTCGCACGCGTATGCGCTGCGCTGGGTCGCGCACGATCGTCAGGCGATCAACCTGAACCTGCAGCGGCTCGAAGATAGCGCGAGCGTCGCGGACGCGCTGTACACGGCGCAAACCAGCGGGATCCCCACCCAGAACTTCATGGTCGCCGATTCGCACGGCGAGATCGGCTGGACGCTTGCCGGTCCCCTGCCGAAGCGTGACGATGCTGCGGACGCATCAAGCGGACCGCTCAGCGACCTGCCGTTCGATTCGGCCACGTATCGTGGCTGGCAGGGCTACCTGGCGCCGGACGCGTACCCGTCGCGGATCGACCCGCCGCTCGGGCGCCTGTGGACCGCGAACAATCGAACCTTGCCGCCAGCCGAAGCGGCGCTTGCCGGCGATGCCGGCGCCGACGTCGGCGCGCGCGCGTCACAAATCCGCGACGACCTGTTCGCAGTGCCGCGCGCCAGCGAACGCGACATGCTCTCGATCCAAACCGACGACCGCGCGCTGTGGATCGACAGCTGGCGACGCCTGGCTCTTTCCGCTCTCGACACTGACGCGCTGAAGGACCATCCGCAGCGCGCTGAATTCCGGCGGCAGATCGAGACGTGGAACGGTCGCGCGGACGCCGATGCAACCGGCTACCGGCTGGTGCGCGCGTTCTACTTTTCGCTCTATGACGCCTGGTTCGGCAAGATCGACGCGGATATCGCGGCGCCCGGCCTGCAACTCGGCTATCGCGCCGCGAGCTCGCGCTACGACGCGGTGATGGAAGCGCTCGCGGCCCATCGCGCCTGGGTGCCGGACGGTTTCACCGACTGGCGAGCCTTCATGCTCGACCGGATCGACCATGCGATTGACCAATTGCCTCCGGACACGAAACTCGAGGACGCGCGCTGGGGCGATCGCAACCGCGCTGCGATCGAGCATCCGTTCGCGCGGACGTTACCGTCGTGGCTGCCGTGGGTGCGCGGCTGGCTCGGCGCACCGCGCGACCCGCTGCCGGGAGACTTCAACATGCCCCGGGTGCAGACACCGGCGTTCGGCGCATCCGAGCGCATGGTCGTGTCACCGGGGCGCGAGCAGGACGGTATCTTCGAGATGCCGGGCGGCCAGTCGGGAAACCCGCTGTCGCCGTATTTTCTCGCGGGACATGAGGCGTGGGTACATGCCGATGCGACGCCGTTCCTGCCGGGTAAAACGGTTCATCGGCTGGAGTTGGTGCGGCCAGCGCAGTGAACGGCCTGAGACGCTCCAACGTCACCGCCTCCGGCAGTGCCGGCCAACACGGGTGATCACGTCAAATCTTTCAACAGCGACGCCCGCTGCCGGGACTCGATCGTCTGCACCGGCACCAGATAGTTCGGGTGGTCGCATCCGATCTGCAACGCGGCCCCATCGCGCAAGCGCGCTTTCATCGCGGGCGTTAGCTCAAAGCGGACGAAATGCACCGCGGAGGTCTTCTCATCGTTCTCGCGTTCCAGGTCCTCGTCGGCAATCGCATACACGGGCGGCTCGCCCGCTACCTGGATGAACACGCGATCCTCGATGCCGATCAGCCGCGCCAACGCGGCATGTCGCTCGATCTCGTTCGTGTATTCAATCTGCATCGTCGCCTTCAGATTGCTGCCGTCCGGCACGAGCGGCAGGTAGGCATCCAGTTCAGCCTGAATGCCGTCCTCTTCGAAGATCTTCTCGATGTGGAGCATTTCCTGGATCTGATAGCGGATCGTCAACTCGTCTTCGAACAGGAACGTGACGTGATTACCTAGCGGCACAGTGCGTTCTTTCTTGTGCTCGATCACCTGATTGCGCATGGCGATGCGCGACTTCGAATAGTTCTCGAGCGACAACAGCGAATGGCGGGCGATGCTCATCGGGTGTCCTTGCAGTGCGGAATATCAGAGGCCGTAAGCCTTGCGCAATAGCGTCAGCGGATGCGCGAGTTGCGCTTTCGGCAAGCCATTTTCCTCAAGCCCCTGTTCGATATGATGGCCGGCCAGCGCGCAATCCGACGAAATGTAATCGGGCTGCGGCTGCGCCATCGCCTTGAATACCGGCGTGCCGATCTGCATCGCCGTGCGGTGAAACTCCTTTTTCACGCCGAACGTGCCGGCATGTCCGGAACATCGCTCGACTACGCTCACCTGCGTGTCCGGCACCAGCGCCAGGGTTTCGGACGTCTTGCGGCCAATGTTCTGCACCCGTGCGTGGCACGGTACGTGATACGCCACCTTGCCCAATCCAGTCTTGAAGTCGGTCTTCAGGAGTCCATCCCGGTGCCGAGATACAAAGTACTCGAAAGGATCCCAGAAGGCTTCGCTGACCGCTCGCACGTCGGCATCGTCGGGAAACATCAGCGGCAGTTCGTGCTTGTACATCAGCACGCAGCTAGGAATCGCGCCGATGATCGCATAACCCTCGCGCGCGTATTTCGCGAGCACCGGCATGTTCTTCGCTTTTTTATCCGCAACGCCCTGCAGGTTGCCTTGTTCGAGCAACGGCATGCCGCAGCACGCTTCGCTCGTGACAAGTTCGTAAGGCACGTCGTTGTGAGCGAGCACGGCAAGCAGATCGTGGCCGATGCCGGGTTCATTGAAATTCACGTAACAGGTGGCATAAATCGCTACCTTGCCGGGCGTACGCTCGCCATTGACGGCTTGCTGCTGTGGCGTCGGTGATTTTTTTGCTGCACTGCGGAATTTACGCGCCGCGAAATCGGGGAGCCAAGCGTCCTTGTCGACGCCGAGCGCTTTTTCCATCAGGCCGCGCGCCGCGGCCGTGTGATTGACTGCGTTCACCGTCTGCGTAATGACCGGAATGCCCGCGAAATGACCGAGCGCGTCGGTGTTCGAGAGAACCTTGTCGCGCAGCTTCACGTCGCCGCGTTTGTAGTCGACCGCCTTGGCGCGCAGCATCAGATGCGGAAAATCGACATTCCACGGATGCGGGGGCACGTAGGGACACTTCGTCATGTAGCACAGGTCGCACAGGTAACACTGGTCGACCACCTTGCCGAATTCGCGTTTGTCGACGTCGTGTGCTTCGCCGGAATCGGTTGCGTCGACCAGATCGAACAGCGTGGGAAACGCACCGCACAACGACACACAACGCCGGCACCCCGCGCAGATATCGAAGACGCGTGCCAGTTCCTGATCGAGTGCCTCCTGGTCGTAGAACCCGTCCGAAAGCCAGTCCAGCGGATGCCGGGTGGGCGCTTCGAGACTGCCTTCTTTGTGGGGCATGCCGTCATGCTCCTTCTGTACTTTTGTACTTTTGTGCTTTGATCGCGGATGACTGGCGCGATGCTACGCATCACGTCAACTCAAGCAAACGCCTGCGAACCGTCGCCGCATACTTGGCGCCATGTGTATCAGGAACGTCGGCGCTGCCGCCGACGCGCCTCACGTCAGTCGACTAGCGCCTCAAGCGCCTTGGTATAGCGATTCGCGTGGCTACGCTCAGCCTTTGCCAGCGTTTCGAACCAGTTGGCGATTTCATCGAAACCTTCTTCGCGCGCCGTCTTCGCCATACCCGGATACATGTCGGTATATTCGTGCGTTTCGCCGGCAACAGCCGCTTGCAGGTTCAGTCGCGACGAGCCGAACGGCAAGCCAGTGGCGGGGTCTCCCACCGCTTCCAGATATTCGAGGTGGCCATGTGCGTGACCGGTTTCGCCTTCCGCTGTCGAGCGGAATAGCGCTGCCACGTCGTTCTGACCCTCGACATCCGCCTTGCCCGCGAAATATAGATAACGGCGATTCGCCTGAGATTCGCCAGCGAACGCTGCTTTCAGATTTTCTTCAGTCTTCGAACCCTTGAGTTGCGACATCTGAGCCTCCATGCAAGCCTGTATTGGGGGTGCGCGGTTGTAATATAGGTTGTCTCGATGACTTGCCATGCAGTCGCGCGAACCTGCACAGTCCCGTTTAAATTTAGCAGGTGGATCGGGTGCTCTCGATTGTAGTTTTCAATCCCGTCGATAGCCGCTTACAACGCCGGAGCCCGTCATTCCATGGCCTGTTTGACGATGCCTTCCAGTTGATAGAGCTCCAGCTTTCTATATAACGTGCTGCGCGAGACGCCAAGCGAACGGGCAGCCTGGGCGAGATTGCCGTGAGCGCCATGCACCGCGCGAGCAATGGCCACGCGCTCCGTTTCTTCCAGGCTGGTTGACTGAAGCAGCACCGGCTCCGCCGCGCCGATGGTCCCCGTTTCGTCGAGTAGTTCCGCAGGCAATTCGTCGAGCGCAACCTCCTCCTCGCGTGACGTCAACAGCAAGTTTTCGATGATGTTTCGCATCTCCCTGACGTTGCCCGGCCACGAATAGGCTCGCAGCACCGCCATGACTTCGGGGTTCAGCCGCCTCAATGGAACCGCGTGGCGTTGGGAAAGTCGCCGGTTGAAATGTTCGACCAGGAGATCGATGTCGATGTCCCGCTCGCGCAGAGGGGGGATCCGTATGCGGGTGACGCTGATGCGGTAATAGAGGTCACCGCGGAATCGTCCGGACTTTACTTCGTCATGCAGATTACGATTGGTCATTGCCAAAAGGCGCACATCGACGCGCCGTGGCTGTGTGTCTCCCAGCCGGTAGACGACGCCCTCCTCGAGAGCGCGCAACAGGACGGGTTGTAATTCGAGCGGCAGCTCGCCGATTTCGTCGAGACACAAGGTGCCGCCATGCGCCAGTTCGAACCGGCCGGGCCGTCCCTCTGCCGTGGCTCCCGTAAATGCGCCACGCACATGGCCGAACAACTCGCTTCCTATCAGCTCCTTCGACGCCGCCCCGCAGTTGTACGCGACGAAAGCTCCGCCCCCGTGTTCTTCTCCATGTATTGCGCGCGCGAACAGTTCCTTGCCGACCCCGGTTTCGCCCTCGATCAACACCGGCACGCGCCTGCGGGCAAGCTGGCGTCCCCGATTGACGGCGGCGAGCATTGTCGCGCTTTGCCCCAGTATCTGGGCGAAGCAGTTGCGTTGAGGATCGGCTTCGCTTCCTGCCTCGCTTGCCACCCCGCTTCCCACCCCGCTCCCGACCGCATTCCCGACTGCACCGCTACGCTCGGCAATCCGGTTGGCCGCCGGCCGCGATCGCATTACGGGAACAACGAGCATTGCGCCAATCGTGCTGCCTTCTACAACGACCGGGTTGAACCATTCGGCACGCAAGCCCTGGGGCAGGTGCCGGGCCCAGTCCTCCACGGCGGAGTTCTCGTCCATCCCGGGAAACCGCTCTCCGATGCCGACGGGAAGCGGCACCCTGCCAGTCGTGTGAACGAGCCGGCCGCGCCGGTCGATGGCGATCATCCCCGCTGCGTCGGACGATGAGAGCCGCTGCAGGCAAAAGGCCAACAGACGCATCTGCTGACGGGCAGACTGCTCGGCCAGCACCATTTCGATCTGTCGCGCCGCTGTAATCGCCAATGTCAGGTTATTGATCTGATAAGTCGAAGGCGGTCCGGAAATGTCGAGAACACCTATGATCGCACCGGTTCCGGGTTCGCAAATCGGCGCCGCCGCGCAACTCCACGACTTGATCCCTTCGCAGAAGTGTTCCGAACCATGAATGTAGGTTGGCTCGCCAGTGGCGAGCGCGGTACCTATGCCGTTGGTGCCGGCCATGCCTTCGCGCCAGTCGCCGCCTATCGTCAAATGGATTTTCTCGCCGGCCGTCAGAGTGCGAAGGTCGCCCGCGGCTTTGAGAATCACACCATCCTGGTTGGTGAGAAGCAAGATGGAATGCGAATCTGCGAAGAGATCCGCGGTCGCGGCAAAAAGTCGATCGGAGGCCGCCAGCAACTCCCGATGACGCCAACGCAAAGCCTCGACGGCGTCGCCGTGTACCGCGAACGGCGCGAGGTTTGCAGAAGGATTGACGCCGGACTGCAGACTACGCTGCCACGACGCGATAAGAGCCGAAGGAACCGACAACGATGAATCGCCCGCCAGGAAACGCTCCCATGCGCGCATTGTGTTGCGGTCAGAGTGGACGACGTCGGCCCGCTGCGCCTGGGCCATCACGCCATGCATCACGGCCTGATCGCCAGAACCTGACACACTGTCAATTTGATGTCTCGCCACAAGTCTCCTCCGATGCGATTGACCAACGCGAAACCCCTCTACGGCAGGCTTCGTCGTGACTCGCTTGGTATTGCGGCTGGCGCTTCTCGTTGTTCGATTCTGTAAGCTGGCAGCAATACCACGGGCTAGTATATGCCTAGCTTTTGATCAGGTCCGCTCGGGAAAACACGGTCCGGCCAACGTGGCCAACTATTCTTTTACAAGACACATAGCAGACATATAAGGAGCCCTTGCGGCGCTATTCTTAGGGGAAATGACTCAACGGGTATCGGCGTAATAGCCGGCTATTACAGAGCATGGTCAGTCAGATCACGCGTTCACGTGAAACGGACCTGACGCCTTGCACCGGATGAGCCGGGCAAGCCGGAAACGCGGGTTGTCCAAATTCAGGTAACGAAGCGTCACCTAAAAATTCGGATACCGAAGTATTTATAGATACTAACCGGCCTCCATACGGAGGCCGGTGACGACACGATCACTTGCGGCCGAACACTTCAGCGCCACCGCCAAGGGCAGGCCCGGCCGTAGGATCGATGGACTCCGGCTTCTTGGCGATCAGCGTCTGGGTGGTCAGGATCAACCCGGCCACCGAGGCCGCATTGCGCACCGCGCTGTAACTGACCTTCACCGGATCGATGATGCCCGCCTCTACCAGGTTCACGAAGGCACCGGTGCGCGCATCGAGTCCCATGCCCGGTTTCGATCGCACCGCCTCGGCCACGATGGCGTCACCGTTCAGGCCGCAGTTCGTCGCGATGTGATACAGCGGTTTCATAAGAGCCCGCTGCAGCAGTCTCGCGCCCTGCTGGACGCTGCCCTGAGTTCGCGAAACGATCCCTTCAAGCTCGGAGGACACCCGCAGTAACGCCATCCCCCCGCCCGGCACGACGCCCTCGGCAATCGCCGCGCGCGCGGCATTGATCGCATCCTCGATCAGATGAAGCCGCCGCTTCTGTTCAACCGGCGTAGCTCCGCCGGCAAGGATCATAGCGGTGCCGCCGGATAGCTTGGCGAGGCGCACCTGGAACTTGTCCCGTTCAACGTTCTCCGGCGCCATCTCGTACTGCCGCGCGACCTGCTGGCGACGCGCGACGATGCCGACCGGATCGCCGCCACCGGCCGTAATGATCGTCTGGTTTGCGGAAATGCGTACTTGCCGGGCGCTGCCGAGATCCCGGAGTTCCGTGGTCTCCAGTTTTCCGCCCAGATCGCGAGCGACCACCCGACCTCCTGTGACGATGGCGATATCCTCGAGCATCGCCTTGCGCCAATGCCCGTATTCGGGCGGATGGATGGCCGCCACGGGCACCCCACCATTGTCTCGCCAGGCGAGCAAACTCACCACGCAGGCAGGCGCGACCTCTTCGGCAATGATCAGCAGCGGGCGTTTGCTTTTCGCCACGAGCGCCTGGATTGCCGCCACTTCTTCCAGCGACTGCAACCGCTGATCGGTCATCAGAATGAGCGGGTTATCGAGCACCACCTGCATTCTTTCAAGGTCCGTGACCATGTGGTGAGACAGGTAGCCGCGATCGAAGGCCATGCCGTCGACCACTTCGAGCCGGGTTTCGACCGTCGTTCCATATTCGACGTCGACGATGCCATCGGAACCGACCCGCTCCAGCGCTTCGGCCACCATCGCACCGGTGACCTCGTCGTTGGCGGCCACTATGGCTACCGCACGCACCTCTTCGCTTCCGCGCAGCGGGGCCGCTGTGCGCTTGAGCGCCGCAATGACCTCGGTTACAGCAGCCTCCAGACCCTGGACCAGTTCGACGGGGTTGGCCCCTTCCGCGAGACAGGCAAGGCCGTCCTGCACCAGCGCATCGGCCAGGACAGTCGCCGTAGTGGTCCCGTCGCCGGCGACTTCATTGGTCTGCTTCGATACTTCCCGCACGACCTGTGCGCCTATGTTCTCGAACACGTCTTCCAGTTCGATCTCATTGGCGATACTCACGCCGTCGCGGGAAATGATCGGCGTGCCGATCGGCCGGTCGATGATCGCGTTCATCCCGCGAGGCCCAAGCGTGCCACGTACCGCCTTGGCGAGCTTGGCGACCCCGCGGCCGAGAGCCATGCGGGCCTCATCGTCATGCAACATGATATTCGGCATGATTGCCTGTCTCCGTTTATGATTGGTTCGGATTACAAACCATTTTAAATTGATCTGGCCGTGCTGATAGAACGAACGAAATGCACCGGCTTGACCTCCACCTGAGGCGCGCAGCCTGTGCCGTATCGGGTGGCCAGCAAGCCGCGGCACATCGCGCTGTTGAATTCGGCGTTGACGCCAATCCGCCGCAAGGCGCGCAGGTAGGCGTGGATCTGGCCGGCATCGAGCGATGCGCCGTCGTGGTCGACAAAGCCCATCTCATCTGCGCTCGACCTGACGACCGTGCGTCGCTCCAGATAGCGTTCGACGAGACGATGACCCGCTGAATCACACGGCAGCGCGGCAAGTTCCACCACGCTCAACTGCAGCAGCGCCGTGGGCTCATGCCCGTGATTGAGCAGATACGTCAGCAGCGCTTCCTGCCTTCGCTGAAAAGCCTTGACCATGAAGGTCCGGCGGACTTCCTCCAGTTCGCCGCTGGCTTCATCGCCGAAAGTCGCCTGGAACGACAGGCCGGCCGCGACGCCGCGATTGATCTCGTCGGCATACATGTGCTCACCGAGACCCACCGTGACCTTCGTGACCCACGGCAAGGTCGCGACGGCAATACGCATATCGTCGGCCATCAGGAACGCGAAATTGGCGGCACACCAGTAGGTTGGCAAACGGAAATCAATGCGAACGCGGCCGCCGGCATCGACCTCGACGCCGGTGACGAAACCCAGCTCCGTCACCGATTCGTCGAGTTCGGGATCGATGACGGACTGGAGCCGCGCCCACACCTCCGCAGTACGCTCAACGGTAGCTTCGGCAAGCATGATGGTCATACCGTAGCTGTCTGACGGGTGTCGGCAAGCAGCTTCTTCTGCGCTTCTATGTCGACTCCATACAAGCGCGCCGCGTTGAGCCCAAGGATCTTTTTCTTCGCTGTCAGCGACAGTTGAACGCCCGTCTCCTTGCTGACGGATTCAGGCAGCTCGAACGCCATGAACTTCTCGATCAGCCATTTGGGTGACCAGATACCGTAGTCGCTGCCGTACAGGATCTTGTCTTCGCCGATCCAGAAGAGCAGCTCCGAAATCACATGGGCGAAATACTCCGGGCGGGTGTGAATGAACGGCAGCACCACCGCCAGGCCGCCATAGACATTAGTTTCCTGGGTCGCGATCCAGCAGAAATCGTCCAGGCGCGGCAAACCGCAGTGCTCGACAATGAAATTCAGGTTCTGGAAGCTGGTCGCCGCGTCGTCGACGTCGGCAACATCGAAGGCGTCGCGGTTCAGCGGCAGGATGGTCGGGCCCTTGTGGACGTGAATGTTCTTGATCCCCAGCTTTTCGCAGCGCTCGAGGTATCTCTGCACGCCAGGATCCGACAGCTTGTAACCCTTGCTGTCACCGCGCCATTCAGCGGTATAAAGCTTGACGCCCTGGATCTTGTAGCGCTCTGACAACTCGTCCAGGTGATCGAGTCCGGCCTCGCCGTCGCGAGGGTCGAACGCACCGTTGACAATGAACCGATTCGGGTATTTCTCCTTCAACACGTAGTTGGCCTCGGTCGTGTTGAAGCCGTTCTTGTAGAAGTCCGTCAGATAGGTTGGCTGACAAATCGCCATGTCGTCATAGCCTGTGACGAACAGGTCGTTGTACATGGCTTCTTCGCCGTACTTGTCGAACTTCTCCTTCGGCCACAAATACTCCTTGGGGCTCAGGTTCGAATGATAGGCATAGAAGCAATCGATGAACTGCTGGCCATGAACGTTCTTCAAGTTGGCCTTACTGCCGTCCCAAAGGTGGACGTGCCCGTCGATGATGAAGATCTCTTCACCGTCCGTGGTTCGATACATGACATTGTCTCCATGGTTGTGCGAGAGCAACCGGCCTCATGGCATGCAAAGCCGGTCGCGAAGTTCAGTAGCGGGCTACGTTGTCACTCGTAGGCCATGGCGTCGTCCATATTGCCGAACAGCACAACGGTGTCGTCGTCTACCATCACCATCCGCCCGTAATGGGTCGAGGTGGAAATCTCGAACAAATGCGGGGTCATCTCGCGGCCAAGCGATTCGCTGATCTCGCTCATCTTGAACTCGATCTTCCCCTGCCCGTCGATACGAATCATCGCGGGCAGGTAGGTCACCGTGATGCCGGGCTTGTGCGCCATTAACTCTGCAATTGCGCGAGCCTCGACACTATCGTTCATGGTGACGCCGCACTGATGAGAAATGGTCTGCTCAAAACGAACGTCCTTCATCGACTTGAAGATGTTGTCGGTATGCACTGACATCGCGTACTCCTCTTCCCGGTTAGGTCGTATTACTAAAGAATGGATCAGGCCTGGATCGCCAGAGGAAAATGAATGCCGATCTCTCGGGCGATCATCTCGGCGCGCTCTATTGAACTGTTCATGCTGTCGTTGAACTGCGCCACCTTGACATGCGGAATCGACCAGATCGGTTGCAAATGCTTCGCAGCGGCAGATGCGAGGGCGCCGTGCTTTTCCAGCCACTCGCCGAACAACTTGCGGTTGGCGTCGCCGTGCTTCGGGTCGTTGGCAAGCATGTGGAACAGTTCGACCGCGTTAGCCAGGTTGCGCTCATAGTCGCCCTCGGCCGCGGAAACTACCGTGGGCGTCAGGAAGTCGTTTTGCGATGCGGCCATCTGCATGATGAACCCGCTGCGGAACAGGTCGGCCACCAGCGGCTCGAAGACCACGTTCACCGCGAAGTACTTTTCCAGGAAGTCGGTTGCACCGCCGATGGCCTCCACTGCCCGGCGCGTTTCCTGCCAGATCGGGTCGTCCAGCCAGTGAGACTTACCGGCGTCGAGGTCGAGATTCGGCGCGTCCAGTGCGATCTCTCCCAGGTACAGCGTCAGGTCCTGGGCGAAACGCAGCTTGTACGACGCATTCGTGAGGATGGCGCTGTTGATCATCTGCGTCACGCCATAGCGCTGCGCGTGCATGGTCGCAGTACCCAGGCCAAACTCGGCATGCTTGTATGCCCCGAGATGCTGCTCCAGCACCTTGAGCCATGCCTTGTCGAAACGCTTCACCGCACCCGAGCGCCGGGCATTGCCGATAGCGCCGCTGATCATGCCGATGATCGTCGACTGACGCTGGTAGTGGGTGCGCTCCCATTCCTCGTCGACTGCGCGGAATTTGTGCCAGTCGGTACATTTGGCGGCCGTCCAGGTTTCGGAATACGTCGGCGTGCCATCGGCGAACGAAATGATCCAGTCCTGCAGCAAGTACCGCTTCGGGTCCGGCTGAACATCGACGGTCATGTCCTCGTAGTGCGTCGCCTTGCGCCCCTTAGGCTCGTAGTAGTTGTACTTGCGGCTATCCCAGCCGGCAAACTGGGCCGCACCGGCCGCGCCTGACGCAAGCGGTGCCGGTTGCTCTATCGAGGTGCTCATGTTGATCCTCCTTCGTCTTTCAGTTATCGGAACATCCCGCAATCGGGAGCCCTGCCAAGGGGCCGGTCAGCGGACGGCCTGAGTAAATTTGTCGAAATAAAGCCGCTCGGGTGCAACGCCGGCCATTTGCAGTACGGGCATCACCGCATCGATCATCGGTGTCGGACCACACGTATAGGCATCGATCTCGCCAGTGAGCGATTCCTCGCGCAAGGTCCGTCCCAGCACCTCGTGAATGAAGCCGGTTTCCCCTTTCCATTCATCGCCTGCTTCAGCGTGCGAAAGCGCGGGGATAAAGCGGAAATCGGGCAGCTTCGCCGCGAGCTCGGCGAAATCGTCGAGATAAAACAAGTCGCGACGAGTACGGGCGCCGTAGAAGAAACGCACCGGCCTTTGCTCGCCGCTCTGGACGAGATCGTTGAGGATCGACCACAGCGGAGACATTCCCGAGCCGCCCCCCACCAGCACCATCGGGCCCGCTTGCTCTTCTCGCCGGAAGCACGTGCCATACGGTCCCTTCGCCACCAGCCGGTCGCCCGGCTTGAGGCCGTCGTCGAGCTGAGAAGAGAAGGCGCCATTGGGATATTTCTTGATGATGAATGCAAGACTCGTCTGGCCCCGTGGCTCGCTTGGAACGCTCGCCATGGAGAACGATCGGGTGATGTCCAGCCCCGGAATGGTCAGGTCGACATACTGCCCGGCCCAAAACCGCAGCGGCTGATCCAGCTCCACTTCAAGCAGCCTGATGTCGTGCGTGAGAGCGGTTATCTTCGTCAGCGTCGCCCCGAATTCCTTCACCGCAATGGAGCGGCGCATCAGGTCTTCGTCGTAGTTCAGCAGTTCGACCGTCAGGTCACTGAAGGCGAGCGTCCTGCACAGCAAGATGTGATTCGTATCACGCTCATAGTCGGGCAGCGCGAAGGTTGAGTACTTCTTCATCTCGACGTCGCCATCGATCAACAAGGACTTGCAACTGCTGCACTGCCCTTCCTTACATCCGTGCATCACCGAGATGCCCTGGCGAAAGGCAGCATCCAGCACGGTCTCGCCCTCAGCAACCTCCATCTCTACGCCGACAGGCTCGAATCGCACTGTGTGAACTGTCTGGTAGTCGATTGTTTCCGACATGGCATCCCTCTTCCATTGCGTTTCGCTCATCGTGCCCTCCTCATTCGTCCGGGAGCGGCAACCACTCCCGGACCGTATCGCTTCGTCAGTTCACCGGATTAATCTTGAAACCGGCTCGATATTCAGCGATGTGCTTCTCGCGCTGTTCCGGCGTCATTCCCCGAAGCAGAACGATCGGGCTCTGGATGATGTGACCGCGAACATGATCGAGCGTCCACATGTTCCTGTCGTCGAATCGCAGATGCGGTTGCGGCACCAGGGTCTTGCCGTCGCTGCGCACAAAACCGAGATCCTTGATGCAATCAGCCAGATCCCAACCGTGGTAGCACTCCTCCCACTCGCGGCGCCCGCTGAAGCGTCCCATGGCCGGCGTCGGCCGCCCCTCGTATTCCGAGGCGAACGCCACCTTGTGGGTCCAGCGGCACAATTCCGAGCAATAGGTGTACAACTGGCCGTCCACTTCGTCGACTACGAAGTCTTCCCGGATCAGGCACGGCACCAGGCAACTCCAGCAGCGGTGCGGGTACACGTAGCCGTTTTCCTGGTCGAACAGCATGTTGGTCTCGCCAGGCACGCTCTTCTTCGCGTACCACTTCCAGTAGTCGCCGAATTCGGCGTACCAGCCCGGGTACTTGTGCTCGAACCACTCGAAGTCCTTTTCGGTCTGTGCCTCGATACGCCAGAAGTTGACCGGCCAGCCCACGGAGAAGAACTGTGCGACCTTGTGCACGTAATTCTTCTTCACCAGACGATCCCATGCGGCGCCAACGTCGTCGTGGTGAATCTTGATGCCGTATTTCTCCAGCGGCAGCATGTAGGTACGGTAGTAATCCTCATAGATCCACCGGTGCCACAACTCGGCATACGATTCCTTGTTCTTGTCCCGGTCGGTGGTGCCATACTCGATGAACGTGCCAATCGCCGCATCCACAATGGCGTGGTTCTGCCAGAAGGCGTAGCGAAGATCGCGCTCGAGCAACAGATGGTTGTCCGGGTCGTTGATCACCGACATCACCAGCGAATGGCCGTTGCCGATATGCCGGCTTTCATCGGACTGCACCGAGAGGAACACGGTCGGCAATGCATAGTCGCCATTGCGCGCGGCTTCCGACGGCATGGCGACGAACAGCGTGTTGGTGAACGCCGTTTCGGCAACCACTTGCAGGAACACGTTCGCTGCAGTGACGGCATCGCCGGTGAGGAACCCTTCGGCAAACTGGCGACCGATCGTGGTCGCGTAGCACTTGCCGAATGCTGCCTCGGTGATATCGAACCCGGCCGGGTCGATATAGTTCTCCATGTACCACTTCTTGAGGTTCATCTGGATAGTCGAGTGCCGGAACTCGTCGACCATCTGCATGGTGAAACCCGTGCGGAGTTCTTCTCCGGGCGCGAGGCGGCCGAGCATCGCCATTGAACGCGCCGCCGAGATTTCCGGGAACGGGATGATCGCCAGGAACAGCTTCATCCACTCGACCCAGCGCGGCTGGACATTGCGGAACATGTCGCCGCGCAACGCCGCATCGAGCGCGCCGTAGACGCGATTGTCCTTTTCCTCCTGCATCGGAAAATAGGAGCGCAGCACCTGTTTCATCGGGTCGCGTGGCGCCTTGCTGATCTTGTAGTCCGTCGGGAAGGTCATGGCCTCCTGGACGTAACTGGGCGTCCAGCCGAGGTCGGCGACGCGGCGTGCCGCCTCGCCGATACTGATCCCACGCTGGGACGTGATCTTGTTGAGGGTTAATCCATCAGACATTGAGCTCTCCTTTTCCATT
>Ga0185299_10003013_pt1 | contig 23731 bp, 20 predicted proteins | sample PaiPotPPA55metaG_FD_128002 | JGI IMG/M metagenome (GOLD analysis project Ga0185299, IMG submission 128002) | Iron sulfur acid spring bacterial and archeal communities from Banff, Canada, to study Microbial Dark Matter (Phase II) - Paint Pots PPA... ... | reverse complement strand
TTGCCTGCGCCCTTGAGTATCCCCTCACTGGGAGTGTGTCCCCTCACCGGGGATGCGCCTCCGTGTCTCCGTGCCTCCGTGGTTGCCTTTTCCGCCCAGAGGCAGAGAGTAGCGTTGTGGGATTAGTTCGGGGCGGTTGCGTCACCAAAGCGGGGTTCTCGCGTTCGCCATGCCAGTTAGGGAAATTACCGGATTGACGGTAGCGTCTCGTCTATCCGATAGTTAACACGGATCACGTTAGCGGTATCTGCCCCCCGGGCAACGTCCGTAGCGAAACGTGAGGGAATCGGGCAGAACCATCAGCGGACGTGATATCCTCCCGCCTAAAATCTTGAGATGTCCGAACCCCTGCCAAAATTCGATGCGCCGCCTGTGATTGAGACCGTTCTCGGCGCACAATTTGCCAAGCTGCCGAATTTCTCGGGAGCCGTGGCCGGGTGGTTTTGGAAGAAGCACTTGCCGTCCGATTGGAAGAAGACCAAACCCGCACCTCGGCTTGAAGACCAGTTCGAGCGATTTGGGCCGGAACGGAAGCCGGAGTTTCGCGGGGCCGGAATCAGAGTCTACTCGGGAGACGAGCCGGATCGTACACAGATCATTCGCGGCGACGAAGAGCGGATGATTCAGATTCAAGATTCTCGGTTTATATTGAATTGGCGTCGAGGACCCAGCGGCTACCCGAGTTACGCCAAGCTACTGCCGGAATTTTTGCAGTCGTTCCAGAAGTTTTCCGCATTCGCTGCCGAGTCTGAGTTGGACGTTGTGCAGGCCAACCAGTGGGAAGTAACCTACGTAAACGCGCTTGAACGAGGAGAGTTGTGGGAGTCGCCCGCAGACTGGCCCAGGATTCTGCCGGGACTGTACTCGCCCCCTGCGTGGGGCACTCAACCGCTTGAGACGCAGAACGCCGAATGGAAATTCGTAATTGAAGAGGATCGCGGCAGACTATTTATAAGTCTAAGGCATGGCCGGACGAGCATGGATGGGCCGGATACGCTTTTCTTGCAGATCACGGCTCGCGGGCCCGTCGATGTGGAACGAAGCCTCGAAGGCGGATTAAACGTTGGGCATGAGGTCATCGTGCGGTCATTTGCGGCCATGACCTCGACAGACGCGCATAAGCGATGGAAGCGGAGGGCATAAATGGCAGCAATCGCATCAGGCATTTGGACAAACCTCCCCCAGGTCACTGCCGCCCCAGAGACGATCACATCAGGCACCGTGCCAACGGAGTGGTGGCACCGCCGCCGAGACCTGCTTGAAATCAGGAAGTATCAAGATGGGTGGAATGGGTTTGGCGCCGACGCTCCAGACCCAAAAATGGTTGACGCCGCAATCTCCTTTCTGCATGTGCTTGAACGTCGCGGCGATACACCTCCAATGCGGGTTACGTTATCGCCAGACGGGCTGGTCGCCATGGAGTGGCAGGGGGATGGTGGCTATTGGCAAGCTGAGATAGTGAGTGAGAGGGAGGTCGAGTGGATGCGCGTTGCGCCAGGGCGGCCGACAGAGTTTCATACCGAACTTCTAACTCTGCGATGCCGCGACAAAACTCCGGAATTTGATTGGCAATTCGACCAACAATCGCGCGCGCCAGGCGTAGTCGCCTCCGGCTTCGCGTACTGATTCGATGGCTCTGGTATTTCGAATCGAGCGAGATTTCGCACGACGAATTCCTCTTACGCGCCGTTCCAAACACAGCCCATTACATCGAGCAAGCCATGGGGCACTGGACTGTTGCACCCGCCAATTTCCAACCAGATGCAAAACGCGACCAAGACGGAACATCGTTTTTTCGGGAGGACTTTTGCACCCCGAAGCGGGTGGCTGCTGAGTGTAAACATCCGGCCGGCGCCTGGGTGGTGCGGCTGCGCGTCGCCGAGATGCTGGGTGCATGCCCAGATCTGCAACTCGATGTAATACCTGATCCAGACCTGAATGGCCTGCCGGGCCACGCAATCCCGCCGATGCTCAAGTACGTCTCGGGCAGGCCCAAAGCCGAAAAACGCAGAATCAAGGACTGTTCTCAGGGGTTGGCACGATTGGCCAGCAAGGGAATTTGTTACATCCCACCCGGATTGCGTTGATCCTTCGATTCGGGGTCGTAAGAAGAAGCGGTATCGCCGCGGACGGAGGTGAAGCCATGAAGCTTCTTCGGCAGATCGACGCTTACGCCAGATCGAATGGCATCAGTCGTGCCGAACTTCTCGCCCGCGGTGCGCGGCTGGCGATGGGCGAGTAGGGCGACGGGTGGGGTTAGTGCACCAGGCGGCTGGAAGGCGGAAGCTCGCTTCCCGGCGGCACGAGAAGTCCGGTGGCCGTCCAGAACGTATGCCCGCCAGGAACAGGTCTGACGACTACCACATCCTGGCACCCGTTCTTGCAGCGGTAGTGCGTGCCCGCGTCGTCCGCGGTGACCGAGGTCTCACCGAGAGTTTGCCGGGTAGAGCACTGGGGACAGATCGTCGAGATCTGCTCGTCGCTGAACGGGGCGCCGGGCCGATGGGCGTTGAGACCATTCAGCACCGTCTGTAGCCGAGTAAATGGTCGATTTCGCATTTCAATAGCTTACCACGGCTGGCGGCAGAGGGCGCAACAATCCACGCGTCTGCGCCACCTGGCCGAATCAATTATGCCTGACGATCGTTCCACCCATACGCACGAGCGGTTCCCGGAGCCGGCGGACGTGCTGGAGGCGCTGCAGATCGGGGCCTCGGCGCCGGCCGAGGAGTCGGCGGGTCCGCGGCCGGCGCTGGTCGAGCAGTTTACCGCGATCGTCCGCACTTCGCCGTGCGCCAGCAACGTCGTCAACGACTACTCGGATTCGCGCTATTACCTCGACCGCGCGGTGGCGGCCAGCGGGCAATCGTCGTCGGGCCCGCTGGCCGCGACGCTCGACGCCCTGCCGGGCGTGCGGCAGTGCCTGACCGCGACGAACCTGGCGGAGCTTGCCGTCGGCACGCACCTGCTGGCGGCCGGCACGGTCGTCCAGGTGTTCGCGCTCTACGCCCGCGACGGGACGAAGTTGTACGCGTTCAACCAGCCGCCGGCTGGCGCGGTGGTTGTCAAGATCACGGGTGCGGCCTCGGGCGGCGGAAAGTACACCGGCCGCATCGTCTCGGGCGCCAGCACGGCGATCGGCTCGGGAAACCTCTCGATGCCGGAAGGCATGCCGGTTCCCGCGGCCGACAACGCGCTGATCCTCAACGAGGAGGAAGACGGGCTGTCGGGCCATCGGCTTGCAGCGCCCTGTTTTGCCGTGGGTTCGGTAGCGGGAATCAGCCAGGGGCTGAACGTCGTCATGATCCGCGGGGCGTTGGGGACGACGGCGGGGGCGTCGTCGCTCGGGGACGGCGCCGGCGGCGCGGTCGCCGCCGACAGCTCGTCATGGAGCCGTTCGTCTTCGGGCACGCCGCTGGTGGTGTGGGTGCAGACCCGAACCGTCTGGGACGCTTCCGGCGGCGTGCTCTACGGATACCTGCGATCCTTTACCTTCGACGCTCGCGGAATGCTGGTGGCCGTCTCGGGCGAAAACCAGATCACCCTCGACGTGCCGGTTGCGTGTCAATGAGAAGAAGGGAAGGAGGCACGAAGGCACGGAGGGGAAGACGCAGTATCGCTGCCTGGATTTTCACTTCGTGCCTCCGTGCCTTGGTGCCTTCGTGCCTTGCCTCCTTCGTGGCTGTGTGCCTTGCCCGATATATTGCGACAAACGGAGGATTCCATGAAATCGACTCGAATGAGCTCGCCGAAGTCTGTTGGCCTGCACGGCGTCATTGCCGCCCGCGACGTAATCGGGCGGTTCCGCATGGTGGCCCCTGTCTTGCTACTATGCGTGGCTGCCTTCGTCGTCAGCGCTCAGCCCCGCGGCGCCAAGTTCGCCATTTCCACACAGCAGCAGTCCGCCGGGGTCTGGGATGCGACTCCTTACGTCAAACGCGATTTTGACCGCGCCAGTGTCAATGCCGCGGCGATCCGGGGTACGGATGATTCGCCCAATATCACCCGCGCTTTGGCCGACATGGTCCAGGCGGGCTGCACGACCCTTTACCTTCCGGCCGGCTGCTACCGGATCAACACGCCGATCGCCTTGCCGGCCGGCGTTCCCGCGTTGAACTTCCGTATCGTCGGCGCCGGGACCTATCCACTGCCCTTTCTCAACGATCCTATTTCCTCCAAGGCTACGCTGCTGGCCGCCACCAACGGCAACGCGATCTTCGACTGGGACGGCGCTCTCGATTGTACTTGGGAATCACTTGAATTGATCGGTTACACCAACCTGAGCAAAAATAATCCCAACGCGCCCCCCTGGCTTGTCCGCCTCCAGGCCACCGGAGCGGGTTTGCACGGCCTCTCGCTTGGGGGAATCAATTCCCATAACACGTTTCGTCACTGCGGTTTTGCCTACGCGGCCGAAGCCGTCCGATACGGCGTGGCGGGACAGAACGGCAACGACCAGGTCCTGTTTGACGACTGCAGCTTTTTCTGCATGCCCGTCGGCTATCACCAGGCCAACGACCAATCCCTTGATGGCATCATGTACCGCTGTTCGGCAGCCAACGTAGGCACCATCGCGTGGATCGAGAAGGGGGGCCACTTCGCCGTCGACGGGATGATGCTCCTGTATTCCTGCGGCTATGGGCTGCCGGCCCCCGTCTATGGCGACCCCGCCTACGCCGCCGGCAGCGGTAAATACTGGTGCTTCAACCCTCGGCGGGGCGGGATCAACGCCGAGACCATCACTCTGTCCGGCGTGCGCTGCGACAACAATACCGGGCAGCTCATCACCTGTGCCGGACGCCACGAGGTTGCGATCGTTAACCTGGACATGACGGGCGCCGCAGGTTTTGCGGCCCCGCTGTTCGCCATTCAGAGCCACACGACGTTGCGGTTCCTGGGCGGATACGTCTACGGGCCGGCGGGCGGCACGGCCGCCGGGGGGCCGCGCGGTGGAACGGCCAATGTTCCTCTGGGCATCTCGGGGGCCGGGTGCTGGCAGACGTTCTGCGGGACCACGTTCGAGCACCTTCCGGCCCCCACGACTGTCTTGAACGCCGGACGGGCCAGCGACGCCGTCGATTGCCGGTATGACAACAACGGGGCTTGGGCATCCGCCCCGTCCTCCTTGTGAAGGGAGCCCCGCGTGTCGCTGATCTCGATCCCAAATCTCTGGGCGCCGCGGCCGCGGCAACGACCGCGACTCGCTCGGCTACTGGCGCATTTCGCCAGTCTGTCGCAGCGGGCCGGGCACCTGGTCCGCACCACCGCCGCGCCGTACCACCTGTCCGGCTGTGGCGGCGGCGGCCCCGCGCCCTGCACGTGCTTGTGGCCGACCGGGCTGTCGGCCGCGTACACGGTCAGCGGGTTTGGTTCCCTGACGGCTTGTTCGACCTGCGATTCCAGCAGCGCCTCCGCCTGGTCGGGTGGGCTCAACCATACCGGCAGCGGGTGTATCTGGTGGGCCGCCGACGCCCATTTCGATCCCCTGAGCATCAACGGCAAGATGCTCGACATCACCTACACGCAGCTCCTCTTGCGGACCACCGTCACTCCATGCCGATGGGAGCTGTACATCGCCTGCACCAGCCTCGTCAACCCGACCAAGACGATGTGGTCCGGCTACAAAACGACCGGCGCGACGCCAATGGGGACGTATTCTTTCGTCGCCTCCGATTGCGGAAACTCGACGCCGACGATGAGCGTCGCGTGATTGCCGATTGCCTCCTCCATTCGGCAGTCGGCAATCGCCAATCGGCAATCACACCCATGCTTCTCCTCATGCCCACCTGCGACACGCACGCGGCGGTGGCGGAAATCAGCGCCGCGCTGCTGGAGCGCTTCTGGCCGAGCCACCCGCCGGTACACGTGTTGCACTACCGAGTGAGGCCTCGGATTACTGGCGCAGAGCTGCATGATTGCGGTCCACAGGACCGCTCGCCATGGTTGGCGACCGTCGCCGGGTTTTTGCGCGATCGCGACGATGAGCTGTTCCTGCTGCTGCTGGAGGATTACGCGATGTGCGCACCCGCCCGCGTCGACGTGATCGAGGCGGGGGCTCAACTGCTCCGCGACGATCCGACGGTCGGAATGTTCGCGTTGAGCTGGTATCCCGCGCGCCAGCGAACTGCCCGCGCCAGTTGTTGCTCAGCACTCAGCACCCATCCCTCAGCACTCAGCATAGTGACGCTTTCCGGCACGCCGATCCTTCTCCAGGCGGCCATGTGGCGGCGCGATTGGTTCCTCGAACTGGCCGACCGAATGGACCCGCGAACCAGCCCGTGGGGATTTGAAACGGCCGCCACGCAACTGGCCAAGCAAGTCCCGCGGGAAATCTGTGCGGCGGATATCCCTGAGCCGGCATACATCGGCGGCCACCTGGTCGACGCATTTGATAAATCCAACTGGCCGCTGCCGTATCACAACCTGATGCATCGCGGCCGGCCGGAATTGCAGCACGAGCCGTTCCTGCATCGCGAGGGCTTGGGCTTCCCCTCACGCGGGCTGGGCGACACGCTCGCCAGGCTCGCGCGGACGACGGGCGCCGCGCGGGTCGCCCGGGCGTTGGCACACGCGAGCGGCCGCGACTGCGGCTGCGACCGCCGCCGGCAGGCGCTCAACAAGCTGGCGCCTTATCGCTGATGAATCAATGCTCTCCTGGCCCGTGCATGTTGGTCGTTGTGTGGGCTGGACGAGGGGCAATCGTGGATGCTATCGTTTATCAGACATGCCGGCATCGATCGAAACATATCCGGAATTTGAAGAGCGCGTGCGCGAGCTCGTGCGGCAACACCGCACGTCGAAGAAGCAGCGCCTGCGGCTTGCGGTGTATTCTGCCCCCTCCGGGCCGAGCACGGCGTGATATCTTTCTGTTCGAGGTTATTGATGGCTTTAGCGGCGATGCGGTGGACCCGGACGGAAAGCTCTTCGAATTCGGATATGGCTCAACGCCGGCTTTTCCACTGGCTCCAGGAACTAGCCTGCGCATGATTCTCACCAATCCGACAGAGCCGGAGGAAGCTGCTCGTCATGGCTGGAAAGGATTCCAGTGCGAGCGGCGCGGTCACAAGTGGCTTCCGGAAGACATCAAAGCGCCGCCCCGCGTGTGCCCCAAGTGCAAGGGTCCGTATTGGGATCGACCACGAAAGGATGGACGCGGCAAGGCTCAGCACTTAATCCACAAGCCGATATTTCCCGCCCAGGTTATTGTGGTAATACTTATCCTGCCAGTAAAGCGACAACACTATTGACAACACTGTTTTTTATTACTACGCTTAGGACATGCCACGGCCCAAGAAACACCCGTCACTGCTTATGGACGTTGACCTGAGAATACCCGTCACGCGCGAGCAGAAGGCTCTAATCTTTCAGGCCGCGATCTTGGGTCAACAGGACATTGCCGCTTGGGTGAGGCCGGTTCTCCTTCATGCGGCCAAGGCTCGGATCGCGAAGAACAGTGCGCACAGGCGCAAGGCAGTGTGATGGCAATTAGCCAGGTGGTCCGATAAGGTTTGCGGCTAGAATTATTCTGGGAGGTTGTTTAATTTGTCGAGCTACTTTCCCGACTGCAAAGGTGAAGCCATGCCGGAAGATCAGAACTCGCTTCGGGTAATCGTATCCCGCTGGTCGGGCGGTCTACAGGCGCAACTACTGGAGCTGGACATCGCGGTCCAGGGCCAGACCGAAAATCAACTCTTGGCTGAATTTGCACATGCGATCACCGTGTCGTACGAAATCGCGAAGGCGCACGGGGAGGCTCCCTTCGCGAGCATTGGTGAACCGCCGAAGTCGATTCGGGATCAATGGCGATGCGTCCCCCTGACGACGAGACACGTCATCGAACTTGACGAGGAAGTAGCACTCGCTCTTGCCACAGCATTGCGATGGCGCAAGCCAGTCGGCTCAGTGATGCTCGAGGATGCGGTCGCAGCCTAATCGGAATTCCCCAGACCCGATGCGTCCTCGCCATGAGGCAACCTGGACCGAGATAATAAAGGTCGTCGAGTCCCACGGGGGAAAAGTCGAAAAGACACCTTCTGGATACGCTCTGGTTCGCGTCGTTGGAACCATGTCTTTGCACTTTCCGTTGCCAATCGGCTTTGACCCCAGCCAACCAGATAATGTCGGCGCGCCAAGCCCTTCGGTGCTCTACAGCATCGAGAGGAATCTGGACGTGAAGTTGCCTTATTATCCGGTCTTGTAGCCGGTTTTCCGCGCGAGCTTCTCCGACGATACCGCCACTTGATTTTGTGGCCGGGCTCCCGATTAAAACGACAACCGGCCAGTCCTTCGCATTTTAGAGGCAAAGCCCCGCTGAGGCCGTTTTTCGGCAAAGCCAAGGTTTCGCAACTTTCCGGCAGCATTTTTGGGGCGAATATGATTGAATAGCCGCTTAGGCTCTGAGACAGAGCCTAGGTTCGCCAGAGGGGGTGAGTAACCCGGGCCGGGCGACGGCGGGAGCGCGTCCCGGATGCGACTCGGCTCCCGCCGCCAGAAAGCCGTGCGAGGCACACCCATGATTCGGCATCGATTTGGGAGATGGATCGGCTCCTGCATGATCGGGCTGGTGGCGACGTCGGGGGCCCTCCCGGCCTCGGCCGCCACTCCACAGGAGGTGCAGAAGGCGATCACCAACGCGCAGATATACCTGTTGTCGCACCGCGGCAAGGCGATCCCGGGGACCTGGGAACTGGTCGCTTCCCCGAAGCTCGAGCCGGCCGCGGGCGACAGAGTCGTCTCCCTGACCAGCACCCAATGGGGCGGCCTCACGGCCATCGCGACCTACGCCTTGCTCGCCAGCGGGGAAGACCCGCGAAGCGACCAGATTAAACCCGCCGTCGACTTCCTGCTCCACGCCAATATCCAGAGCACTTACGGCATGGGCCTCAGCTCGCAGATCGTGCAGTTCAAGACTCCAGAGAAGGAATCCATGCCGCTGGTGAAGCGGAACGTGCAGATGTTCCTGGCCGGAATGTACGCGCCTCCCAAGACGATGCTCAACAGCCCGCTGCACTGGCCCCCCGACAGCGGCTTCTACGCCTACTGGAGCGGGAACGCCAACGGCGTCGCCGGGGCGGCGTTCGATCCGGACCTGCGGATCGTCGGAAACCCACAGTTCGGTCCGCAGCCCAAGGGCCATTTCGACCGCAGCAACAGCCAGTACGCCGTGCTCGGCATGTGGGCGCTGGCCGACGCGGGCGGCGAGATCCCCGACGCCTACTGGTACGTTGTCGACCAGGCCTGGAAACGGGCGCAACACGAGAACGGCTCGTGGACGTATCAGGGCAAAGAGAACGAGAGCGCCTCGATGACCGCCGCCGGAATTGCCACGCTATTCATTACCCAGGACTTTCTTCTGAACGAGAACTGGAGTTTGTGCCGAGGCGGCGTCAAGAACCCCTTCATCGAGCGGGGTTTGGCCTGGATGGACAAGCACATCAACGAGGCCCTGGGCGGCGACCTGTACACGATGTATGGGATCGAACGCATAGGGACCGCCAGCGGACGAAAATATTTTGAGGACAAGGACTGGTATCAGATCGGCGCCGACTTCCTGGTCAAGCACCAGACGCCCGACGGCTGCTGGCCCGGCGGGCATGGGCTGATCCCCAACACCGCCTTCGGGCTGCTGTTCCTCTCCCGCGGCCGCGCCCCGGTCCTGATGAACAAGCTCCAGTACGACGACCCGCCCAAGCTCCCGAGCGGCGTCGCCGAGGTCTGGAACGAGCGGCCGCGCGATATCGCCAATCTCGCCAGGTGGGTGGGGAAGGAAGAGGAAGCGTATTTCAACTGGCAGACCGTGAACCTGAAGGTCTCCCCGGACGAGCTGCACGACGCCCCGATCCTCTACATCAGCGGCAGTCAGCCGCTCGCGTTCGGCCAGGAAGAGACGGACAAGCTGCGGACGTTCATCCAGCAGGGGGGCATCATCCTGGGCAACGCCGACTGCGGTCACGCGGCGTTCGCCAAGAGCTTTCAAGAGCTTGGTCGCAAGCTGTTCCCACGGTACCGCTTTGAGCCGGCCGCAAGCAGCGATCCGATCTACCGCGAGCAATTCAAGGAATGGCGCACGCGCCCCAAGGTGTTGACGCTGAATAACGGCGTGCGCCACCTGATGCTGCTGGTCCCCGAGCTCGATCCGGCCCGCGCCTGGCAGACCCGGGCTGACCGCACCAAGGAGGCGGCGTTCGGCCTGGGCACCAACATCTATCTCTACTCGGTCGAGTCCAACCGCAGGAACATGCTGACCAAAGGGGACACATGGATCGTCAAGCCCAACCCCAAGGTGCAGACGGCCCGCCGGATCAAAGTGGCGCGGCTGGAACTGGGCGATAACCCGGACCCCGAGCCCGGTGGCTGGCCGCGCCTCGCCGCGATCATGCACAATGACCTCAAGGTCGAGCTTCAGCACGAGCTGGTGAAGCCCGAGGCCCTGAAGGGTTATTCGATCGCCCATCTCACCGGCACCGGGAAGCTGACGCTTAGTCTGAGCCATCGCAACGCCCTCAAGCAGTTCGTGACCAACGGTGGCACGCTGATGATCGATGCCGCCGGGGGCGACAACGAGTTCGCCGGCTCCGTCGAAGTCGAGTTGGGCAACCTGTTCGGCGGGAAACTGGAAAACCTGCCGGACGACAGCCCCATCTACAATCAGCCCGCCGTCAGGGTCGATCCCGTCGGCTGGCGACAGTTTGCCCTCAACCGGCTTGTCGACAGGAAGCACCCGCATCTCCGCGGCGTCCGGATCGGCGAGCGCTTCGCCGTCCTTTTCAGTCGCGAAGACCTCAGCGCCGGCCTCGTCGGCCAGCCCGTCGACGGAATCTACGGCTACGACCCGCTCACCGCGGTCAAGCTGATGGAAGCGATGGTCCTCTCCGCCACCGGCACAAACCCCGCCATCCCCGCCGCCGCCCAGGCCCCGGCGACGAAATCCAAATAACCGCGGAGCCACCAAGCAAAAGAAGCGAACGTGTGGGAGCGGGATCGTCCACGTCGGCTGTGCCGCGATCTCGATTCAATAGCCTTCCATGATAGCCGCGCCGATGATTGTGAACTCGGCAAGGCCATCGTCGTCCGTACCATCGCATTCGTACGCGCGGTGAGCGGCGTCGTAAAGTCTCACCTTTTCGCCGACAGGCCACCCTTGGTCTACCATCCCCTCGGAGTATGCGGCGAGTGCTTGTTCGAGTCGCTTGCCGCGGAAGAAATCAACCAGCTCAGCCTGACGCACGCCGACGATTATTGCAGGATGCTATTGGCTGTCCACGCTCGCCGGCGTATCACCCTGCCGATTGGCGCGAGGCTGGGAAATCCTGCACATGCCGTCGGATGAAATTAAATCTTCGGCACTCAGACATTGGGCCGCGACCGGATGCTGATCGCTCTCTCAAGTGTCGGCTAGTTTGCGGTGGTTCCCCGCCAGTACCTTCGGGCTGCTCGGATCGTTGACACCCCGGTTCAGCATGAGGATATTGGCCCAAATCAGGCGGCTTGAGTGCCTAAAATGGCTGTGGAGCGCCCGGAGGGGCCGAACCTGCCGATAACGAGCTTTGAATGCCCTTGCCCGAAACCGATCGAGAGCATTACCGCCGCAATCCGCTGGCGGAAGTTGCTTCGCTGCTACGATTTCCGGCCATCCTGCGGATCGAATCGGAGCCTCCTGCGCAGTTTCAGGATGCGATTCGAAATGCTTATCCACTCTATCGGCAAATAATGGCGGCTGGTCAGCTTCCCCCCGATGTGCCTGCTCCCGTGAGGAACCTCATTCAAGGAATCGGAGCCGCCGCCGGTCCCTTGCAGCATGTGTTCGAGGCTCAGGATAAAACGTGGAGCATTGCTCTCTGGCGCGAAGGTCTCGTGCTGAAGACCACTGCCTACACGCGTTGGGAGGAATTTCGTAACCGCACTGGCCGGCTGCGCGACACGTTCGTGAGCCTGTATCGGCCGGCGTCCTTCACGCAGATCGGGCTTCGGTACGTCGATATTGTTCGCCGGTCGGTACTCTTTCCGCCGAACGACCTTCCGCCGTGGTCCGAACTGCTTAAGCCGCAGATTGCAGGCGAGCTGGCAGCAGCAGAATTCGGCGAGAATATTGATTCGATGTCCCGGCAACTTCACTGCGCCCTAGGAGGCGAGAACTGTTTCTTGACTCTAAAGACCGGCATCGCGCGTGCAGAGGCCGGCGTGCAAGACGGCGTCAGGGAGAAATGCTTTCTCATCGACAGCGATTTTCACACGCACAGGCCAACGGAGCTAGCAAATGTCACAGCTACCCTCAATACCTTCAACCGAGCTGCTGGGAATCTCTTCCGCTGGGCAATCCTACCAAGATTGCGTCAGGCCTTGCAGCCTCAGCCGCTGGAATGAACACGAAGATTTTGCGGCGACCGACTGGCATGTTCAAATCGAATGCTCTCCCGGCCGAATCTTGAATTTTCACGGCAGCCGGCTTGAAGCGCCGGACTTCAGCAGTGCCGAAGACAAGGTGAGCTGTATCCTTCGCCATGTCTGCCATTTGCTGGTGGAGCGGATTGAAAGCAAAGGACTTCAAGAGGTCTGTCAATCACTGGCCGAGTTTTACGAGTATTACCGTCCCACTGAACCGCGCAATCTCCTGCCCGAATCGCGCACACGCGATGCGACCATCAGCGCGCGGATCGTAAGCCCGGCATTCAGCATCGAAGAGGAGTGAGCCATTGCCGGGGCAAGTGTCCAAATACACCCCGGTGGCGGCCGCTGATCGCCTTCATCAAGGCGAGATACTCGCCGGGCTTATTCAGGTGCGGCAGACGTTGGTGACGATCGGTACTGAGAACGCTCAAATCCAGGAGACAATTTTCCCTTTCGTCATCGTTCTGACCCAGGACTGCGATCTTGAACAGGGCTTCACGGGCAAGCTCGGCAATGTCCTCCTGTGTGAAGCAGTGCCGACTGCGGAACTAAAATCGAAAGTGCCTCCGGGCAAAGACATCTGGAAACGGGTCATTCAAAATAAAGACGAGCGATACCAATGCTTTGAGTCAGTGCCAGCGGAGCTGGATTCGGCGGGGCAAGGGATCCCCAGCCTGGGATGCGACTTTAAGCTCTTCTTCACCGTTCCTGCCGACGAGGTGTACAAGCGGATTGAACTTCAGCAAATCACCCGTCGAACCCGGCTGGTCACACCTTATGCCGAGCACCTTCTGTATCGCTTCTGTCATTTCCAGGCGCGCGTTCCACTTCCCGAGAACCATGAAGTTCCGCTCTGAGGATCGAATGTCGTACTCGGAAAATGCGGTTACTGCGGGGAGCTTGGCCGCAAGAAGCTTAGCGAAGTGCTCCTTGCCTATCTGAAGCGCAGAGACGGCTGAGCCACCAGACCGCAACCGTCAAAACGATTACTTCGACAGCGCCCGTTGCACCGCCGCGCGAGTCTTTTCGAACGAAGCGCGGGCGACTTTCAGCGGGCTTTCCTTCCAGTAGCCTCGATTGAACAGCTCGACGGACAGATATCCGCGGAAACCGATGGCGCGAATCGTGCGGAAGATCTCGTCCAGCGGCGCGACGCCGTCGCCCGGGTAAACGCGATGAGCGTCGGTGATCTTTTCCCGCGAGGGTCGGGCCGGGTAGTCGTTGGTGTGGATGACCGGCAGCGTGCGGCCATTCAGCAGCCGCAGGCTTTCGAAGTCGGAGCCGCCTTTGTACAGGTGATAGATGTCCAGCAGCATGCACGAACCTGGATGCCGTGCTTCGATGGCAACGTAAGCAACCTCCCCGAGCCGGCTGAGCGTCTTGGAAAAGCCCCACAGCTCCAGCATCGGCGTGACGCCGATCTTTTCGCCCAGCTCCAGCAGCGCGCGATAGCGCTCGGCAATCACCGCCAGCGGCGGCCCCGGCTTGTCCTGCGCGCCCGCCGGCGGCGCCGCCAGGTGCGTGGCGCCGATCTGCGCCGCCAGGTCCATGTCGCGCTTGGCCTGCTCCAGCGCCTTAAGCCGTTGCGGCTCGTCGTCGACGATCCACTGGGCAAAGCCGATCGCGTCGGGGACTTTCAACCCGTGGTCCTCGATCCGCTTGCGCAAATCGCGCAAGGACCCACCCTTGTTCTGGTACTCCTCCAACTCGCGGACCCACGGCTCGATTGCCCCAAAGCCCGCCTTGGCGGCGATATCGACCTCGGCAACGATCCCCAGGTTCTGCCCGCTGATGGTGCTGGTATTGAGGCAATACCCGAACGGCTCTGCGGGTCCGGTCGTGGCCGCGGCACGGGCCTTTGGCGCACGGCGCAGCGCCGCCGAGGCCGCCAGGATCGTCGCCGCCGCCAGCAATTGCCGACGAGAACGTGCCGGAGTGGGGGTGTTCGTGCTCCTCATGGTTGGGGATCAGTTTTCCCATGACCGGGCGCGGGAGGCAAGTCGGCAGAAGCAAAGCGTGGACAGCATGGGGCGACACGCAGTACGCTCGTGATTGCGATCTGGACGGTTTCGTGCCGATATTGATGTAGGACTTGTATCATGGGTGCAACGAGGAAGCCGCGCGTCCATAAGATCAAGAAGGCGATTCCCCGTCCGGGCCGCAAGATGACCAAAAACGAAGCTCGCGATTACGTCTTCAAGACGTATCGGCAGAGCATGGCTCTGCTTGCTCGTCACTGAACGCAAGGGCGATGTAATTCACATTGCACCCGATCTCGCGCAGACGGGGTGCTTTCTTTTATGCCAGACGACACCGCGCCGGTCGCCGGCGATGATGAGGGTGCAGACGACCGGAGGACAGCCAGCCACGGCGCGGCTTCGGCATTTTTTTCGCGCCCTTCGCGACTTCGCGGTTTATCTCTTCTGTTCACCGGACTCGCGCCCTGACCCTCAAATACAGATTACCGCGAAGGCGCGAAGGACGCGAAGCCGAAGATCCGATCACCGCTTACAACAGCGAGTTGGTCATACACATGGCCGCGTCGAAGTTGGAGAGCGAGGGCATCCAGGTCTTCATTGAGGACCATCCCCGACGCGGCGGGGCCGTCCGGCCGGCGAGGATCAAGGTCTTCGCTGACGATGCGGCCGCGGCGGTTGCGATCCTGCCTCGTGGTCCTCATCATCTCATCGTTGGTGTTGGTCCCGGCTATTTTCATTTCCCAGTGAAAGAAGCGGTGGACTAGGAGTCCACTTTCGGTGTGATTTTTTCTATTGACAGCGGTCGATGGATCGCTACCCTTAGCCGCTACTCAGGGCTGTGCATCTCTGACGACACCACATTGATGAGGGAGCGAGGATGTATTCCGGCACGAGGCCGACGCGCCGGCCGCTCACTGTTGCGCGATCCGCAGGGAGGCAAGCATGCACCGAATCGTAAACGACGGGGAGGCGGCACGCCCACGAAGGAGGACGTGCCCCCGTAGGGGCCAGGGGTTTCGGAGGGTCTGGGGGAGAAGGTGCGTCAGGTCCGCGCCAACGGAGGGGAGCAACTCGGAGGGGTTGGGCGCCGGGGCGGCAGGGTCTAAATGCGACGCTGCCGCCCCTGACCTGTCTATGGGCCGAACAATGGGGTCATGTCTCGTCGATGGGAGGCGAATTTATGTTGCCCGCACAACGGACACGTTTGGACCGTATCCGCACGTGCATCTCGGACCTGTCCGACAACGGCATCCAGCTCGTCGGGGCCGACGATCACAGACTGGCGAAGGTCGTCCGCCAGCACCTGGAGTATTTCCAGCTCATGCTGGGGTATGACAGCGAAGTGCAGGAAGTCCTGGACCTCCTCAAGCAGCCTGCCGACGCGTAGCACGGCCAGGCTCGCCGCCGCACTCCGGGCGCCTCTTGTAGGGGCTGCCAGTTTCTTTTTCAGTCCCCGCTCGTGCCAAATTGCGTGAAGTACGAATTCGCAAACGTGCTAAGCACCGTCACCACCCCGCTGTCGCGCATCCGGGAGGGCCGGTAGTACCCGTGAACTGCGACGGGGCGCGGCGCGTCCAGGACCGCCTGCCAATGAGGCCGCAGCGGCGGCGCGTGCTGGTAGATCATCTTCATTTCGTCGGCGCTCTCCACGCCGTTGAGCAAGAGACTGAACACGTCTGGGTCGATGTCGCCGCTCCGCAGCAGGATCAGCCCGGCGGTCTTGCAGAGCGCGACCCATTGGACGCGAATGAGTGGGAACCCTTCCAGTCGGACGGTGCCGAGAAAGTGAAGCGGGAAATCGAACAGCTCCTGGCGGAACCGCCGGCAGAGGGCGGCGCTGAGGTCGGGATCGGGCAGCAGCCCAGCGGGATGCTGGCCCTCAAACTCCCGCCCGCCAAGTCCGATGTGCAGCGAGTCCACACGCGGCATGACCGCAGCCTACCGCGCGTGCCGCCTTTCCTGAAACGGTTATCGGGCGCGCACCCGTCACCAGCACGAACGAATCTCCTGCGAGAACCCCCCACGAGAGACTCGGGTTATGCCGTCAGGGTGCGAATCCGTCACGCGGGACCGGCCGCAGTGCCGGCAATCGCCGACTCGGCCCCGCACTCCGGGCATCTAGCAGGCGTGGCCCGCAGGTCGTAGCCGCAGGCGACGCAGAGGCCGAGCTTCCGCCGCCGTCGCCGCCGCCAGATCACCCGCGCCCAACCGGCGGGCAGCCGAGCGAACAGGAGCATGAGGAACCAGTCGGGCAGACGTAGGACGTATATGTTGTAGCCGGGGTCCATCCCGATCTCCGGGCCATTGATGAACCCGAAGCCGAAACCACCCCAAGCGTGGGGCGTGTACACCGCGAAACGCTGTTGGTCGTGATCACGAGTTGCATGAGGGTGGAAGACTAGCCCGGTGAGGTCTTCCGCCGCCTCATATTCCATCAGGGCGGGTCCGCCGGGTGAGCATTCAAACACGACAGACTCAGCCGCCGAAATTACGCCCGCCCGAGAGTTCTTATACCACCATATGAAGTTGTCGATGCTGCTACTCCCGTGAATCCGCAGAGCCGCCGTGCCGACACACAGGAGCATCGACACGGCGGCGAGAACGTGAAAGGCGCGACGGAGCATCATTGCACGTTGATGTGGAGATTGTACGTGCCGCTCGCACTGGTCGTGATGACCATATCGCCGTCGCCCACTTTCGCGGCCGTCACGGTAAAGGGAGCGGACAAACCCACCGGGCCAGCGTGTAGGCGTTGTACAGCCTACATAACCTCGGGTCCACAGTGCGGCGGCGCCGGCGAACAACAGTACCGATAGCGCGTACCCCATCGCAGCGAGGACTCCCTCAGTCTGCCAAGACCGTGAGTGCCGGCAACGAATTCTGCTTCGCGTCCTTCGCCCCTTCCCGGTTTGTCTCTTCTGTTCACTGGACTCGCGCTCCAACGCTCAAATGCAGATTACCGCGAAGGCACGAAGGCGCGAAGAAAACATAGGCCGTGCGGAAAGTAAAGGTTGTGGCCCGTCGAATTCGAATCCGCCGCGTCAAGGCGCCCGCAGGTCGTAACACAGAAGCCTCGGACCGGTGCGGCGGGCGGCGTCGCGCGCGTTCTGACAGACGTACAGCAGGCCCTTGCTCAAGACCGGCGGCGTCCAGGTCTCGCCGCCGGCAAACAGCCACGTGCGATCGAGCTCCTTGTAGCCCCTGGGGCTCAGCTCGATCCACAGCAGATGGCCGAACTCCCCCAGGCAGAGGCAGCGCCCGTCGACGGGCGTGAGCCAGCATCGGTAAGTGCCCATCGTGAGCTGCCGCGGGCCGTCGGGGCTGGGCATCGTCTCTTTCCACTCCGGCTGCGTTCGCCAGACTTCTTTTCCCGTCTTGCACTCGGCGCAGACCAGGAACGCATCGTCGGGACCGTGCCCGTCGACGCCGTAGAGATAGCCGTCCTGGGCGACGGCGCTCATGAAATGCGTGCCGAAATTTGGATTGGTCCAGAGGGGCTTGGCCTGCATGTCGTCGGCGACGTCCAGCATCACGCCGCCGGCGCCGTAACATTCGGAGATGAATACTTGATTCCCGATGACGACCGGTGACGAGGCGTTCACCGACTCGCGGCGGTTGCCGCGCCAGGGGAAGGTGAAATCGATGCGCCCCGTGACGGGATCGATGCAGAGAAGCCCCCCGGCCGGCGGCCGGCTTTCACCGCCGGCGAAAACGAGCACGCGCTTCCGTCCGTGCAGCACCGCCGGGACCGGCGATGCGTAGCTGGGCCCCCATTGATCGCCACTGCCCCAAAGCTGTTTGCCGCTGCGCACGTCCAGCGCAATCGCACACGGGCCGCCGGGCGCGCCGACGTTTACGATCAGTCGATCGCCATCCAGCAGCGGTGTTGAGCCGACGCCGAAGAAATTCTGGCTCAGCTTGTAATCCCTCAGCAGGTCCCGCTCCCACAGCACGTTGCCGGTCTTCAGGTCCAGGCAGTGCAGCTTCCCTTCGGCCCCGATGGCGAAGACGGCATTCTTGCCGATCACCGGGCTGGAGCGTGGGCCATTGCAATATCCATAGCGGTCCTGGTAAGCGGTGGGATAGCTGAAACGCCAGAATCGCTCGCCATCGAGGGCATTGAGGCACTCGATGACTTCCTCGTCTTGCACCCGGTGGAAGAGGACGAGCCGATCTCCCACCACCGCCGGGGCGGCGTAACCTTCGCCCTTGCCCACCTCCCATACCAGCTTCGGCCCGCCGGGCGGGAACCGTCGCAGCAGATGCGTTTCCGGCGAGGTCTGGTTGTGGTTGGGACCGAGCAAGCAGGGCCAATCGCCCGTCACCGCTCCCGCCGGGAGCGGCTTGGGAGCGGCGTGAAATGTCGCTACCGCGCCTGACTTGCTCGTTTCACCTCCATACGCAACACGCGCAAGCGCCAGCGTAAGGAGCACCAGTCGCAGTCCAACCGATGCCGCGCGGACGGCGTGCGGTCGCCAGAATTGGACCGGCCCGTGCACGATCCTATACTATATACCAGCGTATAGGATATTCGCTGGTGTCCGATCGAGTGCGTGCAGCGAGGCCATAATGGCGTCGAGTACAGAATTCCTGAGTGGACAGCTTCAGGCGTTCCGCGAAGCTTGGCAGGAGGCTAGTGACCACTCGCTCGATTGCGGGGAGTTGGAGAACTGGCTGCGAATCAGTCTCGCGTCATTTCGAGCGCTTCAAGAAATCGATTGTTCCTGGTCCGAAGCCGTCGAGCGCGGCCAACGCAGGTGGACGGAGGTGGATGCCCGAATGCTGCTCGACCTGTACGAAAGCTGGTTGCGGCCCCGCGACTCGATACTTGTTGCTCTGAAAGCTGCCCACAAGAAAGGCTGCCCTGTGCAAGGCGCGCAACAGTTCCGCGAAGCCTGTACGGAAGTGAGGAGCATTTTAAGCGTCCCGCTTGACCGCGCGCTGCGGGCCCTCCAAAATCCCGCTCCAGGCCGCACGACCGCGGAGATTCGGGATGAACTACGGCGTAAGGTGGAAGCCAGAGGCTGACGAGGACTTCGACCGAATCGCCTCCAGACACCCGATTGCGGCAAGCTTCATCCTGGACCAGGTTGACAAGCTTGCCGAAGATCCGGTTAGGATGGGCCGCCGGCCCTCCTTTCCGCATCAGTTGTTACCCAAGCTCCAGTTCTGGGCACCCGCAGACAACGTTCTCCTGCACGTCACGGTCTTGTTCCGTTACTCGCAAGACGAACGGTGGATCGAAATCGTGGCGATCGGCGTTGTCGAGTACGAACCGGAGGACGAATGATAAAACGCCCGCGTGTCGGCAGCGAGGGAGAATTCAAAAATGCATTCGTAAAATGCAAATTGCCGGCAATTGCAGATTGGCCTTCCCCCCGCAATTTGAAATTTGCATTTTGCAATTTGCAAGGCATTCCGCCTATTCACCAGTAAATGTATCGCAGGAACAGCCCCCGATCTCTTTCCGGCAGCGCGTCCAGGTCTCTCACGAGATATCGATTCTCCTCCGTATCCAGCAGCATCTTCCCGGAGGCGCCGTAGTCCTGGGCCTTGTCGCCTTGCCAGCGCATGATGAACTGGCGCGGGCCCAGGTCGGTCTGGACGTCGAAGTTCAGGTAGCCCTGGAAATGCTCGAGGCCGCGGATCGCGGTGATGGTGTGAACGAAGAAACGCTTGCACAGCGACTGCTCGATCAGGTCGCGAATATCCGCGGGCCACTCGTCGAGGCTGCGGATCAGGCCGACTTCCAAGTCGCGTTTGTGCTCGTCGAGAAAGCGGAGAGACAGATACTCCCGCGGATAGCGCACCGGCAGGCAGCGGACGGCAAACACGCCGCCGCAGGCGCGCTCGCCTTCGACGGTCACGTGCAAAGCGCCCATCGCGCATCGGTGGATGCTTACGCGATCGGGCGTCAGCCAGCGCGGGTGAAAACTGTTGATCGGCGGCAGGGCAACGGGGGAGTGCTGAGTGCTGAGCGCTGAGTGCTGAGATTGGCCGGACCATCGCGCCGCTGCTTCCAGATGGTCGATCGTCGGGGGTGGGGCGGCGAGCTGCCCCTGAATCTTCACCAGCCGGGCGTATAGCCCGTTTTGGGCGAGGAGCTGCTCGTGTGACCCCTGTTCGACGACGCGGCCGTTATCGACGACGAACATGCGGTTGGCATTCCGCAGAGTGCTCAGGCGGTGGGCGATGGCGATGGTCGTGCGGCCTTTGACCAGCTCGGCCATGGCGGCCTGAATCGCCGCCTCGCTCTCGGCATCGACGCTGCTGGTCGCTTCGTCGAGGACCAGGATGCGCGGATCGGTCAGCAGCACGCGGGCGATGCTGACGCGCTGGCGTTCCCCGCCGCTCAGCCCGGACCCGCGCTCGCCGACCCAGGTGTCGTAGGCATGAGGGGTCCTGAGAATGAAGTCGTGGCAGTTGCCCGCCTTGGCCGCGGCGATCACCTCTTGCGGGGACGCGCCGGGCTTCCCATAGGCGATGTTCTGCCAGATGCTCCCGCGAAACAGGAATGGCTCCTGAAGCACCACGCCAATCTGGCTTCGCAGATTTTCCTTCGCGTACTGCCGGACGTCGATGCCGTCGATCAGCACGCGGCCCTCGTGCACGTCGTAGAAGCGGCAGATCAGGTTGACGATGGTGCTCTTGCCCGACCCGCTGCGGCCGACCACGCCGATCATCTCGCCGGGCTTGATCTCCAAGTCGACGTCCTTCAGGACTTGCTGCTGGCGGTTGTAGCCAAAGGTGACTTTGTCGAACGTGATGCCGCCGTCGATCTTTCGCGCTACCGGGTCTTTAGCGTCGGCTATGTGCACGGGGGAATCGAGGATCTCGAAGATTCGATGGGCCTGCGTCACGAAGCTGGTCAGCCAGTTGGTGAACTGCGTCAGGGCGCCCAGCGGCGAGTAGAACATGGCCAGGTAGCCGAAGAAGGCCATGAGCTCGCCGAGGGTCATGCGGCCGCCGAGCACGTCGCGGCCGCCGACGAACCAGACGATCCACCCGCCGAGCTGGAATACCAGTCCCATGATCGGGTTGAAGGTGGACATGCTCATGTCCAGCCGCCGGCGGCTGCTGGTGAGATATTCGCTGGCGGCGTCGAAGCGCTGGGTTTCGCGCTGCTCCTGTCCGAAGCTCTTCACCACCCGCACCCCTGACAAAATCCCCGACAGCATCCCCGCCTGCTTGCCCTGGGCATCCCACAGGCGGTAGTAGCGCGGGTAAACGAACCGCCAGAAAACGATCGTCCCGGCGGCGACCAGCGGCGCGGGGACCAGCGTGAACAGCGCCAGCTTCAAATCGAGACTGAACATCATGATGCCGGCCAGGAGCACCATGATGATCTGAAAGACGAACCCGCCGGTGATCTGGCTGACGAACCCCGCCAGCGCCTCGGTGTCGTACGCCACGCGGGCGACCAGCGAGCCGACCTGCTGGCGGTCGTAGTACGAAACCGAAAGCTGCTGGAGATGCTTCACCAGCCGCGACCGCATGTCGAACGTGATTCCCGTGCCGACCCGGCTGCTCAACCGCCCGTTGATGATGTTCACGAACATCCGCGCGACCTGCACGGCGGCGAGCACCAGCACGATCATCCGCAGGGGCACGGTGGCGCGCGACCCCGCGTTGCCGCCGCGTAACACGTGGTCGATGAGATATTGCGTCAATCGTGGCGCGACCAGGTCGAGCGCGATGCCGAGGACCAGCAGCGCCATCATCGCGGCGGCCGCCTTCTTGTAAGGCCGCATCAACTTCCACATCCGCGCCAGCACCGCCCCTTTGTTGACGCATCGCGGGCAGGTCTCACCGGCAAAGTCGAGCACCAGATCGCAGCCCTTGCACCGCCGGGCGTCGAGATCATCCTCCGCGTCGATGGTGATCGGCTCGCCTTTGAGCCTGCGATCGAGCTTGCGGGAGACTTTGCCAAACCGGTCGGCGAGCTTATTGCTGTAGCGCAGCAGGTCGAGAAAGACGCCGTTGACCCGCGCCTGAAGGAGTCCCGCTCCGATGACCCCTTCGCAGCGGAATTCGCTCACGTCGGCGAACCGAAGATTTGCGAGCACGCGAGGCGTATCGCCGTCGGAACAGACCATCACGCGGTCGTCCGTTGCCACCAGCCACTGCGACTCGTAGGCGCCCGCGGCATCGATGTCGGTGCTCGTGCACAGCAGCACGTCCGTCGACGAAATGCCCTGCCCGCTGAGCAGCCGCCCGACCGCCAGCGGCGGCGCTTGCTTCAGCGCCGGTGCCGCCTGTGCCGATAATCCGCTCGATTTCGACTTGTTCTGATGCCGTGGAGGTAGGGACGACCGCCCCCGCGAGCGGCCCCGCAGCGCCGACCGCTCGACTGCAACAACCGAGCCCCCCGCGCCCGCTGGCGGCGGGTCCGTCGCGATCGTCTTTAAAAACATCCGCCACCCGACTTACAACTTCCCGAGCCAGGAGCTTCTCACACACGCTCTGAGGGCCCCACAGCCCCTCAGCACGCTTCATCGGCTCCCGTCGCACGCCCGTTCAGTCGGCTCCGGCACGCTCGTGTAGGTGAGAAAGGGGTGCTTATTGTATTTTTTGGCCATCAAGTACAATAACGCACGGATTGTTGTCGCGAAGCACAATACCGGCGCGCCATACAACTCCCCCCGGCCGGCAGTGAAACGGCACAGTCTCACTGGCCCTCGAGCCAGCCAGTCTTGCGATGTCCAAACGCGATGGCCCTCACCGAGCCAGTGGGCGCGGCCCACCCGACCGCGTTTTCTATCACGCGCAGCACGTTCTTGTCGTGATAGGTCGGATAGGTCTCGTGTCCCGGTCGGAAGTAGAAGATGCGGCCGGCGCCCCGGGTCCAGGTGCAGCCGCTGCGGAAGACTTCGCCGCCGCTGAAGCTGCTGATCAGCACCGTCTCCAGCGGCTCGGGGATGTCGAAATATTCGCCGTACATCTCCTCGGCCGGGAGGATGAAATGGTCGTCGATCCCTTCGGCGATCGGGTGGCCCGGCCGCGTGACCCAGAGGACCTCCCGATCGTCGGCTTCCCGCCATTTCAGGTTGCAAGTCGTGCCCATCAGTTTGCGGAAGATCTTGGAGAAGTGCGCGCTGTGAAGCGCGATCAGCCCCATGCCCGCCAATACGCGGCGATGCACGCGATCCACGATAGCGTCCTGCACGTCGTCGTGGGCCATGTGTCCCCACCAGATCAGTACATCGGTCCGGCCGAGCCGATCTTCGCTCAGCCCGTGTTCGGGTTCGTCGAGCGTCGCCGTCGCTAACTCGATCTGGCCGCTTTTGCGCAGATGACCGGCGATCGTTTCGTGCATTCCTTGCGGGTACAGCTCGGCCACCTTGGGGTTGTACTTCTCGTGCCGG